>Ga0137393_10000118_pt1 | contig 41754 bp, 35 predicted proteins | sample 15con2h34BmetaG_FD_101396 | JGI IMG/M metagenome (GOLD analysis project Ga0137393, IMG submission 101396) | Vadose zone soil microbial communities from Angelo Coast Range Reserve, California, USA - 15con2h3.4B metaG | ecosystem: Environmental > Terrestrial > Soil > Vadose zone > Saprolite...
ATAGCAAGGAGATCACGATGGGTTTTGCCACCAACGCCATTCATGTCGGGCAGGAACCGGATCCGGCGACCGGCGCCATTGTTGCGCCGATCTATCAGACCTCCACCTACGTCAACGAAGAGCTCGGCAAGAACAAAGGGTATGACTATGCGCGGACAAATCATCCCAATCGCAAGGCCCTCGAACGCACCGTAGCCAAGCTCGAGGGTGGCCACGGCGCCTACGTTTTCTCCTCCGGCATGGCTGGAATTGACGCCGTCTTCCGACTGCTCCGCCCCGGCGACCACGTGGTTCTTTCCGAGGCCGTCTATGGCGGCGTGTTTCGTCTTTCCACGCAACTGCTCGTGCACTTTGGCCTGGAATTCAGTTTCGTGGACACCTCAACACCGGACGCCGTTCGCATGGCGCTCCGTCCGAACACCAAAATGCTTTACGTGGAGACGCCCACGAACCCCACACTCCGCGTCACGGATATCTCCGCGATGGCCAAGCTCGCGAGCGAACGCAACACCACGCTGGTTGTGGACAACACGTTTCTCAGCCCCTATCTGCAGCGGCCCGTCGAACTCGGCGCCCACATCGTTGTACATTCCATGACCAAGTATCTCAACGGCCACAGCGATTCCACGGGTGGCGCCGTGGTTTTAACGCGACCGGAAGATGCCGAGAAGATTTACTTCATCCAGCGTTCCGCGGGTACGGGCCTTGCGCCCATGGATTGCTTTCTCATCTCTCGCGGTATTAAGACCCTTGCGGTTCGAATGCTGCAGCACAACGCCAACGGCATCACCGTTGCCCGCCATTTGGATGCGCATCCGAAAGTGCGTAAGGTTTATTACCCCGGCCTGCCCTCACATCCGCAGCACGACATCGCACGCCGCCAACAGAAGGGCCCCGGGGGAATGCTGGCCTTCGATCTTGGTTCGCTCGACGCCGCGCGCCGTTTCCTCAACCACGTTAAGCTTTGCGCGCTTGCCGAAAGCCTTGGCGGCGTCGAAACCTTGATTTCCCTTCCCGCCATGATGACCCACGCGTCCATGCCCAAGGAAACGCAGGACCGCGTGGGGATCACCGAAGGACTCGTGCGCCTCTCCGTGGGCATCGAGGACGTCGAAGACATCATTGCGGACCTCGACCAGGCGCTATTGTATGTGTGACCTTGCTGTGCGAGCCATGCGTTCCGGACTTCAGCGCACCGAGCTCTCCAGCCACGCCAGATAGTCCTTTGACCCCGCCGCGACCGGAAGGGCGATGAACTCCGGTATTTCGTAACTGTGGAGACGTTGCACTTCTTTTTGCAATTCAGCGAGACGGCTTCTCGTGGTCTTCATCACCAGCAGGTATTCTCGCGCCGTTTCCAGTTTTCCCTTCCATGTGTAGTACGAGTTCATCGGACTCCGCAGGACGTTGACGCACGCAGCCAGCTTTTTTTGAACCACGCGGCGTGCGATCTTTCTGCCTTCGCTCAGCGTCCCGCACATGACCAGCACGATGCGGTTCCGTCCACCCGCTTTCATCGCTTCCCTCCCCCGGTCGAGATTAAGCCGCGCGAAGTGCCGCTTTTGTCCTGGGCAAAGTGAGAATAGAATACCGCTCCATGACCACCTCACCTATCAAGTTTGGCACCTCGGGCTGGCGCGGCGTGATCGCCGACGAGTTTACCTTTGCCAACGTGCGGCTGGCTGTCACCGCCATCGCGGAGCACGTGAAAACCAAAGCCCAACAGCCTACCATTCTGGTTGGCTACGACACGCGGTTCTTCTCCGAGGAATTTTCGCAACTCGCTGTGGACATCCTCCAGCAGCAAGGCATTCGAACGCTGCTCTGCGAGACGTTCACACCGACGCCGGCAGTCGCGTTCGAAATCATGCGCCGCAAACTCGACGGCGCGATCAATTTCACGGCGAGCCACAATCCGGCCAACTATCACGGCCTGAAATTTTCCTCCGCCGATGCCGGCCCCGCTTTGCCGGAAGTTACCAAAGACATTGAAGCGCGCGTTGTAAAAATGATTGCCAAGGACGGCCCGTTTCCAATGTCGCCGGCCGTGAAGTCTCACGGCAAAGAATCGTCCGGCGAAAAGGTGAACCTGCGCGAAAATTATCTGAAGCGCCTCGAGGAGCTGATCCACTTCGATACGCTGCGCAAGGGCAAATCCAAATTCGTCGTGGACGCGCTGCACGGCTGCGGCGCAGGCTATCTGGACCGCACGCTGGCCGACCACGGAGTGGCGGCACAAGCCATGCGCACCGACCGCGATTGTCTCTTCGACGGAACCGGCCCCGACGTCTCTGAAGAAAATCTCGCGCCGCTGCGCAAGGCAGTAGCCGATTCGAAAGCGACGGCGGGCCTGGCAACGGATGGCGACGCGGATCGCTTTGGCATCGTGGACAGCGACGGCACGTGGATTCAGCCTAATCTTGTTCTCGCTCTCGTCTACGATTATCTGGTCGAGACCCGCAAATGGAACATGCCTGCGGCGCGCAGCGTGGCCACCACGCAAATGATCGACGCAGCGGCGAAATCGCACGCGCAGACCGTCCACCAAACGCCCGTGGGGTTCAAATACATCGGGCAGTTGATTCGCGAGGACAAGATCGCGCTGGGCGGCGAGGAAAGCGCGGGGCTGACCATTCGCGGCCACATTCCGGAGAAAGACGGCATCCTCGCCTGCCTGCTCGTCGCGGAAATGCTTGCCGCACGCGGTGCTTCGATCGGTGAACAGGTGCGCGCGATGTTCAAGAAACTGGGCCGTGAATTTTGGCCCGTGCGCGAGAACTTGCACCTCTCCGACGAACAAAAGGCAAATGCGGTGAAGAAGGTGGCGGTGGACGCTTCGACACTAGTGGGGCGAAAAGTCGTATCCATCGACCGCACGGATGGAGCAAAATTTGTGTTTGATGACGGTTCCTGGATGCTGTTGCGTTTGTCCGGGACCGAGCCGCTGCTGCGCCTCTACGTGGAAGCGGAAAGCGCGGAAGCTTCCGCGAAATTGACGCACGAGGCCACCAAGTGGGTGCTGCAAGGCTGAAAGAAATGGACGCCAAGGAAAAGTTCGAGTCGCTTTTGAAGCACTACGGGCCCGTCTTGCTCGGACTGCTCGTGCTGGTGCTTGTCGTGCACGACGTTTTCGGGACCCACGGGTACCTGGCGATGCGCCGCACGCAAAACGAAATCAATAAAGTCGAAGCCGGTCTTGAGCAATTGAACAAAGAGAATTTGCAGCTCGAGCAGGAAGTGCGGGAACTAAAGACCGACCCGCACAAGATCGAAAAAATCGCCCGCGACGAGCTGGGTCTCGCCAAACCAGGCGAAGTGATCATCAAGATTCCGCTGTCGCAGCACCTGCCGCAAACTCCTACTGCGAAACACTGACCGCCCGCTTCTTCCAGGAGGTCCGCAACAAAGACAGCGCAAGCATCGCCAGAAAAATCACGATCAGCCCGCCCGTGGCTTTCAGTTGGCTGCACTGGCCCTTTGGCAGGATGGAAAATCTTCCGTAAACAAATTCGATGTGCACCCAGTAGACCAGCAGCGAGGTTTTCCCGAGCTGGATGAGCGGGCTGAATCCCTTCTGCCCAAAGCCCCAGCGGCACCACGCGCAAACCAAAAACAAAATCACGAGCAGGATGCCGCAGCGCATCAGGAAGAAATTCGGGCCGCTGTGCCAGTAGTCGTAGACGGCGTAGAGCCGGATGGGCGACGAATCGAATGCCATGGAAAGAAACATGGCGACGATTCCCGCGCCACCCAGGGTTGCAAATGCCAATCCCTCTCTGCGCCGCGCAAATTCCGAAAAGACAAAAAAACCGACCGCGAGTCCCGCAAAAGCGAATGCCGTCCAGGGGAACAACGGAAAAAGCCACGGCTGCGGCTCCTTGAAAATGTGCACGCCGTTGATGTAGGACTCCAGCGGCCATGGCAGGAATCTCGGGCGATGCGTGGTCCAGAGCGGGGGTGTGGCCATCGCGACGACCGCGGCGGCAATCAACCCCGCGATGAGCGTTCGAATCCTCGCGGCGGTGATGTCGCCTTTCCCGGTGAGCCAGCAGAGAATTCCCAAAAGCATCATGGAAAGGCCAAGAATGTTCAGCACGTCCACGCGCAGAAAATCCGTCGCGGGCGACCAGGGATACCCGAGCGCATACTCCTGCAAACGAAAAAGCAACCCTAGTCCATATACTTCCGCGCCACGCAAAATTACCTGCTTTGCGATCGCGCCCCGGTCGATTCCCTTTTCACGCATCTTCTCTGTTACCAGCGCGACGGAAATCCCTGCAAGAAAAATGAAAAGCGGCGCCGGCAGCGTCCCGCCAAGCCGCGACCAGGCCATCAAAGCGGAATTTCGCGCTTCCGGGCTCAGCCAGGAATCATAGCAATGCGTCTGGAACATCAGAACGCACGCCAGGCCGCGCATCCAGTCGATGTAAGCGAGGCGCTGGGACGCCGGTGGGATTTGGTCTGCCATCGCTCTGCGTTACAATCCTCGTTTGTCCGCCACTCGCCAACTCGGCCTGCTTCTCATGCTCGGCCTGTGGGCCTCGCTCACGCTTACAGCAGTGCTCTACGCTTTGTGGCTCGGTTACGGCGGCCGCGGCTTTGCGGCCACGCTGACAGCTTTCGCGATTTTCTTTCTGGTGATGCTTCTTTTTGCGGCGCGCGGCGTACCGGAAAGCCTTGCTGCACGCTTCGGCGCCGGCAGCGGCTTCCTGCTGGGCGTCGCGGTGTTCCTTGTCTACCTGATTTACGCCCTAGGAACAAATACTTTCGCATTCACGCGTGCCGGCACGATCGCCGGTTTTGTTTTCATCCCTCTTGCGCTCGCGGCCTCGGCGCAGCAGCAACCACCCGGCTGCTGGCAAGACTTCCTGACGATAGCGGCAATTTGGGTGGCCGTAAAATTCTCGCCATCGCACTGGTTGTGGCCCTATCCCGGCGGGCGCCTCGCGTACGTTTTCACGGTGCTGCTCTGCGTGAACGTCGCGCTCGCCTCGTTCGTTCTCCTGCGCCGCGTGAATGGCGTCGGTTATTCCATCGGCTGGGGCCGCCACTGGAGTTTTTTCGTGCTCGCCAGCTTTATCGTCTTCGACGGCATCGCCATTCCCCTGGGCCAGGCCATCCACTTCATCGAGTTGGCCCCGCGCTTCAGCGAGTGGAAATCGCTGCCGTTGCTCTCGCTCGGCATTCTCTGCTTTACCGCCTGGCCGGAAGAATTTCTCTTTCGCGGCTTGCTCCAAAACATGCTGGCCCGTGCTTCCAAAAGCGAACTCGCGGGCTGGTGGACCGCTTCCCTTCTTTTTGGTTTTTCCCACATCACTAACATGGGCTTTCCCAACTGGCGCTACGTGTTGCTCGCCTCCATCGCGGGCTTTTTCTACGGATGGACGTGGCGTAAGACAGGCTCGATCTTCGCTTCGGCCCTGGTCCACGCCGCCGTGGACGTCTTGTGGCATTTCCTGTTTCGAACAATCTAATCCAAGCCGCGGCGGAGCCTTGGCGCATCCCCTTGGGCCGCGCCGTCCTGCACAAAGCCACAAGCATGGCTTGAGAGTGCTCGATTGGAAACCAAAGCCTGTTTCAACCGTCTACTATCGTCAGTTACCAGGAACATCCAGCTATCCTCAAAAGTACCTTTCCCCGGTGGAGGTATCCGATGGAAACGCTGTGGCAAGACGTCCAGTTTGCCGTTCGAATGATGCGCAAGAACCTCGGTTTCACGACCGCGGCAGTGCTGTGCCTGATGCTCGGAATTGGAGCCACCACTGGAATTTTCACCGTCGTGAATGCCGTGCTCCTGCAGCCGCTGCGGTACGCGCACCCCGAACAGCTCATTCGAATCTACACGGAATTTCCAACCTTCCCGAACGGCGGACTGCGTCGCTTCTGGACTTCCGGGCCGGAATTTCTGGATCTTCGTCGGGATGCCCATTCCTGGGCCTCACTCGATGTGTGGATCACTGGCGGAGCAAACCTGGCGGGAAAAACGCAACCCGTGCGCGTCACGGCAGCCTACGTGAGCGGCGGACTCCTGGAAACGCTTGCCGTGGCGCCAATCCAGGGACGCCTGATATCGCAAACGGACGATGTGCCCGGCGCTCAGGTCGTGGCCGATATTTCCTACGGCACCTGGCAAAGCGTTTTTGCCGGTGATCCCAGTGTTGTCGGCCGCGAGACGTACCTCGATGGCTTGAAGTGCATCATCATCGGAGTCATGCCCAAGGGCTTTCAGTTTCCGCCGGGCGAACCAGAACCGACGCAGATCTGGACTGCTTTACGATTGGATCCGGCCAATCCGGGAAATCGCGGCGGCCACAGCTACTACCTGCTGGGCAGATTGAAGCCCGGTGTTTCCGGAGGAGCAGCGCAGGGAGAGCTGGCCTCTCTCGTTCAGAGTTATGGCGAAAAACGAGTGCCGAAGACGCATAGCTTCCATCCAAAGACTCACACCATCGTCAGCTTTCCACTGCAAGCGGAAGTCGTTTCGGGCGTGCGGCCGGCTTTGTTGATGCTGCTTGGCGCGGTGGTATTCGTTCTGCTGATCGCGAGCGTGAATGTCGCCAACCTGCTTCTCGCGCGCGCGGAGACCCGGCGCCGCGAAATTGCCATTCGCGGAGCGTTGGGAGCCGGATTGGTGCGGCTCGCGCGGCAATTTGTGACCGAGGGAATTTTATTGGCGCTCTGCGGCGCGGCCCTGGGTGTCACGTTATCGTTTGCGGGAGTGCGCCTGGTTCAACTAACAAACGCGGGCGGCATTCCGCGCGCGGATGAAATCGCCATGGACTGGCGCGTGCTCCTTTTCACGCTTGGTACCAGCGTGCTCACAGGAATTCTCTTTGGACTCGCGCCGCTTGCCCCTCTCATCTTCAGCGGAATCTCCGAATCGCTAAAGGACACGGCGGGCAGCACGACCGCCGCGGCCGGAGCGCAAATCTTTCGCCGCGTTCTCGTGGCCGGCGAATTGGCAATGGCGCTCGTACTGCTGATTGGTTGCGGGCTGATGCTGCGCGCGTTTTGGAAATTGCAGGAAGTCCATACCGGCTTGCACGCCGATGATGTGCTCACGCTGCGCGTGTCACTCCCGAGCGGAACGTACACGGACAACGCCAAGATCACGGATTTCTGGACGCGCTTTGAGGGGCGCCTGACGAATCTCCCTGGCGTGCGGTCCGCTGCGCTCGCTTCCGGATTGGCTCCGCTCCGGCCGCCCAATATGAACGATACGGATATCGAAGGATTCGTAATGAAGGAGGGCGGTCCGATTCAAAACGTCGATTTCTATCAAGCGGTGAGCAAGGATTATTTTGCGACCATGGGAATTCGCCTGATGGATGGCCGGCTGTTCGAATCCCGCGACGTGCAGGACGCACCGGAAGTTGCCATCGTCAACAAGACCATGGCACTGACATTCTGGCCAAACCAGAATGCCCTTGGACGGCGCGTGCGTCCCAGCGGCAACAAAACCTGGTGCACCGTCGTGGGAATCGTGGACGACGTGAAAAATGCCGGACTCGACCGGCAGGCAGGCACGGAAATTTATCTGCCCTTCCGCCAGCCTTCGGGTCAAGGGAGCTCCGACATGTATGTGGTCATGCGCGCGCAAGGAGGCGACCCGCGCGCCATGGCCGGCGTCGTCCGCAAGCAACTCGGCGAAATCGATCCGACACTGCCGGTGGCGGACGTGCGATTGATGGAGGATGTGCTTTCGCGGGCGCAGGCGCGGCCACGATTCCTTACCCTGCTGCTCTCCCTTTTTTCCGGTGTCGCTCTCGCGATCGCTACCGTTGGCATCTACGGCGTGGTGTCCTACTCGGTGGCGCGTCGAACGAAGGAATTCGGATTGCGCATGGTGCTCGGCGCGCAAGGCGGAGACGTGCTGGGCCTGGTGATGAAACAGGGAGCGGGAATGATCCTGATCGGTGTGGCATCAGGTCTTGTTCTGGCGTTTGTTTTCACGCGATTGATGGCGAGTTTGCTGTTCGGCGTAACCGCGACGGATCTTCCGACGTTTGCCAGCGTCACGATTCTCCTTTTCGGTGTGGCGCTGGCGGCTTGCTATATTCCAGCAAGACGCGCGACGCGCGTCGATCCGATCCAGACGCTGCGCTACGAGTAGCGCAGCGCCGTGCCGCAATGTAGCTCCAGAAAATGACTGCAAGAAAATAACCAAATAGGCCGCCTCCGCATCCTTCGGGTATAGAATCGGGTTGTAAAGCCTTGGAGGACGAAAATGACGAAACCTTTGACGGCAGAGCAGGCGATTTTCTTGTTGCAGGACGCGTTGCTACCAATGCTGAAGGCCGAGCATCGCATGACAAAAGCGGTGCTCGAAGCCGTGCCCGCGGACAAGCCCGACTATCGGCCTGATCCCAATGCGAAGACGGCGATGGAGCTGGTGCGGCACATTGCGGCGTCCGAAAATCGCTTTCTGGAAACCACCATCAATGGCGAGTTCAGCACGGCGCCCGCGGCATTTCCCGAAAGCGCGAAAACGCCGGCGGACTTTGCGGCGTGGTATGCGGAGCGATTCGAAAAGAATTGCGAAGCGCTCACAAAATTGAACGGCGACCAACTGCTGAAGATGGTGGATTTCCGCGGGATGTTCCAGCGGCCGGCGGTAACTTTCCTGCAGATCGGATTGAACCATTCGATCCATCACCGTGGCCAGCTTTCCACCTACCTGCGGCCTATGGGCGGCAAGGTGCCCGCCATCTACGGCGAAAGCTACGACAGCGCGCTGGCGAAAAAGGCCGCGCAGGCGTGAAGAACCGCCTCTAATACCGACAATCGGCGAGCTTCACGAGCTCAATTGGGATGCGCGAGCCAGAGCCCAAAGCTGGCGCCGGCGCGAGAAAGCGCCAGCGTTGAGAGAATCCATACTACAAACAACCAGAAATTGTTGGCGGAATACATTGGCGCGCTCGGAAAGCCAAAGCCATTGAAATGGCGCGTCAGCAGAAACTCGACAGCAACGATCCCGGAGATCCAAGCGATCAACCGCACGAAGAGCCAGCGATGCCATGCACCTGTGAAGCGTTTCAGGGAGCGGGCAAGGAGCCAGAAGTAACTCGCCAGGACCGCGACGAAGGCCCCGATCGCAGCCAAGTCGAAACTGGCGTCGTCGGGTCCGCGGCCGGAATGATACAACAGGACGAACGGTGTCAGGATCACAGTCAACGGTATCAACAAAAGATATAGAATCGGATAAGTAAGCAGGTAAGTGCATAGCGGAGCCAGGATAAGGAGTCCGAGTCCGCGACGCGGTTTCTCTCCTTTTTTGAGGGGCGGCATCCATTCCCAACTGGCAACCGTCTTCATCGAGAGGGCCATCACCATCGGAAAGAGAAAAATGGCAAGAGGGACAAGACCAAAGGTGAAGGAACCAGCGAGCGCACCCAGCAGTGAACAAAAATTCACCGATCTTCGGTGAGGCGGCCAGCGTCTTTCGAGAAGGCCGCGAAGCCTACCAACCGGCATCGGCGGGCAGTCTATCTCACTACCCCAGAAAGAGGTGAAGAGGCGGAGGCGTAGAGGCGCTTGGGCATGCGGCCGGCGAGATAAGATTTGCGGCCGGCGATGACGGCGTCGCGCATGGCTTCGGCCATCAGGACTGCGTCTTGCGCTTCGGCGATGGCGGTGTTCATGAGGACGCCGTCGGCGCCGAGTTCCATCGCCACGGCAGCGTCGGAAGCGGTGCCGACGCCGGCGTCCACGATCATGGGGACTTCGGTGATGCGTTCGCGAAGGATGCGGAGATTGGCAGGGTTTTGCACGCCGAGGCCGGAGCCGATGGGCGCGGCGAGCGGCATGACGGCTGCGGCGCCGGCTTCAATCAGTTTGCGCGCTGCGATCAAATCGTCATTCGTGTACGGCAGAACGACAAAGCCTTCTTTTACAAGGACGCGCGTGGCTGCGATGAGCTGCTCGGTGTCTGGAAATAATGTTTGCTGGTCGCCGATGACTTCGAGCTTGACCCAATTGGAAAGGCCGACTTCGCGCGCGAGCCGTGCGGTGCGAATGGCTTCATCGGCGGTGTAACAAGCCGCGGTGTTCGGCAAGATAAAGATCTTTTCGCGGTCAATATAGTCGAGCAAAGATTCTTTGCTGCGATCGGTGAGGTTCACGCGGCGGACGGCTACGGTGACCATGTCCGCGCCGGAAGCGGCGTGGGCGCGAGCCATTTCCTGAAAACTGCGGTACTTCCCCGTTCCAACAATGAGGCGCGAGTGGAAAGCACGTCCGGCGATTACGAGTTGGTCGGGCATGATTTGAGATTGTAGCGCAAAACAGCAATAGGAATTAACGCTGAGCTCGCAGAGACCGGAGTACAGAGAGCACAAAGAAGACGGAGAGACATAAAACACGCGGCGGGGACGGCGCGGCTTGCACTGCGTTCCCGCTTGGGATTATGCCTCGATGAAAACTCAGGCTTGCAGGTGCGCCTCGAGAAACCAGAGGTCCTTGTCCAATTCACGGGTGACGCTGGTAAAGAGATCGGTGGTGATTTTGTCGCCGAGGTCGTCACTCTCATTGACCGCCTGGCGAAGCGCGTTGGCATGGTGGGCAACGTTGTGGACGAGCCATTTGAGCTGGGAAGCTCCGTCGGAGGCGCTCAGGTCTGCTTCCTTGAGACCACTCTTGGCGGCCGACTCGCGAACGGTGCCGTTAGCCACACCACCGAGCGTTACAATGCGCTCAGCGATGGTGTCGGTCTGATCTTCCAGATGTGCGGCAACTGAATCGAATAACTCGTGAAGCTGGATGAAGTGCATGCCTTTGACGTTCCAATGGGCCCACTTCACCTGGCTGCGGAGATCGACGCTATCCGCGAGACGCGCATTCAGAAGCGCAACAATGGCTTGCCGGTTTGCCTCGATCTCGCCGACGCTGCTTTTGTACATGCGAACTGCTGCAGTTGCTGTCTTGGCCATGGCGATCCCCTCCAGTGTAATTCCAAATTGTCATCCACCACGTTAGATGTTTGAGCGCAACAAAATGGCTCATCGAAATGTTGAGAACCGCGGTCAATCCTGAAGGATCGGGCGGGGTTCGGCGACGTCGGCGTAGAGGGATTCGATGATGGCGCTGTACTGCCGCTCGACGACGCGGCGCTTGAGCTTGAGGGTGAAGGTGAGGCTGCCGTTGTCGAAAGTGAAATCTTCGGGGAGCAGAGCGAAGCGCTTGATGCTTTCGTATTGCGCGAGATGCACGGTGAGGCGCTTGACCTCGGCATCGATCAGCGCGTGTACCGCAGGGTGAGCGGCCATCTCTTGATTGCTGGCGAACTTGATTCCCTGCTCGGCTAGTTTGGCGGAGACGGTCACGGGATTCGGAACGATCAGGGCCACGATGAATTTGCGTTTATCGCCGACGACCATGGCATTGAGAATGTACGGGCTGGTTTTGAGGGCGTTTTCGATGGGCTGCGGAGCGACGAATTTGCCCGCGGCGGTTTTCAGCAAGTCTTTTTTGCGATCGGTGATGTAGAGATAGCTGTCCTTATCCAGATAGCCGATGTCGCCGGTGCGGAACCAGCCATCGTCGCTGAGCACTTCGGCGGTGGCTTCCGGATTCTTGTAGTAGCCCTGCATGACGCAAGGACCTTTCACGAGAATCTCGCCGTCTTCCGCGATGCGAATCTGCACGTTGGCGATGGGCTTGCCGGAACTGCCAACGCGATTCTGAGGGTAGTTACTCGAAACGATTGGCGAAGTTTCCGTCAGGCCATAGCCTTGATAGATGGGAATGCCGACGGTCCAAAAGAATTCGGCGAGCGCTTTGGAAAGAGGCGCGCCGCCGGAAGAGATGATGCGCAAGCGGCCGCCCGTGCCGAGCCGGATTTTTTTGTAGACCAATCTGTCCGCCAACTTCCACTGAAGCTTTAGCGCGAAGCGGGCATGCACTCCGGTGGTGCGCCACGGGGTGGCGCGCTGCGCGACTTTCATCGCCCAATCGAAAATTTTTCGCTTCATGCCCATGTTCCGGGAACCCTGTTCGACCAGACGCGCGTAGATTTTTTCGAAGAAGCGCGGGACGGCGGCGGTTACCGTGGGACGAACCTCCAGGAGAGCCTGGGCGACGGCATCAATCGATTCGACGTAGGCAAGAGCGGCGCCTTGGAAGAGGTAGATGTAGTCGAGCGTGCGGCCATAGACGTGGGCGAGCGGCAGAAAGGAGAGCGCCACGTCATTCTTAGGATCCAGGCGGAAGTCGTCGCCAAGATCGGTGACGTTCGAGCAGAAATTGCTGTGGGTGAGCATGACGCCCTTGGGCTCGCCGGTTGTGCCCGAAGTGTAGATGAGAGAGGCGAGCTGACCCGTAAGAACCTGAGAGGCACGCAAACGGTAGGAGGCAACGTCCGCGGCACTTGCACCGGCGACGAGGGTTTCATAGCGCAGGCATTCGGTGGGAACCTCGGAATCGGCATCGGCGACGATGATTTGCTCAAGTTCGGGAAGTTCCTTGCGAACGGCGAGAAGCTTCTGCAATTGTTCCCCGCCGGCGACGAAGACCACTTTGGCGCCACAATGCTTCAGGATGTAGGTCATCCGGTCCGGGGACTCGTGGAAGTAGACGGGAACGGTGACGCCTCCGGCGCCAGTGATGGCAAAGTCCGCCGTGTGCCATTCGGGACGATTCGCGGAGAAAAGGCCGACGCGATCGCCGGGCTTGACGCCGAGTTCCACGAAGGCTGTCGAGAGACCTGCTACGCGGCGGAGAAATTCCTGAGAGGGGATAGGCTCCCAACGGCCGTCGCGGCGAACCATCTGAGCGCGCGGGTTCGGCAGCTTGTCGATGACGGTCAGGAGGCGCGAGGGAAGGGTCCCGTAGTTCATGGTGTGATGGTCACTGTACTCCATGGAGTTGTAAGGGCGCAATGCAACGAAAATAGGAGGTAAAGGAAGTAGGGGATCCATCAGGTTCCAAGAGAGGTCCCTCGAAACTCCGCGGCCATCGGGATGCAATCATCGTTCCGCAGACATTGGTGCAATCTGAGCGCGCGCTCGGGCGCTACAAGCAAGCGGCGGATAAGACTTGGAGCCTGACCGATTGCGCGAGCTTAGAGGTGATGGAAGCAGAGCAGATTCAAGCGGCGTTGACGTATGACCAGCACTTTGCGCAAGCGGGATTTGAGACGTTGCTACGCTAAGCTGGTGTCCCGCAGCTCGGGCAAGGACCCGGGCGTGAAAACGACGCCCAGGGCTCTGCCTCAATTCCTTATGGTCAAGACTGGGCATTGTGCATCGCACACCACTTGGTAAGCAAGATGCCACGGCATGTGGGACGCCACTTCAATATGCTCACGGTGGTGCAGGCCCAAAATGATGAGATCGGCTTTGAGAGCGTGGGAAGCCAGCAAGATTTGTTCACTAGGTGTCCCGTACTTGACCATAAATTCAGGCTGGATAGCTATCTGGGTAGGTTGCAAATTCAAAGCATCGAACTGCCGTTGGCTAGCCATTCGCGCCTCGTCTCGCATTTGCATGAGATCGCCGGCGGTCGACCAATGAAAACCCTCCAGTACCTGGGCCACCGGGAGAACGTGGAGCACAACAAGTTTTGCGCCGAAATGATTGGCGAAAGAGATGGCGTGGGGCAAAGCATGCAAGGAAGCCGCCCCGAAATCCGTAGGAAACAAAAAGGGGCGAACTGGCTTAATTTTCTCCACCAGGGAATCCTCGTAAGAACCTGGACCCACGGTCGCGACAAAACAATCGGCGTGACGAAAGATCTGTTCCGCTACAGAGCCGAGGAGCAGCTTGCCTAGAGCGCCTCGGCCGTGTGTGCCTACGACCACCATGTCCACTTGCTTTTGCTGGATGAGAAGTCCCAGTTGTTCCCAGATATTGCCCTCGAGAATAATAAACTCATGGTGTAGACCCGCCAGGGCCCCACTTTGGAGCAACTCCTGCTCCAGTTGTTGCGCTGTTCTCCGGGTTCTTTCCGCGGCTAAACTCAAGGCTTCCTGTCCCGCGATGGTATATCCGATACCGGAGACCACATGCGCCAAATAGAATTTCGCTCCATAGTGACGGGCGATGGCGAGGGCATGGTGAAGGGGTTTCTGAGACGCTTCTGAGAAATCAAAAGCAATCAGGACCGATCTCAGTGCAATGTCCGCAGCCGTTGCGCTGGACGACATAGGCACCTCCTTCTTAGCGGTGAGATGCACCAATCAGTAGGATGCTCCTCATCAGGAGACAGTGACATTGACCCGATTCACAAAAGTAGGCCGCTGCCCCCAGCGGGAATGGCACTTTATAGCCCTACTGAAAGGCGGAGATCGGTCTGTTTTGCCCAGTCCTGGTAGGCGTGCTCATTGGAAAATGAACATCTGCCAATCTCAGAGCGAGTAAGGCGAGATGGAACTGGGGCCGTTTCCGGGGAAATCGGGGCGGGTGCAAAAGAGGGTGGCGTGCGTTAGTATGAGCGGCGGAGAGGGCATTTGATGAGCGTCACCATACCAGGAACGGCGCCGGGGGCGGAGGCGGGATTGGCGAAAGGGCCGTATCGCGCGCCGCGGGGAACTGAGATTTCTTGCAAGGGGTGGCAGCAGGAGGCGGCGCTGCGGATGCTGCTGAATAACCTCGACCCCGAAGTGGCGGAGAAGCCGGAAGATTTGGTGGTGTATGGCGGGACGGGAAAAGCGGCGCGGAATTGGGAATGCTTTCATGCGATTGTGCGGTCGCTGAAGGCGCTGGAAGCGGACGAAACGCTGCTGGTGCAATCGGGCAAGCCCGTGGGGGTGTTTCGAACGCATGAGTATGCGCCGCGGGTGTTGCTGTGCAATTCGAATCTGGTGGGACACTGGAATAATTGGGACCGCTTCCACGAATTGGACCGCGCGGGATTGATGATGTACGGGCAGATGACCGCGGGAAGCTGGATTTACATCGGCACCCAGGGAATTTTGCAAGGGACATACGAGACGTTTGCGGCGGCAGCGAAGAAACATTTCGGCGGGAATTTATCGGGAAAACTTGTCGTTACCGGCGGGATGGGCGGCATGGGGGGAGCGCAGCCACTGGCGGCGACGATGAATGGCGCGGCGTTTCTGGGGATTGACGTGGACCCGGAGCGCATTAAGAAGCGGCTGAAGACGGGCTACTGCGACGTGATGGTGACTTCGCTGGATGAGGCGCTGCGGATTCTGAAGAATGCGGTGCGCAAGGGCGAGGCGACTTCGGTTGGGCTGGTGGGCAATTGCGCGGACTTGATTCCGGAATTGGCGAAGCGCGGCGTGGTGCCGGATTTGCTGACGGACCAGACGAGCGCGCACGATCCCATCGGCGGATACGTTCCGAACGGAATGACTTTGGATGCGGCGCTGGAGCTGCGGAAGAAGAATCCCGAAGAGTACAAGAAGCGCTCGATGGCGGCAATGGCGCAGCACGTCCAGGGGATGCTGGATTTGCAGAAGCTGGGCGCGGTGACGTTCGACTACGGGAACAACATTCGAACGTTTGCGTTCGAACAAGGCGTGAAGAACGCGTACGACTTTCCGGGATTTGTGCCGGCCTACATCCGGCCGCTGTTTTGCGAAGGCAAGGGACCGTTCCGGTGGGCGGCGCTTTCCGGAGATGCTTCGGACATCGCGAGGACCGATCAGCTGGTGCTGGAACTTTTTCCGGAGAACGAGCAGTTGGCACGCTGGATCAAGCTGGCGCAGAAACGGGTGAAATTTCAGGGGCTGCCGTCGCGCATCTGCTGGCTGGGCTACGGCGAGCGTGACAAGTTCGGACTGGCGCTGAATGATCTGGTGGCCAAGGGCGAATTGAAAGCGCCGGTGGTGATGGGGCGCGATCATCTGGATTGCGGGTCGGTGGCGTCACCATACCGCGAAACGGAAGCGATGCTGGATGGGTCGGATGCGATTGCCGATTGGCCGCTGCTGAACGCGCTGATCAATACGGCGAGCGGCGCGTCCTGGGTTTCGATTCACAACGGCGGGGGCGTGGGGATCGGTTATTCGCAACATTCGGGGCAGGTGACGGTCGCGGATGGAACGAAAGAAATGGCGAAGCGCATTGAGCGCGTGCTTACGTGTGATCCCGGAATGGGAGTGGTGCGGCACGTGGATGCGGGGTATCCAGAAGCGATTGCGTTCGCGAAGAAGACAGGCCTCAAAGTGCCGATGTTGTAAAGCCATGACTATGAAAGGGCCTGCGTGGTTGCGATGGGAGCCGCTTCGGTGCAATCCCTGGCTGGTTTTTTATGGGGCCGTGGCGCTCTTTCTTCCCTTGGTGATTCCAGCATTTTTCCTATGGCATCGCGACGGCACAGAGTTCTGGCAGGCTTACGAAACTTGGGCGCAACGCTACGAAGCGGGGCTACCTCGGCTTTTTTACATTTTTTACTGCTTGGCCGCGGAAGGATTCGAGGAAGTGTTTTTGCCAGCGTATAAGGGGCAAGCGGCTGGCGCATGAAAAACGGGACAGGCAGGAATGCCTGTCCTAGTTGCAGGCGTGCAGGATTACGGCGCGTCCGGCATAATACCGGAGTCTTGGCGGGTTCCCTTCTCATTACCGGAGCGTCGCAGCTCTTGACCTTGCGCGGGCGCGGTCCGCGAAGGGGCAATTCCCTTTCCAAGTTAGGGATCATCCAGGATGGCGCGCTGCTGGTGCGCGAGGGCATGATCGCGGCGGTGGGGACGCGAGCGCAGGTCGAGGCGCTGCCGGAGGCGCGCGCAGCGGAGAAACTGGAGCTCGGGGGGCGGGTGGCGCTGCCAGGATTTGTGGATTCGCACACCCACCTGATTCACGCGGCGAGCCGCGAGGAAGAGTATGAATTAAAAATTGCCGGGGCGAGCTACGAGGAGATTGCGCGGAAGGGCGGAGGGATACTTAATTCGGTGAAGAAGCTGCGCGCGGCGACGTCCGAGGCGTTGAAGAAGCGGGCGGCAGCGGCCTTGAAAAAGTTTGCGGCGTACGGCACGACGACGGTGGAGGCGAAGAGCGGGTACGGGCTCGATGTCGCGAGCGAGCTAAAGATTCTGCGATTGCATCAGGAATTGGCGGCGGAACAGCCATTGGAAATTGTGTCTACCTTCCTGGGGGCGCATGTGGTGCCCGCGGAATTCCGGGGAAAGGCGAACGGAGCGGAAAAATACATCGCGCTACTGACGGAGAGACTGACGGCGGAAGTGGCGAGAAAAAATCTGGCGGAATTCTGCGATGTGTTTTGCGATCGCGGAGCGTTTACGAGGGCGCAATCGAAACAAATTCTCGAAGCTGGAAAGAAATACGGGATGGCGCCGCGGCTGCATGCGGAACAGTTGTCCCGGACCGGCGCTACGCAACTGGCAGTTGAGCTTGGGGCAGCGAGCTGCGATCACCTCGAGCAGGTGAACAGGAGCGATATTCGTGCTCTGGGAAAATCGAGGACCGTGGCGACGCTGCTGCCGGGATGCGACTTTCATCTGGGATTGCAAAAATATGCCCCGGCGCGGGAGCTGATTGATGCGGGAGCGATTGTGTCGCTGGCGACGGACTACAACCCGGGAACGAGCCCGACGCTTAGCATGCCGATGATTTTGTCGCTGGCGTGCACGCAACTGCGAATGACCCCGGCGGAGGCGATTGCGGCAGCAACGATAAATGCGGCCTATGCGCTGCGGCGAGAAAACAACATCGGCTCCCTGGAAGTTGGCAAACAAGCGGACATCGCCGTATTCGAAGTGGCCGACTACCGGGAAATTCCTTATTATTTTGGTGTGGACCACTGCTGGATCACGGTGAAGCGTGGGCGCGTAATCCATGTCCCCAAAGAGTCCCCAATCTAACTACTCGAAAAAGCCCATCAAGCGGGTGCGGCTGCTGAGGATTGGGCCGTCGAAAGAGAAGGGGCTGTTCGAGGAATATTCATACGGATTTTTGGTGGGGATTTTTCTGGTGCTCTTCATCCTGCTCAAAGCAGGCGGGATGGACACTTCCACCGCGCTGATCGTGGGGCTGTGGGTGGCGGGACTTACCTGGTTCGCGCGGCAGTTGAAGAGCTACCTCAAGGAAAGATCGGAGCCTGCGGCGAAAAAGAAACACGGTGAGGCAGCGAAGACTGCCACGCAACCTGCCAAGATGCCGACTCAACCAGTCTTGAAGCCGATGATCGGGCCGCAATGGCCGCTCAAAACCGGGGGGGCACCAGAGCCGGCCAGGCCCACTCTTGCGCCGCCAAACGGCAAGAGCAAGCCAGTGTTCGTGTACGAACGGCCGACACTGCCGGACCGCAAGCCAAAACTTCCGGCGAACTGGCCCGGACAGCCATCCAAGAAGAAAACCGGGCAACAGGACAAGAAACCGAAACGATGAAACGACTGATCGAGTGCGTGCCGAATTTTTCCGAGGGCCGTGATGCCGCGAAGGTGGACGCGATTGTTGCCGCCATGAGCGGCGTGCCCGGGGTGCACGTGCTGGACCGGGAGATGGACGCGGACCACAACCGATCTGTAGTGACGCTGGCGGGCGAGCCGGATGCGGTGGCCGAAGCAGCGTTGCGAGGCACGGGCAAAGCGATGGAATTGATTGACCTAACGAAGCATACCGGAGCTCATCCGCGCGTGGGCGCGACGGATGTGCTGCCGTTCATTCCCATTGAGGGCGTGACGATCGAGGATTGCGTGGCGCTGGCGCGTCGCGTGGGTGAGGAAATCTGGAAGAGGTTTCGCATACCGGTATTTTTCTATGAGGCGGCGGCCACTCGGCCGGACCGCGTCAATCTGGAAAATGTGCGGCGCGGCCAGTTCGAGGGACTTCGAGAAGAGTTGAAGAAGAATCACGAGCGCCAGCCAGACGTCGGCGAACCGAAGCTGCATCCGACGGCGGGCGTGACGGTGGTGGGGGCGCGCAAGTTTCTGATTGCGTACAACGTCAATCTGAACACTTCCGACGTGAGCATCGCGAACAAGATTGCGAAGGCGATTCGTTATTCCTCGGGCGGATTGCGGTACGTGAAATCGATGGGCGTGGACCTGAAAAGGCGGAACCTAGCGCAAGTTTCCATTAACCTGACGGATTTTGAGCAGACGCCGATGCACCGCGTCTACGAAATGGTGAAGCGCGAGGCGGAACGGTACGGCGTGATGCCGGTGGGCAGCGAAATCGTCGGACTGATTCCCAAAAAAGCGATTGAGATGGCAGCGGACTTTTTTTTGCAACTGGAGAATTTCTCACCGGCACAGGTATTCGAAAACAAGCTGGAGGCTGCGCTGAGCGGCGCGCCGCTGGAGGGCGCGAAGGAAGGAAAGCTTGCCGGACTCGCGCGGCCGTTTCTGGAGGCAGTGGCTGCGCCGGCGGCAACTCCGGGGGGAGGAAGCGTATCGGCGTTTGCGGGGGCGATGGCGGCGGCCGTGGGGCAGATGGTCGCGGGCCTCTCCAGGAAAAAAAAGTCGCAGGCAATGCATGTGCACAAGCTTTCTTCGGCGCTGGACGAATTACGCCGCAGCGCGGATGAACTTAGGAATGCGATCGATCGCGACGCGGAGTCGTACGACGCGGTGATGGCGGCGTTCAAGCTGCCGCAAGGAAACGCGGAACAATCCCGGCTGCGCGAGGAAGCGATTCAGGCAGCTACGAAAGGCGCGGCCGAAGTGCCGATGCAAGTGGCTGAGCGGAGTGTTGCACTTTTCGAACGCCTGGGACAACTGGAAGGTATCGCGGCCGCATCCATGAAGTCAGACTTGCAAGTAGCGAAATTGATGGCCGTCGCAGGGACGCGCGGGGCGCTGGCGAACGTGGAGATTAACCTCGATGGGATCAAGGACGCGGTGTACGTCTCATCGATGCGTGCGAAAATAACGGCACTGCGGGAGCGCCTGGGCGATGCGCCGCGGGCCACAAGCGCGTAGAATAGGATTTCCCCCTGCCCCGATCGAAAGGAGCACTACATGAAACTGACCACGGCTTTCAGCAGACTCGTGGCCGCAGGCGTTCTAGTTGCAATGGCGCTGATGGTTCCGCCGCAGGTTCGGGCAGACCGTCTGGGTTCCGATAAAATCGCACTCTTCCCCAAGGAAGTGGGCGAATTTGCCTACGCGGACCTGAAAAAAGCGCGCACGCTCAAGTGGTTTCCGCAATTAAAGGAGCAGCTGCTTCCGGAACGGTTCCGCCAATTCGAGAAGTTCCTGGCGTCGGCGGGAGTGGACCCCAATTCGCAGGTGGATGAACTGGCGTGGGCGCTGGCGCCCGATGGGCTGACGACCAAGACCGAAGGAACGGGTTCGGCGGCGGTGCCGACAGGGGAACAAATTGTCGGCGTGGCCCTCGGAACTTACAATCCAAATTCGACGGAAGCGTACTTCAAACAGCAGAAACTGCCGACCTTCAAGGCGCGCGGCTACACGATGTTTGCATTTGGAACGGGGTCGGGACCGAATGACCTTTTTTTCCTATTCATTGATTCGAGCACGGCGGCGTTTGGCCACCGGTCCATACTCGAGAAAATGATCGAGGTGCGGTTTGGGACCGAAGAAGGACTGCTGCGCAACGACAAACTCTACCCGCTGATCAATGAGGCAAACGGGTCGGGCGTGGTGTGGATGGTGTTGAATCCGGCGTACACGCGGCTGGCGATGCAGCAGCTTGCTCCGGAAGTGCAACAGTTCCCCGAAGCAGCAAAACTCTTGCTGCGTTTGCAAAACATGATCATCAACGTGGACGCAAGCAGCAGCGTCGATGGCAAGTTCCAGGCAGTGTGCGGATCGACGGAAGACGCCAATGCGCTAGGCCAACTGCTGCAAATGGGTTTGATGTACAAGCAATATCAATCCAAGAACGACAACCCGGATATGGCCCAGCTTCTTAGCCAGGCGAGCATCATTCCCGCAGGCGATCGCGTGATGGTGCGCATGACGCTGAATGACGATCAGATCACGGCGCTGATCCGGAAAAACACGTTCGCGTTCAAAATGTAGGATTCCGCAAAAATTACAACGCAGATAAGAAGGGCCAGACAGCGATGCTGTCTGGCCCTTCCGTTTCTCACCGAAGGCTAAATGTTGGGAGGGACTTTGCCGATGTATTTCGTGAGGCGCGTCACGGATTCTCCGCCATGCGTTTCGTACTGGACGCGGTCGACGCCAACGAAGGGATTCGCGCGGGCTTCACCGCCACCGCGTTGCGGGGCGAATCCCGCGATGGAATCGAGCCCCACGATCGGCGAAGCACCACCATGATGGGATAGAGCGACTTCAATTCGGTCCGCGAAGCCCGTGAGCTTGACTTGCAAATGAGGGTGCTCGGCGGTCAAGAAATGGAAGATTTCGACGCAAGCGGCGACGACGGAAAACTGCAATTGCGCGGCTTTGCCGTTCTCTATCCCGGCAGCGTCGGCGAGAAAGCGCGCCGCGCCACCGACCGCTGCGGCCAAACGAGCATCGGCGTCAATCTGTACGCGGAAGCTCTTGAGTTCAGTGGCCACGGCTGCTGGCTAAAGAGACATCGCACGCTTCCCGGCAATCCGGGCAGTAGTAGAGACCGTCCATGCAGAGGCGCACACTGTGCTGCCCTTTGCAGATGGTGCAGTACCTTTCACAAGTGCAGCGCTCTTCCGGCAAATCACACTGCATGCAGACGGTAGGAGCTTGCATAGGGCCCTCCGTGAAAACTGTACCTGAGCCGTGGAGTCGCGGCAAGGCGAAGGTCGGGAGGATACGCCGAGTCGTTTACCTCCTCTGCTGCGTATTCCGTTAGCGCCTTTGGCTTGCTTCAGCGGACACACAAATAGATGATCGCTATGGCAACTGGATGCGATAGAGGTTGCGGCGGGTATTCTGGCGGGTGTAGGCGTAGAAGGAAGAGTTTACTGCTGAAGGCAATCCGGAGGGGAGCACCGCAGCAGATTTCGCACTCTTGAAGTCCTCGATTCGCGCGATTCCAGCGGGCGGTAACCTCGGAAGTCCCGAGTCAAGCAGCACGGGTAGCGCGTGGGTGCCCTCGGACAGTTGCGGGAAGCGGACGTACATGAATTTTCCAGGGATGTCCCAGTTTAGCACGCAATAACCCAGGCACAACGGCACCGCGTTGTTCCCATCCATCGGAAATGCTTTGATCGCAATCGTGTGCTCTTGATCGGGATTCGGTGAGCTCACTGCGATCCAACGGCCGTCCGGCGAAACTGCTTCAACATCTAACATGGGTTCCGTTGTTATCTTGCGGCGGCCAGTTCCATCTCCTTTCATGCGATAGATAAAATTCGAGCCGCCTTCGATTGCGCGAAAAACAAGATCGCCATCCGGTAAGAAATGCGGAGAATCCTCGCTTGCCGTCGAGGAAATGCGCACCGGTGAGGAGTGGCGATTCGTTGGCGCAACCCACAGGCTGGAATGGCCGCCCTGGTCATTGACGGCGAACGCTACTGCTTTTGCATCCCGGGAAACTGAGTAGGCCGCCATTGAGTAACCCGGCAGGAGCCTCTCCACTTTTTCGCTGTTTAGCTCCGTCACCCACAACTCGTAACCGCGCGTTTGGCCATTAGCCATCAGGAAATAAAGGCTGTTTCCATCCGAGGAAAACGAAGGCGCCACGGCATTTCCTTCCGAGGAGATCTGGTGGTCGCCGTCCTTGTCATGCAACCACACCGTACTGTCCTGCGAGCCGACAGACGTAATGAACGACTTGCCGTCGGGAGCCATGGCAATACCCTCTTGGGAGGTCGGACCAGACGTGATTTGCTCGGGTTCTCCGCCCGGAAAGCGCTGCCGCCAGATATGAAAATTGTCAGTCCTTGCATTAAGGTACACCCATTTGCCATCAGTAGACCAAGCGCCAGAAATGCACCGGCTATCGGGAGGACCAACGATGCGAACATCGCCACCGCCCTGGAAGGGAACAACTCGGCAGGGCAGAATGTCCCCCTGATTGCCCATCTCCACAACGAGCACCCATCGCCCGTCCGGCGAAAGATACGAGTGGTGAACCATGCTGCGCTCACCGGGAGGAACATAAACGTCGCGGCTGTGCCCGCGGCCCTCATCAGTGGACACCACCACCATGTGCAATCCTTCTTTGATCTCAGAAAAGAGCAGCCGCTTCCCAGCTTCGATCCAAGTCAATGACGAAGCATTCGGTAGGAGAACGTGGGGGTCGCCGCCGAGAACAGGCACTTCCCATGTGTCAAAAGGTACCGCCGTACCGTAGACAACGCGCGAGCTATCCGGAGAGAAGGTCGGGCTTAATTTCAGTTTGGCATCGTGGGTAAGTTGGACGGGCTGGCCATCCGGCAGAAACTTGACATAAATTTGTCCCGGGCCGAAAAACGAATCACTTCCCCGGATGAACGTCAGCATGCGTCCGTCGGTAGACAGGGCTGGGTACACCGCGGAATCGGTAAAGAAGGTGACCTGCGCCCAATCCTTGCTAACGGGAGGACTACTCCGAAACGAACGATACAGCAGAAACGCTCCTGCCGCACCCGCTAACACGAGGAACGCCGCCGCGACATAGTAGCCTCGCCGTCTCCGGTCTGTTGCTGTTACTTTCGAGGATGCCGGCAGTGCTTCCAGATCGACGTGTTCCGTTTGTCCGGGAGGCAATCCCCGCGAGTGCCCCGAACTGCTGTCGCGTTGCAGGCGCTGCAATTCCGCACGCAGGTCAGACGCGTGCTGGCAGCGGAGAGCAGGGTCTTTCTCGAGCGTCCGGTTGATGATTTCCTCCAGCTTCGCCGGCAGATATGGATTCAGGCGCACGGGTGCGGCCGGCTCTCGATTCAGGATGGCCTCGAAAATGACCCCTGAAGTATCTCCTCGAAATGGCAACGCGCCAGTGGCCATTTCATAGAGCACTACGCCGAGCGAGAAGAGATCGCTCCGGGCATCCAGTTCCTTACCGCGCACCTGCTCCGGCGACATATAGGCGACCGTGCCTACCGCAGCGCCGGGGCTGGTCAGCAAATCTTCGGCCGTTACGGTTGGCAGCGCAGAAACACCTTCGGCAAAATTGGCGACCTTCGCCAAGCCAAAATCGAGAACCTTGGCATGGCCGCGCTTGGTGACAAAAATGTTGGCTGGCTTGATGTCGCGGTGAATGATGCCCTCAGCGTGAGCGGCGTCAAGCGCGTCAGCAATTTCGATCGCGAGGGAAAGCAGGGTTTCCAGCTCCAGGGGGCGACTTCCGATGCGGTGTCTGAGCGTGGTGCCCTCGAGATATTCCATGGCAATGAATGCCTGGGCCTTATCGTCGCCGACGTCGTAGATAGTGCAGATGTTGGGATGATTCAGGGCCGAGGCGGCTTTGGCTTCGCGACGGAATCGGCTCAAGGCTTGCGAGTCCCTGGCAACATCGTCAGGCAGAAACTTCAAAGCGACAAAGCGATCCAGGCGGGTATCCTGCGCTTTGTAGACTACACCCATGCCTCCGCCACCGAGTTTCTCGATAATGCGGTAATGAGAGATGGTCAGTCCGATCAGAGATGAGGAATCAGGCATTTCGCGCTCATCTTAGGTTTTGTCCGGAGGCAAGTCAACGAAGCCAAAATCCATGCGACACGGCTCCTCTTGCCGGTTTCTTTGACCCGTTTATGCGCGCATGCTAGTATCAATTTCTCTCGAGCACTTGGAATGGAATCCACTACAACTCCTCTCATCAGCGAGCTTCGCAAGACGGCGCTGAACGCAATCCACCGCCGCCTGGGCGCAAAGATGGTGAATTTCGGCGGCTGGGACATGCCGGTGGAATACCCGTCGAGCGGCGGGCTGATCGCGGAACACAAAGCAGTGCGCGGGAGCGTGGGCCTTTTTGACGTCAGCCATATGGGCGACATTCGAATCCGCAGCGGCAAAAAGCCCGGAGGGGCGCTGGCGGCGGTACAGTACATCAGCATGAATGACGCGTCGAAGCTGGCCGTCGGCCAGGCGCATTATTCCGCGATGCTATATCCGGAAGGCACGTTTGTGGATGACGTGATCGTGCACCGGCTAGGCGAGGATGATTTTCTCCTGGTGATTAACGCGGGAACGCGCGAGAAAGACATCGACTGGGTGCGCGCGAACACGAAAAGATTTGATTGCGTAGTCGAGGAACTCAGCGACGCGTATACGCAACTGGCGATTCAAGGGCCGCGCGCTGTGGATGTTTTGCGAAAGCTTACGGATATGGATTTGAGCGCGGTCAAGAACTATTGGTTCACACACAGGGCGGTTTGCGGCCTGAAGAACACGCTGATTGCGCGGACGGGATACACCGGTGAAGACGGATTCGAGATCTATGTGCCGTCCGACACGGCGACCAGCGAAAAAGTTTGGAATCAGGTACTGGAAGCGGGACGCGAATTCGGGATCATTCCCTGCGGATTGGGAGCCCGAAACACGCTGCGACTGGAATCGAAGATGGCGCTCTATGGGCACGAGATCAGTGACAAGATTAACGTGTGGGAGGCGGGGCTGGACCGCTACTGCAAGATGGAGAAGGGCGATTTCAACGGACGCGCCGCGCTGGAACGAGCGAAAGCAGCAAGATTGACACGGACGCTCATTGGGCTGGAAATGATCGATCGCGGCATTGCGCGCGACGAGTATCGCTGTTGCAATGAAGCCGGCGAAGTGGTCGGAGTAATCACCAGCGGCTCGCCTTCTCCGACGCTGAGCAAAAATATCGCGCTCGCGTACGTGCCGCTGGCGTATTCTCCTGTGGGAACAATCTTGTACGTTGAAGTTCGCACTCAGAAGTGCAAGGCGCAGGTGGTTCCGACTCCATTTTACAAACGGCCAAAGATAGCATCCGCATCAAACGAGAAGAAAACGGTTTGAGAGGAATCAAAGGAGCATCCATGAAAACCCTGACCGCTTTCCTTTTGTGCTGGATTGCTCCGCTCGCGGCAGTCGGAGGCGGCACCGCTACGCGCGTGCAAGACCCGAAACCCGCGCAAGCTGCTCCCACCCAAACTGCCGTGGCACCGGCTCAAGCAGCTTCCGGAAATTCCGCGTCGAGTTTCGATCCAGGGAAAGAGGCGGCGGTCCGAAAGATGTTTGAAGTCATGGGTATGACGAAAATGATGCAGCAGGTGCTCGCGGGAATGAGCAGCAATATGAAGCCCATGCTGATGTCTTCCCTGCCTCCTGGCGAGTATCGCGAAAAGCTGGCGGACTTGTTTCTCCAAAAATTTCAATCCAAGCTCCGCGTGGAGCAATTGATGGACCTGGCGGTTCCGATTTACGCCAAATATTTCAGCAAAGAAGAACTTGAGGGTCTGATGCGATTTTACCAGACACCTCTGGGCCAGAAGGCTTTGTCCGTTCTACCGCAAACCATGGTCGAAATGCAGACCGAATCGATGAAGTTAGGCGAGAAGATTGGCCGCGAAGCGATGGCGGAAGTGCTCGACGAGCATCCTGAACTGAAAAAGGCTCTCGAGGAATCTGCGGCTCCGCCCAAGAATTGAGCGCCGCGCGAAAGCTACTGTAAAGTTCAGGAGGAGAATCTGAAATGGCGTATCCGAAACAGTACCGCTACACGAAAGAACATGAATGGGTGGACGCCAAGGGCGACCTTGCGACCATCGGAATCACCGACTACGCACAGCATGAATTGGGCGACGTCGTATTCGTCGAGCTGCCGAAGCCGGGAGCAAAACTGGAAACCGGAAAACCTTTCGGGACCGTGGAATCGGTGAAAGCCGTGAGCGAGATTTATGCGCCGGCCTCCGGCGAAGTGCTCGAAGCGAACGCGGAACTGCACAACACTCCGGAAAAACTCAACACGGATCCGCACGGGGCGGCGTGGCTCATCAAAGCGCGATTGAAGAATGCGAGCGAACTGAACGGCTTGATGGACGCAGCCGCGTACGAAGCGTACATCGCCGACAAAGGCAAGGAAGCCTCGGCCTGATGCGCTATCTCCCGAAGAGCCCCGCCGAGCGGCAGGAGATGCTCGCCGCTATCGGCGCAAAATCCATCGAGGAATTGTTTTCCAGCATTCCGGAACGTTTTCGCCTGCGCGCGCCCCTAAAAATTCCCGGACCGTATTCGGAAGCCGAAGTCATCCAGTATTTCAAGGAGCGCGCGGCGGAGAATTCGAACGGGTATACGAGTTTTCTGGGCGCAGGCGTTTACAATCATCTGCGCTCCGTGGTGACGGATGCCATCATCCAGCGCGGCGAATTTCTCACTTCCTACACGCCGTATCAGGCGGAAATCACGCAAGGCACGCTGCAGGCCATTTTCGAATTTCAGACGCTGATGTGCCAGCTCACCGGTCAGGAAGTAGCAAATGCCTCCATGTACGACGGCTCGACGGCGACGACCGAAGCCGTGCTGATGGCGGAGCGTTTGACGGGGCGGCGGCGCGTGCTGGTGGCACGGTCCGTGCATCCGGAATACCGCGACGTGCTGAAGACCTACGCGAAGAATTCAGGATTGCAGATGGAAGAAATTCCGTTCGCGGCGAGCGGCACCGTGGACGCGAAGGCGCTGCAGGCGGCGCTGAAAGATGATGTTGCGGCAGTGGTTGTGCAATCGCCGAACTTTTTCGGAGTGATCGAAAAACTCGGGCCACTCGCGGAGGCGACGCATGCCTCGGGCGGAATGCTGGTGGTTGCCATTGCCGAAGGCGTTTCGCTCGGGCTGGTTCGCCCGCCGGTAGAGGGGGATATTGTGGCCATGGAGGCGCAGAGCTTCGGGCTGGCTCCTAGTTACGGTGGGCCGTTCGCCGGCGTGATTGCTTCGCGTGACAAGTTTGTCCGGCAGATGCCGGGGCGCCTGTCGGGACAAACCACGGACACGGATGGCCGCCGCGGATTCGTGCTGACCCTGGCGACACGCGAGCAGCATATCCGGCGCGAGAAGGCTACTTCGAATATCTGCACCAACCAGGCGCTTTGCGCGCTGGCGGCTACCGTGCACTTGACCTTGCTCGGCAAGGAAGGTTTGCGCGAAATGGCACAGCAGAATTTTTCAAAGGCTCAGTTTGCGCTTTCTGAATTGCTGAAGATTCCCGGCGTGCGGCGCACGTTTGACGCGCCGTTCTTCAATGAATTTGTGGTCGAGTTTCCGCGCTCGGTGAAGTTGATCAACACACAGCTGCTACGGGACAAGATTATCGGGCCGTTCGCATTGGGCACGCCCTATCCGGAACTTACGAAGCGTGCGCTGGTCTGCGTGACGGAAACGACCTCCCGCGCAGAGATCGAACGATTTGCGGGCGCGCTCGAGCGGGCGCTCAAGCAGCCGATTTGAGCGGAGTTGATTTTCCACAGTGCGGCACCTTTCAAGGCAGAAAGCTGAGAATGAAGGAAAGAATTAAGAAAGCCACAACGCATACCAATCAGAACGAAGGACTGATCTTCGAGAAATCGTCCCCCGGAAAGCGGGCGTTCGAACTGCCGCCGCTCGATGTGCCCGCGGCCGATCCAGCGAAGGCCTTGGGAACGAATTATCGCCGCGAAGGCGTCGAAGGATTTCCCGAAGTGAGCGAGATCGAAGTGCTGCGCCACTTCACGAGGCTTTCCACGTGGAACTACGCCATCGACCTGGGCATGTATCCGCTGGGCTCCTGCACAATGAAATATAATCCGCGCGTGAATGAATTCGTGGCGCGGCTCGAGGGAATCGCAACCGAACATCCGTACCAACCGCAGGAACTCTCGCAGGGATGCCTGAAGATTTTGCGCTTGCTGGAAAAATGCCTTCTCGAGATCACCGGCATGGACGCCATTACGCTGCAGCCTGCTGCGGGCGCGCAGGGAGAGATGACGGGGTTGCTGCTGATTCGCGCGTACCTGGAGAAACAAGGCAATCCGCGCAAGAAGGTGCTGATTCCGGATTCCGCGCACGGAACGAATCCGGCGACGGCAGTAATCGCCGGCTATGAAGTCGAGAACATCAAGTCCGAGTCGCACGGACAGATTGACGTGGAAAAGCTGCGCGAGCTGGTGACCGATGACGTCGCGGCGCTGATGATCACCAACCCTTCGACGCTCGGCATTTTCGAGCAGCGCATCCCGGAAATCGCTGAAATTCTGCACGCCAAGGGCGCGCTGCTCTATATGGACGGCGCGAACATGAACGCTCTTGCGGGCGTGACGCGCCCAGGGGATCTCGGCGTGGATGTGATGCACTTGAACTTGCACAAAACATTTTCGACACCCCACGGTGGCGGAGGCCCCGGAGCGGGCCCGGTGGCGATGAAGAAAATCCTCGAACCGTTTCGTCCGGTGCCCATTCTGGTGGAAAAAGAGGACGGCCGGCTGGCGCTCGAGCCCATGAAGCGGGATTCGATCGGCAGGGTGAAAGCGTTCTCTGGTAATTTTGGCGTGCTGGTGCGTGCGCTGGCGTACATCCTGGCGTACGGCCCAGGAGTGCGGCAGGCCACGGAAGACGCCGTGCTCAATGCCAACTACATTCGAAGGCACCTCGAAGGCATCTACGACTTGCCTTATTCATTGCCCTCGATGCATGAAGTGGTGTTCAGCGACGCCATCCAAAAAAAGAACGGCGTGAACACGATGGACATCGCGAAGCGGCTGATTGACTACGGGTTCCATCCGTACACCACCGCGTTCCCCTTGATTGTGCCCGGCGCACTGATGATCGAGCCGACGGAATCGGAGTCCAAGGAAGAGTGCGACCTGTTTATTGACGCGATGAAAGCGATCGCGGACGAAGCCGCCACCAATCCTGAAATTGTGAAGACCGCGCCGCACACGACGCGCGTTCGCCGCCTGGATGAAGTTGGTGCCGCACGCAAGCCGATCCTGCGCTGGAAACCAGCGACTCCTCGAAGCGAAGCCGCCGACTAAGTTCGAGCGCTCGATTCCCTGCACGACACAGGGGAGCGCGCTGCGCATTTCGTTTGCCCTTTCCCTTGCTAGAATCCGAATAGAGATTTTCTCTGACGCTGCCATGACACCCGCCATCGAAGCCTGGCTTCCGAAGTCCATACTCCTGCTGCGCGGCTACGATCGGCATAAGTTCATTTCCGATTTAATTGCCGGCGTGACCGTGGGCCTCGTCGCGTTGCCGCTGGCGATGGCATTTGCGATTGCGTCAGGCCTGTCGCCCCAAGCAGGCCTGTATTGCGCCATAGTGACGGGATTCCTGATCTCTCTCCTGGGCGGATCCAAGACGCAAATTGGCGGGCCGACGGGCGCGTTCGTCGTGGTGGTCGCCGGCATCGTCGCGAAGCACGGAATCGACGGATTATTGGCGTGCACCATGATGGCGGGCGTGCTGCTGGTGTTGCTGGGCGTGACGCGCATGGGGGGTATGGTGAAATACTTTCCGCGCCCCGTCGTCGTTGGCTTCACCAACGGCATCGCGATCCTGATCGCCAGCACGCAAATCCGTGATCTCTTCGGCTTGAAAATGGATCACGTTCCCGGTGATTTCTTTCACCGCATGGTAGCGTTCGCCAACGCATGGAACACGTTTTCTGTGCCGGCAACCGCGTTGTCCATTCTTTCGATCGCAGTAATGGTCTTCTGCCTGAAGTTCGCAAAGAAAATTCCGGGCGCGATTCTGGTGACGTTCGGCGCGACCGCCGCGCTCATGCTGCTCCATATCCCGGTAGAGACGATCGGGACGCGCTTTGGCGGCATCCCCAGTGGCCTGCCTAAGTTCGTCTTCCCGACGTTTCACTACGACATTGTGAGGCAACTCTTCTCAGCAGCGTTCACGGTGGCGATGCTCGGCGCGATCGAATCGCTTATGTCCGCAGTGGTTTCGGATCGCATGAGCAACGACAAGCACAACCCCAATGTGGAATTGATCGGGCAGGGCATCGCAAATATCGTTTCGCCGCTATTCGGCGGGCTGCCTGCCACGGGAGCGATCGCGCGCACGGCAACCAACGTGCGTTCCGGTGCCAAGACGCCCATCGCGGGAATGATTCATGCGCTGACTTTGCTGGCCATCGTTCTATTCGCCGCGCCACTGGTGAAAAACGTGCCGCTGGCGGCGTTGGCCGCGATTTTGATGATCGTCGCCTACAACATGGGCGATTGGGAGGAAATTCCGGAAATCCTGAAACTCAGTCCCGCGGACATTGCCGTGTGGCTGCTGACCCTGACGCTGACCGTTGTGACCGATCTGACGTTTGCCGTGGAAGTCGGCATGGTTCTGGCCGCACTGATGTTTATCCGCAAAGTTTCGAGAACCACCACTGTCAGCCCCGTAACGAAAGACTACGTGGAAGATAGCCGCGTCCACGTTCTCCAGGGAAAAGACATTCCCGACTACGCGATTGTCTACCGGATTCACGGACCATTTCTTTTCGGCGCCACCGACAAATTCTCGGAAATCCTCCAGTCTCTCGAGAAACTGCCCCCCATCGTGATCCTCCGGCTGCGCAACATGACCGCCATTGACGCCACCGGCCTCGGCGCCATTCGCGACCTGGCCGACACGCTCCATGCTACCGGGCGCTCCTTGCTGCTTTGCGGCGCAAGAGAGCAACCATCACAACTGATGGAGCAAGCCGAATTCGAACGCCATGTCGGTCGAGAGAATATCTGTGGAAGCATTACGGAAGCGTTGCAGCGCGCTGCGGAAGTCTATCGCCGGGAGTATGCGGGCAAGAATGAGAAAGAACTGACTCCCCGCAGTTGAAACAACGCAGATGTTCGGGTTTATGATTTCCAGGACTTCCCAGTACACCGGTCCTCCTGCACGAGATTCCCTCCCGATTCGATCGATTCCAGCTCGATTCATCAATCTGACACCAATCCTTCTTCACGCTGTAACACGCCGCACCTAGCCTCAACGCTGGGGGGACTGTTTTCAACCTGCGTTCTCGAATAAAGGAGATTCCCTTGAAACAAGAATTCCTGGCAGTGGCATTGTCGATAGGGTTGTTCGGCGCGACCCTTCCTTCTCCGGCACGCGCGAACGATGGACTCGGCGACGGACACAAAATTAAACATGTTCTGCTGATCAGCGTGGACGGTCTTCACGCTCTCGATGTAGCACGGTTTGTCGAGAGCCACCCCAACTCTGCCCTCGCCGAGCTGTCTGGTCATGGCATCTCCTACTCCAATGCTCGCACGCCCGCAAATACGGATTCCTTCCCGGGTCTTCTGGCTCTCTTGACTGGTGGGTCACCCATCTCTCACGGGATGTTTTACGACGTGAGCTACGACCGGGCCATATTCGACCCCGCCAACACGACCTGCGCGGGACAGGCCGGCAATACGATGGTTTTTGACGAGAGCATTGACAAGTACTCTGGCAACCCGCCCGTCTCACTGAACGTCATTGATCCCACGAAGCTCCCAAACCGGCTGGACGAGAATGGCAAATGCATGCGGGTGTTTCCACATGACGCCATCAGGAGCAACACCATCTTCGAAGTCGTCAGGAGCGTGGGTGGCCACACCGCGTGGGCTGACAAGCACCCTGCCTACGACCTGGTGAATGGTCCTTCCGGCAAGGGCGTCGAGGACCTCTTCACGCCGGAAATCACCAACGTGGACGGATTCGATGCAACTGCCAGCGTGGTCTGCACTGTGGCAGACGATCAGAAAAAAGTTAACGCGATCATTAGCGAAATCCATGGCCTGAAACACGACGGAACGCCCGGTCCTGGCGTGCCGGCAGTGTTCGGGATGAATTTCCAGGCCGTTAGCGTGGGGCAGAAGCTGGCAAAGGACAACAAGAACGGCAGCTGCGTTCAAGATGTAGATCCAAAGTTGAATGGGCAACCTGGCGGTTACAAGGATGGCTCCGGAACGCCGACCGACGTTCTTGCCTATGGCTTGCAAAAGACCGACGAGGCGCTGGGCACCATGATAAATGCGCTTAAGGGGCAACACATTTTTGATTCGACTCTGTTCATCGTCAGTGCCAAGCACGGCCAGTCGCCGATCAACCCCGTGAAGGTCAACAAGCCGGGCCACTTTGCGGATCTGGTTGCGACTCTACCTGATGCGGGCACCAACCCCGCAGCGCTAACTCTCGCCAACGCCGCCGCTTGCAGTACCGGCGCTTGCGGTTTCGTGCAGGACGACGATATCGCCTTGATCTGGCTGCCGGACCAGAGCCAGACGCCGGCCGTCGCGGCGTACCTGAATGCAAATGCGGGGGCGCTATTCATCGATGAGGTCATGGCTGGCGACGAGATCAATCTCAAGTTCAACAATCCGTTGACCGACAGCCGCACTCCCGACATCATCGTGCAGCCTATCTACGGCACGACGTACACCGGCTCGTCCAAGAAAAACGCGGAACACGGTGGATTCAGCTTCGGTGATAGCAATTTCGGCCTCATCGTCTCCAACCCCGCTCTGCACTCCCGAACGGTCAAGACTCCCGTGGCCACCTCTCAGGTTGCAGCATCGATTCTGAGTGCGCTCGGCATCGATCCCAACGAACTCCAGGCCGTGCGCAAGGAAGGCACAACCGTTCTCCCATTCCTCCTTAGCGACGACGTTGGGAGATAGCGGAAGATAGCTCCCGCCACACAAACAAGAGGCAGGACTAGGAGGGCATTCTGCTCAGTGGAACGCCCTTTGTGTTGGAACAAAAACAATGATTCTTGCCTGGGTTTCTCTGCGCCAAATTCTTTCTTCGCCGACAGATTTACTTCTTAAAGCGGATGCTGTCCAGGATCGAGGAGAACGTCTTGTCGTAGTTGCTGTAAGCGGCTTCCGGCGCTACGCAGACGAAATAGTGCAGGCCTTCCGGCCGCAAGACAGTGATGACCCAATCGGTTTCCAGGCCGCCGGCAGGCGAGTCGTTGATCAGATAGGTGGAAAGACCAGGCTTGCCGTTCAAACGCACGCGTTCCCCCTGCCGCTGGATTTTCATTTTCGGATTCGATTTTTGCAGATCTTCTAGGACCTGCCGCGTCCCGTTCTCCAGCGCATTCGAATCCTTTGGGTCTCCCTGGACCTGCGCAACGCCGACGATCAACCCGTACGCCAAAGCAGCGTGGCCAGTGCCGTCGTCTAGGATGCCGCCCTCCGGCGCGAAGGAAACGCCGCCGCCCTGGCTATCGGGATATTTCTTCCAATTATCCGGATACTTGATCGCGTATGAATTTGCCTCGTACGTTGCAAAATTGCGCGAGGGAGGCGGGGGCGGCGTCGCCGCGCCCGCCTCGCCCGGGACGGGTTTCTTCACCACGGGCAATGCCAGAACCTCGCGCTTGATGGCTTCAAACTCCGCCGAGTCGCGCTTCGCATTCGCAGGAATGCCGCCAAGCCTCTCAATCTCCTCATCCACGCGGCCGACGCGGTGCTCGGGATTCGGGTGGTCGGACAAAAACTCCGGAGGGTGCTTCCCTTTCGCCTCCGCTTCGAGCTTTTCGAAAAACTGCGCCATGGCACGTGGGTCATATCCCGTATCGTAGAGAACTTGCGTGCCCATCACGTCGGCTTGGGACTCCGCCGTTCGCGAATACCTAAGGAGTACGCCTCCGGCTGCGAATGCGCCAAGCTCCGTCAACAGCGCGCCGCCCGTTGATCCACCGAAAATGCCGCTGGCAATTCCCAGAAATCCCTGCGCAGCCTGCGCTTTCGTCGCCTGGTTCGTGCCATGGCGCAGCGCGACGTGCGACAACTCATGCGCCATCACTGCCGCCAGCTGCGCTTCGTTGTCCGCGGATTCGATTACGCCACGATTGATAAATACATATCCGCCGGGCAAGGCAAACGCATTGATGGCCTTGTCGTTCACGCAATGAAATTCAAATGGGTACTGCACGCCCCCCGTGGGAAGTTTGGACGCCAGGCGCATCCCCAGCTGTGTAAGGTAGGCGTCCACTTTGGGAGCATTGCACAGAGGCAACTGCTTCGCGGCGTCCAGCGCGGCTTTCTTGCCAAGGTCAACGTCCTGTTGCGGCGAGAACATGTTCCAGCCGGGCTTGAGCTGCGTCCGCTGCGCTTCGGCGTTCGGCAAGAGTAAGAGAGTCGTTCCAAGAAGTAAAGCAGCTCTCCTTACGAGCCGCGGCGTTCGTACCGGCAACTTTCGAATGGCACGTTTCCCGACGCATCTCGAATCCCACCAATGGATGCTCACGACGGCCTCCAGGACCCCACGCAAGATAGGATGGCATTCGTCTTTTCAGGGTTACTTTACACCGGTGGAGGATGAAAGGAAAAAGCCCAGGCGGCGAACCGCCCGGGCGATAATTCAAGAGTGAAGAGACTGGACCTTAGCGAGCCATCCGCGGCAAAGGCTCCGGCGTAGTCGTCGCGCCGGGTGCATCCACTGCTTTGCCGCTCTTTGCCGTCGCGGCGCGAACTGGAAGAACCGCCTCGGGACGGCGAGCAGGCATCGCAAGATTTTCGCCTTCTCGGACAAACGTCAGCTGCTCCTGCTCCTTGTTCCAGTCAATGCAAACCAGATCGCCAAGGTGCACCTGCTCGGTGGCCAGCAAATTCGCCAAAGGATAAACCACGTGGCGTTCGATGGCGCGCTTCAAGTGGCGTGCGCCATAACGCTGGTCCGTGCCCTCCTGAAGAAGGAAGTCCCGGCCAGCTGGTGCCACGCGGAAGAGGAACTGCCCCTTGGCCGTTTCCAGAACTCGCTGCTGCACCTGGCCGAGTTCGATTTCCAAAACTTGTTCGAGCTGCTCCCGCCGCAGCGGATGGAACACCACCACTTTGTCCAGGCGGTTCATGAATTCAGGAGAGAATTTCCGGCGCGCCGCTTCCGTGGCGGTGCGTTCGACCTTCTCGTTGAGGCCTGCCGCTGGAGTGTCCTTGGGCTGAACAAAGCCCATGCCACCCTGCATCAATTCGGTGATTTCCCCGCCACCCAGGTTGGACGTCAGGAAGATAACGGTCTGCGAGAGGTCCACGCGACGGTTGTCACCAAGGGTGAGCGTGGCCTTGTCCAGCATGCCAAGCAGCAATTGCCACAGGGCGTCGCTGGCCTTCTCAATTTCATCGAAGAGCAGGAAGCTCAGCTTCAGCTTGTCCGTATGGCTCTTGGACAGCTCTTCCTGCGTGATCAGGGGGTGGGTCTCGCGATGCCCCAGGTAGCCTGGAGGCGAACCAATCAGCTTGGCGATTTCATGCGAGTGCTGGAATTCGGCGCAGTCCACTTTGATTACCGCGCGCGGGTCTCCAAAAAGGATTTCCGCGGCCGCTTCCACAATGCGGGTTTTTCCAGAACCGGTCGGCCCTAGGAACAGAAGATTGCCCACCGGGCGTCCCGGCGAATTCAGACCCGCGCAAAAGACCTGGAACATGTCCACAAGGGACTGCACGCCTTCTTCTTGTCCCACAATCCTGGCGCGCAAGGAGGAATGAAAATCGCGAGTGTCGTTGCTACGGATGCTCGGATCCAGTTGCTGGCGGACGGCGGACTTCATTGCACTCAACCCTTCCTTGCGTCCAACTTCCCCAAAACGCAATGCGCGTCTCAGCTCTGCGCAACCTGAGATACTGCATGAGGAGTGCCAATCTTTTCCACAACCGTGCGAGTCGAAAAGCAGCCCAAACTCAACAACATACAAGAGTTGCAGTTCTGGAAACTGTCTCAACCCGTGAGACACTGTTTCAATTGCGTGAAATGTGAGGGAGCTGAAACAGTTTGTGTCATCCCCCGGGCGACAAAAAGGGGCGCATCTTTCGACGCGCCCCGAAGTCCAAGTTCATGTATTACTTTAAGAGTTCGAGCGATCCGGTTTTTTCCGCGCCTGCGGCGCGGCTGCTGGCCCGCCAGACGGCTGCGCTGCCCGAGATTTGCGCTCTTCCTTTGCGGCTTCCGGAGGCGCATCCATGCTCTTGCCATCTTTCGCTTCCACGCTAGCCGCAGCTGCGGCCAACAGCGGCGTCGGGCTTTGGATGAGCGCCCCTTCGCCTTCCCGGGCAAACGTCAACCGGTTGACACTCTTGTCCCAATCGATGCACACCAGGTCACCCAAACTGACTTGGTCGGTGGCCAGCAAGTTTGCCAGTGGATAAACCACATTCCGCTCAATGGCGCGTTTCAGGTGGCGGGCCCCATAACGCTGGTCCGTCCCTTCCTTCAGCAGGAATTCCCGCCCAGCGTCCGTCACGCGAAACAGAAATTGTCCGTTGGCGGTGTCCAGGACGCGTTGTTGCACGTGGCCCAGCTCGATGTCCAGCACCTCCTGGAGCTGCTCGCGTTGCAGTGGGTGAAACACGACCACCTTATCGAGACGGTTCATGAACTCCGGCGAAAACTTGCGCCGCGCCGCTTCCGTTGCCGTACGTTCGACCTTTTGATCGAGCCCTGCGGCGGGAGTGTCTTTGGGCTGAACAAAGCCCATGCCGCCTTGCATGAGTTCGCTGATTTCACCGCTACCCAGATTGGAGGTTAGAAAGATCACCGTCTGCGACAAATCGACTTTACGATTGTCACCCAGAGTCAACGTGGCCTTATCCAGCATGCCCAGCAGCAACTGCCACAGCGAGTCGCTGGCCTTTTCAATTTCGTCGAAAAGCAGGAAGCTGAGCTTCAACTTGTCCGTGTGGCTCTTGGCCAGCTCTTCTTGATTGATCAGTGGATGTGTTTCGCGATGCCCCAGGTACCCCGGGGGTGAGCCAATCAGCTTGGCGATCTCGTGGGAATGCTGAAATTCCGCGCAATCGACCTTGATCACCAGACGGGCGTCGCCAAAGAGGATCTCGGCGGCGGCTTCTACGATGCGCGTCTTGCCCGAACCGGTCGGTCCGAGAAGCAGGAGATTTCCTACCGGACGTCCCGGTGAATTCAATCCGGCGCGGAAAACCTGATACAGGTCCACCAGCGCCTGGACGCCTTCCGCCTGCCCGACGATTTTTGAACGCAGCGCCGTCTGGAAATCCAGCGTATCCGTGCTGCGCTTGCTGGGATCGAGTGGAAGAATGTATTCATTCATGACGTCACCTCAGGGCAATGTCATGCGGTGTAGTGTATTTCTCTTTCGCCACGCCGCCAATATAACATACGCATTCCCTGTGCAAGCTGCGTCCAATGAGTAACGCGGCGTTGAGCGGTCCGCGCGCAACTTTGCATCACTTTTCTTGATTCGCTCCATCACTTCTTTTTGTTCCAGCTTCATTGCTACTTTTTCCTCCAGTCACTCGCTAATGGATTAGATGCGCAATTTCTCCAGATGCTGCTTGGATCGCATTCGCTCCGCCTCATTCTGTTAAACCCGGATGCGGGAATTTTCTCTTGCTTCTTTCTTCGACGCCCTCCAGGATAATTCGCTTGCTGTCGAAATGCGCCTGGGATGGCTTGGAAATGTCTTGGGATCACGTCTACCGGTTCGTGCAACGAATTCCTCGCGGAACGGTTCTAACCTATGGGGGCTTGGCCAAAGCCCTGCGGCTGCCAGGCGGCGCGCGCGCCGCGGGACACGCCATGGCCGCGACGCCTTCCGGCAAAGGCATTCCCTGGCATCGTGTTCTCGGCGAGCGCGGAAAAATCCTGATCCGCGAACCCTACGCATCCCTGCAAAGAAAACTCCTCGAAAGCGAGGGCGTCACGATTGTTGAATCTCGCGTCGACCTCAAACGCCACCTCTGGAGAGTTCCTCGAAAAGGTGCTGTGAAACAGAAAGCGCCCCGCAAGCGTATTCAAAACTGACATCTCAGACCAGACGTTCTCCCTAAGCTTTGCGAAGCGAACGCCCATCTGCGGTATGCTATACGCTCTTTTGAGGTGTCCGCACGCGAGTGGGTCAGCGAAGATGGCAAATTCCATTCTGCAAGTTGAAAACCTCGTCAAGCGTTATGGCGACGTCGAAGCAGTCCGAGGCGTCAGCTTCAATGTGGAAGAAGGCGAAGTGTTCGGCCTGCTCGGGCCGAACGGCGCCGGGAAAACCACCACCGTCGAAATTCTCGAAGGTCTTCGTACCCCGGATGGTGGACGGGTCTTCGTCTGCGGTCTCGATCCGCAGCGCGATTCGGATGCGCTAAAGCACGAGATTGGCGCCGCATTGCAATCGACTGCCCTGCCCGACAAGTTGCGGGTGATGGAAGCCTTGCGCCTTTTCGCCAGCTTCTACAGAAGGCGCCGCAATCCCGAAGAGTTACTTAAGCGTTTCGGCCTGGAAGAAAAACGCAACGCGTTTTACAGCCAGCTTTCCGGCGGCCAGAAGCAGAGGCTGGCTCTGGCTATGGCCCTTGTCAACGATCCCAAAATGCTCTTTTTCGATGAGCCGACGGCGGGCCTCGATCCCCAGGTGCGCCGGGAAATCTATGACATCATCGAAGAGCTCCGCCGCGAAAAGAAAACCATTCTGATGACCACTCATTACATCGAGGAGGCCGAGCGCCTCTGCGATCGCGTCGCCATCGTGGATCATGGAAAAGTGATTGCCCTCGGCTCGCCCCGCGAGTTGAAAGCGCATTCCGGCGGAACGACGCGGATCGAGGTTCGTCTCGCAAGACCGGAGTCCGACGGCGCGCTGAAGCGGCTGGAAGGCGTCGCCGATGCTCGCGAGGTCGATGGCGCCTACGTGATTCACTCCAATCGCCCGCCGCAAACGATTGTTTCCATCGTCAAACACCTTGAGGCTCAAGGTAACGAACTCGTGAGCCTCGAGATTGCTTCGCCTTCTCTCGAGGACGTTTTCATCGAAATGACCGGAAGGAGGCTGCGCGATTGAGTAACTTCACCAATCTGACGCGCATGCGCATCCAGTTGGCGCTGCGCAACAAAATGTTCTTTTTTTTCAGCGTGATCTTTCCTCTTGGCATGTTTTTCATTTACGCGGGAATTTTCGCCAAGGGCGATCCCTTGAAGGTCAGTTATTTTCTGGGGCCGGTCATCGCCTTGAACGTGATGGGCAGCTTCTGGGGCCTCAGCGCTACACTGGTCATGTTTCGCGAGCAAGGCATTCTGCGGCGCTTCCACGTTACTCCCGTTTCCGCCACGGATATGCTTGCTTCCAGTCTCCTTGCAAACTACGCGCTCACTCTCCCCACGGTTTTCGTGGAGATGGCCTTCGCTCGCTTGGTTTTCCACGTTCCCAGTTTTGGCAACCTTCTTTCACTCGCGGTCCTCGTCACGGTGGGCACGGTATCTTTTGGCTCTCTTGGTTTGGTGGTTGCCAGTGTGACCAACACCATGCAGGAGACTCAGGTCCTCAACCAGCTGATCTGGCTCCCGCTCATTTTCTTGTCAGGCGCGACCTTGCCGATGGGCTATTTGCCGAAGGCCGCCCAAAGCATCGCCGTCTTCTTGCCGGCCACTTATCTGGTCTCCGGCCTCCAAAACGCTCTCTACTCCTCTTTTTCCGTCTGGCAATTGTCGATTCAAATTTTTTCCCTCGCCTTCTGGGCGATTCTGACCTTCTTTGTCGCCGCACAACTTTTCCGTTGGGAGCCGGAAGCCAAGATTCCGCGCAACGCCAAGCTCTGGGCCGCCGCCACTGCTCTTCCCTTCCTGCTGCTCGGAGTTTGGGAGAACGGCAACGGAAAGATTTTGAACCAGGCGCAGGGCGCCTACCGCTCACTGGACCAACGGCCCAGTTCACCGCCGCCGGATAAAAAGTGATCCCGCGGGCGCTACAGTCCGGCTCCCGGAATCACGCCAAATTGGTTCAACAGCATGTCCTGCGGCTAACTACGATGCATTGACGCCCAATCCCGCGTGCCGTATTCTGCAAATCCGACCAGCGTCACCGCGAGTGGCACTGTCAAACAGGGAGCATTTATGCCGATCCAAGCCACCGAGAAAATCTGGCACAACGGAAAATGGATTAACTGGGACGACGCCAAGCTGCACGTCCTCTCGCACGTCGTGAGCTACGGCTCGGCCGTATTCGAAGGCATCCGCTGCTACGAGACCAAGCAAGGCCCCGCGATTTTCCGCCTTCGCGAGCACATGCAGCGGCTCATTAATTCCGCAAAAATCTATCGCATGGACCTTCCCTACTCCGTCGACGAGTTTTGCAACATCGCCACCGAGGTCGTTCGCGTCAACAAATTGAACTCCTGTTACGTCAAGCCGATTGTTCTCCGCGGTTACGGCGAGGTGGGAGTGAACCCGCTGAACTCCCCGATCGACATTTACATGGCTTGCTGGTCCTGGGGCGCCTATCTCGGGCCCGATGCTCTCGCAAAGGGCGTTGATGTCGGCGTCAGCTCCTGGACGCGCATAGCGCCGAACACGCTGCCCGCAATGTCCAAGGCCGCGGCGAATTACATGAACTCCCAGCTCATTCGCATGGAAGCTTCGTTTAACAACTACGCGGAAGGCATTGCACTCGATTCCGGCGGCCACGTCAGCGAAGGCTCCGGCATGAACATCTTCCTCGTTCACGATGGAACCCTCTATACGCCGCCTCTGGCCACCAGTATTTTGCCGGGCATCACCCGCGACGCCGTCGTGAAGCTCGCCGAAGATCTGCGCATTCCCGTGAAGGAGCAGGTCATTCCTCGAGAGATGCTCTACATCGTGGATGAAGTTTTCTTCGTTGGTACCGCCGTCGAAGTCACACCTATTCGCTCGGTCGATCGCATCCAGGTCGGCAAAGGCGTTGCTGGCCCCGTTACGCGCAAGCTGCAGGAAGAATTCTTTGCCATTACCAGCGGCAGCAAGCCCGACCGCCACAACTGGCTCACCCCAGTCAACGCTCCTGTCGGCGCCGCCACGCGCTAGCAGTCCGTCGTTGCCATTTTCCTCGATTTGGTGAGAAAACGGTGAAAATCGTGGCCCAGAGGTGAGGCCTTCTTAACCTTACCTTCCTCCGTCTTTTTTTCGAGCGGGCGACTATTAACTGTGGACTGCCAACCCTTCCCTATCCGCGCGTCAAGCCATTTGAGAATGTAACCTTAGCTATCCATGTCGCGCCATTTGATATGTAACCCGAGAATGTTTGTTGCTGTTGTGGCTGTGGGAAAGTGGGAATCCCGCAGGGATTTCCAAGC
>Ga0137393_10000126_pt1 | contig 40801 bp, 27 predicted proteins | sample 15con2h34BmetaG_FD_101396 | JGI IMG/M metagenome (GOLD analysis project Ga0137393, IMG submission 101396) | Vadose zone soil microbial communities from Angelo Coast Range Reserve, California, USA - 15con2h3.4B metaG | ecosystem: Environmental > Terrestrial > Soil > Vadose zone > Saprolite...
AACCACGCCGACCACCAATGCGATGCCGATCGAAACGGGAAATGCGATGGCCAGGCCTGCCATGTCAATCGCCGCGACGAGCAGCAGATTCGCCAGATTGAACACTGCGCCTCCGGCCAGCGTATAGAGGAAATTTGCGCTATCCGCCGAGCGGACGTTGTTCAGGAAGCTCGCGGCATCATTCGAGGTGCTTCCCATCGTGAACGCCAGCACCAGCGAGATCAAAAAAATGCCGACAGCGTAGTCCCAATAAAACAATTCGAAACGGTAGTTCTTTACACCTTTATAAGTATTTGCCCAGGAACCCCAACAAATGGCGCTGGTGATCATCATCACAAGGGCAATGCCAAAATCATGAGGAACGAACATGAAAATGTGGCTCCTGCGCGGGCCGGGCGATTCGAACCACTTCTTGCGTTCAACAAACGTCGAACACTCCGCCGTTTTGCCCTTTATTGCACTGGCTGCTTATAGTCAGGGCGACTCCGGCTGTCAAGGACAAAGCTGGGGATTGCATGGCCGCTCCATTGTGCTCGCGGGCGAGAGTTGTTGCAGTTTCCGGATGGAGTTCTTATATAATCCGCGCGCGGAATCATCGGAGGCGAAGCGATGGCCAAGCAATCCCTCATTGCCGTGGTGGGCAGCGCCAACGTGGATCTCACCACGTTCAATGACGTGTTTCCGCGGCCCGGGGAGACGATCTTCGGCAATAAATTTGACCTTGGTTTTGGCGGCAAAGGAGCCAATCAAGCGGTCGCCGCGCGTTTGTGCGGCGCAAACGTGGGAATGGTTGCGAAAGTGGGAAGCGACCTGTTCGGCCCCGCCACCATCAAGAATTTTGAATCGCAAGGAATTGACGCGAAGTACGTCGGAATCGCCGAAGGCGCATCCAGTGGCGTCGCTCCCATCTTCGTGGAACCCGGCGGCCAGAACCGCATCATCGTCGTAAAGGGCGCGAACGATTTACTTTCGCCCGAAGATGTGGACGCGGCTGCGCCGCTGCTTCGTAAGGCGGACACCATCGTCATGCAGTTTGAGATTCCTTTGCGCACGGTCTATTACACGGTGCGCTTTGCCAAAGCCAACGGCATTCGCTGTATTGTGAATCCGGCTCCCGCCCAGGAGGTGGATTTTGCGCAAGTCGGCGCCGCTGCGTATTTCATTCCAAATGAAACCGAAGCGGAAATCACGACGGGGATGCCGGTGAAATCGATCGACGACGCAAAAAAGTGCGCGGAGTTTTTGCTCCGCAAAGGGATGCAGCGCGTGGTCATCACCCTCGGCGAACGCGGTTCGCTGGCGGCCGGGATGGACGGCATGGAGCACGTGCCGACCTTCAAGGTTCAGGCCGTTGATACCACCGGCGCAGGCGATGCGTTCATCGGCAGTTTTGCGGTTTTCCTTGGGGAAGGAATTCCTGAAAAGGAAGCCTTACGGCGTGCAAGTCTCTATGCCGCACTTTCCACGACGAAGGTGGGGACACAAAAATCGTTTTGCACCCGGCCGGAGTTTGAAAAAGAGTGGCAGAAGCGCGGCGCAAGCCTGTAAACCAGCTTTGTCAAAGTGTTAAGATGGGGCTTCGAGAACGCTCTGTCCCATGTGGTGAATAGCTCCGTGACACTACGCGACAACACGAAGACGGAAGGCGCCGCCAGCGAGGTGCGTCAGACCCAGCCGGGCGCGATTTCTCCTTCTGAAACGGCCATCGCCAGGTATGCGGGGCGTGACCTTCAATCAAACCGCGGCATTCCTCTGAACGTGGATTGGGTAAATGCCGTTCGCGTGAACACCAGCGCCGTGGAGCACCGCGCGCAATCCCTCGTAACTCGACGCACGGTGAAAAAAGAGTGGCAGGCCGCGTGGCTGCTGCGCGCCATCACCTGCATGGACCTGACCACGCTTTCCGGTGATGACACGGACGAGCGTGTACTTCGGCTCTGTGCCAAAGCTCGCCAGCCGCTCCAGCAGGAAATCGTGCAAAAGTTGGGCGTCGAGAGCCTGGACATCAAGGTAGCGGCAGTATGCGTCTACCACCGATTCGTCGAGACGGCGCGCCGCGGAGTTGAAGGAAGCGGGATTCACGTGGCCGCGGTCTCTACGGGATTCCCCGCCGGGCTCTCTCCGCTCGCCGAACGAGTCGCCGAAATCCGGCGCTCCGTCGAGGCCGGCGCCGATGAAATCGACGTCGTCATCACCCGCGCTCATGTGTTCGGTGGAAAGTGGCAGTCGCTCTACGATGAGATTGCCATGTTCAAGAATGCCTGCGGGCCGGCGCATCTAAAGGTAATTCTCGGCACCGGGGATCTGCTGACGCTACGCAACGTGGCGCGTGCGAGTCTGGTGGCGATGATGGCGGGAGCAGACTTCATCAAAACGTCCACCGGCAAAGAAGGTGTCAACGCAACTCTTCCGGTCAGTCTGGTCATGACGCGCGCGATCCGCGAATACGCCCAAGAAACGGGAATGGCGGTCGGATTCAAGCCGGCGGGGGGAATTCGAACGGCAAAGCAGTCGCTCGAGTGGCTCGCCTTGATGAAGGAAGAGCTCGGCAATTCCTGGCTGAACGCAGAGCTGTTCCGGTTTGGCGTTAGCGGCATGCTCGCGGACATCGAACGGCAATTGGAACATCACGCTACCGGGCGATACTCAGCGGACTACCGGCATCCAATTGCCTAGGCGCGAGATCGCAAGGTTAACGATGAAACGACTGAGAAGAAGCGCATGAGCATCGTCGAAAAATTCATGACCATGGACTACGGCCCCGCGCCGGAAGATCCGCGCGAAGCTCTCGCCTGGCTGGACCGCAGTGGCCGGCGCTTTTCGCATTTCATCAACGGCACATGGCAACCGCCGGCGAACGGCGAATATTTCGACACCACGGACCCCTCCACCGGCGAGAAACTTGCGTCCGTCTCCCAAGGATCGGCGGCCGACATCGATGCCGCTGTGAAAGCGGCTCGTGCTGCGCTTCCGGCATGGCAGGCACTCACTCCCCACGCCCGCGCGCGCTACCTTTATGCACTTGCGCGGCAGGTTCAAAAACATTCGCGCTGGCTCGCGGTTCTGGAGACACTCGACAATGGCAAGCCCATTCGCGAGAGCCGCGACATCGATATTCCCCTTGTGGCGCGGCATTTTTATCATCATGCAGGATGGGCTCAACTGCTGGAGCAGGAATTTCCGGCCTATACCGCCTGCGGCGTGGTGGGCCAGATCATTCCGTGGAACTTTCCTCTGCTGATGCTGGCCTGGAAGATCGCCCCCGCGCTCGCCACGGGCAATACGGTCGTGCTAAAACCTGCGGAATTTACGTCGCTCACCGCGCTCGCGTTTGCACAAATCTGCCAGGAAGTCGGTCTTCCCGCGGGCGTCGTCAACATCGTCACCGGCGACGGGTCGACCGGCGAAGCGCTCGTGAAACATCCCGAGGTGGACAAAATTGCGTTCACGGGTTCGACGGAAGTGGGGCGTGCCATTCGAAAGGCCACGGCGCAGAGCCACAAGAAACTTTCCCTGGAACTTGGCGGCAAATCCCCGTTCATCATTTTCGAAGACGCGGATCTGGACAGCGCGGTGGAAGGCTTGGTTGACGGCATCTGGTTCAATCAGGGACAGGTTTGCTGCGCGGGCTCGAGATTGCTGATGCAGGAAAGCGTCGCAGACATCCTGATCGGCAAAATTCAAAACCGCATGAACACACTGCGCATCGGTCCGCCGCTCGATAAGGCCATCGATATCGGTGCAATCGTCGCGCGCGTGCAGATGGAGCGCATCCAACGGCTCGTGGATCAAGGCGTCGCCGAAGGCGCTACCTGCTGGCAGCCATCCATCCCCGTGCCTTCGCACGGACTGTATTTTTTGCCGACGCTGCTCAGCAACGTTCACCCGACCTCCGTCGTTGCGCAGCAGGAGATTTTTGGCCCGGTGCTGGCCGCCATGACGTTTCGAACGCCGCGGGAAGCGGTCGAGCTCGCCAACAATACCGTCTATGGATTGGCGGCGAGCGTCTGGAGCGAGAGCCTCAACGTTTCGCTGCACATCGCAGCCCAACTCAAAGCAGGCGTGGTCTGGGTGAACGGCACGAATCTGTTCGATGCTGCGTGTGGTTTTGGCGGATATCGCGAGAGCGGATTTGGTCGCGAGGGTGGCCGTGAAGGATTGATCGAATACCTTGAGCCCATTTGGTTTAAAGAAGCACCGCCTGTTCGAGCGACCCCACTTGCGATCGATCAGCCTCCCGAGCGACATTCGAATGTTTCTGCGCCTCCGATCGATCGCACCGTGAAACTTTACATCGGTGGCAAGCAGGCACGCCCGGATTCGGGATACAGCATGGAAGTACGCGCGGCGGACGGCCGCTTGCTCGGCGAGGCGCCTCTTGGCAATCGCAAGGACATCCGCAATGCGGTCGAAGCCGCGCGCAAGGCGGAAGCGTGGGGCAAGGCAACCGCGCACAATCGCGCGCAAGTGCTCTTTTATATCGCGGAAAACTTGTCGCAGCGCCGCGAAGAAATTTCCGGCCGATTGTCCGATATCGTTGGGAAAAAACAGGCGGGAGAGGAAGTCAGCCTCGGCATCGAGCGCATTTTTTCTTACGCCGCGTGGGCCGATAAGTTCGATGGCGCGGTCCACAATCCGCCGTTTCGAAATGTTGCTCTCGCGATGAAGGAACCTATCGGCACGGTGGGTGTCATTTGCCCCGCGGATACGCCATTGCTCGGATTCCTCTCATTGGTCATACCCGCAATCTGTATGGGCAACACGGTCGTGGCCATTCCCTCGGAGAAGTATCCGCTCATCACGGGAGACCTTTATCAAGTGTTCGAGACGAGTGATCTGCCCGGAGGGGTGGTGAACATCGTCACCGGCCGGATGCCGGAATTGACGAAAACGCTTGCCGAGCACGATGACGTGGATGCCGTCTGGTGCTTTGCCGATGAAGCCAGCGCCGCAACGGTGAAGGCCTTGTCCGTGGGAAATCTGAAGCAGACGTTTACGAACGAAGGCCGCGCCATCGACTGGTTCGATACCAAACAGGGAGAAGGCCGCTGGTTCCTCGAGCACGCCGTTCAGGTGAAGAACATCTGGGTCCCCTACGGCGAGTAATTTTTCAAGCGGTGTCTAAAGCCCTGAACGTCAGCTGCGGTGCCCCCGGCGGAGGGGATCATTCGCATAAGCGCCCCCCGGGTCAAAATCTCAGCTTGATCGGTGAATTTGACTGCATGGCTGCATTGGCCGGAAGTCAACCGGATTGCCGGAGGTGCCGAAAATAGAAAGCCTTGTTCGTTTTCCCAACCAGGCCATCTCCTAATGTGCGACAAAGGAATGACTCATATATCTTGGACTTACACGGAGGTATCCGCTGATATGTCAAAAAGACAGCCCTATACTCCGCCTCGCGTCAGTCGATACGCATCCGAGGCAGAGTATCCTGATCGGACAAGGAATACTGTTAAATCCCTTCGCCAAGAATTAGGGCCACCGACATCCCCGGCATTTGATGTCGCGTCTCAATACGTCGTTGTGGTAGACAGCGACAGGAAATATGTCGAGGTTTCGGACAGTTTCTGCCAACTTGTTGGATACCAACGTGAAGAATTGCTAGCCAAGCGATATGACGACCTGACTGCACCCAATACAAACGATATCCCGAAAGTCTTCGGCTTGTTTGCGAGGCAAGGATATATGCACGGTCTGTGGATGCTCGTTAGCCGCGAGGGAACTCGCATCCTGGTCCGATATGAAGCCTGGCTTCGACCCGACTCCTACATCGAAGGACGCATGGAGGTCGTAGGCGCAGGGTATTGAATGACTGGCGTTTATTTGGCGGTTCTACCGATGGGTTTTCTGTGCATCCAAAAATGCCGGCACCATGGAAAGCAGCCAATCCCTGCGCATCATTACCCCTACATGAGAGGTCCCCGGAAATACTGCTAGCTGTGAGTCAGGCATCCCGGAAAGGTCACCCATTACCCCACCTCCCCGAAGGCGGAACATCTCTGCGGCATGTTCGAGCCGAATGCCATCGGAGTCTCCGAGAATAATCAGCGTGGGCGATTGGAGTGACTTCGCTTGGGCAGTGAAATCATAAGCCACCGTACCCAATTGCTTTATTTTATTGACCAGTTGCGGCCATTGTTCGGGGTTAGGCGCAAGACGGTCGTATTCTTTTTTGATGGGCGTTCCTTCAAAAAGTTCAGGCGTAATATTGTGGAGCGCAGCTCTTGTTTCAGCACTCCAACCATCCGACTTGAACACTGCAGAAGCAATCACCAGCTTGCGAACCAATTGCGGGTGGCGGATAGCCAGTTGCAGCGCAACACCACCGCCCAGACTATAACCAAGGACATCGGCACTATCTGACTTCAGATACTTTAGAAGCTCCGCGACATCGTCGGCGAGAGACTCAAAAGAAAGAGGGCGATCAATATCCGCGGTGCGGCCATGACCCTGCAACTCCACCGCAATAACTTTCCTGGTTTTAGAGAACTCGGGGATAAGCTGGCCGAAAGCCAAATCGATGGTCATAAATGAACCATGCAACAAGACCAGCGGTTTACCCTCACCATGAATTTCGTAATACATCTTAAGGCCATTCACCGGGGCATATCCTGTCTTGGACACCACGCCTTTTGTAAGCGCTCCTTTCGACTTCCGAACTTCGGCAGGATTGGCTTGTGCAAAGGAAAAAATAGGCGCTGCCAGACAGGCCAAAACTGACACTGCAAACGTGACAACAATCCTTCGAGACATATCTCGTCTCCTGTGGTTGAAAGATAGGCTGTATATTTTACTGATTTTCATTGCCCAAGGACACCACGCGCCACGCGAGCTTTCTTTCCTCGGTCATTGGAATCCCCGCAGTTTGAAATTAGCCTGGGATTCAGTTTGAATTCACAACCTTCACAACCAAAACCGAAAGCAGTTGCATGAAGAAAAGCAGCATGAAGGTGTTGAATTTGAGGCCGGATAAATGGTCGGGCGAATGGATTTGAACCATCGACCTCCGGGACTGTTATCTAAGAGCATTTTTCAGGTTTATCCGCGAAAAGGCTCTCGGAACGACGCTGGAGCACGCGATGATCAATTCGTTCGGGTTCGGTGGACCAATGCATCCCTCATCTTCCGCGCTCCGACGCAGTAGCCCGGCTAATCGAGCGGAAGCGGCTCGCCGGGAAGCTCGCTTGAGCGGTACAGGGCCTCGACGAGCGCCATGGTTTGAAACGCATCTTCAAAGTGCGAAGGCAACGTGGAAGCGGATCCCTCAACGAAGCACTGGAGAGCGCCCATGGTTCCCATGAAAGCGTCGGGAAAGTTGTTCCCGCTAACCGGGACGGACCGCCAGCGCGGCGAGTCTGAGCCACGGTCGGCGTATTCGGCGGTATCTGGCTTCCCGGCGGGATAGTCCAGGTTAACGCCCATAGTGATGCGTGCCGCACCATTAATCCCCTCCCATTGGATGAAGCTGTGCTGATGCTCCGGTCCGAAGTTGTGGTTGTGATTGGTGGCGATGAAGACGCGCTTGGAGTTGCCGTAATCGAGGATGGCAATGGTCTTTGTGGCCGCGAGGTCTGGTGTGTGCGGGTTCTTCACGGTGCGTGCGTAGACTCCCCGCGGATTGCCTAGCCACGAGCGAACAAGGTCGAAGTAGTGAATGCTGTGATAGAGGATTTCAAGCCTGGGTGCGGTGGCAAGAAAGGACCAAAGACGCCAAGGGGTATAAGTGCTGGTCTGGACTTCGATGTCGTGGATTTCACCGAGCAGACCACTGCTCGCCAGTGCGGCGACCGCGAGATTATTGGGAGAGTAGCGCAGAGAGAAGTTTACGGCGGCAGCGAAACCCTTGCTCCGGCAAAGGTCGCGGATGATGCGAGCCTCTTGGAGGGTTTCACCCATGGGCTTCTGGATGAGCACGTTCGCGCTGTCGCGTAGCTGCGGAAGGATGTGGACAAGCTGGGAGGCGGGAACCGCCACATCGAAGATGGCGTCATCGGGAGCGAAGCGCACAGTTTCAGCAACGGAGCTGAACGAATGGAGAATACGACGCTCGGCTGCGAGCGCCGCTGCTTTGTCTCCATCTTGATCCATTAGGCTGATGACGGGGAATCCCGCCTTTTCGTAAGCCGGCAGATGTGCGGCGCGAACGATGCCGCCGGCGCCGATGACAACGATGGGACGGACCTGCTTTGGGCGGGGTTGCCGGACTGTTTGAACGGCTGCGGCAATCCGCGCATCAAGATTTTCCGTGGTGGGAGAATTTAGCATCGTTGGATCTCCGTGTGAGACGTCTTTGAAGGTTGCAGCAGGCAGTAGTTCCGCTGCGTGATCGGCTAATGTTGACTGGGTCGCTCGCGTCCGGAGTTCTCCAGGGCCCTCCTGATGATCGTCGCTGCCTGGGCACCCATGATGGCCGAACCAGCCTTGTTGAAATGAAAGGCGTCCTCATAGAGGTCGGGATGCTGCGTCATGAGAGCGTGTTGGTCGTCGATGGGAATTCTCTCCGCTTCGATGAAGGCTCGGGCTATGGCATTTCTTGCGTCAATGCGGGAATTCGAGGCGCCGTTGGGTGCCTCGGGTTTGACCGGGGTGATTGAGGCCCAGATGAACTTGCCGCGACCTGGGAGTGCCCGAATGGCTTGCAGAAAGATGGAAAAGCCGGACTTGAATTGCGCTTCGGTATAGCCCCAGCCGTGCAAGCCGTTGTTGAAGTGAACTACGGCGAAGGAGACACCCTGCAGAGCGCCGAACTCGGCAATCTGGCGCGGAAGGCGGGTATCACCCACGGATGTTGAAGACGCCAAGAGGTAGACATTGGCGATGCCGCCGAGGTCTTTGCTTACCTGCGGGAAATAATTGCGTGTGATCGAGTCGCCGAGAAGAAGGACGTTGGGCAGCTTGGGGTCGGCGAGTTGGGGACGAACTTCCCAGGTCCACTCAATCTCCTCGGGAATAGAAGTGTAGTCTTGGGCGTGAAGGAGTAAGGGACGGACCACAAGACTGAGAGAGAAGATAACCCACAGTCGAAGAACGCAGCGGGCTGCAGAGATTTTCCGGAGTCGCGTTCCAATGTGAACTTTATTGTTCATGACGCTTTCTCAGAGCCTCTACAACTTTCAAAGAACGGCCTACACGCTGCCAGCTGCGAGCAGCACAATGGCAACCGTCAGACCTGCGATGCCTGAGCCCAATAGCAGTCTTGCAGAACGGGTGGCGTGCTTCCACTCGCCCGTCAGAGCTCCTGCCAAGGTAGCGGTCATGATCATGAAGATCTGTAACAGGCCCCATCCGACGGATGTGCCCAGTGCACCGAGGTAGGTTGCGCTCATTCCATACAGGGCAAATGCCCCCATCCAGAGAACACCCATCAGGGAAGACCGCAAAAAGTCTGGCGGTGTAGAGCGGAACAAAGCCCAAGTCTGGTTCTCGGCAAGCAGCCACAAACTGTAGGCGGCGTTGGGAACGAGGCCTCCCGCTAGCGCAACCGGCCAAACTGCGTAAGCGGCGTGCGCGGGCTGGTTTCCGAACACCACGGCCGTCTTGGCAATATCTTGTCCAAAGGTAAACGAGTAGTTGAGCATGGGCGCCATCAGGCCACACAGCACGGCAAGAAAGATGGCCCCAAGGTAGGATCGGTGCGATGGACTCTGATGAACGGCGGCCGCACGTTCCTTGATTTGACCACTCCACGCGGTCAAGAAAATTCCGATCGACATGATGACGACACCGCTCAAGATCAGTCTTAGTGCATGTTCCTTGGCGAGCTCCCGTTGTTGAACGAAGAGTGGAACCAGCGTTCCGAGAACTGCGCCGAGGCCGACGATGATCGCGTAGGCGACACCCAGACCAAGGCGCTTCACAGAAACGCCGAAAAGAATTTGCGCGATTCCCCAGCCAGCACCCAGCAATATCGGAATCGCAAGCTGCCGAAGGGCCAGAGCTCCATACACTTCGAACAGGCGGTCCACGAAAGCAACGGCAAGTATCCAGGGAATGATTACAAGAGAGACCACGCTGAAAACAAGCCACACGTTCTCCCATTTCCAAGCACGCACAAACTTGGACGGAAGCATGCAAGTGCCGGACATTAACCCCGCCACCATTACCAGAGAGACACCTGCCACGACAGGATGACCCATCAGTGATTCCCACCCAGAAACAAGTTCAAGTCGCATGATGCACCCGGTTCCTGCGGAGTTTTGTAACAGCCGTCCGCAACCGACGCCGGGAAAACGAAGTGACTGCGCAGGTGCGGAATGTGCTCCAGGAAGGAGAGCTCATGCCCCAGCGCAATGTGATTGAACAAGACGAGGTGTTGATGCACCTGCCCCATGTCCCCTACATGTGGAACTACCGGAAGTAAGAACTTCTTCGCAAGGAGACTGACAGTGAGAAACTCGCTCACGCCCGCCAGCCTGGTGCAGTCGGCCTGTACGTAGTGAAGGGCCGAAGCCTGCAGAAAGTTCTTAAACATGACTCGATTCGGAATATGCTCGCCCGCCGCGATCTTAATGGGGGCGATTTCGCGCGCCAGCACGGCGTGTCCATGAACGTCGTCGGGATGAGTGGGCTCTTCGATCCACGAAGGCCGGTACACCGCAAGGTCGCGCGACATCCGGATAGCGACCGGAAGACTCCAGCGCTGGTTGGCGTCGAACATGAGAGCGCCGGACTCACCAATGCATTCCCGAAGAATGGCAGCTCGCCTTAGATCGCGACGCCCATCATCGGATCCTACTTTCAGCTTGAAAGCTTTGAAGCCCGAGTCAAGAGCGCGTTGGGTCAGGTCCCGGACCTTTTGGTCATCGTAGGCCATCCATCCCACCGACGTGTCGTAGCCCGGATAGCCACTCTGCAGAATCGGAATGCGCTGATTGCGACTTGCCAGCTGGCCCTGTAGCAGTTCGAGCGCGTCTTGTTCGCTCAATACCTCTTCCAGATAGCTCAAATCCAGAAGACGAACGATTTCGCCTGGACTGAGATCGAGGAGCAATTTCCAGAGAGGTTTACACCGGCTTTTGGCCCAAAAATCGAAACAAGCGTTGGTGATGGAAGCCAGCGCAAGGTGAACCACACCTTTGTGAGGTCCGAGCCAGCGGAGCGATGGGTCGTCTGCCAGCTTTCGAGAGACACGCCCAAAATCTGCCATGAGCTCTTCGATGGCGGCGCCCACAAGCGGCTTGGCCAGCATCTCAATTGCTTCGCACACGAGCTTGTTGCCATTGCCAAGGGTGAGCGCGATCCCGGTTCCTCGAAGACCGTTCTCACCCGCCAACGACGTGACCGCGAAGCTATATTCAGAATTCGTGTGGACGGAATCTGTACCCGCTCCAGGGGGTAGCGGAAATCGTGCGTCGTGTGTCGAGACCGAACGGATCGCTGCGTCAGGCATCGCGATCTCCGCCACCGGTCAGCGCGATGCCTTCTCGTTCGAGGTCATCCGGCATGAGAATTGCGGTTCTCCCAGTTGTCGTAAGCCGTTTTGGCAAAACGCGCCATCGCTTTCTTCACGTACTGCTCTGCAACCTCGCCCTCCGCCTCGCGCACAAGGTCGATGATCCGTTGGTGCGCTTCCAAGTCCCGGTCCCACGGAGAGGTTGTTTGCCCGCTGGCCGCGACTCGCATACGCACGAATGCAAAGAACGGCACGAGAAGGCGGCGACTCTGCTCGACGATAAACGGGTTGCCGGAAAGTTCACAGAGCCCCAGGTGGAATTGAAGATCATATTGCAGCAGCGCTTCGCAATTTCCCTCATTTGCCGCCTGTCGCATACGATCCACCGCCGACTGAATCTTCGACAGGTCGGGGCGCATCTGTACCGCCAGACGAGCCGCCAATCCCTCTAGGGCTCCCCGGAGCTCATAGAGTTGTGCAACATCCTTCTCGGTCAGGTGGACAACTCGCGCACTTCGCCCGGACTCTTTATTGACGAATCCCTCTAGGGCCAGGATGTTGATCGCTTCGCGTATCGAGCCCTGTGCTACTCCGAATTTCTGGGCCCACTTTCCCTCAACGATCCGGACTCCTCTGGGCAGCGAGCCGTTCATGATTTCTGTTCGTAAACGGTCCGCCAAGTCGTGTTTGACGAAGCCGTTTCCCGTAAGTGCGGAATGAGCCGGCATGAAATAAGTGCTTAAATCTTGACATCGCGAAGTATAGTCACGTATAAGCTCCAGTCAAGGAGATTTTAAGCACTTGGTTGTGGGGCAGGAATGGAGGAAGTTTCTCCATCTCGATCGACGTGCCGTGACATTCAAAAGCGGAGACTAAGGGACATGAGCGCCTACTCGCAGCATCGACGGGATTTCATAAAACTCGGACTTACCGCGTCTTCGCTTTCCTTCGCGCCAAGTCTTGCATGGGCCTTCGGCTCCGAGCAGGAGCGGACGACTTGGTATCGCAATGCGAAATTCGGGATGTTCATTCACTGGGGGCCCTATTCGCTCGCAAGCGTTGAGGCCTCGTGGCCGATTATGAAGCCACCGGCCGGCGGCATCACAGAAGCGGAGTATCGGGAACTTCCCAAGCGATTCAATCCAACGAAGTTCGACCCCCACGCCTTCGTTGATCTGGCACGCGCTGCCGGCCAGCAGTACATGGTGTTTACTACCAAACATCACGACGGCTTCTGTATGTTCGATACGCCCTTTACAGACTACAAGATCACCAACACTCCCTATGGCAAGGACATCGTCAAGCAGCTGGCGAACGCATGCAAAGAGCGAGGCATGCCCTTGGGTTTCTACTACTCGCCGCCCGACATGCACCATCTGGCGTTCCGCGATACATCGAAACTGGCAAAGGAAAACTGGAACGGTGAACCCGCTCGCCCAGAATGGCCTCTCTATTTGGACTACATGCAGTTGCAACTGACCGAGCTTCTGACCGGCTATGGTCCGGTCGCGCTGATCTGGTTCGACGGTCTACACCACCAGGAGAAATATGGCGGGATTCGGTTCTTAGACCTGATCCGGAAACTGCAACCAGCTACGCTCGTGAATGATCGAATTGGTCTCCCGGGAGACTACCAGACGCCGGAACAGTTCATTCCTAGTGCCATACCGACCAAGGATATCCACTTTAATGCCGTCGATACGAGCGTCCAACAGAAATTGAAGACCGCCATCCCCAAGCCCGAGGACTTTCAGTTGTGGGAAACCTGTATGACCATCAATAACACCTGGGCTTACAACCTGCACGATCACGAGTACAAGTCAGCTCAGGTGCTCATTCGATCGCTGGTGGAAGTGGCAAGCCGTGGCGGAAATTTCCTGCTAAACGTGGGTCCGCAACCCGACGGCGTGATTCAGCCGGAGTTTCAGGATCGTCTCCGCGCGATCGGAGACTGGCTCGCGGTCAACGGCGATTCGATCTACGGAACGACGTATGGGCCCATACAGGGCGTTCCGTCTATTAGAGTGACGGCGAAGAAGGACAAGATTTTCATCCACACTTTCGAATGGCCATCCGCGCCCCTCGAGATCAATGGCCTGCAAGAAAAAGTGCTTTCCGCCTACTTGCTTGCGAACGGGCAACCGCTCAAGATTCGTCAATCAGAGGGCAAACTCCAGCTCGACCTGCCCTCACACGGGCCCGACCCGAACGTAAGCGTTATTGCTCTCCGAATCTGAGGAACGCTGCTTATCGTCGATTTGCAGCGAACTAGGAAACCGGCGGTTCCGCTGCCCCTGTCATTTACTCAGCTTTTCGAGCAGTTGAAGCGCGGCTGTGATATCCGGATCTTTCGGCGTGAGCTTTAGCGCTTCGAGTAGCTCAACGCGGCCACTCTTTAGGTCTCCGGACCGGCAATAGATTAGCCCCAAGTTTTTATGCAGGAGGGCTAATGCGCTGCAGTCGCCGCAGATGCTCAGCCCTTCTTGTAACTGCGCGATGGCTTGTGGCCAGTCATGAGCAGCCGCCGAAGACAGCGCGAAATTTCCGAGCGTCTGGGCGCGGTCCATGATGTGACGCCTGGTTTGCAGCGCTTCAAAGCGATCCTGAAGGACCTTCGCTTCTGCTGCGCCCATTTGCGTCAGCAGCCGAGAAAGGTTGTAGAGTGCCTCACCATGATCCGGATTCATTTCGATCACTTTGCGCCAATACTGAATGGCCCTCGGACGATCGCCGCTGCGCAACAAAGCCTGTCCCAGCATAAACAGCGCGTCGGCGTTGTTCGGATCGGTGGTAACTACCTTTCCGAAGAGATCAATGGATTTCTCCGTTTCTCCCGCTTGTTTGGCGATGATTCCAAGTAGATACCACGCGTCTGGAAGGTTCGGATCGAGCCGTGTGGCTGTCTCGAGCTCAGGTTTGGCTTCTGGGTTTCGCTGCAGATCGACCAGAGCTCTTCCCTTGTTGTAGTGCGGAGCGGGAGCGCCTGGAGCGAGTTGTACCGCCTGCGTAAATTCCCGGAGGGCACCTTCCAAATCAAACTGATCGGCGAGAGCGATGCCGAGATTTAGGTGTGCATCCGGGGACCGTGAATCAAGCTCGACGACCTTCCGAAAGTCCGTGATGGCTGCTGTCGGTTGACCAAGGCGAGTAAGCACCATGGCTCGCGAAGTGAGGGCCCTCGTGTTGTTCGGTTCAAGACGCACGGCGCTTTGAAGTGCCAGGTTTGCTTCTGGAAATCGCGACTGGCTGGCCAAGACCAGGCCAAGGTTGACAAACGCTTGAGCATATTGAGGATTGTTCTCGGCCGCTTGCCGGAACAGCTTTTCCGCCTCAGCGGATTTGCCCTGCTGCCCATAAACGACGCCGAGATTGTTCTGGGCTTCGGCGTATTGGGGATCCAGTGACGTTGCGGTTTTGAACCGCATCTCAGCCTCGTCCATCCGGCCCGCCTGGAGACTCAAGAAACCAATCTGATTATGCAAAGGAGCGAACGCAGGGTCGACAGCTACCCCTTCCTCCAATGCTTCGCGCTCGCTGCGATAGTCCCCTAGACGATCAAGTGCCAGGCCAAGGTTGTAGTAAGTCCGTGCATTTTTCGGATCATCGGCAATCGCTTCGCGATACAAGGCCACGGCGCGCCGCGCCTCACCGGTCTGCAAGTACTGATTCGCTTGGTTTGCCTTGGTTTCGGCGACGTTTTGGCTGATGCTTTCTCGTTTTTCGTTCTCGAAGGTTTGTAGCTCGGCGCGAGCTTGTTCCGGCTCTCCCATGGCCCTGAGCACGCCGGCTAATTGAAATCTCGCCTCGCTTGATTCCGGCCTGAGCTTCAGCGCGATCTCCAGTTGCTTACGTGCTTCTGCGGTCTTCCCCAGCTTGGCAAGAACAAATCCGAGATTATACCGACTATCGTAGTTATCCGATTTTAGTGCAACGGCTTGCCTGAGGGGGGCTTCTGCATCCGCGTAATTCCCGAGGCCGCGTTGCACGACTCCCGTCAGATACAGCGCCGCGAAGTCACGTGGCTTGCGTCGAGCGTATTCTTGGATTAGCGGCACAGCCGATGGGAATTCAGCGAGAATTGCCAGCGCTTCCACCAGGGAAACGCGAGCGACATCATTATTCGGATCAAGACGTAGCGCGTCCCGGAACTGGTCGGCTGCTTCTCGATAGCGTTCCTGCTGGGTGTAGACAATTCCGAGATTCAAGTGCGCCAGAGAAGACGATGGTTCTTTGCGAACAACCCGCGAGAGGATTTGCAGCGCTTCGTCATTGTTTCGATTTCGTGCGTACGCGGTTGCCAGATTCAGCTGCAGCGTGTCGTCCGGCGGCGCGTTTCGCAGATAAGCGATAGCCGCCGAGTATCGCTTCTGTTCGATCAACACCTTGGTCAGACCATCAAGGGCAGGAACGGATTGGGGGTCTATCCGGAGCGCGGTCTTGAACTCCTCGATTGCGGCGTCGGTTTCATTCAGCTGACTGAGCGAAGTCCCTAGTGCGGCGTGCGATTGTGGCAGTTCGGGTTTCAGTTGCACCGCGGCCCGGAATTCGCGAGTGGCGCGTTCCGCATCGCCACTCTCCAGATACGCAAGACCGAAGTTGTAGTGCGCTTCCCACGAGTTGGGCGCAAGACGGAGCGCTGACTGAAACGCGGAAAAGGCGCACGAAAACTCTTTGCGCTGTCCAAAGTACGCACCCAGCGCATCGTACGCCGCCGCTGATGGCTGGGTTGCCAGGGCCCGCTCCAATGCAGCGGGCCGCTTGCAGTTCTCGTCTCTTTGAGCCGCGACGGTTCGCAAACAAGAACCCTGAACGACGAGAACGAACCACAATATCGTCGAAATCAATCTGCCGTTGCTGGCCGTGGGAAGCATTCTCGATCCTGCTAGGCGACTTTTCCACCAGTTCCTAGAAGGACGGACCTAGGCGGGGCACTCGGCAAAGGCACCAAGAAAGTTCAGGCAGGAGCTCAGTCGCTCGAAGTGACGTCTGGTGGTTCTCAACCCTGACTTGTTTCGTTGCGCTCCTTTCGACCACACAAGACCAGAATATCGAATACTTGTCAAACGCGACAGAAGCAAAGCAAACTACGCGGTCAGCGAGCCTTGCCGCACGGAGGGTTTCGACGAACAATGATGATCGGGATAAGAAAGATGAGACCGGACGAGCAGTCGGGGAGGAAGGCCGGGACCTGTCGCATTATCTTTGCCTATGTGATTGCTGGTTTGGCCTTCGGCGCTTGCCAAGCCTCCTATGCACAAGGAATGGCCACTGGAGGCACGGCGGTTCCCGCCCGGCCACTGCCTCCGGGCATGAAGGCACCGGTCGTTCGCTACGAGGATGTTGCAGCGCGAGCGGGTTTGGTAGGCATAAACGTCTCGGGGGCGGAGCGCGGCAAACAGTACATCGTGGAAACGACTGGGACGGGAGTCGCAATCTTTGACTATGACAACGACGGCCTGCCCGACATCTTTCTCGTGAATGCTGACCGGTTGGATGAAACTGGCCCCAAGCCGTCACACTTTCTCTATCACAACTTGGGTGGCTTAAAGTTTGAAGACGTAACACAGAAGGCCGGGCTGGCTCACACGGGTTGGGGCCAGGGGGTCTGCGTCGGCGATATCGACAACGACGGGCACGCGGATCTATTGATCACGCAGTGGGGACAGAACGTCCTATACCACAATCTGGGGCACGGCGCTTTTCGCGACGAGACGAGAGCGCGAGGGCTCAACCAGCCAAAACCCAGGTGGAGCACCGGCTGCGCCTTCTTTGACTTCAACCGAGACGGTTATCAGGATCTCGTGGTTGTTCACTACGTGGACTTCGACCTCAAACAGACTCCGCGTCCCGGCGATAAGACGCAATGCCAGTGGAAAGGGCTGCCTGTCTTATGTGGGCCCCGCGGACTGCCTGCGGAAACCATATCGCTGTATCAAAACGATGGCCACGGAAATTTCAGCGATGTCTCCGACCAAGTTCATATCACCGGACCGAAGAGCTGCTACGGTTTCACGGCACTGATCTCGGATTTTGACAATGATGGGTGGCCCGATATCTATGTGTCCTGCGATTCCACGCCAAACTTGTACTATCACAACCTAGCGGGCAAGAGCTTTGAGCAGATAGGTGCGCAGGCGGGCATTGCCTATAATGAAGACGGCCGCGAACAAGCAGGAATGGGTGTGACGGCAGGGGACTTCGATCGCGACGGCCTGCTGGATATTTTCAAGACTAACTTTGCAGACGACACGCACACTCTGTACCGAAATCTGGGTGGAAATAACTTCGACGACGCTACCATTCCTTCCGGATTGGCGGTGAACACCAAGTATCTTGGATGGGGCGCCGCATTTCTGGATATCGACAACGACGGATGGAAAGACTTGGTCGTGGCCAACGGTCACGTGTATCCGGAGGTCGATTCCGGACACACCGGGGAGAAATTCAAGCAAAGACGACTCCTCTATTGGAACCGAGGCGACGGTCAGTTTTTTGACCTCTCCGGGGCGAGCGGGCCTGGAATATCCGACGAGCACTCCTCCCGGGGGCTCGCCGTCGGCGACTTGGACAATGACGGCCAGCTCGAAATGGTCGTAGTCAATATGAATGAGCCGCCTTCGCTGCTGAAGAACGTCGCTCCCCGCATCGGCAACTCTTTACTCGTCAGATTGGTGACGCCCTCGGGAAGCGATGCCATTGGAGCTCGCGTCACCCTGGTTGCCGAAGGGAGAAAGCAGATTGACGAGGTGCGCAGCGGAGGCTCGTTCATCTCCCAGAACGATTTTCGGCTGCACTTCGGTTTAGGAAAGGCGGACTCCGCCGACCTGTCTGTACGTTGGACGGACGGCAAGAATGAAAATTATCCTGGGGTAGCGGCCGGTCAGATCGTGACCATCCAGAAGGGGAAAGGCATAGTTGGCAAGCAGCAATTTGTTCGGCCAAGCCCCTAAACCGGATTCACGTGCAGGCAGGTCGTCGCGATCGCGGGCCTAGCATACCCTGCGAGTCGCAGCAGAGAAGATCGGCGATCCATCGTCAATTGGAATGGTCTTAGTCTTTCCGCGGCGGCACCGGAGTTCGCTGGCTCAACTTCGCGTATTTTTCTGCCAACACTGCGTCTCCTAGGCGAGCGTAGATTTGTCCGAGCAACACATAGAGTTGAAGATCAATGATGATTCCCCGCGAATCACGAATGCTGGCCGCCCTCTCCGCGTCTTCTCGAGCCTGCTGATTGTTTTTGAGTCGCAGGTTCAGCCTTGCGCGTTCGTACCACGGAGCGCGAAAATCGGGAGTCAGCTCCACGGCACGGTCCAAGTGCTGCTTGCTGGCGGTGAGATCGTTGCGTTTCATTAGAAACCGTCCGTAGTTGTAATCAAGAAAGGCGTCGAAATGAGGACCTGGTTGATTGGCGGCCAAGCCCTTGCGATAAGCGAGGTCCGCGCGCTCCACCTCGCCGAGAGGTTCTAGATCAAGGGCCAGATAATCCCACGCCCGAGCATCCTGCGGATCGGCTTCCACGACCTTCTGGAAGTGTTGCACGGCATCGGCCAACCGCTTGAGGCGATCGTAGATCGTCGCAAGCCGAAACTGCGCCTCTGCATTTTGTGGATCAAGCCGGCAGGCTTTCTCGAGCAACTCCCTGCCCTCCTGTGTTTGTCCTTTCATGTCCAGGATCTCGCCGCGTACTGCAAGCGCTACTACATCGTTCGGGTCTCTTTCCAGCGCCTGCGTCGAAAGGATATCTGCTCGCAGGTATTGCCCGCGCTCCAGCAGGAAACGCGCATGATAGGAGTAAGCTTTTGCATCCCTCGGAACGAGATCCGCATAGCGCAGAAAGAAATCCTCGGCTTCGGCGGGCCTACCGTTTGCTGCCGCGACCCGTGCGTTTGCCAAAATCACCTCCGGACAGTCGGCGAGCGTGCGCTTCATCTCGTGGAGCATTTGCTCAGCGCCACTGACATTTCCAGCTGACAGCTCCTTCCAAATCGAGGCCATCAGTTGTTCGGCGCCGCTGCAGGATATTGCGCGGACCTGTTGTGGAAGAACAGAGGCTAGCAGGAGAAGCATCATCGCTGCCCTCATCCACGCACTACCTTTCCGTGACCTTCAGGATTTGATCGGCCTTGATGTTTCGCAAGACCTGCAGTGTTCCGCTGGGCCAGCGCAGTTCAATTTCCTTGACTAAAGAATCATGTCCTAATCCAAAGTGTGCGCGCTTGTCGGACGAACTGGCGTAGCTGCCCGCCGTTGTGACTGCGTTGTACTGAACCAGGCCGGATTCGCCGGTTAATTTGATCCGCGTGCCGATGCCATCCCGATTACTCTTAGCGCCTACCGTTTCAATGGCGATCCAATGATTACCGCCCGGCGATGTGTTGTAAAGAATCTCTACCGGGCTTCCGATCGCTGAGATTACCACGTCAACTTTTCCGTCGTTGTTGAGGTCCCCAAACGCCGCACCCCGGTGGGCTGCGCGCAGTCTCATGGCCGGCCCGGCTTCGGCGCTTACGTCCTGAAAAGTTGCGTTCCGCAGGTTTTGGAAGACGCCATTCGGCTGCCGGTATTGCTGCTGCGGGTTCATGTCCGCGTTTTCACTGACGTGCGAGTTAGCGCTGAACAGATCCTTGTAGCCATCATTGTCGAGATCATAGATTCCCGCGCCCCACCCACTCATCTTGAAGGTGGCGAATCCGATGCCGGATTCGTAGGTAACCATCGTGAAACTTATTCGGTCCTCGTTGCGAAACAGGGGAAACGTTTCGCCGCCAAGAGCCGTTAGGAAAAGGCCGGGTCTCCCGTTGTTGCTCCAGTCGCGAAAATCAACCCCCATGCTTGACACGGGAACGCCGTCGTCTGTGTAGGCCACGAACGATTCCACGCCGACTTCGTCGAATCCCTGCCCGCGTCGATTCTTGAACAGGAAATTTCTTTCGTTGTCGTTGGCCACGAAAATATCGGTCCATCCATCGCCGTCATAGTCGGCGATAGCAACGCCCATGCCCTTGCCGATGCACTTGGCGATCCCCGTTGCCGCGGAAACATCGGTGAACGTCCCGTCACCGTTGTTGTGGTACAGGATGTTTGGCTCTCCTTTAAACAGAGACGGCGGGCAGGACAGACGCTTGCCTGGCGGTCCGCACACCCGTGCATTCTCAGGGGAGTAGTCCACATAGTTGGTCACGAAGAGATCGAGGAGTCCGTCGTTGTCGTAGTCTATCCACGCTGCCGATACCGACCAGAGCTTCCTTCCACCGAAAATGCCCGTCACTCCGGCCTTCTGTGTTACGTCGGTGAACGTGCCGTCCTTGTTGTTATGGTACAGGATATTGCGATTCACTCCGGTGACGTAGAGATCGGTCCATCCGTCATTATCGTAGTCCCCAGCGGCGGCCCCCATGCTGTACCCTTCGCCAGCCACTCCGGCTCGTGCTGTCACGTCCGTAAAGGTTCCATCATGATTGTTGTGGTACAGCCGATTGGAGAATGCCGGCTTGCTTTTGTCTAAGCCAGGAATGCTGGCTCCGTTGCTGAAGAAAAGATCCAGATAACCGTCGTTGTCGTAGTCCAGCAAAGCAACACCACCCAGCGTGCTGTCGATGATGGGCTTGTCATCGGTAGTGCCATTGTTCAAAACAAACGTCACGCCGGACCGTTCTTGGCGGTTCTCGAAGCCAATTCTCGACTGCTCGCTGGGCTGGGAAGAAGCCAGCAAGGCAGCACCAAGAGTACAAACTAGAACCGATCTGACACGGAAGCCAGCAGTCCGCCAGGGTACGCCGCTCATTTCGGCTGTTCCTCGGAGTTGGCGCGGTTGAGCATCTGCCGCATGAACGATTCTTGCGGAAAGGTTTGAACATATCGTTCCAGTGCGGCTCTCGCCTGCGCATATTGCTTCCCCTCAATAAACAGGAGCACCAGTTTCTTTTGAAACACGGCATTAAAAGGATCCAGTTCGATGGCCTTTTCGAGCGACGCTATCGCCTCATTTTCCTGGCCAAGCTTCATTTGTGCTTCCGCGAGATCTGCATAAGTGGTGGCCTGCGGCGGGCCAATCTTCAGGGCGTGCCGCAGGTGGACGCCTGCTTCCGAAGCTTTGCCGTCGAGCAAAGCCCTTCGCCCCAAAGAAGCTTGCACCAAGGTATTTTCCGGCTGCGAATGTTCCAACTCCGCCAATAGTGCCAGGTACCGCCCGCGGTATTCAGGCGCCTTGTCCATGAGTTCGCCGTATGCCGCAAGCAATGTTAAACCCGGAGGTGCCGCCTCTTTTTGTCCGGGAACAGCACTGAGATGGATCAGGTCGGGCAGTGCGGATGTGGTCTGATGGAAAGCCGCTTCAGGGAGCGGTTCGTCAAGTCGGGCCATAATGCGGTGGCTTGTCACGCTGGAGTGCAAGATTACGCCGACTTCGCGTTTCGGCATGTGGCAACCTGCACAATCGTTCGGAGGCTTCTGCTGCTGTCGCAGGCTCAAGGGAAACTTGCAGCTCTTGTCCGTGTGGCAGCCAGCACACTTCCGGGCAAAGTACGCGGAAGCTTCCGTGCGGGAAGGCTGTACATGAGGATCGTGGCAAGTGATGCAACTGAGCCCCTGCTTGCTGCTCCGGTAACACTTGCTGAGAATCATCGAGTAGTAGTGCTCGACGTGGTCCGAGGGAGGAGGCGATTCGCGCTTCGGTGGCACCAAGAAGATTGACAAAGTGTCGTCAAGAGGTTCCCCCGGACGGAAGTCTCGGTAGTCTTTGTTCGGCTTTAACACACGCACATCGCCGGATTGATGGCAGAACATGCAGATATTGTCGGCCAGGGCGCGTGGCATCCGAGCTGGGTTGACGATTGAGGCGGGCCCCTTCCGCACAGTTCGTTTTTTCGTCATTTCTAGGACATGCCGCTGTCCGGGACCGTGACAGTTCTCGCAACCAATGGCAAGTTCCTGGAATGGCGGATCCTCGAACCGCCCGTTACCGCCTTCCGCTGGCATCGCCTGACCACTGTGACAGGCCACACACCCCGCCAGGATCGGGCGATTGAATCCGTAGTTTCCGAACTCGTACCCTGGCGACAGCCCCCAGGCTCCCATTTTCGAATAGAACGAAAGTGGGCCTTGGAAAAGATACCCACCCTTGGTCGTCACTCCGGCGAAGCCATTGGTACCTGAGCCGATAATCCATTGGATTTCATGAGTCTCACGGAATACCTCGTTTCCTCCGACCTCCTTGGCGTACTGGCTCTGAAATAGCTTTCCCTCTCCGGCGAAAACCTCAAAATGCTGCTGGAGTTTCTCGTCATACACGGACCCTGAAGTGACTAAGTTGGCGAGCAGCCTGGGCGTGACACGCGTCATCGAGCGCCCCATACTGCTTTTGGCGAATGAGTCGTAAAGGTTCTGGTGACATGGCACGCAGCTTCGCGATCCCACGAATCCATCTTGTATGGTTTTTGTTGCGTTGCGGTGACTAGATGTCCCCGAGGATCGGGCCTTCGCTATTTCTTGGCACTGCCCGGAGACGAGCCCTAGATAAAACAGAAAAGCTGTGATGGCCAGGAGCGTTCCCTGCCGGAAACACGCAGCCCAGGAGCCCAAAGGGGAATTGTAGGCGCCCATCAAGGATCTCTTTCCGTGAGAGGAATTATCAAGGCTCGCAAACCAGCGGCGCAAGGGTCATCCAGAGGACGAGCGAAATTCCTCGGCCTTCAAAGAGAGCATTTCGGCCCAGAACCATACACAAAGAGGTGCTTCGTCGTCCCGTTTAGAGCGCTCAAATGCATCCATGAGCGCCTATTGTGGCACTCAGCAGGCAAATCGTCCACATCCTCCATATATGAGCATTCAATGAGCAACAAAACGCTTGACAAGGATTAGTGTTCTTGTTTTAGCATAGCGGCACCCAAAGCCCGTGAGGGGATCACATGCCAACAGGAACACTTCCTCGTGGGGAATACAAAAACACCAACCAGTCGGTCGCAGATCACCTATTTCGACCTCGGAATTACCGGTTCGCTGCCCTTTGGGTTTGCTTGCTGTGTGGACTCTTGGGAGCAACGTTATGCGGCTTTGCGCAGGTAAACGACGTTGGCCAGAGGCCATACCTAGGCTGGAGCAGCTTCAGTCAGCAAACCATTAGCGGCAATTTTCTTACCCAAGCGAACATCACAGCTCAATCGGATGCGTTGCTTGCTTCAGGGCTCCAGTCCCACGGATTCACCTACGTCAACATTGATTCTGGGTGGATGGGCAGTTTCGACCGTTACGGACGCCCGATTCCCAATCTCACAACGTTTCCTGACATGCAAGCGCTTGTGGCCCATATCCACTCCAACGGGCAAAAGGCCGGAATTTACTGGATTCCCGGAGTGGAATTGCCAGCGGTAACGGCAAATTATCCTATACTGGGCACGCCTTATCATATCCAGGACATTCTCGTCGTACCGTATGCGCCAGGTAACGCCTTCAGCGCAGGGCAAAATCCGCCGTTTCACCACAAGATCGATTTCACTAAACCGGGAGCTCAAGAATACGTCAATTCCGTGGTAGATCTGTTTGCTTCCTGGGGGTTCGACTTTATCAAACTTGACGGCGTCACGCCCGGATCCTTCAATGACAACCTGAACATCAACAATCTCCCGGACGTCAAAGCTTGGTCCCAAGCCATTGCGCGGAGCGGACGGCCTATCTGGCTAACTATCTCCTGGGCTCTCGACGAAGACTATCTCAGCACATGGCAGGAGTTCGCGAATGCGCGCCGGACCGATAGCGATATCGAATGCGAAGGTGGGTGCGCTACTCTGACCGACTGGCCGAGGGTTGCACTCCGTTTTTACAATTTGGTGGGTTGGGAACACACGGCTGGTCCCACCATGGGCTGGAACGATTTGGATTCGCTCGAGGTGGGCTCTGGAACTATGGGGGGCCTGAACGAGCAGGAACAAGAGTCAGCGATGACCTTGTGGGCTATGGCCAATGCTCCCCTGTATCTCGGCGGTGATTTGACCCATCTGGATCCAGTTGGCAAGGAGCTGCTGTCCAACGATGAGGTAATCGCTGTAGACCAGTCAGGGCGCCCAGCTACGCAGGTCCTAGGCGGCGACACGCCAGTCTGGACAGCGAACGTGGGGAATGGGATTTATTACGTAGGTCTCTTCAACATGAACGCATTCGCTTCGCCTGTCATCCTTCCGTGGAAGGCCCTCGGCTTCGCCACAGCGCTCGAGGTTCGCGATCTGTGGAATCACGATGATCTGGGGCGCTTTCCACAGAAATTCAGCGCGCTCATCCCGGGCCATGGAGTGCGACTATTAAAGGTCAAGGCAGCGGGACAAGTTCCGACCGAGCCTTCGCAGGACTATGAAGCGGAAGCAGCTACACTCAGTGGCACAGCCACAATATCCCGCTGCGCCGCATGTTCAGGAGGAGCTAAGGTCGGTTATCTTGGCCTCGGGGCCAACAATACCGTTACGTTCAATAAGGTCAATGTAGCCCGGACGGGCATCTATGAAATGCAGATTAACTATCTGACACTCGGACCACGGGCACTGCTTTTCCGCGTTAACGGTGGTCCCTTCGTCACAGTAAATGTGGGTGGGGGCAGCTTCAACTTGCCTGCCAGCACAACCGTGCCCGTTAAATTGCAAGCTGGTTCCAACAGCATTCAATTTGGTAATCCCACTAGCTACCCGCCTGACTTGGACCGCATTGTGATCCGGGGGAATGGGTCTGCTCCTCCGCCGACCTCAATCACCTATGAGGCTGAGAATGCTGCCCTAGGCGGCTCAGCGAGCGCTGTGTATTGCGGGCTCTGCTCCGGGGCATCGAAAGCCGGCAATATCGGCGGGGGCGGCAATGGAACCGTAACATTCACGAATGTCAATGTTCCTGTAACCGCAACGTATCCAGTCGAGATTGATTATCTGACGAGTGGAATACGTTCCTTCTTTGTGAGTGTCAACCGCGGGACCAGCTTCAATCTATCTTTGAATGGAAGCTCGTTTGATTCACCGGCCAGCACGGTGATCTCCATTCAGTTGCAGGCGGGAAACAATACCATCGAGTTTGCTTCTAACGGCTATGGACCTGACCTGGACCGAATCGCCGTTGCTCTCCCAGAGTCACCCACGAGGACAGGCGAAACTCCTCCATCAGACTGAGCAGTGCGGCCAAAAAACGACCCACCAAGGGAAGCTTTCCCAAGTCATTTAGAGCGCTCAGATGCTACATTAGAGCGCTTATTATGCCTGAAATCCATTACTGCACCCTATATTCTCGTTGTATGAGCATTCAATGAGCAAGAAAACGCTTGACAAGCATTAGTGTTTTTGTACTAGCATAGCCGCACCCCTCGGCGCTGTAGACGCTTCACTTTTCTAGGAGGTGGGTACGATGCGCTCGTCCAATCAGTGGTCTTTGTTTCAGCTTGCCTTACTTGCGACGCTCATCATTACATTGTTGCTGTCGCCCGGTTCCGCCAAAGCCCAGCTCTCGGCCGGTTCTGTTACGGGAATTGTTCGAGATGCTTCCGGATCGGTCGTTGCGAACGCCTCAGTCACCTTGCGCAACGTCGACACCACGGTCCGGCACACGACCGTATCCAATGACGCCGGCAACTATGTTTTTCTCAATCTTGGCCCAGGCCGATACGTCCTGGAAGCGAGTGCTTCCGGGTTCGCTACCAAGCGCGTTGAGGAGTTCGTTCTGGCGGTGAACCAGACCGCCTCGATCGATATTTCCCTGCAGGTGGGATCGCAGTCAGACATAGTCACCATTTCCGCAGAAACACAACAGCTCGAGGTATCCACAGCAGACTTGGGTACGGTAATCGCGACGAAACAGGTCAATGACCTTCCTCTCAACGGGCGCAACTTTACTCAGCTTTTATCGTTGACGCCTGGCGTGGCCCCTGTCAGCGTAGCGCAAAACAGTATGGGCGGGCGAGCAGGGGGGTTCGGCGCCCCTATTTCCGTAGGCTCGGCGTTCATCTTTCCCGCGGTCAACGGTCAAACGAACCGCAGCAATTTTTTTCTCACCGACGGCTTGAACAACTTCGGGACGTTCCAAAGCACGTATTCAGTGCCGCCCATCGTGGACGCCATACAGGAGTTCAAGGTCGTTTCACACACCGACAGCGCGGAGTTCGGTTCCGTGCTCGGCGGCGTGGTAAACGTGGTCACGAAGTCCGGCGGCAACAATTATCATGGTACCGCCTGGGAATATGTTCGCAACACGGTCTTCGATGCGCGTAACCCCTTTCTGCCAAGGGTCACGCCGTTCAGGCAGAATCAGTTTGGCGCTTCCGTCGGTGGCCCGGTATGGATTCCCAAGTTCTACAGCGGCAAGAACAAGACATTTTTCTATTTCGCCTACCAGGGATTCCGCTACACACAAAACAGTGACTCGCTCTTGAAGGTTCCCACGGCTGCGCAGCTAGCGGGCGATGAGAGTAGTTTCCCTACGCAAATCTACAACCCCTTCTCGACTCGGCCCGATCCCGCAAACCCTGGTAAGTTCATGCGCGATCCGTTCCCCGGAAATCGGATTCCGTCTAACCTCATCGATCCTCGCATGGTGGCCTTTATCCGTGCCGTGCTTCCTCCAGCAGGTCCGGTGCTAAACAGCACCGGGGACAACGCCATTGACACCACTCCCAATCACCAAACTCAAAACGAGTACAACGTCCGGATCGACCAGAATTTCGGAGAGAAGAACACGGTGTTCTTCAGGTACAGTGCGATCAACAGTTTGCTGACTACCGCCGGCGGCCTCCCAGGCCTCGTCAAGCAGGGGTCAATCCCCGGGCGAAATTGGGGCGCGAGTTACGTTCATATTTTCAATCCAAGTCTCGTCCTACAGCTTCAATACGCACGCACCACGAACCAAGACAATGCATCGACGCTCTTTACGAACCCCCCTGCTGGTTTGGTCGATACCGTCGGCTTTTCTAAGTCTTTCGTCGGCGGATTCACGGCAGCCGGTGGCGGCACTCTGATTCCCAGTCCCGGAATCAGCGGCTATGCCAGCGGCGGCGAGAACATCACCAACGTTCCCAAGGCCACTGACAGTCATCAGGTTAGCGGAACTCTGACAAAAATCGTGCGCAATCACACGGTTAAGTTTGGCGGAGGTTTCACGAGCAATAAGTTTGAAAGCCCGCTCTCTTACGATTCTCTTGGTTTCGCAGGTGGTCAAACCGGGAACCCCCAGGCCCCCGATAAGTTCCCGGGCGATCCCTTGGCATCCTTCCTGTTAAACGTTCCGGATGGCGCTAACCGTCGAAATGTGCATGAGACAACTCGTCCCGGTGGATTGATGAGTCTTTTCATTCAGGACTCCTGGAAGACCACTCCCAAGCTGACCCTCAATTTTGGTCTCCGGTACGATCGCACCTTTATTCCTCCCTACGGAACAAACGCCACCATCGGCCAGCAGGGCGGAATCGAAACCGGAGACTACGACTTCAGCAACGGCACGTATGTCCTTCAAAAACTCCCGCCACCTTGCAGTGTGCGGGGCTTCGCTCCGTGCATCCCTGGAAATGGCACGCTGCCCGCTCACGTCGTGGTCGACTCGCGCGGAAAAATTGCGCACGATACTCTTACCAATTTCGGCCCGCGCATAGGTTTTGCCTACCGGCTTGGTGGCCGAACCGTGGTGCGCGGAGCCGCGGGAATTGTCTATGACAATTGGGCGGCAGTATCCCAGATGGCCCAGAACATTGAAGGAGCCTGGCCCGACATTGGCCAGCTGATCGCCAATAATCTCAATCAACCAAGCGCAAGCTCTCCGACTCCAACCATTTCCGCGCAGGATCCGTTTGCCGGAGGCGGCAGCGGCTTGTTCCCGGCGCCAACACCGTTCAACCAGGTGCTGTGGTTCTACGATCCGCACATCCGGAACCCTTATTCGATGCAATGGAATTTTGGCGTGCAGCGGGAATTGAGTTCTTCGACCACCGTGGATGTCAACTACGTGGGGTCGGGCTCTCGGCGCCTCAATGTCGGTGGGTACTACAATACCGCTCTAACACCCGGTCCCGGCGATCCTCAGTCGCGAGCGCCATTTCCCTACATTGCGCCGACCTTTTACGACCGCAGTATCGGCAACGGCAACTACCACGCTCTTCAGATCGGCTTGAACAAGAGATACAGCAAAGGTTTGGCCTATCAAGTCGCTTACACTTACTCGAAGTCCATCGACGAGGCTTCTTCGGGCTGGTTCGGCGTCGAAGGGCAATCCCTCACTGATCCTTACAATGTCGCCGGAAGCCGCGGGCCGTCGGGCTTTGACCTGAGGCACACGTTGTCGGTGAACACGGTTTACCAGATACCTGTCGGCCACGGCAAACGTTTCTCGACGAAAAACAGCGTACTTGACTACGTCCTCGGAAATTGGCAACTCAATAACATCTTTACCGCGCGGTCCGGCGTACCTTTCAATGTGTACTTCGGCGCAAGCGATCTGGCCAATACCGGCAATGTTTCCTGGGCCCAATACGAGAGAGCCAATCTCGTGGGCGACCCGCATAACGGGTCGTGTCCAAACGGCAGCTCCGTCGGAAGTGTCGACTGCATTTTCAACACCAGCGCCTTTGCCCCTCCGGCCCAATATACCTTCGGCAATAGTGGACGAGATGCATTCCGATCGCCCTCGTTCTGGAACCTGGACACCTCGCTCTTCCGCCAATTCCCGTTCTGGGGAGAAGACCGACGCATTGAGTTTCGAGCCGAGGCATTCAACCTATTCAATACCGTCATTCTGGGAACGCCGGGCCACGACATTTCGAACCGGTCGAGCTTTGGCAAAGCGAACGGAACCGCCAACAGCCCGCGGCAGCTGCAGTTGGGAGCGAAGTTCATCTTCTGAGACTCGGGTTTGGGCATGTTCGGCCGCGCTCGCCCTCATTCGCTGGTCGGCGGATGAAGGGTAACCGGTGGCGTGGGGTAGGAGCTCGAACGGGATCCCAGCCATATCTGGTACTTTGAGCCCGCGCTTAACGCATTCAGGGTCAGGGTACGGCTGACCTTGGATAAGGAATACCTCCTAGTGCAGAATGGACTCAAAGACCCCGCACAGGGTCGGCGTTGCAGAAAATGAATCTTCTGCGCGTCCAAGCCGAGGGGGCGCATACACGAACCCAAAATGTCAACGTACGGCAACATTCCGGGAAATTCGCAAACTGGACCAGCCACCGACGGCACTGCACCTCCAAGTCCCGGTTTGTTGAAGGAGAGCCTGGCGGTCCAGCTCCGTGAAGCTATTCTTAGTGGTAAGCTCGCTCCGGGCGAGAAAATCATCGAAAGGCGTTGGGCCCGGGAGTTTGGCGCGGCGCAGGTTTCCGTTCGCGAGGCTTTGAATATTCTGATCGCCGAGGGGTTTGTGACCAAAGGCCACGGTCGCAGCGCCCGCGTTCTGCGGTTGACCGATGCCGCTATCATTCACACATATCAAGTCCGCGGGGCCCTGGAAGGATTGGCGGCGCGCATCATTGTCGAGCAAAAGCTGCCGATCGCGGACTTGGAAGCCGCGATGGTGGAGCTTCGCTTGGCCGTGGAAACCAGCGATGTTCGCAGCGTGATTGACCGCGTTCAGCGATTTCACCTTTGCCTATTGAAAAAACCCGAAAATCCGTTCTTGCTTGAAAACGGTCTGCGGCTGATTGTTCCCCTGTACGCCTTCACGCTGATGCGTGCTTTGGCTAAGGGCCTGGATGCTAGTCCTTGGGTCCCGCAGGTCCCAAACCATCAGCGAATCGTCGATGCCATTCGGATGGGCAATCCACAGCTCGCTGAGCAAGTGGTCATTCACATCACCAATCATTTTATGGAGCACTATCTCGAGGTGTGGGGTCAGTAGCTGAAGTTTCCAGAGCGCAGCTCGACCGTTTTGATCTTTTCGTCTGACGATTCCATGGGGGGACTGCCAAATGTTTCTTTCTCGCTTCGACCGGAAACTCACCGGAATTCTGTTGGTAGTGGGATCTCTCTTTGTCCTTGCGCCGGTCACGGCTCAGGCTCCCGCGCACTATGAGCCGACCATCGAATCGCTCAATCGGCATCCCCTTCCGCAGTGGTACGCCGAGGCGAAGCTTGGGATATTCGTCCATTGGGGACTCTACTCTGTTCCCGGTTGGGCCCCAACGGTGCACTCGGAGCACGATTTCAAATCGTTGGACTACATCACTCACAATCCTTATGCCGAGTGGTATCTGAACAGCATGCGCATCGATGGCGCGCCGACTCAGGCCTATCATAAGGAACACTACGGCGCCGACTATGACTACTACAACTTCGCTCCAATCTTCAATCGCGAGATTCAGAAGTGGCGTCCGGAGGACTGGGCCAAAGTCTTTCGCGACGCCGGCGCCAAGTACGTTGTGCTGACTACCAAACACCACGATGGCTTCACTCTCTGGCCGAGTGCAACGCCAAATCCTTCCTTGCCCGCTGACCGCCAGCACGCGTCTCGCGATATAGTTGGCGAACTCACCGCGGCCGTCAATCAACAAGGTTTGCGGATGGGACTTTACTACTCTGGTGGGTACGACTGGACGTTCGTTCCCGGACCCATCCGTGTCGCGGCTGACTATCAAAAGGTGAAGCCTCAGAGCGAAGCCTATGGAAAGTATGCGGACGCTCAGGTCCGGGAAATTATCGCTCGCTATAAGCCGGCCGTCCTTTGGAATGATATTGACTACCCTAAGTCCGGCCATCCTCTCCAAATCATGGCCGAATACTATCAAGCCGTCCCGGACGGCGTGATCGACGACCGATTCGGCGTGAAGCATTCCGATTTCATTTCTCCGGAATATCAGACTTTGGAAAAAATCAATCCGAAGAAATGGGAGGAATGCCGAGGTCTGGGACGGTCGTTTGGCTACAATCGCGCCGAAGGTGAAGCCGAAACGATTGCACCGGATGAGCTCATTTATCTGCTGGTTGACATCGTCAGTAAGAACGGCAACCTTCTCCTCGATGTTGGCCCGGAAGCCGACGGCACCATTCCCGATGTCCAAATGGAGCGTCTCAAAGCCCTAGGTGCCTGGTTGCAGTTAAACGGCGAAGCCATCTATGCAAGTCACCCATGGAAACGCGCCGCCGGCGAGACTGCCGAAGGCATTCCTGTCCGGTTCACGCAAAAGGAGTCCGCAACGTACGCAATCCTCCTGGGACGGCCCAAAGCGCCCACGGTCACGTTCAAATCCCTTTCTGTGAAGCCTGGCACGAAGATTTACCTGCTGGGAAATGCGGATCCGCTTGTTTGGTCCCAGCAGGGTGAGCACCTGCGCGTCGATTTGCCGGCCGCTCTCACCGGTCACTACGCGTACTCGTTCCGCATCGCTGGCCCCGTCTCCTGATGAAGACCGTTCGCTTTTTCTGAATCTGGTCCTTGAAAGCTGACGGATCGCGATGACTAGTCGTTTGCAGATGCTCGGAGTAACCAGCTCGACTGGACGTTTGAATACCTCGCATGTCCTCTATCTGCCAAACGGCGGATGCCCGACCAGCTTGAGATCGTACTTGTGCAGCGCCGCGAGCTTCTGCTCGGGAACAAACTTGTCCCATTCCGTCACTGGCGTCACTTCGCTGACACTGGTCGCGGTTCGGAAATGAATGGTTACAATCTGCTGTGGTCGCAACGCCAATCGATACTCCGGCCCTCCGCGTAACTCCTCTGAATGACGTCCCGCTAAATCCGTCAGCGCGGCGCCTTTGTGTGGCAATGCCAGCTTCAGGTGCGCCTCTCCCGCTTTGCCGAAGGCCTCCGCAAATCGCAACACAATGTGGTCGCCCTCCCTCCGAAGCGATTCCACGATCACATTGGTCGATGTCTCCAGATACGAGCGCGCTTCTCCGGCGGCACCCCCGTTCAATACCACCGGACCTACGTTGTATTCCCAGGCAGCCTGCGGAACGCGCGCCTCTGGCCATGCCGTCTCATAGGGCATCAACGCGAATTGCAGGACATGCTTTCCCTTGCCCGTCAGCCACGGATTCTCAAATCCCCAATATTTGTCTTCTGCATTGAGCAGGTAAATCGACGCGGTACGCCCGTTGAGTTCGCGCCCGCTAAGCCCGCGATCGAAAATCGCTACACCGCCTCCCCCCGCTAGGCTGTAGTCGCTCCATCGCACGGCCGGAACGATGCCTCTCGCCCATCCATGCAGACTCGGATTCGGTTTCGCCCATGCCGCATGTGAAAATCCGAAGGGAATTCCTCGTCGCGCTTCATCGATATCCGTCACCAGCGGGAAGTCTGCAAACACGACAGTGTAGTTGGGCACATCGTTCAGTTCGGTTTCAAAATCAATGCGCGCATGTCCCTGATACATCCTGATCGAGCGTCGTAGCTGGCCTCCACCGAAGAAGGTCCCGGTCACAACAACCGTGGTCGTCAGCGGTCCTTTCAGTACTTCCATCTTCGGGCGGATCTCATTGGACGTCGCCAACCGCTCTCGCTCGGGGATCGGAGGCATGTGATCCCCGGCATCGTCTGGTTGTTTTTTCGGTCGCTCGGCAATTACCACGTTCGCAGGACCGCCAAATACCTCTCGTCCAGTCGATCGAAACTTCAGGCTCGCAATCGCTCCGGTCGCTGGATCCAACCTCATCGCGTAGAGCGAAGTTTCAATCACATCGCTGCCCTGCATCGGTGTCGCTTTCTCGGGTTCGCGATTCGCAAGCTTCAACGGATTCACGCTGACCGATTCCATGGACGCCAAGTACAACACGCGTCCATCGGGCAGTGTTTCACACGTGGCGTCCGCAACGCTCTTTCCTTGTGGCAGCGTCACAGCAACCGGATCGTTGCGCTTCCAATTCAGCGGATTGAAAATGGCTACCGCGTCTCCGCCACGAAGCAAGGCACCGCCCGAGCTTTTTTGCACTTCGCTCGCTGTCTTTGTCACCCACTCAAACCGATCCTGAACATCCCAGGACTGTGCGTCCACGAACACCATTCCTCCCGCGGAACCCCATAAAGTGTTGCGGTCCGTGTTCAGAAACATCAGCACCCAAGCCCCATACAGGCTCTGCGCTGGATATTGGTAACCTCCTTTGAGGCTCGCAATCGTTGCTAGCTCCTCCGCTATTTGCAACCCGTGTTCGCTTTGCCGGTACCACGTCTTCACCTTCGGATTTTCAATCCAGAATGCGTCGTAGTCGTAGGCAGTTCCACCCACATGCGTCGGTATATCCGTCTTACCCGATTTGATGCTTGGCAGAATCGAGTCCAGATACTTGCTCAATGTGGTAAACCGCACTTTGCGTTGGCGCCCCGCTTCCCGCCACTCGTTCAGCAGCGCGCTCGGGTACTCCTGTACTGGTGGTGCCACCGAATAATCTCCGCCACTTCCGAGCAACATCAGCGCGATTCCTTCCGGTGTCATCTTCTCCTTCTCCCTAAACTGAGACTCCAACTTGTCCAGATCCGCAGCCGTCAGCGGCGTTTTGCTCTCAAACACGCTCGATGCTTCTGTGTAGCTGCCCGGACAGAGTGTCAGAACGCGCGAACCATCCGGCGCTTCGGTCCAGAAAATCGTCTTGTCTGTCGGATTTCTCCGCGTATACACCAAGGTTTCCAGCCCCAGTCCATGCGCGATTTGTGCCATTTGGTCGTGCAACCCACACGTGTCGATGCACCACGCGTGCCGGGGGCGCATACCGAAGAACTTTTCATACCAGCGCGATCCCTCCACACCCATTCGTGCCAGCGCTTCCCCCCCGGATAAACTAACTGTCGATTCCAGGAAAAAGGCGTTCACCGGTTCCACTCGCCCTTCCCGCACGCGCTGCTTCAGCTCCTCAAAACGCTCTGGACGAAAATTCTTCACCGCGATGAAATTGTTCACTTCTGACATCACGAACTCGTACTGGCTATCGGTGGCAACTCGGTCCAGATGGCTGAGATAGCTGTTCGCGCAGTACACGCGCTCCTTCGAGAACGTAGTCAACCAGCCGCAACTTGCCGGATGAAAGTGCGGAACGATGAAGACATCGCGCGCGCCCGAAGCGGCACTGGCGGCCTTGGCCTGCGCTTGCAGCCGCAGCAGCCCAGTTCCCGCCAGTGTAGCCATACCAACTGCAAACTCCCTTCGATTCCAGTGTTTTTTCGACATTGGCGCTTCCTCTGTCTCGAACCTTGCATGACGGCTATGTGACGATGATACCTCGGGCTTGATTCAGAACATGCATGCGCTCCAACGAGAAGTAATTCCTTGAAAGCCTGCTACCGTGAGGAGACGGACCATTTTGCGAAAAAGGCACAGCAGGTAAGAAAGTCAGTTCAACCATTAATCTTTTGTCATCGGAGAAATGAAAGACTCTTGGTGGTTCGTAACCTGCCTTGATTATCATTCCCCGTGAATTGTTGATCATGGCTAGACTGGTCCGCTCGTGAACAAGGAGAACCACCTTCGTCTTACTAACCACGGTAATTAGAATCAAGCGACGCAAGAGCCCTGCACTAATCGCAGATATATCTCCGGAAAACGATACCTAGCACCGTTGGGGCAAACTGATCTGGGACCCGTTCTACACCATCTGCGTGGGCACTGATGTTAGCGTCTAACGTAATGAATCCGCTGTGACCAGAGAAGCGAGAACCTCCAGTGGAAACGCCGCTACGTCCCCAGCTTGCGGGAACACCACAACTCACTGACAGGCCGTGCAATGGGGTCTGGCACAACAAGGAAGAGCGGAAACCTAAGGTTCCTAATGGATCATAAATATTATGCCCTTCGAGACTATCTTGGGCGTATCGTACCGGATGCAGATTCCGTTGGTCAACCGATCGCCTCAGTTCTATTGAAAAGGAGGGACTGCCAATGCGAGTTGCCTGGGGAGTGTTGTTTCTCGGGTTTTTTATTAGCGCCGGCAGCAGTTTGGCGCAAACCGTTGGGGCGAGTTTGCAAGGGACAGTGTACGACCCGTCGGGCAGATTTGTGCCGGGTGCCACAATTGAAATTCGGAACGTGGAAAAGGGCGGGGCGCGAACGCTGACGACAGATGATCACGGACGCTATCGCGAGCCGCTCCTGCCGCCCGGAGAATATGATCTGCGCATGACGGTTGCCGGCTTTCAACCGGTGGTGCTGAAGGGAATTCAACTGACGGTGGGGCAAGACGCAGTGCTGGACCTCAAGCTGCAGCTCATGGGCGGGACGGAAAGCGTCAACGTCACCGCCGACGACGCTCCCCCCATCGACTTGGCTTCCGCTGCGCTGAGCGGAACAGTGAACCGCACGCAGATGAATGATCTTCCGCTGAATGGACGGTCGTTTCAGGAGCTGGCGCTGTTGCAGCCAGGCGTGAACGCCGCGGTGGCGGCGGGGAGCGATGCTGTGGGCGGGCGCGGCAAGAAAATCACGATCAATGGGGCCCGGCCGGAGCAAAACAGTTTTCTTTTGGACGGCACGGACATCAACAACGTATACAACAAAACGCCGGGGTCGGTAGCCGGCGTGCTGCTAGGCGTTGAGACGGTGCAAGAATTTCAGGTACTGACGAACTCCTACTCGGCAGAGTTTGGCAGGTCTTCGGGCGGCATCATTAACGCGATTACACGGTCGGGAACGAACAAGCTTCATGGCAACCTCTTCGAGTATCTGCGCAACTCGGCGCTGGATGCGAAGAATTATTTTGATCCAGGGACGGATCGCATTCCTCCGTTCAAGCGCAACCAGTTCGGGGGAACGCTAGGCGGGCCTATTCGCCGCGACAAGACGTTTTTCTTTGGAGCCTTCGAGGCCATCAAGGAGCGGCTGGGAATCACGGGCTTGACCAGTGTGCCAGACGATAACGCGCGCAACTTTCTTCTGCCGTGCACGCCGCCTGCGCCGGGATGTTTGAGGCCGGTGCAAGTATCCGCTGCGAACCGCGCGGCGGTCAGTTCACTGCTGCAGATTCTTTTCCCGCCCGCGAATGGCCCGGTACGAGGCGGCGGAGTCGCGGAGTATTCCTTTACGAGAGGCCAACCAACCGATGAGTACTTCGCGCAGGGCCGAATCGATCATCGTTTTTCCGAGAAGGACACTTTCTTTGGCCGCTACACATTTGATAACGGCAAAGTGTATAGACAACCACGTGACAAGCCGCCGGTCACTTTTTTCAACGAGCGCTCGCGCAATCAGTATCTAACGCTCGAACACGTACACTCGTTTTCGCAGGTGCTGATCAATACGCTGCGAGTGAGCTTCGCGCGGTCTACGGCGGAAGTAGACAACCAGCGCACTGTAGATGTGCCCACCAACCTGTGGTGGATACCGCCGGCGGCGGGCGGCTTACAATTCGGGTTCCTGACGATACAGGGTCTGGTGACGGAGATGGTGGGGGATTACCGTCTTCCACGCAACGACCACCTGAACAACTACCAGTGGCATGACACGCTCTTCCTGACCAAGGGGGCGCACGGGTTGCGCTTCGGAGCTGAGGGCCAGCGCATGCAATTCAACCAGCACACCACCAGCCAATTGGGGGGCATCGAAACGTTCACGAGCCTAGAGAATTTCTTGAAGGGCGCGCCTCAACAGATCAACTTCGCCGTGCCGGGCAGGGTTGATCCGGACCGCGGATTCCGGCAATCTTTCTATGCGTTTTTTCTGCAGGACGATTACCGCTGGAAACCGAACGTGACCCTCAATTTGGGTTTGCGGTACGAGTTTGCAACGGTTCCGACGGAGGTCAATGGAAAAATCTCCAACCTGCGAAGCATAGCGGACTCCGCCATTGTCGTTGGCGATCCGTGGTATTCGAATCCGGCACTGAAAGACTTTGCGCCGCGGATTGGTTTGGCGTGGGATCCGTTCAAGAATGGAAAAACTTCCGTGCGTGCTGGGTTTGGTATCTTCTACGACCAGCTTCTGCCGAAGTATTACGTGTTTTCGGGCAGCTTGAACCCACCATTCACAACGCGCACGAGCCGCGTCACTGCTCCCGCCGCCCCGCTGTCATTTCCAAATGCCGTGCAGGGCCCCATCACCACACCCATTTGTCCCGCAACTCCATCTTGCATCAAAGCGAACCTGCAGACAATCAACTACGACCTGCAACCCTCCTACATCATGCAGTACAACTTGAGCGTGCAGCGTGCCCTGCCGGGCAATTGGGATGTGACAGTCGCGTACGCGGGATCGCACGGGTTGCACCTGATCCGGGTTGCGGATGCCAACCTGGCGCCCTACCGCATTAACGCGGCCGGAAGAACACAGTTCTTCGGTACTACGAGTTCGGTAACAGGTCTCGTTACCTGCTGCCGCCGCAACGCGAATTTTGGCGGCGTCACGCAGCGAGCTACAGACGCTCAATCGTTTTATAACTCGCTGCAGGCGGGCGTGTCCAAACGGCTATCGCACGGGCTGCGCGCGCAGTTTTCGTACACTTTTGGGCGCTCGATTGATGAGGCAAGCGGAATCAACTCGCAGGACTTCGACAATTCCACGCAGTACTCGATTAACTTCTTTGACCGCAAAACTGACCGTGGGCTGTCGAGTTTTTCCGTCAAGCACGTCCTGGTGGCGAACTGGAGCTACGAACTGCCATTTGGACAAGGCAGCAGAGGAGCTACGGGTACCCTGGTAAAAGGGTGGCAGCTCAATAGCGTCGTGACCGCGCAGTCCGGCACGCCGTTTGAGGTGCGGCTCGGCCACAATCAATCGGGAAACTTGAATACGATTGATTTCTCGATACACGAGCGTCCAGACGTCCGGCCTGGTATGTCGAACAATCCCGTTACGGGCGACCCGAAGCATTGGTTTGACGCGAGCGCGTTCGTGCTGCAGCCCGCCAACACGATTGGAAATCTCGGCAGGAACACGCTCATTGGGCCGAAACTCGTGAACTGCGATTTTTCCCTTTTCAAACAATTTGCATTGACGGAAGGGAAGACGCTGCACTTCCGCGCCGAGATGTTCAACATCTTCAACCATCCGAACTTCGGCGTGCCCAACTCTGCGAACCGGACTGCCCTGTTGCCCTTCACAGACCCGGATGGTGTAACTTGCCCGACGGGTCAGACATGCGCAAACCCTAATAGCAGTGCCGGCGCTATCCTGAACACGGTGACGACGTCGCGGCAAATCCAGTTTGGATTGAAGTTCACTTTCTGAAGACTGTAGGACAATCACGAGCGCGCCCGTCGTCAGTTGTCAGGTTGGATCTTGAGGTTTTGACCGCCACAAAATCATCTATAGTACGGTAGACGAAAAACCAGAAATCGCGTGTAAGTACTTGAAAAAATTAGTCGGGCCGAATGGACTTGAACCATCGATCTCCTAGTCCCGAACCAGGAAATAAATCAACTTAAGTCGCAGTCCTGGCCTCACTTGTTAGGTTTCGGGTCGCTCTCAAATAGACAAGTTTGGACAAGCGAGCACCATGGTGTGCAGAGAACTAGGCGAATGTTCCGCAGGAACTGTTTTCATGCTCTTCTCACCAGATCGTCTGAAGCGCTTTGGACCGACGGATCTCACGGTCGGCAGTAAGCAGAGATAGCCCCTCAACGAGGGCGGTAGCTCCGATAATGCGATCCGCGGGATCTTTGGGATAAGCCGCTGGAAGTCCAATGGCGCGCACGCACGCGCGGCCGCTAATCGGCAGGACGACGAACCGGGCCTCAACTTCCTGGAGGAAGGATTCGAGGCTGATATCGAGTTGGATGCGGCCCTTACTCGCGAGTATCGCTAACTCCAAGAAGGTGATATCGGAGATAGCCAAGCCGTCTCCGTTCCTGCGCGCATTGTCGATCGCGGCCCTGGCTTTCCTTGAGATCTGGTCTTGGTCAAACGCCAGCCAGACGACAACATGCGTGTCGACGAGAATCACTTGAGCTCGCCCCAATCGTCGGGGGAAATCGCGGGCCCAACGACGTCGCCTGTAACAGCGCCCTTGCTTGCGAGGAAATTGTATATCTCATCCGTATCAGTGTTGACAGGGACGAGCTTCGCCACCGGCTTGCCGTGTTTAGTGATCACGACGGTCTCATGCTTGGCCTGAACCTCGTCCATGACTGCAAGACAATTCGTCTTGAAGGAACCCGCTGCCATCTTCTTCATCCCGATACTCCTGAATAGCTATGGTCATTATACCATGGTCACATCCTTGACGCGCATGTCCTCTCCTTTCTGATCAGAATGAGTTAAGACGAATAAAAAGCGAATAGAGAGGCCAATTCGCGGCTAGGGGTTCAAGTTATGAAAAGGCCGAAGCCGAGGACCGCATCACGCTCCGAGCCATTCGGCGAGTTGCCGGAACCATGGGCTGCGACCTGGTCTACGTACTTGTACCGAAGTCTGGCTCGTTCGCGGAACTAGCGGAACAACCCACTCGCGACCGAGCCGCTCGTGATGTGAAAAGCGTCATTCATACAATGGCGCTCGAAAACCAGAAACCCGAAAACGCCAACCAACTGATCGAGGATGAGGCTCAGCGGCGCCTGAACCGCCGCAAGACACGATGAACTTCATCCTCAATCAAAAATACACCGATGGGAATACTCCGATCCCACCGGAAGAGGCGGAACAGCTGATTCCCCGCATAAGCACCATGGGCGAGTTGAATGAATACGAAGCCCTGAACATCGTGACAGCCCGAGCCCGGGCGTTCGACGACCGAACGATGAAGTCCATCGACCCGCTCGAAGAACCTTACATCCGGGAACTGCATCACCGCATGTTCAATAACGTTTGGAAATGGGCAGGTACCTATCGTAAGACGGAGCGGAACATCGGTTGCGATCCGAAAGAGATCGTGCAACGGATTCCCCAGTGTCTGGACAACACGCGATATTGGCTTGAAAACAAAACGTTCTCGAACGATGAAGCGTTGCTTCGTTTTCACCATCAGTTGACGAAAATTCATCCGTTCGCAAATGGAAACGGCCGCCACGCGCGAATGATCGCCGATGTCGTCGCCGTAAAGGATGGCCAGGCCGAATTCACCTGGGGCGCCGGAAAAGACCTTGTCGCCGAAGGGGATGCGCGAACGAGGTATCTCGCCGCGTTGCGCGCACTCGACGCGAATGAAAACGATGTAAAGCTGCTGCTCGACTTCGCGCGCTCTTAGCAGAAACCCACCAGACAGCGCGCCAACTCGCTTGAGCGAGGCGGCTCCAATCCAGCCTCACCTCGACCCGAATCAGCCACAACAACCGACCTTTACTTGCCGACTTGACGTCCCTGACTCCGAAATAATCCAACCGCCCGATGAGTCGTTAATCAGGAATCGAAATCGGAAAACGGCAATTGCCTCCAATTGCAAAGTGCGCGTAATGTCAGCAAAGGGAGGTAATCGTCGGAAGACGATCTACGATGAAGAGATGCGGACGATAGTGCAGGATCTGCAATATTCGGTCAGACAGCTTGTCAGGAGCCCGGGGCTGGCGCTGACTGCGTTAGTGTCGCTTGCACTGGGGATTGGGGCGACGACGGCG
>Ga0137393_10000147_pt1 | contig 39051 bp, 32 predicted proteins | sample 15con2h34BmetaG_FD_101396 | JGI IMG/M metagenome (GOLD analysis project Ga0137393, IMG submission 101396) | Vadose zone soil microbial communities from Angelo Coast Range Reserve, California, USA - 15con2h3.4B metaG | ecosystem: Environmental > Terrestrial > Soil > Vadose zone > Saprolite...
CGTCGAATTTCATCTTGTAATCCCAGAATGATGGTTGCGGAGTCCGCAATCGTAAGTGGTTTCATTCCACTAGAAGAACATACATCGATCTAATGCGCAATTACTTATGACGTTCTGTTTAGATCGGTTCACGATAGCGGCGCAGCCGGACCGCCGCGCCGAGGAATGCCGCGGTGATTGCCAGGCCGATCCACAGGCCCGGGCTGAACAGGAAATTCCCCGGAGTGAGGTGTGTCATCGGAGGATCCATTGGGAAGGCACCCGGCGCGGTGACCGCTTCCGGGCCACCGCCAATGCGGTGTCCCAGCATGGACCCGAAATGTGAAGTGTTGAACGCGATCTTCTCGACGATGCCGATCGCGAGCAGCGGTAACGCGGCCCATAGAAATACCGCGCGCCGCGCCCACGCTGAGACCAGCAGCAGCCAGCCGTAGATCGGCGCATACCAGAGCCCATGAATGGCTAGAAGGTGGTACAGCAGCATCAGCGACATCTGAAACAGCGACACCTGTGTCCATAGTGTCGGGACACTCACACCGCTCCCCAGCAGCACCGCGCTGCTCAGCAGCAGCATGATGAACTGTGTGGCAACGGTGATCGCGAAGGTGACCAGCGGGAGCACCACGAGCGGGATGCTAGCCTTCGAGAGCACGGTCGTGAGATCTGAGACCGGCAGCGACTTCCAGAACAGAATGCTGCGATCGCGACGTTCGCCGTGCAGCGCGTCGAGACAGTAGAACACCCCGACGACAAAAGTGGCCGCCATGATCAGAACCGCAGCGAGGTCGTACGGCTGCTTGATCAGCTCGTGCTGCCGCATGGGGTCGAGCGCCAACGCGGCACGCATCTTTTCGCGCAGATGGATGATGCTGATCAAGAAGCCGAACAGGAATAGAGCGGCGACGGCCAGCGGCGCCAGATAGATCGAACGGCTCTCCCACAATTCGCGTCGCACCGACCAGTACATGCGCCGGCTCGCCGGGATAACTGCAGGCGCGATGACCTGCGATTCGGTGGGAGACTCGCGTATGGCGTTCGATTGAGTATTCATCGGGCCGCTCCTTGTGCCTCGCCGGCTTGCTTGCCCATCACAGCAACGAACAAGTCGGCGATGCTGGGCGTGTGCACGTCGCCAAGCGCGGCGAGTTGCTGACGATCGACGGCCTCGAACAGCAGGATGCTGCGGCCGAACACTTGGCGCTCCTGCATGGGCTTGAGCGCCCGTGCAGCGGCGGCCTGCTCGGGATGTACCATCACTTCCAGATAGCGCGACTCCACTTGTTCCATGCTGCAATCGAATACGATGCGTCCGCGATGGATGAACATGACATCGGTGAGGACGTTCTGGATCTCTTCCACCTGATGTGTGGTCACCACGATGGTGCGGCTGCGATCGAAGTAGTCGTTCAACAGGGAGTCGTAGAACTGCTTGCGATACAGGATGTCCAGGCCAAGCGTGGGCTCGTCCAGCACCAGCAGTTTCGCGTCAATGGCCATGACCAGGGCCAGGTGCAGTTGCGCGACCATGCCCTTCGACAATTCCCTCACCTTGCTGGTGCGCCGGATGGTGGTCTTGGCAAGAAAACTTTCCGCCTTCGCGCGGTCAAACCGTGGATGCACGCCGCCGACGTAGTCGAGTGCCTGCGAAACTCTTATCCAGCGCGGCAGCACGGCGACATCGGAAATGAAGCAGACATCGCGCATGAGCTGATCACGCGCGGTCCAGGGATCGCGTCCGAGCACCCGTAGTTCTCCCTGATATGGTGTGAGGCCGAGAATCGCGTTGAGCGCGGTGGTCTTGCCTGCGCCGTTGGGGCCGATGAGTCCGAGAATCCGGCCCTCTTCCACCCGCAAATTGACGCCGTCTACCGCGATGGTGGTGCCGAAGGCTTTGCGAAGGCCGCGTGCTTCTATGCATGCCATGGGTTCAGCTCTCCTTCTTGGAGGGATTCGACTCGGCGGGTTTCGACTTTGCGCCATCCGAAGACGACCCGCTGTTTGCGCCGTCTAGGAGTTCTTTGGCCTTCAGGCCGAGCCGCTGAATGGTTGCGTGGATTCTGGGCCACTCTTCGCCAAGAAACTTCTGCCGTTCGCCCTGCAGCAACAAACTGCGTGCGCCGGCATTGATGAACATGCCGAGGCCTCGTCTGGTTTCGACCAGCCCCTCGTCCACCAGCTGCTGATAGCCCTTCAGGACCGTGAGCGGATTGACCCGGTATTCAGCCGCGACATTGCGCACCGAGGGCAGTGGATCCCCTTCCTTGAGCACTCCGTCGAGTATCATCGCGACGACACGGTCGCGAACCTGGCGGTAGATCGGCTGACTGTCGTTCCACTCACGGTCCATCGGTTTTCCTGATAGCCCCTTACCACTGATACACACTCGTCATTTTTTGCGCTGCAAGTTCATGTGCGCGTGGACTGGCTTGTCCCCCACCATGAAAGTCCAATCCTCAATGTGATGGTTCAGATCGAGGAAGGTAAACACCGCATGGTGCATGTGTCCGTACTGCGTGCTGCCAGCCACGTCGAGAAACTCAAATTCCACGGTCTTCCCGTCCGGCGACATCTTGCCGGTCATGCGAGGCCGGTTTCCCGCGTCACAATAATGTGTCAGGAGCAGGCGGTCCCCGTCCAGATACAACATGGTGATCGGATCGTCGGGCCTTCCACCGATGGTCATCTCATGCATGAGCGTGTTTCCCATGGAAGTCACGCGAAACGAGATCTGCGTGAGCTTGCCTTCGATGGAGGGTTCCGGCGGGACGGTTGATACCTGGCCTTCCCACGAACCCGCCAGAGTTTTCATTTTGCCGAAGGACTTTTGCGCGTCGGACGGGGCAACGGGCTTTTGCGCATCAGACTGCGCGAAAGCCATGGCGGAGAGCGACATCAGAACAACAGGCAGCATAGTACGAAGAGATTTCATGTTTCATTCTCCTTAAGCTTCTTTTACTCTTGGGGTCGGGGTTTGCCCTCGCGTAGTCAGGTGCGAGAGACGACCTTTCATCGACCACTAGTGCTATAGTTAACTACAACACTAAAGGAAATGCAAGTCTTTTTTGCGTTTTCCTTCTTCCATCCCCCGCAATTTTTATCTCCTGTAGAATCAGGTGTTTGCAAAACGAGCTAAGACCAAAATCAAATCGTGGCTGGTACGACCTTAGTGCTGGATGACCGCGATGTCTTGCCGAGGCCCCCTAGGAACGATTTTCATATCAATGTGCGCTCCTGCAACCGAGCGCGTTAGCTAGCTCTGGCTTTGCCGTTCGAAGTGGCTCGTGGTGCGCCGGCGGGTGCAGTAACGACTTGCTTCTCTGGGACTTGTGCCTTCCCGAGGCCATGGCCGCGGAAAATTCTCTCTCTTGCTGGTAACAAATTGCCTGAGGCCCGCGTACCTATTTGTGAGCCCCATATAAGGGACCGATCAATATGATCTCGACTCCGCCAGATCCTGAATGGAAGAAAGGAAGCGCAGAGCTTCTAGTGTTGTCGTTACTCGAGGATCAACCGCGCCACGGGTATGACATTTCAAAGCTGATTCAGGTCCGATCTGGCGGGGCTTTGCGATTTCACGTTACTTCGCTCTACCCCTTGCTCCATCGGCTGGAGAAGGAGGGAGCGATCCAGGGGCGATGGGTGGAGAAGGCCGAACAACGCAGGCGACGATACTACAGCCTGACCCCGCAAGGCAGGAAGGTGCTTCGTTCGAAGCAGAAAAGCTGGCAAGACTTCGTCGCACTCGTCAGGCGTATTACAGGGATTGAACATGCCTGATTGGAAGCATCTCGTTCGAGAGCGGCTCAAACCATTGCGCCTAGAGGCGACTGCGGAGTCGGAACTCACAGAGGAACTCGCCGAGCATCTTGAAGATCACTACCGCGAATTGCGTAGCAGCGGGGCAAGCGAAGAGGACGCGTACCAGACGGCTATCTCGGAGTTGGATGACGCGCATCCGCTGCGGGCAGAGTCGCAAAGGAGTCAGCGCATGACGAGATACGATGCGGTGCCGGCCGGCGATGTCAGGTCGGGCAATTTCATGGAGGACCTCTGGAGAGATCTTCGCTACGCGGTCCGAACCCTGCGGAAAAGCCCTGCCTTTACGGTTGTGGCGGCTCTGACTCTTGCTTTGGGCATCGGCGCGAATACCGCCGTCTTCACCATCATCAACACTCTCCTTTTGAACCCTCTGCCTGTCGAGAAAATCTCCGGTCTCGCGGCGTTGAACACCATGCAAACGAAGCAAACATCGCAAAGCCGTGACCTGCAAGTCATTTCTTTCCTGAATCTCAAGGATTTCCGAGAAAGAACCCATGCCTTCAGCAGCCTGGCGGGTCATTCGAATCCGATGGCCGTAACCATGATCGATCAAGGGGAGCCGCACCGGGTTTTCATGGAGCTCGTGACCGGCAATTACTTTCATACCCTCGGCCTCCACCCATCCTTAGGCCGGTTCTTCCTTCCGGACGAGGATACCAAGCCCGGCGCAGGGGCAGTCGTCGTGCTCGGCTACGCGGCATGGCAAAGCCGCTTTGGCGGAGCTTCGGGTATCCTGGGGCGAACGATCAAACTCAACAACATCCCTTTCACCATCGTTGGCATTGGTCCCAAGAACTTCAAAGGTTTGTATGCGGTCTTCGGTCCGGATCTGTGGGTTCCATCGATGATGGCAGAGCAAATCTTGCCGGCCCAGCAGCAGAAGGCCCTGAGCGACCGAGCGATGCCTTTGTTTACTGGAATAGGCCGCCTTAGCCCTGGAGTTGCGCTTGCTCAGGCTCAGGCGGAGATGAAAATCATTGCGGCCGCTCTGGAAAAGGAGTACCCGGGCGCCAATCAAGGGCAGAGTGTCGCCGTCAGGTCCTTGATCGAAGCCGCTTACGGTCCGGAGCGGCAGCCGCTGCTGTTCGGAAGCGCTTTGCTGATGGCCATCGTGGGATTCGTGCTGCTCATCGCTTGTTCCAATGTGGCCAATTTGCTTCTCGCGCGCGCGGCCGTCCGCCGTCAGGAAATCGCCGTACGCATGGCACTCGGTGCCGGTCGCAGTCGGCTGATTCGTCAGTTGCTGACCGAAAGCGTTCTGCTTGGCCTCCTTAGCGGCGTTCTTGGATTCCTGTTCGGTTATGGTGGCTGTCGGGTGCTCTCCTCTTTGCGTCCTGCGGAATATGCTCAGAACCTTGTTGATCTCAGGCTCGACCCAGCGGTCTTCGGCTTTGCGTTCGCTGTCGCGATAGTGACCGGGTTAATATTCGGCATTGTCCCCGCCTTGCGATCTTCTCGTACCTCCGTTTCCGAAGTGCTCAAGGAGGAAACGCGCACCGCGGGCCGGAGCCGCAGCCGACTCAGCTTGGCCAACATACTCCTCGCCGGCCAGGTCGCAGTTTCCCTTGTTTTGCTCGTGGTCGCCGCCCTGTTCCTCCGCAGCATCCAGCATGAATACACCATCGATCCCGGCTACCAAACAAAGCATCTCGCGCTTTTCATGCTGTATCCCGGCCAGGCGGGCTACGATCAAGCGCGAACGGAGCAGTTTTACAAACAGGCTCCGGACCGCATCGCCGGCGTACCCGGCGTCTCTTCCGTCTCCTGGGCCTCGAATCTGCCACTTTGGGGGCGTAAGGAGACTGGCATAGTGATCGAGGGGCAAGAGCAGCGCAAGAAATCGGAAGCTATTTCAGCGGTCGTAAACACCGTTGATCTTAACTATTTTTCAACCCTGGGTATCCTGTTTGTGGAGGGCCGCGACTTTACCCAAGACGATCGTGACATTTCGACGGCCATCGCCATCATCAATGACACCATGGCTGCCAAGTATTGGCCGAACCAAAACCCGCTGGGCAAACGGCTGCAATTGCCCCGGGGCAAAAAGTTCCTCGAGGTCGTGGGCGTTGTGAAGACTACCAACTACCAAACGCTCGGCGAGCCTCCCCAGCCGTGCATCTACATCCCCCTGCACCAGAATTTCTCCGACGGTATGATTCTTTATGTCAGAACCGAACGTGATCCCTCCACGACGCTCGCGGCCATCCAGGGCGAAATTCGCAATCTCGATCCTGGATTGCCGCTAGAAGACATCCGCACCGGGACCAAGTTGATTGATCAAGCGCTTTGGTGGTCGAAGATCGGCGTGGGCTTGCTTGGTGTGTTTGGAGTGTTGGCTCTGGGCCTCGCTTCGGTAGGTCTCTACGGCATCATGGCGTATTCCGTAAATCAGCGGCGCCGTGAAATCGGAGTGCGAATGGCCTTGGGGGCCAGCCAAGAAAGCGTCTCACTCTTGGTGCTTCGGCAAGGAATGGCAGTGGTCATGAGTGGCGTTGCCGTAGGTGTGGGACTGGCATTCTTGCTTGGACGCGCCCTGTCACGTTTTCTCTATGGGGTAAGCGGGAGCGATTTCCTCAGCATCGGAAGCGCAACGCTGGTTCTTCTGGTGGTGGCCCTTGTAGCGTGCTATCTGCCGGCGCGTAGCGCGAGTCGCGTCGATCCACTTGTCGCCTTACGGGAAGCGTGAGAGCGCGAGCGTCCATACGTTGTCTGCTAACGTAGAAACAAACATGGAATGCAACAAAGCGGCAACACCGAACGCACAGCGTCAGAAGGTTGGCTTGCTTCTCCTTGCGTGCGTGTCCCAATGTGGACAGACGGAGAGCGGAAAATAAGCCACTATCAAGAAGCAGCCAATAGGGCGCTCCGGGCAGTTCGGACGGGCACATGGTCCGAACTTTCTAAGAAAAATTCAACATTCGATCTACACCTATGTACGCATCCCGTCTACGCATTCTGCCCGCCGCCCGGTTTCGATTGCTCGCGCTGGTCTGCTGCGTTTCCGCCCTGGCCGGCTGCATCGGAGGAACGGTAGCGACACTCTGGATTTCACAGCCGGCGGCGGCCACGTGGCTCCCGTCATCGTCAGTCCGCTGGCGAAGCGCGGCTACAAGTCCATCGCTTTCTATCAACATCAAAGCGTTCTTCGCTTGACGCTCGAGGGCCTGGGCGTAACCAAGCTTCCCGGAGACGCCGCCACAGCACCAGCCATGTGGGAGTTTTTCACCGCGCCCTAGAACCACGGGTCGCAGGAACGCACGCCGCATCGAATCAGTACTGCCGGGCAGTCCATATTGCATCTACCCCCCAAGCTTCTCTCACTTACTCTAAAAGCCTGGGGAGCTCGTTAGTTAGGACTCGAATGTGGATGAGATTCTGGTTGAGATATATTATCCACGTAGGAAGATTTGGGGGGTTGGAATGAGCGATATACGGCCTTATCCTTATGAAACTCGTTTGAATATTTACTATAAGCCTCTGGAAATCGTGGAAGAAAAGCAGCTTGCCGATGACTGCAAATTTCAGTGGTACAACCAGACGCTCTGCCGGGTGAATGGCTCAGTCGTTCGGCTGGGGGTTTTTTGTGGCGAATACCATTGGCACAAACACGATGAGGACGACGAGTTTTTTTACGTAATTGAGGGCCAACTTTTGATCGATCTCGAAGATCGGTTGGTACGTCTCGACCCGAGGCAGGGCTTTGTCGTTCCCAAAAGTGTCATGCACCGCACCAGGGCTCCTCAGCGCACGGTGGTACTCATGGTAGAAAACGCGGAGATCATTCCGACCGGCAACTAATCAGATTTCAGGGAACAATACTTTGCCGTACTCGGTGGACTTGGGTGTATAACGGTGCCCATCCGGGCGGCCAAATAGAAATTCCAGCTGAAGAATATACAGAGGAAAACGAAATGAAGAAATCACTGATCGTATCGGGAGTGGCGGCTTTAATCATTGTCACGGCGTCGGTGGGTGTTGCGCAGGCCCAGAAAGCGTCGAGCACGAAGAAGAAGAGCGTGATCCACGTGGCTGCAGATAAGGCCAAGTTCAAGGAATCGCCGGCGGGGGTCTCCATGGCCGTACTTTGGGGCAACCCGGACAAGGGGCCTCACGCAACATTCACGAAGTTCACGCCGGGGTACGACGCGGGAATGCACACGCATACGAGCGATCTGTGGATCGTCGTTATCAAAGGCGCTTATCTCTATAAAGATGATGCGGGCGACAAGCGTGTGGGGCCGGGAGATTTTCTCCGAGTCCCGGGCGGCCACAAGCATTGGAGCGGTGGTGACAAGACAGAAGGCGCGCTCTTTTATGAGGAAGGGTCCGGAAAATTCGATAACATACCGGCGAATTAACGGACCAGCGGGTGGGTCTGCTCTTCGCTAGATCAACCATTCCCATTCTGAAACTCCTTCTTTACTTTTCACGCACTTACAAATTGTCCATTTTCTATCCCCTTTGTTTTGATATTCATGCATTGGATGGCGCGTGTATGGGGGCTCTCAACCTCCAAGCATTCAAAACGTGCAACGTTTGTCTTGCCCGACCAGTGACCTGTCCCGAGGACGTGCATCCTCCGTACTATTGGAGCCAACCTTTCCCTGCAACAAACTTTCTACGGGTTACCGTTCCTTCTTTTGTTTGCACGGGAGGGTGTGATGGGTAAATTTTCTCGCAGTTGGGAGCTCGTGAAGCAGAGCTTCGCGATTCTCCGTTCCGATAAACAATTGATGCTGTTCCCGGTTTTGTCGGCCATCGCTTGTTTGATTGTCACGGCGATCATCGCTACCGGCGGTGCCGTCCTCATGCTGCCGGCGATGACTTCCGCCGCGGCGGCCGGGGAACGTTTCAATCCGAATCAATCGCCCGTTTTCCTGCTGGGAATGTTTTCCCTGTACGTGGCCAACTATTTTGTGATCGTTTTCTTCAACGTCGCGCTCGTCGGCGTCGCCAATAGCCGGTTGATGGGCGGCACGTGGACGTTCCGCGACGGCCTCGAGCTGGCCTGGGCGCGCAAAGGCACCATTTTTCAATGGGCGCTCGTCGCCGCCACCGTCGGCGTCATCCTGCGAACTCTGGAAGAGCGCATGGGCCTCATCGGCCGCATCATCATGCGCGTCATCGGCGTCGCATGGACGCTAGCCTGCTACTTCGTCGTGCCCGTGCTGGCCTTCGAGGACCTCTCGCCGATCGATGCCTTCAAGCGCTCCTCGAAACTGTTCCGCGACACCTGGGGCGAGAAAGTCATGGGCGGATTCAGCCTCGGCCTGGTTTCTCTAGTGCTCATGCTGCCGGGGATCGGTCTGTGGTTCGCCGCGATGGTTCTCGGCGGGATCAAGGGCCTGCTCGTCGGCACGGTCCTGATGATTCTCTATTTCCTCCTGCTCTCGGTGTTCATGTCTGCGGTGCAGGGCGTCTTCAACGCCGCGCTCTATCGCTACGCCTGCTTCAAGCAGGTGCCCCCGGCCTTCGATCATGACCTGGTCGCTTCCGCCTGGGCTCCGAAGAGCTAAGAGTTAGGCGTTAACTTTCCATCTTGGAGGGCACTCCGGCTGGTTGGCGTGCCCTCCAAGAATTTTTAAGCGAGCGTGCTGTAACCCAGGCGGAACGCAGCGCGTCCTAGAAATCAACCGAGTGTTGGCCTTCCATTTTTTTTTGGCAGGCTCTTGGCTGGTGTTGAACACAACAGGGCAGGCCGCCGCGCGCACAGCACGAATGCCTGCCTCTGTTTTCCGCGGGCCAAGGGCGGAAGCTTGCCACTCTGCTGGGCGATTAGAAATGAAATTTCAAGCTGCCGCCCACCGTGCGTGACGGCGCGTACTGGATGGGAATTTCTTCGCTCTCTTTTGCGATTTTGTAGATGCTGTTGCTGACGTTGGTGATGTCGAATTCCAGATCCAGGTAGCGCGGCTCCGTTTTCCAGAGCGTCAGTCCGGCCGCGAGGTCAGAGGTAAAATGCTGCGGCAGCCGCGGGCCGTGTTCAATGATGGTGCCGCTGCCGTAACGCATCGCGCTTCCCGCCCAGAATCCGCGCCACTGGTTATGATAAAAAACCTGCGCCGTCCCGGTGTGGGTCTGATCAAATGCGGGAATAATTTTTTGGCCTGCGACCAGCGGTTCATTGCTGGCGAAGCCTCCGGTGATCGGGCCATGAAAATAAGTTTTCGCCAGCGCGTACTGAAAGCGTCCGGAAATTCCGAAGCGTTCCAATTGGCGCATGTTCGCGACGAACTCGATACCTTTCGAACGAGCGGCATCGAAATTTATGGGCGCAAAAATCCGCGAGATGGAAATCTCGTGGTTTTCGAAACTGTTCCGGCCGGCGTGCAAATATGCATTCAGCTCCAGGCTCACGCGCGGCGCGATCTCCTGCGCCCAACCTACTTCGTAATAGTGCTGCGTGTACGGACGCACGTTGCCAACACGCTGGGCTGGATTGACGGCGTGGTTGCCGATAAAACTGGCGAGCAAGGAATATTCGATAGGCGGGGGTGAGAACAACCGGTTGTACACCGCGTGAATCACCGATTTAGTTTTTCTGAGGTGGTACGCCAGGCCGACGCGCGGGCTGGCTTGCTGGTCCGCGTCCACGAGGTCGAAGTGGTCGTAGCGAAGACCGAGATCAACGGTCAGGTTTCGAATAGGAGAAAAATGGTCTTGCACGTAGAAGCTGGCTTGCCCGCCTCTGCCCCAGCCCTGGAACGACGGGAAAACATCCGGGTCGCCGCGGCCGTCGAAGAAAAAACTCTCGCCTTCGCGAAGGCGGACGAAGTCGATCCCCGCTTTGAAAAAATGTCCACGCCAGGAATGTGAAAGGTCGCTCTTGATTCCGAGAGTGAACGCCGAGCGCGACGCCGAGGAAAGAGGCGTAACGGGATCGGTCGTAGGGAGCACGTGGTCGGAGCTCGTGCGCTCGTAGATGGAAGTGTGAAGCAGAGTCTGTGGAGAAAACGTGTGCAGCCAGCCGAGTATTGCGGTGTACTGGCGAAGGTGCCGCTGCGCGTCGCGGCCGACTGCCTGATCGTCGGTAATGTTGGGCTGCTGAAAATTCGCCCCGGAGCCCATCAGCAGAAGTTTGATCGAGTCGCTGTTTCCGGCGCGCCAGTCAAATTGCGTCGTGGCGCGCGAGCCTTTGCCAAAATCAAAAAGGTGTTTTGGCTCGGGAGGATCCAGGTAGCGGCCGGACGTAAATCCATCGACGAAGAAATAGTAGCCGAGCCTGCCGGCTTGCCCGCCGTAGTCTGCGTTGAAGTCGTAGTTCTCGACTGTCGCTCCTCGAAAATTCACGTCGCCGTGTCCGCCAAGATCGGCGCCGGATCGCGTGGTAATGTCGAGCACGCCGCCGAAGCGGTTGCCATATTCGGGAGTGAATCCTCCGGTCATCAGGTCCACGGTTTCGAAAATTTGCGGACTGACGCCGGGAGAAAATTGCGGCTGCGCGTTATCCAGGAAAGAGACTCCATTGACGAACTCGTGCAGCGAAAATTCCGTTCCGCGCACGGCCAAAAAATTGTCGTGGCTGTCGCTGGCGCCGGGCATTAGATTGTTGACCAAATCGTTGGTGCTTTCGATCAGGGGTTCGGGCAGCCGCTCGAGATCCTGCCGCGTAAACGTGTAAGAGCTCCCGGTTTTCTCAGGATCAACGGTCACGTAGTTGGACTGAACTTCGACTTTTTGCCGCAGTGTTTCTTTCGGTTGCAGTTCAATGTTCAGCGAAATCGGCTGGCGCGGGCGCAGCAGGAATTCGTAGGTGGCTTTGAAGTAGTTCGCAGCTTCCGCTTGCAGGGTGCAAGCTCCCGCTTCGAGGCCTGAGAAGCGAAACTTTCCATCGCTGTCCGAGACCGTGGTGAGAACAGTTCCGCTGTCCTGATGTTGCAGCGAGACAGATGCATTCGGCACGGGTTGGCCCGCAGCGTTGCGCAGTGTGCCTTCAATAGCGGTTTGCGCGTAGGCAACGCCAGAGACGAGGAGGATTAGACAAAGGACGCGCAAGCAGTAGGAGAGCATGTTGGGAGAGCCTCCGTGATGACCATCCGGTCCCGTGCGGGCGGGACGTGCGCGAAAGGCGGTAGTCTACCATAGGCTTAAGCGCCCTCAACGCCCGCCTGCGGGACCCTCGTTCGAATGCCGCGACACCCAAGCTGATATGCTTCCGCTGGACTGTGACGACGGGTTTCACTGAGCATGACTGACAACCGCAATTCCGACGCTGCCTGGAACTATCACAACGCCACCAAACACTCCTATGCCAGCATCCGGAGGAACACCCATTTCATGGATTGGAGCAACCAGCCGCTGCCGTTCAAGATTTATCCGACGCTGGAGCCCATGCGCTTGCCGGGGGAAGTGCGCCAGAGCGGGGTCGCGGCGCTTTCGGCAATCGCTGAGAGAGTTCCTGGCCAGACTAACGCAAGTCCGGATCTGGAGGCGGTGGCGCAGTTGCTATATCTTTCCGCGGGCATCACTCGAAGGAGGAAATATTCAGGGGGCGAAATTTATTTTCGGGCTGCAGCCTGCACCGGGGCGCTCTACGAAGTTGAGCTGTATCTGGTTTGCGGCGAGCTGGGCGGCTTGGAGGCCGGCGTCTATCATTTCGGTCCCGCAGAGTTTGGCTTACGCAAACTGCGCGCCGGGGATTATCGCGGCGCACTGGTTGCCGCTACAGGTGGTGAAGCGGCCGTCGCGCATGCGCCGCTCACCATCATTTGTACTTGCACGTACTGGCGCAATGCCTGGAAGTATCAGGCGCGCACCTATCGGCATTTCGGCTGGGACAATGGCACGCTGCTCGCGAACCTGCTCGCGGTAGCCACGGCGCTGGGCCTGCCGGCTAAAGTGGCGTGCGGGTTCCTAGACGCGAGCGTTAACCGCCTGCTGGATGTCGATACCCAGCGTGAAGTGGCTTTTTCGCTGGTGGCTCTCGGCCATGTCGCAGTTTCCCCGCCGCAAGCACCTGCAGAAATGTTGCCGCTTCGACTCGAAACTGTGCCGCTCTCTCAGCGCGAAGTGGACTATCCGCTGATGCGGGAGATGCACGCGGCGTCTTCGCTCGATTCGAAAGAAAAAGTGGAGGAGTGGCGGGGACACACTCCGATGACAGATTTCCCGCCGCGCACCGGGCCAGTTGTTCAACTCACACCATTATCCGATGCGGAGATGCCGCGCGATCCCATCGAGCAGGTCATTCAGCGGCGCGGCTCCACGCGCAAGTTTCTGCGGAGCCCGATCACGCTGGCGCAGCTTTCCACGATGCTGGACCGCGCCACACGCGGTGTGCCAGCGGATTTTCTCGAACCGCCAGGAACGCAGCTCAATGGCCTCTACTTGATTGTTCATGCGGTCGAAGGGCTTTCGCCCGGAGCCTACGTCTTCCACCGCAACCGCGGCGCGCTCGAATGCCTGAAGCAGGGGGATTTTCGCGCCGACGCCGGGTACCTCGGATTGCAGCAGGAGCTGCCCGCCGATGCCGCCGTGGATATCTTTTTTCTGGCCGACTTGCGGCCGATCTTCGAGCGCTTCGGCAATCGCGGCTATCGCGCCGTACAACTCGAAGCCGGCATTCTTGGCGGCAAATTGTATCTGGCGGCTTACGCGCAGCGGCTGGGCGCCACCGGGCTCACTTTTTTCGACGACGACGTGACTCGCTTCTTCTCTCCCCACGCCGAAGGCAAGAGCGCCATTTTCCTGGTGGCCGTGGGCCACAGCGCCAAAAACAGATCCTAAGGGCATAGGAACGCTTAGACGATGCCGGGCACCCAGCGCCAGCGAACGCGTTGGAGATAGGCGGCGTACAGCGGGTCGGTGCGGAGAAAGCCTGAAAAAGCCGAGCAGCGAGAAGGTGGAACGAGCGTCGTTTCTGGGTTCAGCCGCGAAAAATGGGCATGAGCGACTCTGGATTTGGAAGAAAGATTGGGGGCCTGTTGCAAAATGTTAGGTATTTATAACCGATTGGCTCAGTTTCGGCGCGGACAGACAAGTGCCGGACTAGGACTCCACTTGTTGCCGAAGCAGGAAATGTGACCTGCCAGGGACAGAAACAAAGGGCGCTTGTTAAGAGTCACAAGCGCCCTTGAACTAAATCAATTCGTTGAATACCTCAGGGATCACCTCCTTCTCGACAAGTGCGTCGATTGAAGCCTGAAACCATTTTTATCACGGCGTATCCCTGTGTGTCTACAATACCGGCGATGCTTGAGGACATGCGGTTTGCAGTGCCCGATTGTCGCGCGTTGACCAGGCATGTGGCGTCTGCTGACGGGCGACAATTTAAAGCGCCCCAACTGGTGAAATTGACAGCGGACAATCTGCAAACGATATAATGGCGGGCCATGAACCGTAATCAGATACTCGTGCTGCTGAGCACTGCAATCCTAGTTGCTGTAATCGCGGCAGGATGTTTCGCCAGCAAGACATACCTCGGATCAAAAAATGATCGAGCCTCACTGGAGAAGACAAGTGAGGCCATTCGGGCTGCTTTTGCTCGCGGTGATGTTGCAACAATACTGGCATATCACCACCCTGATGTGGTCAAAGCACTCAACTATAGGAAAGTCATAAATGGTCGCGACGCTTTGGAGGCTGATTTAGCCGGAACGCTTCAACAGTTCAATCTAGAATGGAAAGAAAACCGAGTAGAAAGCGTCCTATTTCAAGGCGATACAGCCGTTGAACTGACCGCTTTTACAATCAAAGGGACTCCCAAAAACGAAGGCGAACCTTTCTTGTTCAAAGGGCGTGCAATGGTTGTTTACGTTCGTTACAAAAAGAGTCCGACCGGCTGGGCGTCCATCCGCGAGCTGATCCAACCTGCGACCTAAGTGGGCGGTACAACTGCCAGAGCCGGTAATCGGAAACTGCAAATCCGCATGGACGGTTACCGCCTTTTTCAGGCATGTGGATTACTTCCGCCCGCAATCCGCCAGCGTGGGCCATTGGGGTGTCCAAAATTTGCAAGCAACTGATGGTCAAAATCTTCCTGGGGCTATAATGCACCCATGATTCGTTTTGGCCTACTCAGATGCTTACACACGTTTCTGGTTCTTAGCTTTACGCTCATTGGTGGCGGATTGGCAGAGGAAACTACGGATTTTGCCGGGGACTGGGTCCTGAAGGTCGGCAATCGCATTTTCATTCTGGTGACTCTGACATCAGCCCCAGGAAGTACCGGACAATTCAACGGCTCGCTGGTTCGTCCGCAACACTTTTCAACGGATGGTGTGCGCTTTTCAGGTATCAAAGGCCCAGCTATTCACTACCCCATTGTTCGAAGCACCACCAGAGAGAATTGCCTCTCTTTCACAACTCAAAACCCTGCGGACAAGAGCGACGAGGACAATTTCCAGCTGTGCATCAGTGGAGAAGGACGTGGAACCCTGGAAATTGTTGCGCCTGGTTTCGAGGCGTGGCCGGTGACCAAAGAGAAAGGATTATTGGCGGTCGCCGCCGATTGGGACAGCACGCGCAGTTATTCTCTGGATGACACCGATGTCTCGAATTCGGGGATGCAACAGATCTTCGAAGAAGACCAAAAAGACCGGCAGCCTGGTGTCGGAAAGATCAATTGGACAGTGGTTGGAAAGGCAGACGCAGCCCGCCGCGAGGCTACGCGCAAGCTCCTCGCGAATGCGAAACTCCATAGTGGAAAAGACTTTGAGAGGGCTGCCTATGTCTTCCAGCATGGCGATACGCCAGACGACTACCTGTTGGCTCATACCCTAGCTATGGTCGCTGTAGCAAAGGGACAAAGCAGCGCCATCTGGATTGCATCGGCCACACTGGATCGATACTTAAACTCCATTCATCAGCCGCAAATTTACGGCACGCAGTTCTATACCAAGCCCAATGAGCCAGCGACGCAGGAGCCGTATGATCGCAGTTTAGTCTCCGACGTGCTGCGCCGTCAGCTTAGCGTACCCTCTCAGGCCGCGCAGGAAGCACAGAGAAAGCAGTACGATACAGAACGCCCCCACCATTAGGCAGAAACAATTCCGCGTACCTAGTGATGCCCGATTAACGCGGCGGTAATCGGAAAGTGGCGCACTTCTAGCCGTTTAGTCTCGGAAGCCCACTGCCGCCATCCGGGTATACTGGGTAACCAATTCCAGGAGGTTTCCATGAACCGTGTGATTCAAATGTTTCCCCGCCTGGCGGTATGCGGCGTACTTTTTCTCTCGGTTACATTTTCAGTGGCCACATACGCAAATGCGGCGGACAAGAATTTTGTTTCGCGCATGGCGGAGATCGATGGCGTCAAACTGCACTACACGACGGGTGGTCACGGCACTCCGCTGATTTTGTTGCATGGCTATGCGGAAACTTCGCGGATGTGGACGCCGATCCTGCCGTTGCTCGGTGAGAAATTTACGGTGATTGCGCCGGACCTGCCCGGGATCGGGGACTCGGCGATTCCGGCGGACGGGCTGGACATGAAAAGTGCGGCGATGCGAATTCATGCGCTGGCGCGCTCGCTGGGCGTGGAGAAAGCGAGAGTGGTCGGACACGACATCGGTTTGATGGTGGCTTATGCGTACGCCGCGCAGTTCCCCGCGGAGGTGGAGAAGCTGGTGGTGATGGATGCGTTCCTCCCGGGAGTGAGCGGATGGGAAGCGGTGTACAACAACCCGGCGATCTGGCACTTCCGGTTTAACGGGGCGACGCCCGAAGCGCTTGTGCAAGGACGCGAGCGCACGTACTTCGAACATTTCTGGAACAACTTCGCGGCCGACAAGACACGCTCGATTCCGGAAGCAGACAGGAGAGCGTACGCCGAGGCGTACGCGCGACCGGGAAGGATGAGAGCGGGTTGGGCGTATTTTGTCTCATTCCAACAAGCGGCGAAGGATTTCGCGGAACTGTCTCAGACCAAATTGAACATGCCGGTTCTGGCGATCGGCGGAGAGAAGTCCTTGGGAGAAGCACTGGCGCAGCAGATGAAGCTGGTGGCTTCGGATGTGACCGTCGTCGTGCTCAAGAACACTGGACACTGGGTGCTCGAGGAAAATCCGAAGGAGACGACCGAGGCGCTGGTGAAGTTTCTCTGAGATTTGCGCTTAGCACACTTGGTTCGCAAGGCGTGTCCGCGTTTTCTGACAACCCCCAGCACTCCCGGGGCACTTACAATGGTGGTATAGTCGGATCCATTTTCTTCTATGGCCATCGCCCTGGAGGATGATCCATGGCCCGCGTGATCCTCTCGCTGCTCCTTGTTCTACTGACCTCTTTGTCGGTTGCTGCTCAGGGATCCTCCGATCTCGTCGCTCAGGCGCTCGCGCAAGGCGACCTCTACCAGTCCAAACGGAAATATGAGCTGGCCCTCGATGCCTACCACAAAGCGGACAAGCTTTCGCATCACTCTTCGGCTGCTAGTTATCTGAAATTATCATTGGTGGAGCGCAAGCTCGGCGATTTTTCTTCCGCGCTCGACGACGCGAAGCGCTCTCTCAAAGTGGCCGGTGATAACAAGACGGCCGCCCTTCAAGCGCGTCTTGTCCGCGCCACTTTGCTTACGCAGATGGCTGGGAAGCCAACGGACAAGAAGCTCAAGGAAGCGGAGGACGAACTTCGCCAAGCCCTGGCGCTGGATTCCACAAATGCAATCGCCCATCTTGATCTCGGAATGGTTCTCCTTCGGCAGGAGCGCGATGCCGAGGGAATCCCCGAACTGAACGCGTTTGTCTCTTCTCCCAATGCCGATTCCCGCTCAGTTGCTGAAGCACGCCTGGTCATCGCCAATCCGATTCGGGCCCGCACGCCCTTCGCGCCTCATTTTTCCTTTACCACGCACGAGAATCAAAACGTTTCGAACGCGTCGCTCCGCGGCAAGGTCGTTCTGCTGGATTTTTGGGGGACCTGGTGCCCGCCGTGCCGCGAATCGGTTCCCATCCTTCGGGACCTGCATAAGAAATACGCAGGAAAATCTTTCCAACTGGTTGGCATCAGTTCTGACAATGACGAAGACGTCTGGAAAACATTCATTCAGGCGCAGCACATGGATTGGTCCGAATACATCGATCTGTCAGACGAAGTTTTGCAGGCTTTCAAGGTCGAATCTTTTCCGACGTATATCGTGCTCGACAAGGATGGCGTTATCCGCTTCCGCCAGTCCGGCTTAGGAGAGTACACCCAGGGCGAACTCACAGACGCCATCAAAAAAGCATTGAAGCGTGAATCCGACCCCAAGCTGGCCGCAGCTGCTGCGGCAGAGGAGCCTCCGGTGTCGGCCTCGAACGTGTCCAGCGCCGCTCCCTCGAGCGGTGACGGCGGGAAGCCCGCTACAAATTCTTCAACGTCGCTGTTGGGGATCGAAGCCTCCAGCATTTCAGGGAACGTCTACAAGAACGAGGCCCTGAGCATGTCCTATGAATTCCCGCGCGGCTGGATTGCCGCCAAGCCCGAATCTCTTCACGTCCTTAATGAGCGCTCCGAAGCCGGTGCCAAAGCTGCGGTGCTCCAGCAACACCCTGAACTTGCGGACTCCCTGCGGTTCTCCACTCCCAAAATTGTTTTCTATGCGTCCCGAAAAGGCGACGGTGACGGGCAGCGCTTGGGCTTGCCTTCGCTGCGCATCTCCGTCACGCCGTCGCGTCTGGATTCTCTTCACCTCAGCACCTTTCAGCAGATGATGGACCACCTGGCGGTCGCGTCTGGCTTGAAGCTGTTTGCCCAAGCCTCCGAATATACAGTGAACAAGCACCAGTTCCTTCGCGCCGATTTCGAGCGAAGCTCCGGCGGACCGCACGTCTATCAGTCCTATGTCCAGACGCTCTCGGAAGATTATTTGCTTACGATTGAGGTTTTCGCCTCTTCCCCCGACGAGCTCCAGCAAGTCGCGGCCTCTCTACAGTCCATGTCCATCACCGAAGAAAATCCCTGAGGTCCGTTCCCGTACGCATTAATTGATGTGCGTGCCCAGGCTACTCAGTCGAGGTGCCAATTCAAGCGGTCTTCCTGCGTTTTAGCAATTGCGACTTGGTGCTGCCGGCATTCCAGGCGGGCGGGTCACTCGCGGGGAACGACTCCATGGAGGCTTCTTCAACGATGTCCAGCACTTCTTCCTGAGGAGGAGGCTCGTGCGGGTCCATCGGGGCCGGTGGTATCCCTTGAGGGTGCTCAGCCATGACCATCCAATTCTACGCCTGCGGGCACGCGAATTGATGCACCGGACGAGCCTTTACCTGCCTGGCAGCGCGCGCCGGTTTGACCGGGCACGAATCAGCGGCCTAAGATGGATTTTCAGCAGCCAGCCATCACGGGAAAGTAGTCTAGAACCATGTTTGAAAACCTGACAGAGAAGCTGCAACGCACATTCAAGAACCTGCGCGGGCAGGGCAAGCTCACCGATGAGCATCTGGACACCGCGCTGGCGGAGATTCGCGAAGCGTTGCTGGAAGGCGACGTAAACGTTGGCGTTGCCGACGAATTGCTTGCGAACATTCGCGCGAAGGCCATCGGCAGCGAAGTGATGCTGCAGCTTTCGCCGGACCAGCAGGTTGTCAAAGTGGTTCGCGATGAGCTGGCGGCGATGCTGGGCAAACATGCCAAGCCGATCTTTGCTTCGCGGCCGCCTTCGGTGTGGATGATCGTTGGGCTGCAAGGATCCGGTAAGACCACTACCACGGGAAAACTCGCGAAGTGGCTTGCGCAACACGGGCACCGGCCGCTGGTGGTTTCAACGGACGTGTATCGTCCGGCGGCGCGCGAGCAACTGGCGCAAGTGGCGAAAGCGGTGGGGGCGGCGCTGTGGCCGGGCACGGGGACGGACAAGCCGCTGGAAATCGTGAAAGGCGCGATCAAGGAAGCGAAACTTTCTGCGAGCGACGTGGTGCTGGTGGACACCGCGGGGCGGCTGCACATTGACGATGATTTGATGAATGAGCTGAGCATGTTGAAGAAGGAATTGCAGCCCAGCGAGATGCTTTTCATCGCGGATTCGATGATCGGGCAGGACGCGGTGCGTTCGGCGGGCGAATTCCACAAACGGCTGGGGCTGACCGGAGTGATTCTGACGAAGCTTGACGGCGATGCGCGCGGGGGCGCGGCGCTGAGCATCGGCAAAGTTACGGGCGCGCCGGTAAAATTCGTGGGGCTCGGTGAAAAGTATGACGCGCTGGAGGGATTCTATCCGGAGCGCATTGTTTCGCGCGTGCTGGGCATGGGCGACCTCATGTCCCTCATCGAACGCGTGGAACAGACGGTCGACAAAAAAGCAGCGGCGGAACTCGAGCGCAAGCTGCGCAAGGAAGGATTCACGCTGGAGGATTTCCGCGATCAACTGAAGCAGATTCGAAAGATGGGGCCACTGGAAAAAATTGTGGACATGCTACCGAAGATGGGGCCGCTGCAGAATCTTCCAAAGGATGCGAAGGTGGACGAGGGCCAGCTGACGCGCGTCGAGGCGGTCATCAATTCGATGACCAACCAGGAGCGGCGCGATCACAACGTCATTGACGGCAAGCGACGCAAGCGCATCGCCAAGGGGAGCGGCACAACCGTGCAGGACGTCAATACGGTCCTGAAGCAGTACCTGCAAATGCGGACGATGATGAAGCAGTATGGCAGCATGGCGGCGCGCGCCAAGTTGAAAGGCCTCGGGAAGCTCTCGGGGCTTTCCTAAACGGAGAGTGATTCACTTCAGCGGCGGATAATAGCCGGCGACTTGCAGTGCGAGTTTTTCCGGATCGAGATCAGTGCGGTTAGAAAGAATGATTACGGTCAAGGCGTGGCCTTCGATGAAGCGCTCGATCACCGTGCGGAAACCCAGTGTGCTTCCGATGTGCCACATGCGCGCGTGCCTTCCATAGGTTTCACCCGGAACTGATTCGAAGGGATCGAGGAACCAGCCGAAGCCGTAGGAGACGGGCTTGCCGGGATGGAGATTGTCGTCGTTGGGTTCAAGGGGCCAGCGGGGATCGGAGCCGTCGTTGAGTTTGACCGGAGTTAGCGCGGGCTGAAATTCCTTTTCGCTGAGCAAGGTGTGATTGCGCAGAGCGTCGTCCCACTTGGCGAGGTCTTCAAGATTGGAATAGATGCCGCCATCGCCGAGGGTGGCGGAAGTGGAACTTTGATCAGTTTCTTTGAAGAGTTCCTTCTCTTTGGAGTGGCCGAAGGCGCGATGCGCGACTTCATTTTTTCCTGTTTGAAAAACGACGGTGTGGTTCATTTTCAGCGGCGCAAAGATTCGTTGCCGGAGAAACTCGCCGTACGATTTTCCGGAAGCCCTCGCGACAATGATTCCCAGGACGACGTAGCCGGAATTGCTGTAGGACCAACGGGAGCCCGGCGCGAACTTTCCGTGCTCTTCCTGCTTCAACAATTTCAGGACTTGATCATCTTGAATTTGTTTGTCCGCTGACCATAGCGGCCCCTTCCGCTTTTCCACGGCATCCATCAAGTCTTCGTAGTCGGGGAGGCCGGAGGTGTGGTTCAAGAGGTTTCGAACGGTGATCGATTTGCCGTAGGCGGAAAAATCAGTAAAAAATTCCGCGAGCGTTTGGTCGTAGCGAAGTTTTCCGTCGTGAACCAGCAGCATGATGGCCATGGCGGTGAATTGCTTCGTGAAGGAGGCCAGGCGGAAATTGGTGCGGGCATCTATCTTCTCTTTCCTGCGGAGGTCACAGAGGCCGTAGCCGCGTTCGAAAATAGTTTGACCCGGTGTTCGAACGAGCACCGCCATCCCAGGAGCATCCGGAGCAGTGACCGCGGAGAAAATCGCATCGATCGTGTTCTCCGTCTTTTGTATGGACTCCTGCGATGGGGCCTCGATGGCGAGTCCCAAAGTGCATGACGCCAGGAGGGAGACGATTAGTTTCTTCTTCACCAGGCCTCCTTTACCGGCTGCAGCATACCATCCGCACTTCATTCACGGATGTCGTGAACACGGTCTTCCACTACCCGAGACTGGCGGAGTGCCACATAAGCAGCGGCCTTCCATGGGCCGAACCGCCTCGGTTGCACGGCCGAGTTACTCCTTCCGGGTAGTGTCTCAGTTTGAATTATGACGCTTGGAGTATAGCCACCAGAAGAATGCCAAGACAATCAGGCCGAAAATGACATAGAGGATACCCCCGGCGATTGACTGAGTTTCGCGATAGCCGCGATAGAAGTCGTAGACGGTCGAAATAGCTATAATCACCGCGAGAAGCAGCATTGCCCGTTTGCTCATGCCACTTCCTCAGTTTGCCAGAAGAACGATTTCTTCTAGGCTCCAAACGTGATCGGCCAATCCAGCGGCCATCGCTGGCGTAACCCTCAATGTCTTGTGAATCCGGCCAAAGTTATAGTACAGGAAGTGAATCGCCACCATCGCCGCGTGATTCTCAGCCTTCTTGCTGAAACCATTGGTTAGGCGAGTGAATCGGCGCATCACCATTCGCATCGTGAGGTTCTGGCGTTCGACGTAGCTAGTGCTTACATGCTTGGGGTCTGGGTCGCCAATGATTACTTTCATGTCGCAGCCAATGCAGACGGCGGGAGAATAGCGCGTGTCCGGATCTTCTGATGCACCGTATAGCTTTTGCAGTTGCCGGTAGTCCACATCCGCACCAAAAGCCTCTTCAACGGCGTCCAGATAGACTCTGTGACCGTCCGTAGTGATTTGGATTCGGCCTTTCACGCGAGTGGCGCAATCGTTCATAAACTCTCGCGCCCACCATCCATCACGTCCACCAACTAAATAGCTGACGCAGAGCTTTGTATCAGCGTCGAGCGCAACCCACGTCCAAGTGTCTCCCCATCCTTCGGCGCTCCGTTCCGGCCTAACGTGCTTAGCCTTGGCGCCGACAAAGCTCCAAATCTCATCGCATTGCATACGCCGGACGCGAACCTTGCGCACGTTCTTGTGATGGTATTCGGCACATGCCTCGCCCAGATCAACGAGGAGCTTGGTCACCGTATTTATGGAGACATCCGCTAGGCGGCTGGTTGCTCTAAGGCTATTACCCTCGACAAGCATTCCAAAAATTGCAGCGCGTTTCTCTATTGGCAGGCGGTTCATGGTGAGCCAAAGGTAGCAGGCCCAAGTTCATTTGTCAAGCATATAGTGCAGTTTAACTACTATCGCTAAGTAGCTATTGACAACGAGCTTTCAGCAGGTTACATTGGCTTTCGGCGGATGATGCAGCATGGACGTCGAGTTTTGGGACAAGACACTTGCACTCATAGAGACGGAACGTGCGGTAGAGACGCGGGTGCCTATATCGGTAATCAACTCGCTGAGACAGAAACTGGTCGTAATTCGGGCAGCACCGGACGAGAGAACGTTGAGAATTTGGAAGAGTCTTCATTACGAAAAGATGGACGGCAACGAGCGGTCCATCCGAATCAACAAACAATTTCGTTTGATATTCACACTCAACACGGAATGCAAGCCGAACAAAATGACCATTTTGAGGGTATGGAATCATGATTAGCGAGGTGGAGAACATGGCGACAGCAAGCGCAAGTTGGATTAAGCATCCCGGCAGTTACATCAAGGAAGAAATGGAAGAGCGGGATTGGAGCCAGCGCGATCTGGCTTTCATTCTCGGTTGTTCAGAACAGGCGATTAATCCCATTTTGAATGGAAAGCGTGGAATCAGTCCTGAAATGGCAAAAGCTCTTGGAGAGGCATTCGATGTCCCCGCAGAGTTTTTTGCAAATCTTCAACAAGCCTACGATTTGGCACAGGCTCGTAAACCGGACCCCAGCGTAGCAGCAAGGCGTCAAATGCAGACAGCCTATCCCATCCGCGAAATGATTAAGCGCGGATGGATTGAACAAACCGATGCCCCAATGCTCACGATACAACTGACAAGATTCTTTGAGGTTTCTGACGAAGATGCAATTCCGTATTTTGCACATGCAGCGAAGAAATCGAGCTACGAAAAGCGGGAGGTTCCAGTTCCAGCGTCTCAATTGGCATGGCTTTACCGGGTACGCCAAATCGCAAAGTCAATCAGCGTGCCGAAATATTCTGAAAAAGCCTTGCGTCAGGCCGTTAGGGATGATTTCCCGGCATTACTGCACGCGCCTGACGAAGTTAGACAGGTGCCAAAAATCCTTATGGAGTGCGGAATACGATTTGTTCTTGTCGAAAGACTTTCAAACGCAAAAATCGACGGCGTGTGTTTCTGGCTTGACGGCTCGCCTGTTATCGGCATGTCTGTCCAGCATGACAGAATCGATAATTTTTGGTTCGTAGTTCGACATGAAATCGAGCACGTCCTAAATGGACATGGCCAAGAGGAAGAGATTATTGACGGCGATCTGGAAACTGTCAGCACTTCGATGTCTGAGGAGGAGCGTATCGCAAACGATGCCGCTTCCAACTTTTGTGCTCCGAAAGACAGGCTGGATTCATTCATCCTGCGGAAAAGGCCCTTCTACTACGAAAAGGATGTTGTAGCTTTTGCGCGTGTATTGGAGAGGCACCCCGGCATCGTCATTGGACAAATACGAAGACGGCTAAACAGATATGACTATTTGACCCGGTATTTAGTGAAGATTAGGCAATATTTGTTGCCAGGTTCAATTGCGGATGGATGGGGACAAACGGCTCAAGTCTCACTGTGAATCGGAGGGAAGAGCAATGGTCAGCAGAAAAGAAAGACTCCAAAGGATTTGGCAGCAATACGATTCTAGCCGCGATCATAAACCTTCCAGCATGCGGCAAGCGGTTGCATGGGCCGTCGCAGATGGATTGCTCGAATTGCCAGAGGTAGACCCATTCGACGTTCTAGCAGAGCTTAAAACCGACTCACAGGGACGGCGCTATCGTGTAAATCACGCCGTCCGCGCCACCAAGAGCGGCGTGCAATATACGTTTTGGGGTGTTATGGGGTACGCGCCTCACGATCACATGGAAAAAGCGTTCGCTCAACGCCGCGAGTTGATCGTAGGCGAAAACTTTCAACTCAAGATTGATATTGACGTTTACAACGATATGAACGCGGGGAAACATCCGCCAATTCAATTGGTTTTGAATTACAGCGACGACGTTGCCGAGCGCGAAGAACTAATGCATATGCACTACAGAAGGAATGTAGCCTAATCTGTTTTCTTCCAGCGAGCACGAGCGGCGAGTTTAGCGATTTCATGCCGTTCATTTGGGCCTAAAGACTCGGCTCGTGATTTACCACCCTTGAGACCGCCAGCACGCCGTTTGGAAGGATGCCGCTTTGAGGCGCTAACATGATCTTCGGTTTCGCCCGTAGCAATATCTACGATGAGCTTGGCGAGTTGATTCGGGTCTCTGGGACGCTTTGCCATGCGCCAAGTATGCCACAATCTTCCAATGGCAAACCAAGACCCACTCACCCTCCTTCCGGCATGGATTGCCGTTCGGTGCCCGGCAGGCTAGAATGGATGGGTTCCAGGAGGCGTGATTAGTGCTAACGATTCGTCTGTCAAGAATTGGAAAGAAAAAGAAGCCTTTTTACCGCGTGGTGGTGATTGAGCGGACCAGGCCGCGGGATGGCCGCGTAAAAGAGGCGGTGGGAACGTACGATCCGCTGAAGAAGCCGGCGGAGATCAAGCTGGACGCGGAACGCGTCAAGTATTGGCTGGGCCAGGGGGCACAGCCGAGCGACACGGTGCGCAGTTTCCTCAAGCTTCAGAAGATCGCGTAGAACCCAGCACCTTCCTAAAATTGCGCGGCCCAGCTGGGCCGGGCCTGCCGTTCCCAGGTGCTTCATGAAGGAACTGGTCGAAACCATTGCGAAGGCGCTCGCGGACCATCCGGAGGAAGTGCGGGTGAAGTTCGTCGAGGGAGCACAGGTCACGGTGCTGGAGCTGCAAGTGCATCCGGAAGACCTGGGCAAAGTGATTGGAAGGCAGGGGCGGACGGCGAAGGCGATTCGAACGGTGCTTGGCGCGGCGGGGATCAAGGCGCGCAAACGGTACACGCTGGAAATCCTCGAAGATTGACGGATAGGCGTTTCACCCACCATTGAATTCAGAAACTCCACGATGGGTCCAGATGGCGCGCATTCTTCGCGCGCGCGGCAACAAGGGCGAAGTCGCCGCGGAACTGCTCACCGATTTTCCGGAACGGCTCACAAAATTGAGGGAAGTATTTGTCGGCCAAACCGGAGGAAAGACCGAGCCGCGCCTGATGGCGCTGAAATCGTGCTGGCTGAGCCAGAATCATCGCGGACAAATCGTTTTTCATTTCGAGGGAGTGAATTCGATCTCGGATGCGGAAAAATTTCGCGGGCTCGAGGTATTGTTACCGTTCGAACAGCGGGTGACGCTTCCGGCGGGGCAGTATTTTGTATCGGATCTGATTGGATGCTCCGTCTTCGAGACCCCCGTTTCGCCACCGGCCGTTTCTTCTTCGCCTTGTTCCCTTGGCGAGATGCCGACGCTAGTTGGCACCGTGGGTGACGTGCAGATTCCGGGTGAAGAGATGCCTGGGACGCCGCTGCTGGAAGTGGAAACTTCCAGCGGTGAGATTCTGATTCCTCTTGCGGCGGACATCTGCACGAAGATTGATATCCCAGCGCGGCGCATTGAAGTTGTTCTACCCGAAGATCTTCGCGATCTGAACCGCAAGTAGCGTAACGGGTGTAGGCTGCTGCTGATGTCTCCCGTCCTACGGACACTTATTTTCACGATATTCGTCCCGGGCTTTTGGACCGTGGCGATGCCGTACTGGCTGGTACCGCGAGGGACGCGACCGGACCTACATGGCGTGGGAGCAGTTGGCGGGGCGCTCATTGCTGCCGGAATCGCGCTGTACTTCGCCTGCGCTTTCTGGGGATTTGCGCTTCGCGGCAAGGGCACACCGCTCCCCATGGATCCGCCAAAGAAACTGGTGGTGGAGGGACCCTACCGGGTGGTGCGAAACCCGATGTACTGGAGTGTTGCCTTTGTGATGCTCGGCGAAGCGGCCGTCTTTCGCTCGTTCGCGCTGGTGGAGCTGGTTGCGGCATTCGCCTTGGGTGTGAATGTGTTCGTCCTGCTTTACGAGGAGCCCGCGCTGCGGCGGAAATTCGGGGAGGAGTACGAGGCGTATTGCAAGCGTGTGCCGAGGTGGCTGCCACGACTCCGAAGCCAGGTAACACGTAGCACTCCGGGCCAGGCTCTAACGGACGTCGATGGTGGTGACGCTGTAGGCCGGAAGGGTGATGGTCAGCGTTGAGCCCGTTGCGGCCATGGTTCCAATCGAGACAGGCTGAACCGGGTTCTGACTTTGGGCGGAGGCGGCGGTCATTTGGTAGAGATGTGCCATGCCGGAGAGAGTTTGTCCGGTGATGGCAGTTACTTTGGTGGCGTTCGAACGATTGATGGCGACGAAGACGACGCGGCCGGGAGCGGTGCTATCCAGGCTGGCGTAAACGACGACGTCTTTTACGCTGCTGGAGGTGGCTTGAAGCGAAGTGTCGCCGAAGTTCGCGCTGAGTCCGTCGAAGCCGCGAAACGCGCGGAAGCCCGCCAGGGCATAAGAGTGCGTTCCCGCCGGTGGCCAGAAGTTTGCTGCAAAAACTCCCTGAGCTCCAAAGATTCCGAGGTTGTCCGCTTGGGCGATGGTGCCTGCGATGTGATTCCAGCCTCCGTTTTCGTATTCCGTGATGGCGATTTTCATGCCGGGGTTTGTGGCGTTGATCTTGGCTTGGAGACGGCCGAGGATGTTGATGGGGCCGCCAAGCACGCCCGTGATCCAAGAGCTTTCCGTATAGGTGGCATCCCACAGGCTGCGGGGGCTCTGCACGATAGCCTGGACCTGATTTTCCGTCAGACTCGTGCCGTTCATGTCTGTAACCCTAACATTGTCGCCCCTAGCCTCCGAGTACCAATGGAAGTCGTAAACATCTACAACGGGCTTCGTGTATATAATCGAAGCAGTCTTTATCCCTGCGAGGTATTTGTCCGCGAACCAGTTTGCCCCGTTGGGCGTGGGGCTCAGAGTAGAATCCCCTTGCCAACTATAGATACCGTTAAATCCATAGTTTACGGGCCCGAAGGTTACGAGATTCGGGAACCGGTCTTTCAGTGCTTCTGAAAGTGTAACGGTCTTCGCAATGAAGTTGCTCGACGAGATATTGGTCGAGCCCTGAACCTCCTCATGAGTGGAAGCCCAAAGATCCGGTTCATTGTCGAGGCTGATAAACGTCGGATGCGCTGGGCTGGCGCCGAAGATACCCTGACCTGGGAACTTCTGGTCTAGGGCCCAGGCGAACTCATCCATGTAAACATTGGCGTCGAATTTCGTGGGATCAAAAGTGAAAGGAGCGTTGGAAACAGTGCTCTTCTTGTCCACCACCGGTTTGAAACGAGTCAAGTTGGGGAAGGGGCGAGGCAGTGGGCCGTTTTTGTCCGCAGACACATAGCCTTGAAGTTGGAAGGTCACCAGACTCGCGAGGCCTGCGCTCTGGTCTCCGAAGATAAAGCTGCGTACCGCCTCGGCCGGGACATTGCTTGAGCTCAGATAGCTGTCGTTTTGGTAGAAATAGTCGCTGCCCGCGTTGGAAGCGTTGGTCTCCCAGTTATAAGCCGTCCAGCGGTTGCCTCCGGCGCGGTCGAAAGTGAAGTTTGGCTGAGGAGAGGTGTTGCCGGAATAAAAGTTAGTACCGTAGATCCAGGGGGAAATGAGGTTGGTTTTTGTTGGGTCGATCGTGATCGTCACATCGGCGACGGCATTCGCGGGCGTTGCAAAGGCTTGCGTTGAGTTGGCGCTTTCGCCAGCGGAATTCAGCGCGGTGACCACGTAGTAGTACGTGGTGCCGTTTGTCAGATTCGTGTCCATGTAGTTCGCCACAGTCGGAGCGGCGATTTGCACGTAGCCGCTGCCATTGGTTGTGGAACGTTTTACGTGATAGCCCGTGGCACCGGCGCTGGCAGTCCATGTCAGACTTACCTGAGCGTTTCCTGCCGTCGCCTGCAGATTCGCCGGCGCCGTGGGTGGCGTGGGAGGTGCTGTGGGCATTGCGTTCACTTCGGCTGAATTGGCACTCTGGGCGGCAGAATTGTAGGCCGAGACGACATAGAACAATTTTGTTCCATTGCTAAGGCCCGTGTCTGTGTACGTGGTGACGGCCGGCGAAGAAATTTGCGTGTAAGGCCCACCGCTGGTGGTGGCACGCTTCACGTAGTAGAGAGTTGCAGCGGTGCTTGCTGACCATGAGAGCGAGACTTGGGCATTGCCCGCGGTGGCCATGAGACCGGTGGGCGCGGCTGGAACGGTCGTGCCGCCAGTGTTGCCTCCGCTTCCATAACTGCCGCAGCCCGCAAGCACCATGGGCAGGGTGACGAGGCAGGCGACGGCAACAATGCGGATTGAGCGGTAAATCGAATGCATATCCAGCGTCTCCACAACCACGCGAGAGCAACGTTGCGAGTTTCCCGGGCCCGGGTTTTCTAGTCTCGATGAATTGATTCCGTGGGAAGAAGTTACAGGACCGAAAGCAGTGCAGCAAGCTGTCCTCTGGGACAGATATGGTCCCAGTCCTGAGTTCGTGCGCCGACGGGCGGCAAAAAGGAAGTCCGAATGGCAGCTATTCCTGCGATTGGCTAAACTGGCTAGCAATGCGATTTGACCTCATCACTATATTTCCGGAGTTCTTTGCCGGACCGTTCGATCACGGGATCCTGCGGCGCGCGCGAGAGGCGGGGCTCGTAGAAGTGAACGTACAGGATCTGCGTGTGTTCACCAAGGATCGCCATCGAACCGTGGATGACCGGCCTTTCGGGGGTGGCGAGGGTATGGTGCTAAAGCCGGAGCCACTTTTCGAAGCGGTGGAGTCGCTTCTTGGTCACGGCGTTGGGGACGCGGCGCGAAAAACCGCGCGGGACCCAAAAACGGCGATCGTACTGCTATCCGCGGGGGGAAAATTGTTCGATCAGGAGACCGCGCGACGCTACGCGCAGCTGGAGCGCATCATTTTCATTTGCGGACGGTTTGAAGGCGTTGATGAGCGCGTGGCCGAGCATCTGTCTACAGAAGAAATTTCGATTGGGGACTTCGTTCTGAGCGGTGGCGAACTACCTGCAATGCTTGTGATTGATGCCGTGGCGAGGCTGATTCCCGGCGTGCTGGGAAATGAAGCATCTTCACAAAACGAGTCGTTTAGCGCGACAGAAGACTCCTCCGGCGACACGAGTCATCAGCCGCGAGCCACGGGGCAAGCGATTCTCGATTTCCCGCATTACACCCGGCCGGCAGAGTATCGTGGCTGGAGCGTACCGGAAGTACTGATGGGGGGCAATCACGCGGAAGTCGCGAAATGGCGGAAAGCCGCCGCCATCGAGAAAATGCGGCGCAATCGCCCCGATCTCGCGGGAAGGGAATAAAATAGAAGTTCCTGGAGTTGCTATTTCTGCCGGAAGAAGGTCACTCAGTACCGGCGAGGCCGAGATTGCTCCTACGCGCGCTGGAAAACGAGCGCTAATGCGAGGTTGGATGAACAACGAGTCGAGTGGCAAGGGCTACGGGCTGGATAAGCCGATGGCGATTTATTACGAGCATCCGGACTGGTTCCGGCCGCTGTTTCAGCAGCTTGATGAGCGGGGCGCGCAGTGGGTGAAAGTTGACGTGCGGGATCATCACTATGATGTTGCTTCGGCACAACAGGATTACTCGCTGCTGTTCAACCGGATGAGCCCTTCGGCCTGGCAGCGCGGGTTGGGCCACGCGATTTTTTATACCGTCAACTACCTTGCACATCTCGAAGCGCAGGGTGTGCGGGTCGTGAATGGCTCGCGGTGCTTCCGCCACGAGATTTCCAAAGCCCTGCAGCTTAGGAATCTGGAGCAACTGGGATTGCCATACCCCAAGGCGCGGGTAATCAATCATCCGTCGCAAGCGCTTGCGGCGGCAGAGGCCATCGGGTATCCGCTGGTGATTAAGCCGAATATCGGCGGGAGCGGCGCGGGAATCGAGCGATTCAATTCGAAAGAAGAGCTACGCGCTGCCGTGGAAGCAAAGCGCTTGTACTATGGGATTGATTCCACGGCGCTGGTACAGGAAGCGTTCACGGCGCGCGACGGGATTATCACTCGCGTCGAGGTGCTTGGCGGGAAATTTCTCTATGCGATCCAGATTCATATCACCGGCGAGAGTTACAACTTGTGTCCCGCGGACATCTGCCAGAATACGCGCGGTGAAGAGCTGACGCGCATCGCTTGCCCGGTGGACGCACCGAAGAGCGGAATGAAGGTGGAAGGCTACGATCCGCCGCGAAGAGTGATTGAAGACGTCGAAAGGATCGTGGAGCTTGCAGGCGTGGAGGTGGGCGGCATCGAGTACGTCATTGACGACCGGACCGGGCGGCAGATGTATTACGACGTAAACGCGCTTTCGAATTTCGTGGCGGATCCCGTACGCGTTGTGGGGTTCAATCCGTACGCCCGACTGGCGGACTTTTTGATTGCGGAGGCGGACCGGCATGAAGCGAGTCGCGGCGAACGCGTGGCGACAAGCGGAGGGCCGCGATGAGATTCGGGTACTGGCTGCCGGTTTTCGGCGGTTGGCTGCGCAACGTCGAAAACGAAAACATGGAGACGAGCTGGGCGTACGTAAAGAAGCTCGCACAACGCAGCGAACGGATAGGTTTCGACCTGACGCTGATTGCGGAGTTGAATCTCAACGACATCAAAGGCGTTGAAGCGCCGTCTCTGGATGCGTGGTCCACGGCAGCGGCGTTGGCTGCGGTAACGGAGCGAATTGAATTGATGGTGGCGGTGCGCCCGACGTTTCATCTGCCGGCGCTGCTGGCCAAACAGGCCGCGAACATCGATCACATCAGCAATGGGCGGCTGACGCTGAACGTGGTCTCTTCGTGGTGGGCGGACGAAGCGCGAAAGTATGGCGTGGCGTTCGAGCAGCACGATGATCGGTATGCGCGCACCAGCGAATGGCTCGACGTCTTGGACGGCGTGTGGAAGCGGGATCATTTTTCGTATTCGGGGAAGTATTACCGCGTGGATGACAACGTTCTCGAGCCGAAACCGGTTGCGAAGCCGCGGCCTACGCTGTATGCAGGAGGCGAATCTCCAGCGGCAAAAGAGTTGATCGCCGAAAAGTGTGATGCATACCTGATGCACGGCGACCCGCCGGAGAACGTCGGGAAGAAAATCGCGGATTTGCGCGAGCGCCGAGCGAAACATAAGTTGCCTCCCCTGAAGTTCGGAGTTGCGGGTTACGCAGTGGTACGCGAGACGGAACGCGAGGCGCAGGATGAAGTGCGCCGAATCACGGACGTGCAGCAATCCGCCGCGGGCTACGCGAACTACCAGCAATGGCTGGCGGGAACGCAATTGGAGCAACGCGTTTCCTTGGAAGATTATTCCGTTTCGAATCGCGGCTTGCGGTCCGGGCTGGTGGGGACAGCGGAACAGGTAGCCGAGCGGGTCGCGCAGTTCGAAGCGGCTGGAGTTGACCTGGTACTGCTGCAATTCAGCCCGCAACAGGAAGAAATGGAGCGATTTGCCCAGACAGTGATTCGCGCACGCAATTCTTCCGTGGTGAGTCCGGCCTAGACGAAAGTTGGCACCTACTGGTGTCCGCCCGGCCGGGAAGGCCGGGGGGAGGCCGGGCAAATCCGCTAGGCAAAATGCGGCGATTTGTCTATAATTACAGATTGTCTCTGAAGAGTTGGCCCTGCCTGAGTGGGTCTAAAAGGAAACAGGAACATGAATCCGGTAATACGTAAATTACATGAAGCGCAACTGCGCAAAGACCTCCCCGAGTTTCGCCCGGGCGATACCGTACGCGTGAACGTACGGCTCCAGGAAGGCGAAGGCGAGAAGGTGAAAGAGCGCCTGCAAGCATTTGAGGGCGTGGTGATTTCTAAAAAGGGCAGGGCTTCCAGCGCCACCTTTACGGTGCGGCGCGTGAGCTTTGGCGTGGGCATTGAACGCATCTTCCCGCTGCATTCGCCGACGATCAGCTCGATTGAGGTCGTTGGCAAGGGCAAAGTTCGCCGTGCGCGGCTGTATTACCTGCGCGATTTGAAGGGCAAGGCTGCGCGTATCAAGCGCGCGGACCGTGAGGAAGTGGCTGCGGTGGCAGCGGCGGGTAGCGAAACACAGGCTTAAGCGGCGCGTTTCAAATCCATAAGCATTGGCGAAAGAGCCCCGGAAACGGGGCTCTTTCGTTTCGCTCAGTCAACAAACAGCTAGGGCTGCACGTTCGTGATGCCCTCAGCGCCGGGCTTGGGGAAATATTTTTCGTACCAGGCAATGGAGCGGTCGATGGAATCGATAACGTGCTTGACCTCGTTGAGGCCGTGGCCCTCGCGGGGATAGCGCACAAAAACCGTTTCGGTTCCGACGTCCTTGAGTCCGATGAAGAATTGCTCCGCTTCGGCGATGGGCACGTCGTTGTCATTTTCGCCGTGGAGAATGAGCGTGGGGGTGTGCGCGGCGGCCACGTACTTCAGCGCGGAGCGTTGCCATGCGATGTCCATAAGAGTTCCCTGGTGCAGGAACTGGCCGAATTCCATCTCTTCATACTGATTGTAGTAGGTCATGTAGTTGTAGCTGACCAGATTGACGATGCCGGCGGTGGGTATCGCGGCTTTGAACTGATTCGTCTGCGTGATCAGCCACTCGGTCAGTTGGCCGCCGTAGCTGACGCCCTCGATGCCCAGGCGCTCGCGATCAATCCATAGATTGCGGCGCACCGCGGCGCTCACGGCGTACAAAACGTCCTGGGCTTCGTTGCCGTTCTGATCGCCGAAGACGGCGTCGGCGAATTTCTGGCCATAACCTGTGGAGCCGCGATAGTTCACGTTCAATACGGCGTAGCCGTGCGCTGCATAGACCTGGTTCTTGATGTTGAATGCCGGGCCGTTTTGACCATGCGGGCCGCCGTGAATGTTCACAATGAGAGGATGCTTCGATGTGGCGGTCATGCCCAGCGGCTTAGTGAGAAATGCCTCCACTTCGAATTTGTTGTCATTGCTGATGAAGGTGAAGGATTCGACTTCGGCGACCTGTTTTGCAGCGAGGAGCTGAGAATTCAAATCGGTAAGCTTGTGCGCCGGGCCATCTCCAGATTTGAGAAAAAGTTCGGCGGCATCGCGCGGCGAGGCGAAGCCGTAGGCCAGCGTGCCGTCCTTGCTGAGCGACCAATTGCCAACAGACCCGGTCTCTTTCACCACGTATTCCGGCTTGCCGCCGGAAATCGGGAGACGTATCAAGTAGTTGCTGCCGCGCTCCTGCACGGTGAAGTAGACGAAGCGGCCGTCCGGCGCCCATCGCGGAGTGCCCTGGCGATTGTCCACGACCGCGCCGATTTCGCGGCGCTCGCTGCCGTCCGCGTTCATCACCCATACATGGGTATCTTCCATGGTTGTTTCGCGGTCGGTGATGCCACGCCGCGTCCCTCGATAGACGATGCGTGTGCCGTCCGGGCTCCAGAGAGGATCGTACTCGTTATATTCCGTGGTGGTGAGGCGGTGAATACTGTTGTCCGCGACGCGCAGTGTGAAAAGGTCGTAGTTGAAGAACTCATCCTGATTGGGCTCGCGATTCGAAGCGAAGAGGATCTCTTTGCCGTCGGGCGACCAGTCGATGGAGTGCTCGTCGGTATCGCCTTGTGTGAGCTGACGCACCTGTTTGGCGGCCATGTCAACCACAAATATATGCAGCCGCTGGTTGTCGTTGAAGCGGGTCATGCCTTCGCCGGCGTCCGGCTTGTAGAGATAACGCGTGATGACCATGGGATCGCCGGAGGCTTCGGCAGTTTCCTTGCCGGGAGTAGAGGAGATGAACGCGAGCTGCTTGCCGTCGGGCGACCAGGTGAATTCCTTGCCAGTGCCGGGAAGGGGGCTGTTGGTTCCGTTCGTGGATGCGAGAAAGGTGATGTCGGAGCCATCCGGGCGTGCGACAAAAAGACCGGACTTGTCCGCGATACGCCCTTCGAAAGCGAGCGACTTGCCGTCTGGTGACCACAGCGGGCCACCGGCGGCGTCTTTCTGTCCGCCGACGCGCACGGATTTCTGGGTTCCCAGGTCCATAATCCAGAGCTGGCCGTAAGGTCGGCCGGGGCGGTCGCGCATCACGATGGTGTAAGCGATGCGACGGCCGTCCGGCGAGAGCTCGGCATTGCCAACGGATCGCAAGCGCGAGATGTCGCTGCTTACCAATCCTTGTGCGGCACCGTAAGGTGCGCAGGCCAAGAGCGCTACGGTAGAGAAGAATCCAGAGACGACACGAAGAAAGACAAAACGGAATTGCGAATGCATGAAATTTACCCCTGAATTTCGGCAAGACGTGGTTCTTGCTGCGTTCCAAGCAAACGAGAAACTGCTTATTTCAAATATTGATCCATCCACTCGACCCAGTAGCGGTAAACGTCCATCTGGCGAACGGGGTCGCCGGGAAAATGTCCGGGAACGGGGATGGCCATGAACTTCACGGGCACGCCGTTGTCTTTCAGCGCGTGGAAGAGGGAGTATGCCTGCGTGATCGTCACGCGTGCGTCTCCCGTGTCGTGCATGATGAGCGTCGGAGTTTTCATCTGTGCGGCGTAGGTGATGGGCGATTGCGCGCGATAACCTCTGACGTTATCGCCAACAAAGGGCGAATTCTTGAAACTGTAGCGGGCAGTTACGTTAAAGTCCGAGAGATTGTATTCGTCGTAGAGGTCGGTCACCGGCGCGCCGGCCATAGCCGCCTTCCAGATTTGATAATGGCCGATGAGCCAGGAGGTCATGTAGCCGCCGTAGGACCAACCGGTCACCCCGATTTTATTTTCGTCGATGAAACCCAGCTTCTTGAGCGCATCGATGCCGGCCATGACGTCGCGACTTGGACCGTCGCCGGCATCGTTCCAGATGGCGCGCTGGTAGGCATTGCCGAGATTGTCGCTGCCGCGATAGTTTGGCGAAAACACGACGTAGCCATGGGCGGCCATGAGCTGCGAAAGGAAACTGAACTGCGTCGTGGAAGAAGCCGTAGGACCGCCATGAATAATCAGGACCAGGGGATATTTTCGCCCTTTCTGAAAATCCGGCGGGTAGACGAGTATCCCATCCTCCTGGAAATTGTCGGGCCCTTTCCATTCAAACCTTTGCGCTTTGCTCGGCGCGAGCGCGGCAATTTCATGGTTGAAATCGGTTAGGCGCTTCGGAACATCAGTCACGGACGCCAGGTAATAGAGCTCGGAAGGCTGCGCGGGCGTGCTGCCGGTGAAAGCGATATCGCCCTTGCGGCCGACGAAGGCCTCCACCCAAAAGCTCCAGGATGGACTGATGTCGCCGAGCGACAGTTTTTTCGCGGCACCGCTCAGGGGTTGCACCCAAAGAGAGGTTTGTGTGGCGTCGTGGCCGCCGACCAGCAATGAATTTCCGTGGGGCATCCAGATCGCGCGTACTAAACAGCGATCGATGGCTTCTGTGGCATCCGTTCCATCCCCGCCGGTAGTTTGCGTCACGAAAATCTCATTTTCGCTGTTGGGATCACCGTCACGCGGATACCAGTACGCCACGCGCGAGCCGTCGGGAGAAAACTGCGCATAGCTTTCGAATTTCTCGTGCTTGGTGAGTTTGCGAACGTCGCCGTTCTCGACATTAAGAACTTGCAGGGTGGTCAAATCGGCGTCGCCCTGATGCGGATGCTCCTGCCGGGTGAAGAGCAGCCACTTGCCATCGGGAGACCAGGAGATGGGGGACGCCGGCGGGCTTGGCGGCGCGCTCTTGGGGAGGCTCCATGTGCCGGAAGTCAGACGCTTTGCGCTACCGCCATCCGCCGGAAGAATCCAAATATGGGATGGCAGCGCGGCTTCCGTGGCGAGGAAATCGTTGTCACCGACCTCAAAGGCGTCGTGATGCTTTTCCATTTCCTTTTTGTTCGCAGGCTCGTCGGAGGTTACGTAAGCGATGTCCTGTCCGTTGGGCCGCCACGCAAATTGCTCGATGCCATTCGGGGCTTCGGTGATTTTCCTGGCTTCGCCACCTGCCATTGGCAAAACAAAAACCTGCGGCCTCGCGTCTTTTCCGGCTCCATCGGTTGCGACAAACGCCAGGCGGTCGCCGCTGGGCGACCACCGCGGTGAGCCCACGCCCTTGCGCTCATAGGTAAGAATGCGCTGCGTTCCCGTGGCGATATCAATCGAGACGAGCTCGCGGTCGCTGCGGTCCTGCTCAAGATTGGGGCGCGAAACCGCAACAACGATGGATCTTCCGTCAGGAGAAATCTGCGGATCAGAAACCAAGACGATTTTGGAGTAGTCGTTCAATTCGATCCGGCGCGACTGCGCTAACGCCGCGGGGAAGAGGGAAAGGGCAGGCAACAGGACAAGTGCGGTGAGAAAGGCGTGACGGGCCGGCGGCAATGTTTTTTGCGATCGAAGCGCGAATACCGCAGGCAAAGTCCCACGCTGATTCGTCTTCATGGCCGGTTTGCTCCCTCGGAGAAATAGCGACAGATTTCCCCCGATCGCAATGCTTTTGGCACGCGTATGCTGCCATGCGCCGAGAAGGACAGTCAATCGAAACACGGTCGGGGGATGATCCAATGGTGGCCAGGCGCGGAAGGAACCCGGAAACAATTTGAGGCGATACACGTCTAAGGAGAGGGACCGTTCCTGTTGACGATCAACAGGAGTGGGCGTATGCTCCGGGAGTTCAACTACAGGAGAAATGGATGGCTCCTCCGCGAGGCGAAGTGCTGCAAGGCACGCTCGACCTGATTGTTTTAAAGACCCTGGAAGCGCTGGGACCGCTGCACGGCTACGGTATCGCACAGCGTATCCAGCAGGTCTCTGAAGATCTGCTCCGTCTGAACCAGGGCACGCTCTATCCGGCACTGTTGCGCCTGGAACAGCGGGGGTGGATCTCCTCCAAATGGGGTTCATCGGAGAACAACCGCAAAGCCAAGTACTACACTCTGACGCGGACGGGCCGAAAACAATTGCTCGCCGAGACCGAAAGCTGGGAGCGGATGACGGCGCTGATGGCGCGCTTACTGGGCGGCGCGGAAGGAGCGTGAGATGAACTGGCTGCGGACATTTGCTTCGCGGTTGCACGGCTTCTTCAGCAAACAACGAATCGAACGCGATCTCGATTCCGAAGTTCAGTCGCATCTTGACATGCTGATCGCGGAAAATATCCGGCACGGCATGACGCCCGCGGCGGCGCGCCATGCTGCGAAGCGCGAATTCGGCGGCGTGGAGCAAACCAAAGAAGAGTGTCGCGAGCAGCGGGGCCTGCCGCTACTCGACGGCTGGTTCGAGGATGTCCGCTTTGCCATCCGCATGTTGGGCAAGCGACCAGGGCTTACATTCGTTGCGGTGCTCACGCTTGCGATTGGAATGGGCGCCAACACGGCGATCTTCACGGCGGTACACTCCGTGCTGCTGCAAAGTTTGCCGTTTCCCAAGGCGGATCGGCTGGCGATTGTTTGGTCGATCCTCGGCACTGAGGGTCGCGCTCCTGCATCGGGACCTGAGCTCGAAACACTCCGTCAAAGAAGCCGCCTGTTCGAGGACCTGGGCGCAATTTGGGCGCAGAGCGGAGCGCTAACGGGAGAAGGTGAGCCCGAACAAGTAAGACTTGGGATGGTGACTGCCAATTTTCTGGGCATTCTTGGCACGAACCCGCAATTGGGACGATGGTTTGAGAAGGTCGAACAAGGATCGGGCGCGCCGCGTGTGATGATTATCAGCGACGGTCTCTGGCACCGCCGTTTTGGTGCGGACCCCCGATGGATTGGACAGACGGCGCGGCTCAATGGTCAGTCCGCCACAATTGTTGGAATCATGCCGCCAGGTTTCAGGATTATCTTTCCCGAAGGATCGAGCGTTCCCCCGGAGATGGATGCGTACGTGCCGTTTCGCTCCCATCTGGCCAGCAGTCCGGCGGATCAAAGTTATTTGCGCGTGATTGGCCGTTTGCGCGACGGGGTGACCATCGCACAAGCGCAGCAGGAAATGGATACGCTCGCCGGACAGATCCGTGCCGAATACCATACTTTCGCCGACCCGCCGCTTACGCTCCAGGTTGTCCCGCTTCAAGGAGACGTGGTTCGAAACATCCGCCCGGCGCTGCTCGCGCTCTTTGGCGGGGCCGGTCTCGTGCTGCTCATTGCCTGCGTGAATGTTGCCAACCTCCTGCTGGTGCGCGCGAATGAACGCACGCTGGAGATGGCGTTGCGAACGGCGCTGGGCGCAGGGCGCGGCCGATTGATCCGGCAACTCCTCACGGAAAGCGTATTGGTGTCCTGTTGTGGCGCTGTGGCAGCGCTGAGCTTCGGCTGGTTTGCGCTAAGACTGGTCCTAGCCATGCAGCCGAAAGAGATGGAGCGATTCTC
>Ga0137393_10000157_pt1 | contig 38072 bp, 27 predicted proteins | sample 15con2h34BmetaG_FD_101396 | JGI IMG/M metagenome (GOLD analysis project Ga0137393, IMG submission 101396) | Vadose zone soil microbial communities from Angelo Coast Range Reserve, California, USA - 15con2h3.4B metaG | ecosystem: Environmental > Terrestrial > Soil > Vadose zone > Saprolite...
TCCTCGCGCGGCGATTCGTCCAGCGAAACCGCCGGACGCGCCTTCGCGCTGCGCCGCCGCATCAGCGCCGCGTTGATCACGATGCGCGTCAGCCACGTCGAAAACTGCGAGCGGCCCTCGAACCTCTTCAAGTTGCGGTACGCCGAGAGCATCCCGTCCTGCAGCGCGTCTTCCGCGTCTTCGGTGTTGCCCAGCACCCGCAATGCCGTCTGAAACAACGGCCGCTGGTAACGCCGGAAAAGGGTTTCCACCGCCTGGTGGTCGCCCCGCTTTCCAGCCCGGATCAGCTTGTCTTCGGTTAGTTGCGTTCCTACTGCCACTTGCGTTGCCATCATCTTCCCCCCATACAGTCTGAAAAATCGTTGCAGAATCCGGCCACTCGCCGGAACGTTCCTCAATGCACCGGCATGGTGCCGGCCGCGACTCGCGGCTTCCTCATCAGTAGCAAAACCGGGATGATCGCGAAAAATACGACCCCGAGCATCTTGAAATTGTCGATAAACGCGAGCATCACTGCCTGCCGTTGCACGGTGTTGTAAATCATTCCGTGGGCCTGCGCGCTCGCGTGCGCCACGGTCGAGCCGGCCGCAACCAGCTTGGTCTGCAGCCCATTCAGCATGTTGTGATACGACGCGCTGTAATCGTTGACGCCCTCCATCAGCCGCGATTGGTGAAACTGCGCCCGCCGGTCCAGCATCGTCGTTACCGTCGCGATTCCCACGCTGGCCCCGATGTTCCTCGCCAGGTTGATGATTCCCGTGCCCATGTTGCTTTTTTCTCTCGGCACGTAAGCAAACGCCGCCACGTTGATGGGAATAAACAGGAACGCCAGCCCGAAGCTTTGCAGCATGCGGGCCCGCACCGCGTGCCCATAATCCAGCCCCAGGTCCCAGCCCGCCATTACGAACAGGGCCGAGGCCGACACGATGCACCCAAAGGTGATGAGAATCCGCGTGTCCACTTTCGACACCAGTATCCCGACGACCGGCATCATGCACATGATCACCGCGCCGCCCGGCGACAGCGCCATTCCCGCCAGCTGCGCCGTATATCCCAGCAGTTCCTGCAACAATTGCGGGATCAGCACTGTGCTGGCGTACAGCACGAAGCCTAGGAAAAACATCGCTATCGTCGCGATCGCAAAGTTGCGATCCTTCAGCATGCGCAAATCGACGACCGGCTCCTTCTCCCGCAGCTCCCACAGAATTCCCGCGATGATTCCGACCACCATCAACACGAAAAACACGCGGATGAAATTCGACGACAGCCAATCCTCGCGCTGCCCCTTGTCCAAAATAATTTGCATGCTCCCCAGGCCCAGGCTGATCAATCCGATTCCGATGTAATCGATCCGGAAACCGCTCTTCACGCTCGCTCTCTTCATGTACGGCGGGTCGCTGATCAAGAGATTGGTCAGGATGAGCGAAATGATCCCTACCGGAACGTTGATGTAAAAAATCCATCTCCACGAAAAATTGTCCGTGATCCAGCCGCCTAACCAGGGGCCAATGGTGGGGGCTACAACAACAGCTAGGCCGTACACTGCAAACGCCATGCCACGCTTCTCCAGCGAAAATGTGTCGTTGAGAATCGCCTGTTCGCTCGGTTGCAGGCCTCCGCCGCCCACGCCCTGCAAAATCCGGAAAATCACCAGCACCCCCAGGCTCGGCGCCAGCCCGCACAAAAACGAACTCGCCGTGAACAGTGCCACGCATGACATGTAAAACCGCTTCCGTCCCATCAGCCCGGAGAGCCAACCTGACAGCGGCAGCACAATCGCGTTCGAAACCAGATACGACGTCAGCACCCACGTCGATTCATCGCGCCCCGCCGACAAATTCCCCGCGATGTGCGGCAGCGCCACGTTCGCAATGGAGGTGTCCAGCACTTCCATGAACGTCGCCAGCGTCACGGTAATGGCGATCACCCAGGGATTGACCGTCCCGTCCGGCATCCGCAGCTTCGCTAGAATCCTGTTTCGCATCGCGCTCGAAACTCCGGCTCCTACTGCTTCTACGTACGACCACCGCAATCCCTATCTTTATTCCGCGTTAATTCGTAATTACCGTCGCGTCCACGTTCATCCCCGGGCGCAAAACCGCCTTCTCTGAAGGAATGGGATCCAGCACAATCTTCACTGGAATCCGCTGCACCACTTTCACGTAATTTCCTGTCGCGTTTTCCGGCGGCAGCAGGCTCAGCACCGAACCCGTCGCCCCGGCGATCGAATCCACGTGCCCGCTGAAGGTCTTCCCATACGTATCCACTTTCACTTCCGCTTTCTGTCCGGCCTTCATCTTCTTCAGTTGCGTCTCTTTGAAATTTGCCGTTACCCACACGTCGTGCAGCGGCACAACCACCATCAGTCCTTGACCTGCCTGCACGATTTGCCCCGTCTCCACCTGCTTGTGCGTGGCAACTCCGTCCACCGGGGCCGTAATTTCCGTGTAGCTCAAATTCAACTGCGCGGCGTCCAGCGCCGCCCGCGCTTGCTCCACTTTCGCCAGCTTCCCCTGCGCATCCGCGGTTCTCATGCTCACCTGCCTGACGTCGGCTCGCGCCGAAGTCACTCCCGCCCGCGCTTGTTCCACTTTCGCCTTCACCGCATCCCGCTGTGCCTTGGCCACCTCTACGTTGCGCCGCGCCTGCTCCAATTTCTCCTGGTCCGCTCTCAGCGCGCTCGCGCTCGCATCCGCGTTGGCTTTCGCCGCGTCGAACTGCTGCTTTGATATCTCGCCCTTTTGCATCAGCGGCGTGTAGCGCGCCAGGTCCGCTTTGGCCAGCTCCGCGTTCGCCTGGCTCTTTTCCACGTTCGCCTGCGCCCACGCCAAATCCGCCGTCTGTGCCTGCTCGTAAGTCGCCTGGGCCCGCGCCAGGTCCGCCTGAGCTCCTTGCAATTGCGCATCGGCGCTCGAATTTCCGCTCGCCACGTTCTCCCGCGTCCGCGGCACGTCCACGCCCGCCGATCGCGCTTCGCTTTCCGCCAGCGCCAGCGCGGCCTTCGCTTGATCCAGTGCTGCCTGGTAATCACGCGGATCGATCTTCACCAGCACCTGGCCCGCCTTCACCGCTTGGTTGTCTTCCACCAAAACTTGCGCCACGCGCCCATACACTTTCGAAGCCATCGGGGTGATGTGTCCGTCCACCTGCGCATCGTCGGTCGACTCCCGGTTGTGGTAATAGAAAAGCAAGCCCATCACCGCCGCGAGCAGCACGATTCCACCGAGGATCAACCCCCGCCTCACGTTCGGATTGGCAAATCCCTTGGGGGCAGGCGCCTCCAGCTCCAGTTCTTCGGTGACCTTTGGCGCCTTCGTTGCGTTTTCCAGACCGACTTCGATCTCGATGCTCATCGTCCCCTCGCCCCTTACTTCGAATAAACCTTTTCCATTTGTCCGATCGAACGCGCCAGGTCCGCGCGCGCCTGATTGAAGCGGTACAGCGCCGCGATCTGGTTGTCGTTCGCACGCGACAGTGCATCCTGCGCTTGGATCACTTCGATGTTGTTCGCCACGCCGGCCTTGAAGCGGTCCCGCGCCTGATCCACTTCTTCTTTCGAAAGCACCACGCCCAGGTTTGCCACCTGCACTTCATTTCGCGCCGAGCTCAGATTCAGGAGTGCGGTCTTTACGTCCAGCGCAATCTGGTTCCGCAAATCAGCTTGCTGCTGCTCCAGCTTTCGAATCTCCAGATCCGCTCTCACAATCTGCGCATGAATCCTTCCGCCCGTAAAAATCGGAAGATTCACGCTTGCCTGATACGTGTAAGTTGGCAACGTCGTGTTCCCCGACGTTCCCAGGTATGCGAAATCTCCGTCGAACCGCAGCGACGGCAGCCGTGAAAACTGCGCCGCCTTCTTCTGCGATTCCGCCGCCTTGATCTGCGACCCCAGCGCTTTCCATTCCTGCCGCTCCGCCAGCGCCAGCTCCAGGCTCGTCTCTACTTCCGGTTGCGGTGTATCAAAAAAACTCAGCGAATCCCCAAGTTCGATCGGCTGCCGTGGATCCAGGTTCAGTAGCCGGCTCAATCCATACAAAAACGTTTCGCGATCCGTCTCTGCCTGGATCAACCTCTGCTTCTCATTCTGCAATTCCACATTCGAACGCAGCGTATCAATGCCCGTTCCCACTCCCTCTTTCTGCAAATCCGCCGCCTGGTCGTATAGCGCTTGCGCCAGCTCCACGCGCGACTGCGAGGCCTGCACATTGGCCACCGCCCGTAGCGTTCCGATATATTGCGACACCACCAGCAAAATCACTTGCTCGCGCGTCGAAAGGCTGTTCGCCTTGCTGGCGCCCATCGTTTCCCGCGCGGCTTGATACCTCTTCCAAAGCGTCAAATCGAAAACCGGCCCGCCGAATGTGGGCCCCGCGGAAAAAATTTGATACGGTCCAAGGGTCTTCGGAAATCCAGGAAACGGCGTCTTGCCCCCAAACTGCGCGAGCAAGTTCACTTTCTGTGCTTCATCCGAAATTTTTGCGTTCACCTGCGGCAACAAATCCGCCCGCGCGATGTTTTTGTCCTGCTCGCTCTGCGCCGCCGTCAAAATCGCAATCTGCGCCGTTGGGTTCTGCTTCACCGCCAGCCCCACCGCTTGATCCAATGTCAACCGCAACACCTGTGTCGGTGCGTTGGCTACCAAGCGGTTCTGCTGGTTGGCTCCCTGCGCGCGTGCTGATCCGGCATTCAAGAGCAAGCTAAACAACGCTAGGTAAAAGATAATGTGCGAACCCTTCCGCCGTTCTTTGCTCTTCTCGTTCTGTTTCTCGCTCGCGTCGGCGATGATCTCGCGCACGATCGCCTGATTCAGGCAGCCTTCCGCGATCAGCCGCCCCCCTTGCCGGTGAATTTCTTTCAGCAGCACCTTGCCGCTTGCATCGATGAAGCTCACGCCGCAAAGATCAATGTGAAACTTCTCGCGAGGTGAAGCTGCGTGCAATTCCCGCCAGCATTGCTCTAGTGCCCCTACCCATGGGCCCGCCAAGCGGCCTTCCACGGCCAGAGCCGTCTTCCCTCGCCTTTTTTCAGTCGTAACTCGCAACATGAAATACGCCCCGTTCGTTCTAAGTAGATGCATGAGGAGCACCATCCGATGTTAAATTTCTATCATCTGCAACATATTAAATCTGAATGACTTAGGTGTACTTCAGGACGCAATTGCGTTGACGGTAACGACCATATATAGGCAATCGCTCCCGTGTCGTCACACATAGAATGATCATATTTGGGCAGCAAGAGCGCTGGCTTGGCGTTGCCAACTCGACAGGGACGGTCTTCCACCAGAGATTCCAGCCGAACCAGGAAGTTGCCGCCATCAACAGGGGCTTCTGTGAGATGCGGTTCGCTCGATGCGCAAGAAACCCGAGAATCGAGTTGAGGCTCTTCCGTTCTTTCTCTTCCGTTCTTTTTAGAGCCTTTGCCTTTGCTGCTTGGGGACCAAGCCCTTGTTTTTGAAACAGCTTCCCCAACGTATTCTTGCTGCACGCTCCTTGACTCTTCCATACTTGCGCCAAGCCTATGCAGGAGCAGGCTGGCCAGTCGTGAAGCGTCTAGCGTTTCACCGCGATGGCTTGCAGTTCGAAGTGCGCCCCGCGCAGCAGTGACCCTGCGCCCACGAATTCGCGCGCCGGAAAATCCTTGGTCGTGAAATAGCTGCGGTAAATGGGATTGAATGTATCGAACAGCGACAGGTCCGTGCACGAAATCTGCACATACACCAGGTCGTCCATGGTCATGCCGGCCTGCGCCAGTACGGCCTTTTCCCCATCCAGTAAATTCTTGATCTCGTCCTCGATTTTCTCAGGTGCCTTTCCGGTTTTCGGATCCAATCCGAGCCGCCCCGCCAGATACAGGGTATTCCCGACAAGGATTCCGTCGCTGAACGGGAACTGCGAGCTCATCTCCCCCAGCTTGATAGCCTTTCTCGTTGCTTGCGGCGAAGCTTTCGAAAACGCTCCGTTCACTGTAAGAATTCCCGCCACCGCCAGAGCCATCACCAAAAATCCTGTGCGACGATTCATGTTTCCCTCCATTCGAATGTCCTATCTGCTGCGCCGCGCGAGTGTAGTACCCAATCCGCTGTTCGGCAAGCCACCCGCACTGCCATTTCTTTGCCCCGGTAAGTCCTGCGTATCGAGTCTCCTTCGAATCAAAAGGCGATCAACCCAATTCGAATAAAGTAAAGCGAGGTCAATCCCACCGCCACCCACAGCAGCACGCCTTGCAGGAGTGGCCGCCAGCCCACTTCTTTCAGCGTCCTGCGCGAGATTCCTGTGCCGATCAAAAACAATGTCGCGGTGAGTCCGAAGCGGCCGAGCGTGAAAAATGTTTTAGTGGCGGAATGCTGCGCTGGCAAGTAGGTGTTGGCGAGGGCGGCAAAAACAAAAAACAAAATGAACCACGGAAATTGAATCCGCGCGCGATGATGTTTCATAGCTGCAGTGAACAGCGCGAGAGGAACGATCCAGAGGGCCCGGGCGAGTTTGACAGTGGTGCCGACTATCAGTGCTTGCGGTCCGTACCTTGTGGCGGCGCCCACGACGGAGCTGGTGTCGTGAATCGCCAGCGCGGCCCAGAGTCCGAATTGCGATTGCGAAAGATGCAGCGCGTTACCGACCGGCGGAAAAATCAAGAGCGCAACGGAATTTAGAATAAAAACTGTGCCGAGCGAAACCGCCATCTCCTCCTCATTGGCTTGAACGATCGGGCCAATGGCGGCGATGGCGCTGCCGCCGCAAATCGCCGTGCCCGTGGTGATCAGGAAAGAAGTATTGCCGCGGACTTGTAGAAGTTTGGCAAGTGCCGTGCCGACCAGAAACGCGAACGAAATCCCTAGCGCCGTGTAGATGAACCCGCTGCGGCCTGCCTTTAAGACTTCGAAGAGGTTCATCCCGAAGCCGAGAGCTACAACGGAGACCTGCAGAAGAATCCGTGCGGCGGTGCGGCTAGACAGCGCGAACGGATGCGTGAAGAGCAAGCCAAACAAAATTCCTGAGAGCAGCGCAATCGGTGGAGAAAGAATTCCGGTGAGCGAAAGAACGAGACCGAGGACAAAAAGTATTTTCGCGAGAGCTTGCATGGAGGGAAGGAAGAGTATCAGGGGATAGGGCGAGAGAGCCAGCGCGATCGAACGGCGATTCTGCCGCCTCCGGGGCTAAAGCTCACGCATTTCCGGCTCTTTTCGGCACGGCCACAAAGCCGTGCCCTCCCGAAAATCATTCATGAGATTGCTGCTACTCATGAGGTTTCTCCGGGGAGGGAGAAGCAACGGAAGATTCGGGCTGCAAAGGCGGGGCCGATGCCGGTGTGGCTTGGTGAGGCGCGCTGATAGCTGCGAGGATTTTGCTCACGGCGGCTTTGCTGATTTTGCAATCGCGGTCGTAAATGCGGCACTGCGCGAGCGTGTAGCCGCAGCCGCAGGTACAGGATTCGGCGTTGAATTTGTGGAGCGCGACGGTTTTTTGTTGCGGCGTCAGTTTGGAAAGATCCACACCGGGCAGCTCAGTCGCACGATCCGCGTGCTGCAAGAAAACTTGGCCGATATCCTCAAACGTTTCCACTTTGACGTTGCCGATCGGCAAACCGAGCAGCGAACGAATTTCAGCTTCATAGAGAACGGGATCGCGGAGTCCTTCGTGCTTTTGCACCACGCGCCCTTCGGAATCGAGAACAAAGGAAGTGGGAAGAGCGGGAATTCCCCCGTATTGAATGCGAATGTCGCTGGTGGCCAGCGCGACGGGATAATTGATGCCGAATCTTGCGGCGAATTTCTTGATGGCGTCGAGATCCTCGTCGTCCACCACGAGGCCGAGAATTTGCAGCCGGTCCTTGTATTTTTTCTGCAATTCCACAAGATCGGGAATTTCCGCGAGGCACGGTCCGCACCACGTGGCCCAGAAATTTAAGAGCACGACTTTTCCTTTCGAGCCTGCGAGCGTGAGGGGTTTGCCGTCGAGGCCAGTAAGCTGGAAATCCGGCGCGGGATCGGGATTGCGCACGAAGCGGATGGTGGGCTGATCTTCCTGCTGTGCAGCTGCAAGGAGAGGAAAGAAGCAAAGAAGTAGGGAAGTAACCATGCAACGAAGGAGCGCACAGCGATGGAAAGTGGGCTTCATGACGTCCTTAATAGGAGAGCACAGCCGGTGAGAGATGCCAAGCCGACGAACGTGTGAACATTGCCACGTCTGAACGCTAGAAGGTTGGCGCATTAGGAAAAGTGCCGAGTGCCGTTGCTAGTTCTACCGCAGAATCAGCTGGGAAATCCCGTTGCTACCCCCTCCGGCAGCCCCGGTCGCCGGCAGCACCAATCGCATTCTGGATAGCAGCACATCGCCGAGCCCCAACCCGGCGCTATCAGCCCGTTCTATCCCTATTCCGTGGTGGGCGACCCGTCGGGAGCCCGGTATCTGTTCCTGGGCGTCGATCAGCCGTCGTATCGGGCCCACTTTCTGTCAGCCACCCTGGAGTACCGCTTTTAGAAGCTTGCACTACGCGGCAGCAAATTTGGCTGAAAACATCCGCAGCCTCGGGAAAACCCTGACCATGCCCGCACCGATGACCCCGGCTGTCCCGGAGGTCAAGGCGAACAAAATTTCGTGCGTCTCCAGCGGCTGCCATGAAGTCGTGCATATCGTCGGGTCCCTCAAGGATGTGAAGTTTTGGAAGGGCGGCTCGTGATGCTAAGCGCGAACCCATGGAACGACGACTGCAGTTCTCAGGAATTTTGCTGATCCTGGGTTTGTTGGTTGAAGTTTTGTGTTTGCTCTGGACGCGGCCACTCGCGTTCGTTTTGTTTCTCGGTGTCGGGGGACTTCTTCTGGGACTCGGAATACTCGTATTCCTGTTTTCACTGGTATCCAGAAACCAGCCGGAGCGGTGAGGCGATACTCGCTGGCGCGGAGGAATTGATTTGGTATTTGCTTGACAGTGGGAGGGTGGGGGCATATCGTCAGCGCACGCTGGTCGGAACCCCGGGCGCAAGCCACTTTCCCAGGCTATCTATAGAGGATCGAACGCTGCATCCCCGCACCCTGCGCGAAGTCTGCTAGTTGGGGGACACAGAGCGAGCTTCCAACGTGTTGCGCCGCGCGCCTTGCCAGAGAGAGAGTCCAGGAGGACATCATCATGTTGAAACGGATAACGGGCCTGCTTGTGATTGTGTTGGCAGTGATTCTTGTACCGGCGGCTCTTCCGCAGATGGAACCGACGCCGACGGTGTATACGTATGTAAGCCAGTTCCAAGTCCCGCGGGCGAATTGGGCGGCGTACTTGGAAGACACCGAGAAGACGTTTGTCCCCATTGCAGAGAAGATGACGGCGAACGGGACGATCGTCGGCTGGTCTACGTTTGAGCAGGTGGTACACACGCCGGACGGATATACGCACGGCGCAGCATGGGAGTCCACGAGTATCGCGGGGCTCATGAAGGTGCTCGACGAAGTTCGCAAGAATGGTCCGCGGCCGGGCCAGATTGCGGCCACCAAGCACGAAGATTTGTTGATGCAGACGTCGATGTATCACACAGGTAGTGGAACACCCACGTATTTGCGCGTGGTCTGCCAAATGGCAAAGGCGGACAAGCCCGGCGATTACGCGGCGGCGCTCAAGAAATACCTGGTGCCGACGTTTGATGGACTAGTGAAGCAGGGCGCGGCAACGTATTACGGACTCGACGAGCAGTATGTAAACACTGGACCGCAGTCGCTGCGGTGCCTGGTGATTACCTATCCGAACGCCGAGGGCATGGACAAGTGGGCGACGGCAGTTGGCGCGACCCTGGGCAAGTTGACCGGGGCGGATCGCGAGGCTGTATTTGGGTCCGTAGTGCCAGACAGCCGGCGCGACATCATGGCGCGGATCACGCATTCCGGCCATAAATAGCGGATTCCTCTTTAGCGGTGTCGAGCGGAGGGTGGCTCTTCCGCCTTGAGCAGAGGTGTGTCTGAGCGACTGGAGTTTCAGCCATCCGCCTGCGCTCCATGCAGGCGGATGGAATTTGCGCCGGAATCTAGTGGTCTGTCCTTGTAAATATTACCAACGCCAAACGAGGAATCATTCCTTTTTGCGTACCAGGACCTGCGCTCCAAAAAACATTCTTCTGCTTCAAAGCTCCCAGAACGCGCGACTTAGCTCTGTTGGCGAACCAAGTGCACAAGCGTCCATGAAGGAGGAGAAATGAACAAACAACTCTGCATCAATACCGCCATTTGCAGCGAGTATCAGAAACTACTCGAAGAGTGTCAGAGCGCCCTGGAAATCTGGGACGGTCAGCGAGCCGAAGTTAGCAACTCTCGCTTGGTCAGAAAGAAAGCTGGCGACGAACTCTTGGGACTACAAGCCAGGTTTGCTCTGGCGTATGCGGTATTGCAGCGCCACCCGCAAGACTGTCCGCTCTGCCAGATGGTGTCAACCACGGAAGAACGCGATTCTGAAAACGGTTGGCATGCTTTCTCCGACAGCGCGAAGTACGTATGAGCGGCGACCTTCTCTTGAGGTGGTCGTTTAAGCCGAAGGCGGTGGCACTCGAGACTCCCCGAGACCGAGTGTCTCTATCCAATGTTCGACCGATGCGTCGAGCCGGATGCCCAGGAGATGGTCGTCGCTCGGGAGCTTCTTGCAATATACGACCGAGCCTTGGACGAAAAATCCAGGCGGGGATGAGATGAGCACCAGCTCGGCAGGTTCCCAGAACTTCCGTGTGACCATCTGGATCCCCAGTTTGCTGATATTTTCTGTGGGAACGATTTCAAATACTGCCGGCTTCCCCAGGCTGGTAAGCCACAGGGAGGTACTTAGATGGGCGCGACCTTCCGACCTTTGAATCTTTCTGCGCGCTGCCACATTATCGACGGCCCCGGAAACTGCGGCATTTCTTGCGAGGAGCGAATCGAGTTTGTATCTTGGCCCGACAGACGGAAAAGGTGAGGAATCTTCAAGATAGGGTTCTCCGACCATTTCTTCCGGAAGCTCAAGTGCGGCATTTTGCGTCATGTGTTCCTCCCCGTGGGAAAAATCCGTCGAGCGCTGTTTCAAGGCAGGTTTCCGGCTTTCCGTGGCGAGATGGGCTGGGGTCTTTCTTCGCGCGCGTTGAAATTGTCAGCTGGCAACCTGCTGGCAGATGAAACGTCACATCCAGACCGTCATGGGCCAGGAGCGTGCGAGTTCATCGTGGTGGAGAGACTACGGATGCGGAAAAGAAAATAGAATCGGGTGAGTTCTTGAAATCAGGTCAGGTGAATCCCTGACTGTCCAGGGGGAAAGGCCAAACTGGCGCAGTAGGGGCACGATATATCGTGCCCCTAGGAAAGAAGAAGAACGCGAAAACGCTACTGCTGCGGCAACGTGGCAGAGGCCGAGGCGGTGCCGCCGATGGCGTCGCCGTTAACGACCAGCTCGACGCGGCGGTTGCGCTGGCGGCCTTCCGCGGTGTCGTTCGAAGCGACGGGCTGCATTTTGCCGAAGCCGCGGGCGGTGATGGAAGAAGGGGCCACGCCCTGCTCGGCGAGAAAATCGCGGACGGAGTCGGCGCGGCGTTCGGAGAGCTGCTGATTGAAATCATCGCCGCCAACGCTGTCGGTGTGGCCTTCAATCTGAAGCGAGAGGCCCGCATGGGCGAGAACGATGCCGGAAATTTTGGCGAGCTTTTCGCGCGCACCGGGCTTGAGCGTGTAGCTGCCGGTGTCAAAAAGGACGTCCGACATGTTCACGATGAGACCGCGGGCAGAATCACGAGTTTGCAAAATGGAATTTAGCTGTGCGAGGAGCTGCGCGCGAAGCTGGGCCTTTTCGGTTTCGGCTTGCGCTGCGGCCTGGCGGGCTTTTTGCGTTTCGGCTTCGGCGGTGGCCCGGTCGCGCGCGGCTTCGGCGGCAGCGGCTTGCGCGGCTTGCTGCTGCGCTACGGCGGCGGCGGTGGCTTGATCGGCTTCCTGTTTCTGGCGCGCGGCTTCGGCGGCGGCTTTCTCCGCCTCCTGCTTCATGCGTTCGGCGTCGGCCTTAGCGGCTTCGGCTTGGGCGCGAGCCTGATCGGCTTCCTGGCGGCGCTTGATTTCGGCGGCGGCATCCGCGCGGGCCCTGGCTTCGCGCTCTTCAGCGGCTCTTTTCTCGGCCGCGATTTTGGCTTGCGCGTCTTCTTCGGCCTTTTGTTTTACGGCCATGACGCGAGCTTCCTCGGCGGTTCCGACGGTTTCGCGGGCGGCGGCTTCGACGGATTTTTTGTCGCTCTTGCGGCCGTAAACTTCCTCAGCGTTGCGGAGCTGCTGCTCGGCTTTGGAGAAAGTGGAAGCGGCGTACTTGTCGGCCAGGGCGATGCGCGCGATTCGAACGGCATTGCGCGCTTCGAAAAGTTCGAGCGGCGTTTTGCGGTCGATGCCGAAGATGGCGTTTTCGATTTTTGTGTTGGAAGAAGAATAGATGCCGCGGCCCAGGAGCTCGAAGCTGGCGTCGATGTTTTCCACTTTGCCAAGCGTAGTGGGACCGAAAACATTTTCGAGAACGACGGTGTTGCCAGGCTGCGTGACTGCGAAATACGGTTCAGCAGTGACGAGCATGCCGAAGGTCTGCATGTCGGTGATGGCTTTGACCTGGCCAGCGCCGCTCTTCAGCACCACTTCGCCGAGATTCACAGCGCGGCCCTGCGGAGAAACCGCCCACAAGACATAGGTCAGATACTCGAGGCCGAACTTGGTGGCGTCGTCGAGGCCCATGAATTTGGCTTCGATTTCGATACGGTTGCCCTTGTTCTGGACTTTGGCTTCGCCGCTGGCCACCTGCATCAGTTCGGTGCCCTGAAAATTGATCATGGTGGTGCCGCCGGCGCGGCGGTAATTGACCGCTTTGGTGGTGCGAGAAACATTTTTGACCGTGCCGGCGGATGGTGGAGCCTGCCCGACCGTTGGCGCAGCAAGGGCGCCAAGAATTCCAGTGAACGCGAGAAAAGCCGATGCAATTTTCACGTTAAACCCCCGATTCGCCATAGAAGGCGATTCTCATTCCGACGACCGCTCGGCGGCTCGGACGAACATAACGACATAGCGCCCCGATGGAACGAGTGTTCGGACTGCCTGAAGGGGCTGGATGTCGTTTCGTATCTATAGGCTAGCAGGGAAAAAGCGGGCGGGGGACAGCACAAAACGGGGTTTGCGCAAATAATTACCATCGCGGGGGGGTGGTACCGGGAATGGGGCTATGAAGGGGCCGCTGATGATTTATAGCGAACGCAGAAATTCGAGCAAGGCTTCCTTGTCGCCGGGTTTGAGCTTTTTGAATTTTTCGGTGACCTGAGCGGCCTCGCCTCCGTGGCGAAGGATGGCATCGAGGAGTGTTACGGAATTGCCGTCGTGCATGAGACGCGAATGCAGCCGGACGCCCCAGAGCGGGGCGGTGCGGATTTTGTTGGCGACGTTGTTGTATTCAGAGAGGGAGAGATTTCTCCAGTTAATCTGGTACATCTTCTTGCCGTAGTGCTCCAGCATGGCTACGACGATGCCGTCGCCGGTGCCGACATTGTGGAGCAGGAAATCGCCGTAGGGATGAAACTGCTTTTCCGCGAGCGCCGGCGGGATAGTGAAGGTGCCGCCGTTGATCTTTGTGCCGACGGAAGCGGTGGTGAGCGTTTGGACGTGACAGATGTCGCAGCCCACTTTGTTGAATAATTCAGCGCCCTGGCGTGCTTTGGGGGTTTGCGCAACTTGCGAGTCGCGCGCGGGAGTTTGGGTGGCTCGCATGAAGCGCGCGAAACGATCGATGTCGGAGAGGCCGTCGGCACCGGGGGTGTCGTTCGGTTCCGAGGCGGTGTTGCAGAGGCTAGTGACTTCGTCAGGCTGGAGGCGGCTGGTAATGCCCATTTCGTTGAGGTAGGCGTCCGCGGAAAAAGACAGCAGGCTGGCGTGCTGGTCTTTCCAGCCGAAGCGGCCGACCCCCGTCTGGCCGGGAGCTTCAAGGATGGGAACATAGAGGATCTGGCCGCAAATTTTCTTGTGGTTTTTCTTGCATTGCTCCTTGGCGAGGTCAATAAAAGTCTGATCGGGGACGGCTTCCACGAATCCATCGCCGAGAACGTTCAGAGAAACGCGGAAGGTGCGAATATTCTCCGAATCTGGAACGCGTTCTTGAATTTCCGTGCTGGGGAAGGCCGCGTTCGGGCAGATGGCGCGGTCGTTCACCAGGGTGCGGTCCTTGATGATTTCGGTGCCGCGGGCGATGGGGATCTCGGGGTTTTGAAATTTGCCACCGGGGCCGCGGTGACCGACGCGCAATTCAGAAACCTGGCTGGAGCCGCCGGACGTGGGATTCTGGTGACACTCGCGGCACGACTGCGCGTTGTAGAGCGGGCCCAAACCATCGGAGATTTGTTCGATTTCGTCGAACTTGACTTGATCCGCCGAATGCGTGGCGTCGTCCACCAGGCCATTGCTTTTGTTACCGAAGCCGGAAGGCGCTTCCGGAAGCACAGCAGCGAAGGCGAAAAAAGAAATCGCCAGCACCGACAAACCAAGAAGGACTTTCATGAATACCTCGGTCGGCTGGAACCGAAAATTTACCGCGATATGCTCTGAAAGCCAAGCTGGAATATGCGACTAGGCATCGAATCACGCATTACGTTTCCCTCAGGCCACCGGGTCCGGCTGTGACACCGGGCGAGTTTCCGCATGGCGGCGAGAGGCGGATTCCGAGGAAGCCGACCAGTTCGTGCGAAGTTCTTCCCCGCGATGGATGATGCGGTCGATGAGATCGGCAGAGGCGCGCTTTGCCGGAGCAACGTCGGGAGCGGCGCCATCGGGGGAGATTTCGAGGAGCTGAAGCTTCTCGAAGACCGCTTTCATAGCACGTTCGGGGTTGCGTAAAAACTCCGTGCAGCGAATGCGAGTGAAAATCCATCCCATGCGTTCGAGGATGGACTGGCGGTCCATGTCTTCGGGAAGTTTTTCAAGAGGATGATAGCGGTCTCCGTCGCACTCGATGGCGAGGCGATTGCCGTGACCTTCGACGACCAGATCGATTCGAAATGCCCCCACACGCCAATGGGGAGCAACGCGATAGCCGGCGGCCATGAGGCGCTTCATGACTTCGCGCTCGAAGGCAGACTGGGTGCGCTGTTCTTTTTCCTCGAGTGCGCGCATGAGGCGGCTGGGGTCCTGCGCATGTTCGATCAATTGCCGGCGAAGATCGTCGGCCTTGAGATCGTTGTTGGGATTGAGCGAATGGACAATCCACATCTGGTCGCGGGCGCGGCTGGCGGCGACGTTGAAACGCTGCTTGAACAATTCCTGGTCGCGGAGGGACAGCGGGCCGCGCTGCGCGGTGTCAACGAGAGAGATGAAGATGACGTCGCGCTCGTCACCCTGAAATTGGGCGGCGTTTCCACAGAGGAGGCGATGGAGCTCGTAGCGGTCCGGGGAAAGATGACCGCGGAGCAGGTAATCGATCTCCAGCGCCTGTTCGTCGCCAACCAGAGAAACGACGCCGAAGCTGGTGGGCTGTCCGGCATCGTTTTTCTTGTATTCCGGCTGCTCGATCGCGGCGGCCAGGAGCGAGGCAGTAGCCAGGGCTTCCTGACGATTGATTTTGCCGTCGCGGCTCGAGCCGGAGACGCGATACGCGATGGTGTGCGGCCGAAGACGAACGCGGCTGGCGTCGCGTAAAGGTTTGATGCGCCAATCGTAGGAGATCATGTTGCTAAATTGGACGATTTCCGGGACGCAACGGAAATGCTCGACAAGGCACGTGGCGCCGCCGAAAGACTGGCGCGCGAGATCGTAGATGGAGATTTGACCGTCATAGAGATCGGCATTGGGAATGCCGGAGAGGTACTGGAAGATGAGATTTTGAATGATGCCCAAGTCCTGACCGACGGCGGAAGGGCTTACCTGCTCGTGGTCGCCGACAACCAGGACGGTTTTTCCCAGATAGAGCGCGACGAGAGCCATGACATCACTCTGGCTGGCTTCATCAATGATGACGACGTCAAAGCGCGTGAAGCGCGGGTCGAAATTTTCAACGACGCGGGAAAGCGGCATCACCCAGACGGGAACGGCGCTGCGGCATTCGGACATTTTTCTGGCCGCTTCGGCACGCAAGAGAGAGACGCGAAGGCCGTGGCCTTTGCCGATGCGGCGAATGGTGTCCAGCCAGCCGACCAGCGCCTGGCGCTGGCGGGAGGAAGTACGGTGGGCCTGCGAGGACCACGCGCGTTTGTCAATGAGGCCGACGGTGGAGCGGCGGAGCTGCTCGCGAAGTTTCTCGCTTTTCGATTGCAGAGCTTCGAGTGAAACGCCGGCGCGGCGGTCGAGTTCGTCATTGAGCTGGCGCCAGATCCACGCCGTAGCCGGATCGCGCGGCGGTTCGCTGCGGCCGTGAACAGCGGAGCGATTGCGGATGGCGCCGGCCCACGTAGGAGCTGCACTCTCCAGCTTGGTCAGCAGCGCGCGCCGTAGGTCCAGGTCGGCCTGGCGGCTCTTGAGTTCCAGAAGACGATCGTACGCATCGCGGTAATCGCCTGAATCCTCGTCACCCACGGCAGCAAGAAGTTTGGATGTGGCTTTCGAAGACTTAGCAAGCCGCGCGGCGAGTTTCAGGCGGCCTTTGAGGTCGCGGTGCTCTGCTTCGAGCCGGAGCAATCTCAATTTTTTGAAACGAGAATCAAGGATCGGAAGAAGAGCATGGGCGACGGCCTTGCCGATGCGCACCAACTCGCCATCAGCGCCGACGACCGCAGGCTGCTCGGCCAAAAACTTTTCCCAACGAAAGCCGAGATCTTCAAGTTGCTGCTGAAGCGGGAGCCACGTTTGTTCGTGCCAACTCAGGCAATCCTCGATGGCATCGCAAAACTGCATTAGCGTTTTTTCAACTTCCTCGCCCATTTCTCCCGAAGCGGGTGTCCCGAGGGGCGCCATCTGGCGGTCCCAGCGTCCGGCGAGGTCCTGGCGAAAAATCTTGAGGCGCGCGAGTTTGCGCAATGCCTGGAAATGTTCCGGGGGGCGCGGTTTCGCCTTATTTACTTTGGCTGAATCTATGAATTGACTCCACGCCTTATGCGTGAGCAGCGCGAAGGAGCCAAGTTTGCCGCCATTTTCGAGATGGGCGAGAATTTCACCGGCGATGCGCTCCTGGTCTTCAAGCGCAAAGTTGTCTGAGAGCTGCGGGCCGTATTTGACGAACGATTCCTGCGCGTTGGCGGCCTCGCGGTGAACGAGGCGCACAAAGCTGACCAACTGGTCCCAGGCCTCACGATGGCCATGGCCGTACTTCCCCGCGTAAACCGCGGCGAGTTTCCACTTCTCTTTCCCGGAAAGCGGCTCGACGGATTGCGCCAGGTTTGCGGCCAGAGTTTCAAGTTCATCCGGCGAGCTTTGCGAGGTCCCGGATTGCCAGAGGTCGGAGCGGACATCCAGGTCCTCCATGCTCAGACGCGTCCGCTCGCTCAGTGAAGCCTCGAAGTCTTCCGGGCCCGGAAGATCATGGAGTTCCGGAAGGTGGCCGGCAAGCTCGGCCTCGTCCTCGCGAGAAAGAGAAACGTTGGTGCGGTAAAGGTCCGCCAATTCACCAGGAGAAAGGGGTACGGGAGCTACGGCGGCGACAGGGCCGGGAATCCAGCCGAGGGTCTCCTTTTCTTGCGCCACTTTGCGGGCGGCGTCCGCGGGCGCCCATGTTTTTCCTGCGATTACAATTTCGCGATACTCATCGGCGCGGGCATCCGCGAGCTGGTTGCGAACGTCATCGAGCTTTTTCAAAACCTCGCGACGCTCGGATTCCAGTTTCCTCGCTTCCCCTTCGAGCGAACCGGCGTCGGCCCGCGACAATCGTTCCGCAATTGAACCTACCGCGCTTTCCAGTTGTTTGCGGCTGTCCAAGTCGCTCTCGAGGACGCTCACGCACAACGGGCGCAGCTCGGGAACGATGTGATTCCGCACCATGCGCAATGCTTTTGTCGTGTGGCTGGTGACCAAAACGCTTTTTCCCTGGGCCAGCAGGTGGCCGATCAGATTGCCGATGGTGTGAGTCTTACCAGTGCCCGGTGGGCCCTGGACCAGCACGCCGCCGTATTCTTCGAGCTGTTTGGCGATGCGTATTTGTTCGGGATTCGCGGGCTTACTCAAGAGAACTTCGGCATCGGCCTCGCCGTTGGCGCCCCCGGAGCTGTTCGCTTCTCGCGCATCGGGAACCGGGGATTCTTCTCCAACGATATTCAAGAGAGACCAGGGCAAATCTTCGCGCGTTCGAAGGTCCGCGAGGATGCCCTCGATAGCAGCGGCGAATCCCAGGGTGCGGGCGCGTAGAAATAGCATGGGATCGCGTCCGATGCGAGGATCAATCGCTTCACCGGCAGGTGCGCGGTCCTCGAGCAACTCGCCGCGCGGCGAAAGCTGAACAACCAGGCGCTTCAGAAATCCGGAGGTCGCGCCATTGATGAGCGGATGAAAGCCTTCCTGTTCTAACTCTTCGCGGCAGCGGCCGATGGCGCGTCCGTCCACATCGGTCATGGATTGGAAGAGAGCGGAATAAAGTTCGACCGGGTAGTCGGCTTCCGAGAGAGTGAATTCGGGTACGGCGGCATTGAACTGAAGTTGCAGGCGTTGCAGCAGAATGGGATGGTAGATGCTGCCTTCGGGGCGGCTCCAACTGAGGATGCCGTCTCCGAGAACCAGCTCGACGCGCTCGGCTTCGCGGTCGATGCGGCCATAGAGCGCGTACAGGGTCTCGAAGATTTTCATCGCCGCGCGAGCAGGCTTTTCGTTCTTGGCCCACTCTTCGCGCGCCACCTTCCAGCGCCGCAAGGCCGCGAGCCTTGCCGGGTCGTCCTCGAAATTGGCAACGCGGGTTTCGCCCTCTTGATCCGATTCGTTCCGGGAAGCACTGACGGAAGGCTCTTTTGACGGGTCGTCCCATCCGGCCTCCAGCCATGCAGCAATTGCGTAGGGAGGTTCGGGTGGAGAAGTCAGCTTCGGGCGCTGCACCTTGAGAACGAATCCGCCGGCGCTCTCGTCACCATTCTGAGAGTCCGCGGCTTTTGTTTTCGCAGCGCTGGATTTCGAGGCGCCGCGTTTGATGGAGGCATGCTCCGGAAGATCGTGCAACCACAGGCTCCAGAGTTGTTCGCGAATCTGGCGTTTGGCCGGATTGCGGTGCTGGTTGAGTGCTTCCAGGTAGCGGAACACACGGGTGAGCTTTTCCCGCGCGACGCGGAGCTTCTCTGGATTCATGACTCTCTGCCTCTGTTCACCCGAGCGTAGAGGCTGGGCACGGCTGGTGAGACGCTCAGGATACCAGCGTCTCTCGATGACGTGTCAATAGAACCCCGGGACCCGCAAAAAGTTGACGCAGGCGGCGCCAACCGTAAAGCAGTGCGTGCAAGTCCGAATGTTCTCTATGCTAGTGAACGAGGGTATAATGACCTGCGTGAGGCCAGCAGGCTCGGCCCCACACCCACCCTGGGCCCGCCGATTCGGTATTCCTTCATCCCCTGCTATTGAAGGTCGCTCCGAAAATTTGAAGAGCCTCTTGAGGAACATGGATTTCGATCGACGCCGAAAGTTCAGAATGGTGCCGGACCAATTTGCATTCCTACAATTGGAGAGGGATGACGGCGGGACGGTACTCGATATCTCCGAAGCGGGCCTACGTTTTGAGACGTTTGCTCCCGTGTACCACGAGGGGCCGGTTCATTTTTGGTTTTCTCTAAATCTACGCGACCGGATCGAAGCGTGGGGTGAAGTGGTCTGGACCAATGCGGCAAGAAAGAGCGGGGGACTGAGGTTCCTGCGCCTTTCCGAGGAAGATCGCGCGCAGATTCGCAAGTGGACGGTGGAATTAAAAGCCAACAAACACGACGCCGTCGCTGCATTCGTGGCGAAAGCCCGGGCGCGGCGTTCTTCTCTTTTGTCCGGGGGAGAAGGCTTTGGCGACTACACCTTGCCATCCCTGACTTTTCAAGAAGCAGCGGAGCAAGCATCGGAGCTGGTTCCCGTGCAGAGGCATCTCGCCGCAAAGCAAAAACAGCTGATTTTCGGACTGTTGCTCGGCATTTGCGTCACCGCCCCGTTCGCCATGGCGGTGTTCAAGTATTCGAATCATCGGCGCCAAACCACGGACACAGAAAAGCTGGCAGGAGGATCCCTGGCCGTCAAAGTTGGACCGCAAGTCCGACCGCCGGCGCTCGCAACGCCAACGGCACCCAAACCGGTTTATGGGGACGTTTTTTCAACCAGCAAGCAGAGGGAGGCGTCTTCGGGCCACAACCTGAATAGTCCGTTGGTAACGGCCACGTTCTCTCCGCAGCTGCGTTCGAGCGAGAATGCGAGTCAAAAGCAGCCCGCGAGGACCCCATCACAACTGTGGGCTTCCGTACAAGCCGGCAACAGCAAGGCGGCCGTGGAGCTGGCCGAACTCTATATAGAGGGTGAAGGCGTCCCCCAAAATTGTGCGCAGGCGCGCGTGCTGTTATTAGTGGCATCCGAGAAGCGGAACGCCGGAGCCATCAAGAGGCTGCGGGAGCTGGACAAGACGGGATGCCCTGGTGAGTAGCCGCGGAGACGCGACACCGTTCCATCAAAAGCGATCAGACCGGACGGCGGATGCCAAGCTTGCGCATGCGGGCCTGAAGCGTGGTGCGCTTCATGCCAAGCAGCACAGCCGCTCCTTTCGGGCCGGCGATGCGCCATTGCGTTTGCTTCAGCGCGCGGAGGATGTGCTGGCGCTCGGCTTCTTCGAGAGTGGAAATGGAGGAGGTTAAGGAAGTAGCGGAAGTTGAGAAGGGGAAGGAGGAAGAAGAGTCGGCGCCCGCCGCAGCAGCGAGGGTTGCCGATTTCAGCTCGGAAAGCGGAACACGCAGCTCCTTACGGGGGGAGAGAATCACGGCGCGCTCCAGCAGGTTTTCGAGTTCACGGATGTTGCCAGGCCAGGAATAGTTCGAAAGTGCGTCCATGGCGTCGGCGGGAATGTACTCGACCTCTTTATTGAGGCTGCGGCTGAATCTTTGCACGAAATAGCGCACCAGGAGAGGGATGTCTTCCGGGCGCTCGCGCAGCGCGGGGACCTGAATAGGAAAAACATTGAGGCGGTAATAGAGGTCGCTGCGAAAGGCGCGCTCGGCGACCAGTTTTGAAAGATCAGAGTTGGTGGCGGCGACGACACGGACATCCACGCGAGTCGTTCGCGTGCCCCCGAGGCGTTCGAATTCCTGCTCCTGCAAAACGCGGAGAAGTTTGGGTTGCAGCTCGAGCGGGAGGTCCCCGACTTCGTCGAGAAAAAGCGTACCGCGGTCGGCGAGTTCGAAGCGGCCGACTTTTTGAGCGATGGCGCCAGTAAACGCGCCCTTCTCATGGCCGAAGAGTTCCGATTCGAGCAACCCGCTCGGAATGGCGGCACAATTGATTTTAACGAAGGTGCGATCGCGGCGCGGGCTGAGATTGTGGATGGCGCGTGCGAAAAGTTCCTTGCCCGTGCCGGTTTCGCCAAGAAGAAGGACCGTCGTGCCCGCGGGCGCGGCGAGCTCCACCTGGGCCAGGGCGCGCTTCAGCGCCGGGCTTTCGCCGACAATTTCCTCGAAATTGAATTCACTGCGAATTTCTTCCTCGAGGTAGAGCTTCTCGACGGCAAGCTTGTTCTTGAGCGCGTCGATCTCCTTGAACGCCAGTGCGTTTTCCACGGCGATGGCGATTTGCGCAGCGACCTGCTGGAGAATCTCGACATCGTGGGGAGGGAAAGCGTCGAGACGGCGGCTGGCAAGATTGAGTGTCCCGAAGGTGCGGCCGTGGTGGATCAGCGGAGTGCAGCACACGGCTTGCAAACCTTCGGCGCGGAGAACACGGATGATTTCGGTGGAATAGCGGTCCAGCTCGGAGCCGCGTGCGACCAGCGGTTGGCTGGTGGCGATGGCACTGCCGGCGGGCGAGTTGTCACGCGGTACGGTCGTTTCCGGTTTGAAGATGTCCTGATTACCGGGAAAATCGAGGGCGTGAATGCGAAGCAAGCCGGTGGCGGGATCGAGAAGGGCCAGGCTGGTGTAATCGTGATGAATGACGCGCTCGAGGGTGGCGACGATGCCACGGAAGAGTTCGGGAAATTCGCGGCTGGTGACCAGGACATTGTTGATTTCCAGGAGCACGCGGAGGCGGTCGCGCTCGAGCGATAGTTGTTTCTGGTAAGCCTGGGAGCTTTCGAAGTTGAGGGCGTTGTCCACCGCGACCGCAACCTGGCTGGCTACGCGCTGCATGAATTGGAGCTCGGTGTCCGTGATGCACTGCGGCACCAAGCGGCCGAAGCCCATGGCGCCCAGGCGGCGCTGCGCCGTCGTCAGGGGAATGATCGCGAGGGAGCGGACGTTATATTCGCGGAAACGCTTCAAGAATTCGGGGAAGCGCGTTTCTTCCTCGACATCACTGACGACGAAGGACTCTTGCGTTTGCCAGACCCAGCCGGAAGGATTGTTTTCAACGGGAGCTTCCGTGCCCGTGGGCTTTTCGCTGGGGATGCGTGTTTCAAGGACGTGGAGGCGCATGACGTTGCGGACGGGATCATGCAGGACGAGCGTGAGGAAATCGAACTCGATGACGGAGTGCAGCCGCGCGGCAAGGTCATGGAACAGCGCGGGCAGATCGCGCTGCTGGGCGATGGCCTCGCTGACTTCCAGCAAGGCTTCAAGCTGACGCCGGGAGTGTTCCAGCGGGGAGGTGAACGCCACTTCCGGCGGAGAAACAACGGGATCCGCCATAGAAGGTCAGGATAACACCCGCGTCGGCGGTGGCTCAACTTGAGGCGTGTGCGTGTGGAGGATGAAATTCCGCCAAAACCGCTCCAGAGACACAATTCGTATCGGAATGCCCTAGTATCGTAGTCTATTCAACTCAACGAGGTTCACCGTGAAGCCACTCTCCTTGCGTGTGCTGCGATTATTCAGAGAAATGGGAGAAGATCAATTGGACCTGCATGTACTGTTCGAGGCAGGAGGTAACGAGCCTGAAGAACGGCTGCTTGTGCTTGATGCCCTCGATGAGCTGGTACAGGCGGGAATGCTGGACGCACGCAGTGGCGACTTCTACGCTTTAACAGAGAAGGGTAAAACTGCCAGCGCTCAGTCTTGATAACAAGCTAACGCGCCTGTAGTTGTTGACGAATCCTTTCACGATAGGGATGCTTTGCGGCGGAATGCGAGCTTCCCGGAAATTCGACTAGGTCACACTGGATATATCGTAAGCGGAGGAGTGGCGAGCGCCTGTTGCCCTGAGGCGCTCGATGTTTTCTACGGACTGGATGCTGCCGCGTGCGCCAACTCCCGTGCAGTTCAGCGCGGCGGCGGCGCAGGCGAATTCGAGTTGGCGCTGCAGCGGCCAGTCTTGAAGCAGTGCGTAGATGAATCCCGCATGAAAAATATCTCCGGCGCCGGTCGTGTCCACGGGCTGCACGCAAAAGGCTGGAGCGTAGTGGAATTGTGTGCCGTCCCAGGCTAACACCCCTTCTTCTCCCAAAGTTGCGGCTGTGAGCCGGGAGCCAAACCGGTTGCGGACTGCGGGTAGCGACTTGCGCAAATCGTTTTCTCCGGCAAGCCGGCCTGGAATGTCTCTGCTAGTGATCAGGTAATCGACATTTTTCAATAGCGCTTCGACGCCGGAATAGAGTTCATCCAAGTCTGCGATCACGGGAATGCCCGCGGCGCGGGCCCAGTCAGCCGCGGCGGTGGCAGCAGCGGTATCGTGTCCATCCACATGAAGCGCGCGCGCAGTGATGATCCATTCACGCTGGAGTTCTTCAGGGCGAAGCTTCAAGCGGTCGTCCCGTTTCCAGAGCACGGTGCGCTCGCCGTTGTCGTCCACAAGAATGAACGCTTGCTGGCTGGCGCAGCCCGGTGCGGTAAGGAGATGCGCCTCCACGCCAGTTCGCGCAAACTCCGAGCGGTGCAGCGCTGCGGCTCTGTCGTCCCCGACTTTGCCGACGTAGCGCGTGCGCAATCCCCACTCCTGGCACGCGATGATCGCGCTGGCCACCTGGCCGCCGGGCAGCAAGTTGGCGGAACGGAATTCCACTTTCGATCCGCGCGCGGGATAGTGCGCAACGGGAATCAACGTGTCCGTAGCGTTGAGTCCCACGCCGACAACGTCAACCTTGGAAGGATTCGACATTTTCCTGGCCACTGTAGACGAAGCCGTGGAATTTGCAAAGGCAGAGTGGCCAGCTCAGTGAAAATGGGTCGTTCGCCAGAGCTTCGTGCCGCAGACCAGGAGAAGCACGAGTGTTGCGGCGATCAGGAGCGCGCCAGGTCCCCAGCGGAGAGCCATCTGCGGCACCCGGGCTATCGTCGCCAGCGCCACAAAAATGCAGGTTGCCCCGGCAACCAGAAGCCAGTCCAGTGCGCTGCGTGAGGGTCTTGCTTCATTGGCGGCTTGCCGCCCGTCCATACGTGCTTCCACGTAATCCTCCGCAATGTCGTAGCGTTCGCCTTCGCGGCGCGCGGCTTCCTTCCACCGCGATTGTTCCTTGCCCGTAGCCGATGAAAAGGCAATTGCGGCCACTCCCAGCATCATAAGGAGCGAGCCGCCGATGACTTGCACATAAAGGGAAGCGCCGCGGCCGTGCAGCTCGCCAAAAACGAGAATTCCCCAGAGCAATCCCCAGAGCTGGTTGGTATTCGAGAGCGGGATGCCCCGGCTGATGCCCACGTACTTCGCGGCGTATTGCTGAAACAGGTCTCCGATCACCCAGATGAAGCCGCCGAGCATCAGCCAGAAAAGGACGTCGCGCGCGCCCATCAATTCGCGCCACAGTGGCGCAATCCCGAGATAACTGACCGCCAGCGCCGACATCATTCCCAATTCGCCGAAGGTGAAAAACGTGACGAAGGAAAGGGGGTTCATTCCCGTCAGGTAGGCCTTGCGGTACGGAATGTACATTGTGCCCCAAAGAACGCCCGCGCCGAGCGCTGCCCAAACGCCGCGCATCGAATGGGCCGCGGGATCTTCCGAGGAAGAGGCGATCGCGAGCAAGGCTGCGCCAACGCACATCACCAGCGCTCCGCCCAGTACGCCGGCCCAACGGCGCCAGCCCGCCTGGCGCAATTCATTGAAGAAAAGAAATCCCCAAAGAATGCCGAGAAGGCTGTTCGAATTCCAGAGTGGAAAAGCGATGCTCAAGCCAATGTCGCGAATGGCGAAGATGGTCAGCGTGTTGGCCACCGCCCAGAGACAACCGGCGAGGAGCGCCCAAATAATGAGATGAGGCGCGCGACGGACGTCGGCGCGGACGGACGAAGTGCCGAGGATCAAAGCGGGGAGGCTCCAGCGCGCTAGAAAAACGCCGACGACCATGATGAGCGAAATCACCATCGGCGAAACTCCGACGGACACCAGTTTCGTCGGCGCTTCCGCCGCGCCCAGCCAGGCTCCAGCGGTGAAGCCGGAAAGGATGCCGAGCACTTGCAGCTTGCGCGCGCGCGACGTGTCTTGGACTGCTGTTGGATTCTGGGGCGTCAATGCGGATTCCATGGGCCTCCGGCCGGAAACTCAGTGAATGAACCGCAGAAGGAGCAGACCGCCGATCAGCACGGCGAGGGGAACCCAAAAATGAATGTCGGTGAGCACGATCGTCACCCAGCTGCGTGTCTGTTCCGTTCTGCCGTTTTGCTCCATCCAGAACTCCTCCGAAGCACCAGTAACACGAAAGCTGGGCTGCTTTGCCGACGTCGATACTACCGAAAAAAAGGGGAATCCTGTTACGCGAAATAAATTTATCCCTTTCGGTGAGAGGAATGTGGCCCTTCTTACGGCAGTATGAAACAAACTCAGACGCAATTGCCGTGCGGAAACTCAACGGGCGGCGCCGAAGGTGCCGATGTGCGTGGCGATTTCGTTGAAAGCGCTCTTGGAACTGGAGATGACTTCGTTGGCGCCAAGGCTCTCAAGGATTTCGGTGAATTCATCCAGGTAGCAGCGGACGACGATTGCGGCTTTCTTGTTGCGCTCGCGGGCGCGCTTGGTGACGAGGAGAGCGGTTTCGATATTGTTGGAGGTGATGACGACGAGATTGGCGCGATCGACGCCGGCGTCGAGGAGCGTGCTTTCCCGCTTGGCGTCATCCACGACGACGGGCTCGCCGGCGCGAACCAGGTCATCGACTGCCGCCGGATCTTTGTCGATCAGCACGTAAGCGCGAGCGCTTTTCCTGAGGTGCGCGACGAGGCGCGCGCCCAGATGGCTGTGGCCGACGACAATCACGTGATCTTTCATTTCACTGGCAAGCATGCGGCATCCTTCCTGCGGATTGTAGCGCTGCAGCGCTTGAAGAATGAAAATGGAAATAACGACTCCGAACAAGACGCACTGGCCCCAGAACGCATAGAGCACCCACGGCAATCCCGGCTGCACGCGGAAGTAAACGGCGGTCAAAAAGGCATCGGTCAGAGAAAGATGGTTGAAATAGTAGAAAGCGATAGTTCCGAGAGCAAACCAGAGCGCGAGCAGGGCAAAACCCCAGCGACTTTGACGGAGAAAGATCGAGAGCCGTATCCAAAAGAAGCGGCGCATGGTCCATCTACCTCTGCTTCACGGGAGCATGGTACACGAAGCTGGAGAATTTGTTCCTGGTGTGCGGGAGCGGCTCCGTTTTGACGCGTCACTCGTACTAAACTTTATGGATTCTAGGCCCGAAGCTCAGTTGGTTAGAGCGCTACCTTGACACGGTAGTCGGGACCATCTTTGCAAATCGCAAATCTTCAGTCGTCTAGGCGCTTTTTGAATCGTTTACGGCTATTTAGTTTGTATTTCGCCATCCGCGCAGCCGCCAATTCAAACGGGCGCCACCACCCGCCAACCTATTCTCTTAGATTGTTTTGACTGCAAAAGAGACATATCCTTGCTCCCAGAAGCGAAACCCCGACCCCATGTTCAGCAGGAGGTTTGCGATGAACAAATTGAATTTGGGCTTGTGCAAGGTGTTGGCTTTGGTGATTACGTCGATCCTTGTTGTTTGGGGCGTGCATCCAGCGAACCGCCCTGGCGAGGAGCAAAAGGAGACAAAGGCAAAACCCAGGTCAGGAGATCTCCAATGTGGCGACACCCAAAAGTCTACGCCTAAAGATGCCCATAGGACGGTTCAAGTGAAAAATACCGGGCGGGCTTGCGATGTGAAGGTCACCGTTGAGTGTGATGGCGGAAATCCACCGGATCCATTTACCGTAACGCCCGGCGCCACCTCCCCGAACAAAGACTGCGCGGAAGGTAAGCACGTCAAGACGGTGAAGTTTGAATGTCTGACCTCCACTAAACCCCAAGACTGCAAATACGAGTGGTCACTCCTTAATTGAGCTACCTAATTAGGACGTCGTGCTTTTCTGGGTTTCTATTTCTCTGAACTTCGGAGGACCAAAGAGAGGAGCTACCGTGAATAAGAGAGGAATAATCTTTTTTGGCGTTGCGTTACTTGGAGTTCTGATTCTCCTGACGGCCGCAAAGGCGATTCGTGCTAAGGGCGGTTCAACGGAGCGCAAAGTGACGCTTCTTTGCGGAGATGAAAGTATATGGTCCACATCAGAGCGCCACAAAGATGTGCTGGTGAAGACTGATCACTCGCAGTGCAAGATCAAGATCGAAGTAAAGTGCACGGACAACACCCGACCGACACCGCCATCCGCTACGTTGGCTCCAGAAAACAATAAGCGGTTCAAGTGCCCTGCGGAAAAATTCGTTGCGGAAGTTGAGCTTAAATGTGATCCGTCGACAGAAGATAAGAACTGTGTGGCTGAAATAACCCCGGAAAACTGATTAAAGACTGTTGGACTACTGCGTCAGTCATCGACGCCCCGTAGGGATTGTTCCCATGTCAGTGTTAAAAATGTGGGCCGTGACCTTCCAAGTCCCGTCAAGCTTCTTCCAAGTAACGACGGACTTGCCCGGAATTGGCATGGGATTACTCTGAGCGTCGTTCAGCTTAAGTTCGAGGTACCGACCTCCCAGGCCAGGTCTCCCGACTTTGCAACTACAATTTTCGTGGGAACAAAACTAAGGTAGAAGCCGGGCTTGGATATCAGAGAAGACCAGACTTGGCGAATTGCAGCAGCGCCTGTGGCAATTCGTGCATTGAATGGGAGTACAGAGCCATCAGCAGCATACGGTGCCACGACACCGTCAAGATTCTTAGTCTCCGCCGCGTGAGACCAGGCGGCGTCGATCTTGCGGATTGCCGCTACAGCTGTTCGCAATTAAGGATCTCATCGGATTCCACATCCACATTGACACCCCGTAGTACGTAGATGCAAGATTCCGTCGGCAATTCCCGGTTGAGGGCTCGCTCTTCTATGAGGTTTTGCAATGTCGACTCAGCGTCGTAGCGTCTTCGTCAGTACAACGCTCGTGTTGTTGCTTGGCATCGGAATTGTGCTCATATCGGGATTGTTGCGGCGCCAGGAAGAAGAATATGTTAAGGAGAGAATGGGACAGTTCTCTCGCTTGATGATGGTCAATCTGGAGACCTTCTTTCGCAAACCCGCCAATGCGCTGGTGCTGATGGCCGACATCTACCGCGACAGACGCATACGCTCCCACGATGATTTCAGCTACTACGCCACCCAAGTCTTTGGCCTCATCCCAGGCTTACGCACGATTTCCATTGCAGACGAAGACTACCAGCTTATTTATCAACTTCCCGTCGTCAACCTTGCGCACAACCTGAAAAGCTATCCAGACCGCTACGTGTTTGCGGAAACAGCCAGGAAAACCCGTCAACTGACGGTGACCAACCCCGTGCGATTGGTGCGCGACGGGAGACCGGGATTCGCAGTCTACGTTCCTGTTTTTCGGGATGAGCGTTTCGCCGGCCTCCTAATCGGCGTATTTGACCTTGAGCGTGTCGTGGATACGCAGCTGAAGCCGATCTTCGAGGACATTCCATTTGCACTCGTGACGCCCGGGGGGAGCACTTTTTATCGCACCGCGGGGTCGGACAAAGTAAATTTCGACGACGCCTATTCGCTGAGGGTCAGCCTAGCAGACAATGCCTGGTATGTTCGAGTGCCGCGTACTTATCTCGCCGCCAACGCTAAACCCTACAGCCTGCAGATTCTCTTGGTGGCCTTAGTCCTGACTACCGCCGTGTGCTTCCTCCTGCTGTACTTGTTTCAAACTGTTCGGCTCGATCTGCAGCGTGAAGCGGCGAAGGGGGTGGAAAGAAGCTATGTGGATGTCTCGTCGCAGTTTCGGGTCAAATTGGATGAGAATGCCGCGCTCTACCATCAATTGGAAAAAGCGCAGGGAGACCTCGTGAAGGCGACCCGAATGGCGACCCTAGGAGAACTCTCGGCCGTCATCGCGCACGAGATTCGCAATCCGCTTACCGCGGTGGTCAACTGCATCGAGACATTGAGGCGGTCCGCGCCGGAAGGTGGCGAAGATTCCAGTCTATTGGACCTGAGCCTGAAAGAGACCCTGCGCCTGAACCATATCCTTTCTGACCTGCTGAGTTTCGCCAGGCTGCGACGGTTATCTCTTCAGCGGGTAGGGATGGCAAATCTGCTCGACGAAGTAAGCTGGGCTTTTTCGCAGGATGGACGCTGGAACAGTACCATACGAATCACGAGGCAGTGCGATTCGACGTGTCCAAACCTCGAACTGGACGTGGACCTCATGAAACAGGTTTTCTGGAACCTGGTAACAAACGCAGCCCATGCCATGCCCGACGGAGGTGAGATCCGGTTGTGCTGCTCTTCGAGTGACGGGAAGGCCCAAGTGGAGGTTCAGGATTCAGGCAAAGGAATCCCGGCCGACGTCCAACCCCGCGTCTTCGAACCTTTCTTCTCCACGAAAGCATCGGGTGTCGGCCTAGGCTTGTTTATAGTCAAACAGATCGTCGAGGAGCATGGTGGAAGGGTTACGATCAACAGCGCCGAAGGTAAAGGAACGTCAGTTTGGATGACACTCCCCCTGGATCGAAAGGAGCCTCCTAATGTCGCGCTTGATGGTGGTTGATGATCAGGAAAGCGTGGCCTATTCCGCTGCAGTGTTGCTCAGGCGGGCTGGTCACGAAGTGGATGTATGTGCCGACGCGGAGAGCGCTCTCAAACTCGTCAAGGTCAAACACTACTCGGTCGTGGTGTCCGACCTGCGAATGGAAAAGATGTCCGGGATAGACTTACTGAAGCAAATCCGGGCTCATGTCAGCGGAACGGAAGTGATCATCATGACCGCTTTCGCAAGCATCGAAACGGCCGTCGAGGCCACCAGACAAGGAGCTTTTGACTATATCTGTAAACCGTTCCGTTCGGACGATCTGCTGGAGAAGATCGAGCGGGTAATCGACAGGCAAAAAGACCAGCCGGTATTCACAGTAGTCGACGGTGATGAGGTAAACGGAAAAGGGACCTGCATCATGGGTGAGTCGTCTTTGATGCAGGATCTCAAGAGCCGCGCGAGCAGGGCTGCACATGCCGATTGCACCGTGCTTCTCACCGGTGAGACAGGAACCGGCAAGAGCCTCTTCGCCGGCCAGATTCATTCTCTTAGTCCGCGAGCGAATCGGCCTTTCGTTGCGGTCAACTGCGCTAACCTCTCGGAGCTGCTTCTGGAAAGCGAGCTATTTGGCACGATGAAGGGAGCATACACAGGCGCCGACGTCTCGCGCCCTGGTTTATGCGAAGCTGCCAACCAAGGAACTCTCTTTCTGGACGAGATTGGGGCAACGTCGCTGGCCGTGCAATCCAAGCTCTTAACACTGCTCGAAGACAAACATATTCGCCGCCTAGGAGACACGAAGAGTGTCTCGGTGGACATCCGAATTATCGCGGCCACCAATGCGGACCTGCCAAGACTAATCAGCGACCACGGCTTCCGCGAAGATCTCTTCTATCGCCTCAATGTTGTTTCCTTGCGTCTTCCACCTTTGCGCGAGAGACAGGAAGACATTCCCGCCCTGGTGGAGTATTTTCTTCTTTTTCTTGCCCGAAAGTACCATAAGCAGTTTCGCAGGATGTCGCCCGACGCTATGCAGCTGCTGTTGAATTACAACTTCCCTGGCAACGTGCGAGAACTTGAAAACATCATCGAGAGAGCAATCGTGGCTGGGTCGGGAGACACGCTTGGCTGCGCCGATCTGCGGATAGGAATGGCAGATGCGGTTCCTGGAAACAATAGTGAGCGCGAACACATTCTCCGCGCCATTGTCGGTAACAAGTACAACATGCGAAGGGTAGCCGCCCAATTGGGGCTAAGCAGGACGACGCTCTACCGCAAGCTTCACCAGTACGGCATCAACGCAAGATGACGTCCGTTCTCCGAGAAGGTTAACGTCCTCCGGGCACAACACCCGACTGCTCAGCTCATAGATAGACGATAGGCTCCATCGGCAGCCTGGACATCATTTCAACTCCCTTGTCGGTTATCAGAAGCGACGAGGAACAAATCGTACGAACTCCCCCGTCTCCGGGCACCACCACGTTGGGATGCCAGCTGATGACCATTCCCGGCTCGAGAACGATCCCCTTCGTGCCTTCTTCTGTAATTCGACCACCTTCGTGGTTGTCCGTGCCGATGAAGTGGCCAATTAGGACCGTTGAGCCTTCCGGGTAACCCTTGCTCTTTATGTGATTGTTTGCCTTCACGTAAATGTCACGCAGTTCGCGGCCAGGCTTCATCTCGTCCATGACGATCTGAAATGATTCATAAATAACCTGCGCTCCGCGTTTCTGTGATTCTGGTATAGTGGAGGGCTTACCGATCGCAAACGTATACATTCGCTCTGTCTGGTAATAACGGAGCGGGACAATTGGCTCACACAGAACGATGTCGCCTTTTTGAATCGCCCGATCCTGGGGTGGCGTAGCCCAGATTCCCGCAGAATAAGGAGCCGCACCGAGAATTAGGCGGGGGTTGTCGGCGCCTGCTTTCATCAGCGAATACAGGACCTCGGTGAAAATCTCACGGTCCAGGTTTCCAGGGACAAGCATTTTCTTGATCAACGGCACCGCGACTTCATCGCTTACTTTGGCTGTCCACTTCATGATTGGCAGCTCGACTTCGTCTCGGGTAACCACCAATTTCCAGAGTAACGTGTCGGCGTCTTCCACGTGGCAATCCGGCAGGTTTTCCTTGAAGAACGGAGGCAGCATCCAATCGACTTCTCCCCCCGCTAAGCCCAGTCGCCCGCGGCCAAGATTCCGGCTCTTGATCGCGCTGATTAGCTCTTTGTAAAAATTCAAGCTGCTGCTCTCTGAAACCGGATCGCGGGGGACGTCAACCACTTCATCGATCCAGATGGTTCTCTTGGCCACTCGCGCGTGGGCTGAGCTATACATTTGGACGAAGAGAATGGGGGCACCCTCAGCAGGTACGAAGGCAATTCCGGGCTGCATACCTGACGGATGGTAGTTGCTGACATATCCCACATATTGAAACGAACGATTGCTGATAATCATCGCATCCAGGCCAGCCTTCTTTATTCCGTCCTGGAAACGCTTGATCCGCCGCTGACCGTACTCCTTCGAATTGAGTACCTTCAGCTCGGGAGGGAGCGGATATGTCCCACCGTGGCCCTGTGGTTCGGGGTTCTCCACCGCGCGAGCCCACGTCAATGCTGGAGCTGCAACAGCTGCTACTCCCAGCGACAATCCGGCCTGCAGTAACTTTCTACGTGCGAGTTTTTCTTCAGACATTTTCCTCTCCTTAATGCGAGACTTTTCAGGACAACAAATCTTGCACCTCAGAACTTTACCTTGAGCGCTAATTGCAACTGGCGCTCAGCAACGGCTGTGGCCAGAACCCTTCCGAAAGCGGGTGAGGTGAAATTGTTTACGGGAGCGGTGAATTCCGAATGGTTGAAAAGGTTAAAGAACTCGCTGCGGAACTCGAGGGCCAGAGACTCCCTGATTGGGAAGGTCTTTTGAATCGACATGTCCACTTGTTGAATTCCGTCGGCAAACACAATGTTGCGACCGGCCGTCCCGAACCGCACCCCCAAAGGCACTTGTCGGAAGCAGGCCGTGTTGAACCAGCGGGCCACAGTTCGGTCGCCCGACGAAAGATTTGGGCTGCAAATCAAATCGGGCCGGTCTGCACCACTGCCAGTCAGAGAGCGTCCGCTGCTGTCAAACACGGTGAACGGGCTGCCGCTCTGCACCGTGATGATGGCACTCGCCTGCCAGTTGGCGGCGACCTGCCTTAGCACGCCTGTCGAGGATTTTGCGAAAGGCAACACATAGGTCAAATTGCTGACGAACCGATGCCGGGCATCGAAGGCGGAAAGACCTCGATCGCCCCCAGGATTAAAGTTGTCCTGCAGGTTGGTCTGACCTTCGATCGCGAAGAAGGAATTTGCCTGTGACGTGACGTCGATGGCTTTGGAAAATGTATAGGCCGCCTGAAGTGCGAGCCCGTGATCCAGGCTTCGTGTGAGTTGAGCTTGAAGTCCGTGGTAGTTGGAATTAAAGATTCCCTCCACAGTCGTTAGCCCGCTTAAGCCTGGATAGGGACGGCGCGCCTGAAGATTCGCGCTCGTGTTCGTGGTCTGCCCATTGCACGGCGCAAAACACGCTTGCGCCTGGTTCACCGCTCCTGTCAGCTTTGTTCCCTTCGTACCTACGTATCCGACGGAGGCCAGCATCTTGAATGGGAGCGAGTGTTCGTAAGTGAGGTTCCACTGCTGGACATACGCTGAACGCTGATTTGGATCCACAATGGTCGGAGACAGGGTGGTGGTCGTCGGAATAGGAAATGTAATAGGCGGCTTAAATGGTGATTTTCCCTTGAATGGATCAGCCATCGTGCCTGGTCCCGGCAATTGCGGTGATGCTGCCGGCCGGATGGAGGACGTGCCGTCAGTACTGTTTATGACACCGTCGAGAACGCTGGAGTCAAAAAATACGCCGTACCCCGCACGCACACTGGACTTGCCCTTTCCAGACGGGTCCCAGGCGAACCCGATCCGTGGCCCGAAATTATTCAGATCTGTTGCCACGATCCCTGGCCGCACTCCGTCGTCAAATCCTGCCAGTACGATGCCAACAGGAAGGTCGGGAGCCCAGGTGGACTTCTGTCCTGGAATAAATGTCGAGAGTCGTGGGTGGCCAATACGCTTGATATAAGGGTCGCTGAACGGTCCAAATACCTCCCAGCGCACGCCATAGTTCAGTGTGAAGTTCTTTTTCACGTGGAACGCATCCTGAAAGAAAAGCGCATAGGACGTGCTCCGGAAATTTCGTATTGCGTCGCCTGAAACCTGCAGAAGAGACGCGCTGGCGCCTAGCAGATAATCTGCAAAAGCATTGCCGGTCACGATCCCGTTAAACGTGAAGGAGCCAGCGGTGAAATTACCCGCATTCACGTCCACTCGCGAACGCCGTATTTCTCCACCGAAACGCAGCGAATGAGCGCCAGCCTCCTTGGAAAAGCTGTCGCCCCACAGGAAAATATTGTTTTTCTTCGTAAAATCCTTTTGCGCTGGTGGCCCGCTCAGCGCAAACCCGCCGACGTTGATCGCGGGCAAGGAGATATACTGCGTTATCGGATATGTGAACCCAAACGCCGTGGGATCATCTCTTTCCACGAGGACGTTATTTTGGTATGCCGAACGAAGATAGCTGAAGCGGAACTGGTTGAGCGAACGGCCCGAAATAACGAAACTCTCGGAGAACACAAAGTTTTGAAACCGGTTTGGATTTGTCACCGGAAAACCAGGAACGCCGGATCCCGTTGAGGTCACGCCTCCCGATCCACTGCCGGAGGCAACGGGCAAGCTCTCGAGTCCATCATCAAAAACGTAACGGGCCGACAGCGAATGTTTATTCCTGGTATGGTCAACCTTAATAAGGAACTGATTGCGAGAGACAGTTTGGACTGGACTTGCTTGGAAGCCGGTGGTGCCGACATTTGGCTCTGGCCATAGCTTCGATATCAATCTCGTCGCCACGGGATCCATACAACGGGGGTCGATGATGTTCTTTGTAATGCAGCCACCAATAGGGTCCCGGAGTGGTGCGGCAAGTGAAGAGAAATTACCGCTGCGAAAATCATCCGATGGAACAACACTGTTAAGAAGCAATCCACGATTCTGCCGGAGTCCTTCGTAGGTGCCAAAATAGAATGTCTTGCCTAGCTTCAGCGGGCCGCCCGCAGCGGCACCAAACTGGTGCCGTTGCAGCTTCGGTTTCGATTTGAGAAAGAAGTTTCTGGCATCGAAGACATCGTTTCGTCCAAAGTAATAAGCCGTGCCGCGTATCTGCTGCCCACCCGACTTTGTAACGATGCTGATTACTGAGCCACCGCCCTGTCCAAACTCGGCGGAGTATAGGTTTGTTTGAATCTTGAACTCTTCAATGGCATCGGGGACTGGAACGATAGCAGCCGTGTTTAGTACGGGGTCAGTGTTCAACGCTCCGTCTATGAGCGTGGCATTGGCCGTGTTGCGAATGCCGTTAACGACCGGGAGGACACCCACGCCACCGGGAACATTGGTCGGGGACCCCTTTAGGGTGATTGTTCGGTAGTTGACCATTACACCCGGGACAAAATAGGAGAGTTGGATGAAATTGCGGCCATTCAGCGGCATATCAACAATACGTCGCGCCTCTATGACACCGCCGAGAGTTGTATCGCGGGTTTCGACTTCAGCCACGCCACTGGCGGCGACTTCAACCCTGTCGGAGAGATCTCCCAATTGGAGACTGATATCTACTCTCGTGTTTTGAGTCACTTCTACAGACACGCCATGCTGCACATAGGTCTTGAATCCTTGCATTTCCACTGTGATCGTATACAAGCCAACGCTAAGATCTGAAAGCGCAAAGGCTCCGTTCGGACCGGAGTTGATGCTTCGCTTTAGTCCAGTACTCTCGTTGGCGGCGGTCACCTGCGCGCCAACGATGGCCCCACCCGATTGGTCGGCGACACTCCCAAAGATCCCGCCCGTATTGAACTGTGCCTCAGCGACAAACACAAAGGTGAACAGCAGCAAACCAGAAACTGTTGTGCGGATACGCATGGCATGACCTCCCACAGATGGTCTCGCGTCAACTGCACGGAATCTGGCATCTAGCGCATTTAACATACGCAGGGCTGAACGACCACACTCGCTTTGGTGCAATCAAATGTTCGCGGTGGTTCCCTTTTCGCCGTGGAATCTGCCCAACGTGGATGCAATCGAAATACCGTTACATAAAACTCAACGAGAACTCCTAAAGCCCGTATTTTCACACAGGAAGGTTTACGATCCCGGTGAGTTGCAATGCCTCTGGCGCGACATGTTGTAACACCACTGGAACACTCTGTAAATCTTGTAGCTTGAAGTACGTCGCTGGCTCGCTACCTTCGGCAGTGAAACGCGGCAGTGGTACTTTGAACGTGTAAAAGAAGAGCAGAGTCACAGCGATGTAGAACGCGTACGCGATGAGATTGACGGCGTCATATACAACACGAACTCCAGCAAACGGTCAATTCCCCAGAACTCAGCTGTTTCTGTTTTGCTGTGCGAACTCAAACTTAGTCTTTCCGAGCAACCGGAAAGTCGGGGAGAAGTTTCTGGACCTTAAGAAAGGCTTCAAAAGGGCTGTGCAGCTGGCGGGTCTCCCCAAAATACGCTTTCACGACGTACGTCATACATTTGCTACGCGTCTTGTCCAAGCAGGGGTCGACATCAGCACTGTGCAGCATCTGTTAGGGCATGCTAGAATTTCGATGACTGCTCGCTATGCGCATTCTCCAGACACCGCTAGGATAGCGGCAGTCAAGAGGCTTGATGAGCTTTTCGATTCGCAACCGGTCCCTAAACGGTCCCCCGAGTATCATCAGGCGGGTGAGGTTGCGGTGTATAAGCCCCAGCAAGTCAGCACGATAGGCCCGTAGCTCAGTTGGTTAGAGCGCTACCTTGACACGGTAGAGGTCTGGGGTTCGAGTCCCCACGGGCCTACCATCGTTTTCAATCACTTAGCAAAAATTCAGAAAAAACTTCACCTGTAAATTGGTTGGAAATCACTCAACCTTGTCGCCAGAAACAATCCCGCAAGCGGCTAGAGCAGGCTGTAGATTCCAGACGCTTATGGAATTTGCCCCGTTAACTATCCCCGCCGCCAACCAACGACCATTGGGACTGAGTGCCATGGCGCCATTTCCCGTCTCCGACGCGGAGCAGTATTTTTTCCCCACACGCCAAAACCATCGCTGGTATAGGTAAAGATGAGCGTTCCGCTCTCATTGAAAGCCGCGAAATTCGTATACCCATCGCCCACTTTCGCGAGTTCGTCCCCGGTGCTCAGGCGTAACAAGCGAGCGACTTTGGGACCACCGACAACGACGAAATCCCTCTCGGGAAAGGCTGCGATTCTCGTCACGTAGTCAGGGCCATTAGGCAAATCGCGCAATTTGCTCCAATCTTTTGTGCTCCAAACAATGAGATGCTTTGCATTGCCCCCGATTAACAACGCGCCGTCTGCGGAAAACTGTGCGCGTTGGGTGTTTGTAAGTGTCATGACCAGTTGCCCGGAGGAAACATCGTAAACGGAGTCGACCATTCCATTCGCAGTCACATCCAACAAAGTTCCAGAAGGGTTGAACATCAGCTTATCGACTGTGTGTTGGACACCGGGCTCGGATGTCATCCCGCTAAGGTCTGGAAAGTGCCATATACCCGATTGTTGGATATTCCTCGGCTTATGCCTGGTTGCCCGTAATCGCAAGAGCGATATCTCTCTGTGCGGCCAATTTAGAAGCGTCGATCGCTTGCGAATAGAGGTCAAGAGTGGTGCTCGCCTTAGCGTGGCGAAGCAGGCCCTGAATCGTCTTCACGTCTTTGCCTTTGCTGATAAGAATGGTCGCGAGGCTGTGCCGGAAGTTGTGGAAGCCGAATCTCTGTCCAGGCTCAAGCCGGATAACCGACCTTAATCGCAGCGGGGCGAAATTTTATCTTTCACCATCATGCTGGCGCTTAGGGGTATTTTGCCGTTCATCTTTGTGGAAGGGAAAACCCAATCGTCGGGCTTCGCTTACAGCCTATGCCGGTGTGCCACCAGCTTGCCACTGGGTCAAAAGTGCAGTTATACTACGGGTATGAAAACTGCTGTCTCTATTCCGGAAGACGTCTTCAAAGGGGCCGAGCGCCTGGCTCGCAAAACCAAA
>Ga0137393_10000158_pt1 | contig 37958 bp, 27 predicted proteins | sample 15con2h34BmetaG_FD_101396 | JGI IMG/M metagenome (GOLD analysis project Ga0137393, IMG submission 101396) | Vadose zone soil microbial communities from Angelo Coast Range Reserve, California, USA - 15con2h3.4B metaG | ecosystem: Environmental > Terrestrial > Soil > Vadose zone > Saprolite...
CAGCCTTCTAAGCTGTGGGTCGCAGGTTCGATCCCTGCCGGGGACGCCAGCCCAAGCTCATACCACAAGCTTGGGCGCGAAACGGATATCTGTGGCACCTACCTGTCACGAAGGAGGTGTCTACCAAGGTGTCTACCTCTGCTCTCTTTTCCTTTCGACTCGTCGACAGATCCGGCGGAGTTCGCGGAGGCGTTCGTTAACTTGCTGGCGTCGTCGCGGCGTCCTGTCGGTTCGCAAAGGAGTAGGGTGCGCGCATCAGACCTCTTCGACCTCGACTGACCATGAGCTATCGCTCTCGGACCAACCACCAGAACCCGACCTCCCACAAGGAGGCGCACGCGGAGCGAAGGTGGGGGTGTTCCACAAATTCCGGTGGCCTGCGTGAAGGAGATCGTGCCGCCGTTCCACGACGTCTTTTTCGTAACGGCGCTGTAGCTGTGCTCGCGCGGATAGCAGACGCCAAAGCGAGCCGTAAGCGAAGAACGTCAGTTTCGTCGTGGCTGCTGATGATCGTCGGGTGACCTCGGATCAATTCATGCTCACGAATAGGTCTCCCGCTGTGAGGATATCAAGCCAATTCGCAGATGTTGGGATATCTCCGAGACGTCCTGAGCGCGAGACTTCGCGGCTGTCTCGGGCCATAGCGCGAGCGACGTTGATCAGCCTTGAATCAGCACTCCGCCGAGATGCTCGCTGACCTCTTCCAGCTTAGCGCGCTTCGTTGTTGAGAAGCGTGGGAGGGTAGGAAAATCGCGTGGCGCGACACTCCAATCAGTGGAACCTTCAGCTCCAATGCACGTTCGTGAGCTCCTGATTGCGATCCTTCGGCAGGTCATCGGCCTACGCGCCGCTGGTGAAAGTGTCGAATGGGAGGCTGTTTTCACGCGACTCGAAGAAGCAGAGACGGAGGCCTTGGCACAAATAACGAAGGATCCAGGAGTCGCGGCAAGCTTCATTTCGGCCGTCAATCTGATTGTCGATTGCGTCTGCGACCGCGTCGAAGTCGCGATTCTTCGCGATGCAGTCGACCGCTTAGATGTCGCCGACGGATGGGAGTCCGGATTTGCGATCGAACTGTTGCGTAAGGGCAGTGTTGTGAAGCTCCCCGAAGACTCGTCTCCGACCGGTTGGACCGCAGTCAAATGGACAGACTTCCTACGATACTACGCAGCTCAACTCGGCTATCCTCCCGACGACAAGCGTCGTGCCGAACAGCTGTGGTCCGACGTGAAGCAGAACTTTATCCGCATTCCGCTGGCCGATCTCGATTTGGCGGATCCAATCGGGGGAAGCAGTACGTGGGTGACCGATGACCGCGATGACGGCCGCTCGCTGACACGCGGCGATCCGCAGCATGATCTCTACGACGCGTTCGGGTTGACGTGGCGACCGCCGAATGAAAAAACGCGCGCGATTCTCATCTCCTGTCCGCTGTCTTTGCGGCACGTCGCAGCACGATCGCTGCATTGCCCCACAGCTGTCGATGGTGGGGCAATCTATTGTTCGTGCCACGTCAGCCGCAAGATCTCCCGTGGCCGGACCACGGCGCTGCAACCGCGCGTCCGACTTCAGACGACGCCAGCCTGCCGGAAGCGATTCACGGCCCCGCAAAGACGAGCCGTTTGTCAGTCTCGTTGTACCCTATCGATGAGCTCGACGTCGGGAACCGAGTGGAGGAGTATGGTGCAGAGGTGATGCGACGAGCAATTCACCGGCTGCGCACAGCAGTGGCATGAGCAACCCGCACGCATTCGTCGAGCTGTTCCACACCCCGACCGATCTCGAGGACTGGATCGCCACATTCTGCGCGCGGCAAGTTGCTAAGCCTCCTATTGGACCACCCTTTCCGTCCCTCGTGGCCGGTCAATCGACAGCGGATTGGCTTATCGAGCAGTTCCACCTGTTGTCGACTTCTGCGGGCGAGCGTGATCGGTTGCGCGGAGTCATCGTCCGGCTGATCGTGACGCATGGCGGACGCACAGCTTCGGCGGGGACGAGCGATCAGATCGTGGGTACGCTGCTGGAAGTAGCCGGTCCGCTAGAGTTCGTCGAGATCTCTCCCAATCTCGCGGACTGGGTTCGGAAGCCGTGGCTGAAGGAGCAACACGTTTATCGCCTCGGAAGAAGGATGTTCCCGCTGCGACGGCGCGTGTGGTCGCTTCTCCTCGCATGGGGTGCGGTAGACGGAGTCATACCGCAGCTCACCACCGAGTTGTATGAGCTCGCGGGAAGCGGCGAGCCCGGCACTGCGCAGGTTGCCTTTGTCGCTTTGGGCGAACGCGCGCCTGCGCAGGCGTTGCGGTTGATTCCGCAAGCCGCGAAAGTGTGGCAAGAAGCGTACTGGGAAAGCGCGGTTCGTGAATTCCTTCGATCCGTCGGGCCGCGCACGCTCCTCGCACAGGAGTACGAATCCGCGTGGGCCGAATGCCTTGGCCCCTGCCTGTATGACGATTCGATCTACAATTCCGTGCGCCCTCCGCGGCCGTTCGCCGAAGCGGACACGCATCGAGCCATTCGTGTTTATGACGTTCTCGAAAGAGCGGGGATCGAGCTCAAAGAGCTGAGCGATGGTTTTCTCGAGCTTCGCGGATGCGGCGCTCGACTTCTCGTAAATGTCAGTCGCTATCTGCTCGCGTGGTCCAATGCTGCCATGATTCCAGACGTCGCAAGACCCGTTGCGGCATGGGCAAACTGATGCTGACCGCGGGACAGTTCAAGAAACTGCGGAACCGCGCCTACCATTGGTGGGAATGGGCGGCGGGCATCCGCGCGGCGAGCGAGCTGGAGACAGCGCTCGTCAGCCCGCAAATAGAAGGTTACATCACGCTGCTCGACACGAGCGAAATCGTGGAGTACGCGCGACCGAGCTCGCTCCTGCGCAACGAGTATCCGACTCGCCTCGACCTGTCCCTCAACCTAATCTTTGCGCCAGGTGAGTGGGTTTATATGACTGGTCCTCACGGCCGGGAAGTGCGGGGAGTCGGTCAAGGATGGCAGGAGTACATGAACACGGCACTGCTGGAGTTGAAGAGCATGCGCCAGCGTCTGGGCCGCGAGACACTCACGGCCCTGAACGAGGATCTCCATCGCATTCATGTCGCAGGTATCCGCTCCCAGGCGACACAGCTCCTGCAGCTTCTTCGCGAGAACTATCGCTGGCTTTTTTCCGAAACGCACATCCGTCCCTCGGCCGTGTTCGATCGCCTTTTAGCTCGCCTCTACGTTCCCTCCGGAAAAGAGCTCGGCATTCCGTCGGGCTGGGAGTATCAACCGAATCGAGAGCGCGTCGAGTGGTGGAAGCAACGCCTCAACGAAACAGGCCTCGGAAAGAAAGAGCCCGGCCCCAACTTCATTGACGCGCTCGCTCTCGATCAGGTGGAGCAGGTCGCCAAGGTTGCACGTAAGGTACCGATCCTCTTGACGCATAGCGGCAAGATCTTTGAGGCTCTGAGGATTGCGAGAAAGGACGAGCCCGAGTTCTTTCGCCGTGACGGTATCTCGCTCGCGCAACCTCCACAAATGGTGCTTGTACTTCGGTTGCGTAAAGACGCCTCTGCATCTGGGAGGCTAGAGCAACTCCAAGAGGAGCTGACGCGGCAGCAGGCACGCGGCGAGGAAGTCTATGACCTGCTTTCCTCGATCGAGGTAAATGAGAAAGGTGAGGTGAAGCAGTCCTTTGCCTACGCGCGTATCGAACAGGATCTAGAAGAGTTCGAGCGGAGTTGGCGGCAATGGGACGCGCTGCGTCAGGTTCTTCAGACGCTCGAACAGCAGGAAGAAACGCCCGGAATGCTGGCGGGGCTCGAAAAGATCCTGAGGGAGACGCCTGCGGACGATGCGGTGTATTTCCAACGACTCCTAGTGATTGAACTCGATTCTCTTATCACAAAAGTGGACCGGCTCCAAGCGCAGATCGCGAATCGTCTCGCGCCTCCGGCAGTCCCGGAGGAGATGGACCTGCAACCGGAAGACGCTGAGGAGCTTGCAAGTCACGTGGTACGGCTTCGTGCCGAGCCACGTGTCCGTTCTGCTGCGTATCCAATTAGCTCGTTCCGCTTCTCCGATCCGGATATCGTGGCGTATCTCTACCAGATAGCCGACGCGCTCGAAGCGCTCAAGAAAGAAGCAGGGAGCGAGGACGCAAAAGCACATCTCAACAAACTTTGGAGAAACGCCCGCAGCAAGGTGAACCTGAGAGAGAGGCCGGAGCTCTTCCTGTTGTCTGCGGGCGTTTACCTTACGCAGGAAAAGTGGATGCAGGCATACGACGTCGCAACCCGCGGTCTGACGCTCCTCGACGCGCGGGGCGGAAGCGGAAATCGTTACCGAGGCTCGGCGCGCGCCGAGCTTCTCCTCGCCCGCGCCGGTGCCGGACGAGCGTTCGTGCACGCACTGCGTATGGATTTCCCCGCGGAGTGTGAGACGTTCTTGCAAGGCACAGTCGAAGACTGCCTGCTGCTGCTCGAAGCGCAACGGGAGAGCGGCGACGTGGATCCGGACAGCCGCTGCCTGCGTGAGCTCGCCGTCACGTTTTGCGCTTCACACGATCCTGTCTACGGCCCGCACGATCCTGTCTACGACCAGCGCGCAATGCGAGGGCCGATCGGCCTCCGCTTCGACCGCGCCCGTTTTTCAGACCGCATCCCGATCGAAATCGCAAATGATCCACTACTGCTTGCCGAAGTGTTAGCGCGGAAAGCGTGCTCACAGAAGGGCGGGCATTCGTATGCGGAGACTCTCTTTGCAAACACGCATCTCTACGTGATGACCGAGATCGACCGGAGACTCCTCGACGCGAACACAAAGAACCGCCCTCAATACGAGCAGGAGCGCATAGTTCTCGCCGCTGCGCTGGAGTCGGGACACGATGATCCCAACTTCACTGACACGCTCATGTGGCATTCACGCGTGCTCGCCGAAACGAGAAAGAGGCAGGGAGATGCTTCGTGGAAGAAATTCGACGATCGTGCGAGACAATTTGCGACGATGCTCGACAAACATCCGAGCCTCGCAGCCGACACGAACCAGTATTACCATCGCCTCGTGGAGTTCCATAAGGCACGAATCCGCAGGCCGGTTCCTTAGCGTCTGGCTATCTTGAGCGGCGAAAGCACACAGAATCTTTTGGAAGCGTGCAGCGCGCTCTTCAGTCTTGCCCGCTGGAATCACGCCGACCATCCAAGGTGGCGCTCTGATTCGCGCCGCGCTCAGGACAACCCGGCACTACCGCTTGCCTTCTAAGCTGTGGGTCGCAGGTTCGATCCCTACCGGGGACGCCAGCCCGCACGGCGGGCGGCGTCTAGCTGGCCCAGCCTCCGCCACCGGTTCGGGTTTCAGCACGAACTTCGATGCAGCGAAGCAGGCGGCCGGCGCTGTGCCGGCCGTCTCTGGCGATTCCGCAACCAGCGAGAAACCATGCCACGCGACCACGAGACTTCGCAACCGCGAGACCCCGTGCCGGCCTAAAACGACCGGCGGTTGGCGCTGTCGTCGGGGCGGAACTCGTTGCTTTCCGGACGCGGCGACGCGCTCCGTTCCGCCTCTCCGTACGTGCCGCGGTCGCTTGCGCGCCCGATGTAATTCTGACGTTCGGTATCGGTGGTAACGGAAATGTCCTCGCCTGAAACCGGCTGGCGTGTCCGTCCGCGGCTGTGACCGCCTTCGCGGCCGATGGCGGACATGTGCGCGCGGTCGCGGCTCACCGCTTCGCCGCCTTTGCGGCCTGCCACGCGTGCTTCGTCGGATGTGAATTCATGAGCGGTTCCCTTCGAGTGGGCCGCTCGCCCACCTTTGCTCGCGATCTCGCGCTGTTTGGACGGATCCATCGACGCAAAACCGCGCTTACTTGTGTTCGCCATGAGTATCTCCTTGAGTCTTCGAAGTCGGTACCGCAAGAACTGCGTACGAAATGCGTGAGGCGAGCTTATCGGGTTCACGAACTGTGCCATGAACTCCGCAATAACTACGGCTTCGCCCCGGATTGCGCGGACGGGGAATTGACCCTGCTCAATCCGCATTCTGCGGTGTGCATTTGGCACCACGGTCTCGCGCCACGGAGAGATGGGTGAGTGGCTGAAACCAACGGTTTGCTAAACCGTCGTAGGGTCTAAAGCTCTACCGAGGGTTCGAATCCCTCTCTCTCCGCCACCGGGCACGGCCCGGAGCGTTGGCTGGCCAAGCCACTGCCATTTCTTCGCTTCACGCCAGGTCGGCGAGCACGGCGGATCGAAAATCGTCACACATGCTCCGCCACCGCTCCAAGCCAACGACGCGGCCCCCTACTCCGTGCGGAGCGCGTCCACAGGCTCCATGCGCGCTGCGCGGTGTGCCGGTAAGACGCCTGCGGCGAGGCCGACGATCACGGCAATCCCTTCTGCCAGCGCGGCGAACCACCAGGGCGTACTGACCGGGAGGTCCGGGACGATCAGCGTCAGCAGTCGCGCCAACGATGCACCGAGGGCCAGGCCTCCCGACCCTCCGATCGCGGCGAGCAGCGCGGCTTCACCGAGGAAGAGGCCGTGGATCTGGCGGCGAGTGGCACCGAGGGCGACCAGCAGGCCGATCTCGGAGGTCCGCTCGCTCACGGCGATCGTCATGATGGTCAGGATTCCGACGCCGCCCACGAGCAGCGAGATGCTTCCGAGCGCGCCGACCGCGAACGTAAGTACGCCGAGAACGGACTCCATCACATCGAGCATCTTCTGCTGTGTGATGATCGTGACGTCGTCCCGTCCGTGCCGAGCGGCGATGATCCGGCGCACCCCTTCCACCACTCGCTCGACCGGCACCTCGGGATCGTAGGTCACATGGAAGCCCGTCAGACCGTCGCGGTTGAAGAGCTCGAGCGCGCGGGCCACCGGTATGTACACCGTGTCGTCGAGATCCATGCCGAGGAATTGACCCTTCGATTCCATGACGCCGATGACGCGGAAACGGCTGCCGCCGATGGTGATCCGCTCCCCTAGCGGGTTTGCCGCGCCGAAGAGCTCCTCCTTTGCCCTCGATCCGAGCACCGCGAGAGGACGTGGCGCGTAGAGCTCCTGGCGTGGGAGGAACGAGCCGGTGCGGACGTTCATGTGCGCCACGCGCGGCCAGTCGGCGGTCATCCCGTAGATTGTGATCCGCCTCCGTTTTCCGCCAACGCTCACTTCCGCGTTACCGTCGGTAGTGGCGTTCGTGGCCAGCACGAACGGCGCGCGACGCACCGCCTCCGCGTCTTCGACAGTGAGAGGGCGCACCGTTCCGAAGACGCCGATCGACATTCCCGCCGTCGTCACGCGCCCGGGACTGACGATGAGCAGATTGGTTCCGAACTGGCTGAACTCGGCGGTTACGTACTCGCGCACCCCCTGCCCGATCGACGTCAGCAGGATCACCGAGGCGATGCCCACGGCGATTGCCAGCGCGGCGAGCAACGTGCGCAAACCTTGCGAGCGCAGTGCGCCAAGCGTCAGCCGGAGGATGTCCTTCGCGCGCATCGCTTCACCGTCTCGCCAGGGCCAGCGCCGGATTGAGCTGCGCCGCTCGGCGCGCGGGAAGAACGCAAAAGGCGATGCCGGTGACGATCGCCAGCACCAGCGCCGCGACCGCCGCCCAGGCCGGCGCGAATGCCGGAAGTGTCGGATACGCCTGACGCACCGCCCAGCTTCCGCATTGGCCGAGCACCGACCCGGCCAGCCCGCCGGCGCCCGACAGCATCGCTGCCTCAACGAAGAAGACCGCGCGGATCTGCGCGGGCGAAGCGCCGATGGCCTTCAACAAACCGATCTCGCTGGTTCGTTGCGAAACGGCGACCAGCATGACGTTCATGATCAGGATGCCGGCGACGGCGAGGCTGATCGAGGCGATGCCGCCCAAGGCCATCGTAAGCGCCACCAGGATGTGATCGAGCGCCGACGCCACCGCGTCCTCTGTGATGACCGTCACGTCCTCCTCCCCCCCGTGTCGTTCGCGCAGGATGCGGCTCGCTTCCGTCTTCACCCAGGGCACGTCCTCGCGCGCGTTGGCTTCCATGGCCACTCGCAGGAGCGAGTGGAGATTGAAGGACGCCTGTGCTGAAGCGACGGGGATGACCGTGAGCTCATCGATGTCGAGCCCGAGGAATTCTCCCTGCTGGGCGAGCACCCCGATCACGCGAAATCGCCGGTCGCCGATGCGCACGAGCTCACCGAGGGCGCCGTGGGATCCGAACAACTCCTCGCGAACTCTCCAGCCGATCACGCACACCGCGCTCCCGCGGCGAGGATCCTGTGGCGGCAGAAACTGTCCGAGTGCCAGGCGCAGCCCCCAGAGGTGCAACAGCTCGTCGGTCGATCCCGCGACCGGCACATCGCGCCGGCGGCCGTTCCACCAGACTTCGCCTGAGACGAGATTCAGCGGCACGACTCGTTTCACACCGTGGATGCGCCGCAACGCCAGTGCATCGTCGAGCGTGAGGTCGCGCGGCGTTCGCCCGGACACCATCCCGCCGCTCCCGCCGAAGGTCTCCGCGCGCCCCGGAAGGATTACCACCAGATTCGTTCCGAGCGACGTGAACTGATTGCGCACGTAGGCGCGCGCGCCTTCGCCGAGAGATGTGAGGACCACGACCGCGCCCACTCCGATCGACATGGCCAGTACGATCAACAACGTGCGCGAACGGTAGGCGGCGAGCGAGCGCCAGGCAAAGCGCCCAACGTCGACCGCTCTCATGCTGGCCGCTCTCCAATGTCCGTGTGGACCTCCCCGTCGACCATGCGGATCTGACGGCGCGCGCGGTTGCCCAGCGCGGGATCGTGCGTGACCAGGATCAGCGCAACGCCGCGTGCATTCAGGGCCTCGAGAAGCTGAAGAACTTCCCTGCCGGTCGGCTGATCGAGGTTGCCGGTCGGCTCGTCGGCAAGGATGGCGGCCGGACGCATCACCATGGCGCGGGCGATGGCCACACGTTGTCGTTCGCCACCGGAGAGCTGGTCGGGGCGATGCCGCGCCCGATGGGCGATCCCGAATTCGCGCAGGAGGCCGCTGACGATCGTGGCGCGCTCGGCCGAGGGCAGGCCGGCCAGCACCAGCGGCAGCTCGACGTTCTCGGCAGCCGTCAACCGAGGAACAAGATGGAAGAACTGAAAGACGAAGCCGATCTTCTCTCGCCGAACCTGCGCCGCGCGGAAGTCGGTGAGCGCCGTGACGTCTTCCTCATCGAGCCGGTAGACGCCGGCCGTGGGCCGATCGAGTAGGCCGATGATGTTCAGCAGCGTCGACTTCCCCGATCCCGAGGGTCCCATGACCGAGACGTATTCGCCGGGTCCGACCTCCAGGCTGACATTGCGTAGCGCCTGCACCTCGTCGTCGCCGACGCGGAAAGCCCGATGGACCTCACGGAGGAAGATCATCGCTGTTGCGGCTTCTCTTCGACGGCCCTCGCGCCGGCGACAACACCCTGGCGCTCGACCGACAGGGCCACCTTCTGCCCCGGCTCGAGCCCGGAGCGCACTTCTGTATACGCCCAGTTCGCGATCCCAACGTCGAGACGGCGCTCCTCGAGAATGCCGGCAGCGTTGTAGAGGAGGACGCGATTGCCTTCGCGCAGCGCTTGCGTCGGAACGCGAACGACGTTCTCGTGCGCGTCCAGGATGATTTCGATGTCGGCGCTGTAGCCGACGAGCAGAGCCTTTGCGTCCGCGGGATTGGAGAGCTCGACTTCGACGTCGACCGTACGTGCCTGCTTCTCGATGTCGACCACGTACGGTGCGACACGCCGCACACGTCCGGGGAATCGCCGCCCTGGCAAGGCTTCGATGGAGATCGTCGCCGGTTGCCCGACGCGCACCTGTGCCACGTCAACTTCGTCGATGGGCGCTGTGACATACAGGCATCGATCGTCGATCAGGTCGATGACCGGTGGCGTCGGGATTCCGGGAGGCGATGGCATCGTGAACTCGCCGAGCTCGCCATTCAACCTGGCCACAACTCCGTCGAACGGCGCGCGCAGCACGGTCCGGGTCAGGTTTGCCTGAGCGACCTGAACGCCTGCCTCGCTCTGTTGCACATCGGCGCCGGCGGCGTTGCAGGCGGCGCGCAGGGTCTTTCCCACGGAGATTGCGCGGTCCAGTTGGTCATCGGGTAGGAGCCCCTCGCGGTGAAGTTTGCGCGCGCGTTCCGCCTCACGCTCCGCCACCGCGGCATTCAGACACGCTTCCTGCGCGTGCAGCGTCGCGCTGCGCGCTTGTTCCTGCGCCACGCGGGCCTGCGCGACCCCGTTCTGACCCCACAGCTCAAGCAGCACCTGGCCCGCCCGCACGCGATCGCCTTCGCGCGCCGGGAGCGAGACGATCTGCCCACCCGACGGAGGCGCCAGCTTGGCCCGGCGACAGGCCTGTACTGTTCCCGCGCGTGTATTGGCAACCGTACGCTCGACGCGTCCGCGGTCCACCACGCCCAATACCACCGGCACCGCCTTCGGCCGTGTGGTTCGCCACATGCCGAGCCCAATGACAGCGACGACGAGCGCCGCGAAGAGCAACCGTCCACCAAACCGCCTCGCCGCTCCGATGGTCGTCATGCTCTTGTTCCCTTGCAGCGTCGAATCCCGGACAATGACCACGCTACTCCATTTTCATGACGATTTCTTCGGCGCGCGAAGAGCCGCCGCGACGACTGCGGCTCGAAAATCGTCCTCGTCCGAGAGACGGCGATGTCTCGACACCAACATAGGAACGACTGGTGGAACCGCTGGGCACCGGACCGAAACACACCGTGCTCGGACAGAAACACGGCATGCACGGGCCGAAACATAGCGCGCTCGGGCCGAAACATAGCGCGCTTGGACCGAAACACAGCGTGCACGGGCCGAAACACGGCGTGCACGGACCGAAACACAGCACGCACGGACCGAAACACAGCACGCACGGACCGAAACACAGCGTGCACAGGTCGAAACACGGCGTGCACGGGCCAAAACAAGACGCGCTCGGACCGAAACACGGCGTGCACGGACCGAAACACAGCGCGCTCGGACCGAAACACAGCGCGCTCGGCCGAAACACCGTGTGCGCGGACCCTTTCGCCCTGTTCGTGCAGCTCGGCGCGGTACGCTGGTTGGCCGTCCTCCGCGACCATTACCGACTAATTCAGAGCGCGTTCGACCGCATCGATCGTCGCGTCGATCTCGATCGTTCGCTCTGGCGGCACGTTATGGAGAATCGCGTCGGTATCCTTCAGCAGGTGGCCGGTCAGGACGCATACGACGCGCTCTCCCTCTCTCATGACGCCCGCGGCGTGTAATTTTTTCACTCCCGCCAGGGTCGTTGCCGACGCCGGCTCGCAGCCGATGCCCATCTCGTCGATCTCGCGCTTGGCCTGCATCAGCTCTTCGTCCGTCACCTGTTCGACGATGCCGTTCGTCAATTGAATGGCGCTGACCGCTTTGGCGTGGCTGACCGGATCGCCGATGCGGATGGCGCTGGCGACTGTCTCCGCGGCGATGCGATGCCGCTCGGTGAAACCGTCGCGATAGCTGCGGTAGAAGGGATTGGCGCCGCTGGCCTGGATCGACGCCAGCCGCGGCATCGTGGCGATCCAGCCGGCGTCGAAGGCCTCGCGAAGTGCTTTGCCGAACGCGCTCGTATTGCCGAGGTTCCCGGCCGGGACGACGATCCAGTCGGGAGCGTTCCACTCCAGATCCTGCAGCAGTTCCCAGACGATCGTTTTCTGTCCCTCGATGCGGAACGGATTGATGGAGTTGACGAGATAAATGCCCAGGCGGTCGCTGGCTTCGCGGACGAGCTGCATCGCCGCATCGAAATCGCCGCGAACCGCGAGCACGGTGGCGCCGTACGCCAGAGTCTGGGCCAGTTTTCCGGTCGACACCTTCCCGGACGGGATGAAGACTACGGCGCGCAGGCCGGCCTGCGCGGCGTACGCGGCCAGCGACGCGCTCGTGTTGCCGGTCGATGCGCAAGCGACGGCGCGCGCACCCAGGCGCCTGGCCTGCGTCATGGCCACGGTCATGCCGCGGTCTTTGAAGGAGCCGGTGGGGTTTTCGCCTTCGTGTTTGAAAAAGAGGGAGTCGGGAGTCGGGGATCGGGGGTCGGAGGAAACGGCGCCAGGCTCCGACCCCCGACTCCCGACTCCCGACTCCCTCTTGTACAAACGCGTCGCCCCTTCCGGATGCGTGACGATCTCGCTCTCATCGACCTCCAGCACCGCTTCGCGGAACCGCCAGACGCCGCTTTTGTCGATCGTGCGGCGGCTGGAGAGACGGGCATCGAATGTCTCCCGCCGCGGCATGACGTCGCGCTCGACACTCAGCAACTCGCCGCAGCCGCACGTGTACCGCACCTCGGACGGATCAAAGCGCCGCCCGCATCCGATGCACTGGAGCCATTCGTTCATACGGCATGCACTCCCCGCCGCGCGATCGGCGACACGTTCGCGATCGATCCGACTTGCTCGAACGCCGTCTGCATCGCACTGGCGACGCGCCGCGCGGCATCGTCATCTTCACAGATCGCGACGAGTGTCGGCCCGGAGCCGCTGATGGTGCAGGCGAAGGCGCCGGCGTCGGTGGCCGCGCGCTTCACGGCGTTGAAGTGCGGAATGAGCGCCGCGCGGCGCGGCTCGGCATAGCGATCGTCGAGCGCGCGATGCAGCAGTTCGCCGTCGCCGGTGGCGAAGGCGTGGACGACACCGGCGGTGTTCGCCATCTGCTGCACCCACACCGCGCGGCCGGACGTCGAGGGCAGAACCTCCCGCGCCGCTTTCGTCTGAATGCGCACGTCAGGAGTCACGAGCGCGAGGCGCCAGTCCGCCATCACCGTAAGGGCGATGATGTCGATCGGCCGCACGGAGCGCGAGAGCGCCAGTCCGCCGAGGATCGATGGCGCGATGTTGTCGAGATGCTCTCCCGCGACCATCATTTCCCCTTGCAGCGCGGCCGCGGCCAGCTCGTTCGGAGCCGTCTCCGATCCCATCGCCAGCGCCGCCGCGAACGCGCCGGCGACGCTGCTGGCCGCGCTGCCGCCGAGGCCGCCAGAGAGCGGGAGACCCTTGTCGATGGTGACGATCGGATTGCGCGCGTCGCCATGGGCGCGGAGCCAGGCGATGGCCGCGATGGCCGCCGCGTTGCGCTGGGGATCGAGCGGTACGAGCGTGGCGTCGACCCCGGTGATGGCGTCGACGCGCGCATCGCCGCCGGTGAGCTCGACGGTCACGCGATCGCCGAGCCCTTCGATGGCCAGGCCGAGGACGTCGAAGCCGGGACCGACGTTGCCGATCGAACCGGGCGCAAACGCGCTCCCTTTCACCGGGGACGCCTCCGCCGCTCCTCCATGGCGATAGCCACGATGTCGTTGAGAACTCCCGCCGCGGTCACCGTCGCCCCCGCGCCCGGACCGGTGACGACGAGCGGGTTGGCCTTGTAGCGCTTCGAATAGATGGCCACCTGATTGTCGGTGCCGCGGAGATGGGCGAGCGGCGAGCTTTTGAGGACTGCCTCGATGCCGACCGAGATCGAGCGGCGGCGAATCCTGGCGACATAGCGCAGGACCTTGCCCCCGCGCCGCGCGCGCTCGACGCGCTCGCGCCAGGCCTCGTCGAGCGAGCCGAGGCTCAGGACGAAGGCGCGCGCGTCCGCGTGAACACCATCGTCATGGAAAAGCGGCTCGAGCTCAATCTCGTCCGGTTCCGCGCGGTAACCGAGTGTTCGCGCCAGGATCAGCGCTTTGCGCGCCTCATCTTTGCCCGAGGGATCGTCGCGTGGATCGGGCTCCGTGTATCCGAGCTCCCACGCTTTTCTGACGGCATCGGAGAATGCCACGCCATCCTCCAGCGCTGTCGTGATGAAGCCGAGCGTGCCGGAGAAACAGCCGAGGATCATCTCGATCGAATCGCCGGCGCTTTGCAGTTTGGCGATGGTGTCGAGCACCGGCAGGCCGGCACCGGCGGTGGCTTCATAGCGGATCGATAGATGGCTCTCTTTCGCCGTGGCCATCAAGCGATCGAATTCGATCTGCGGCCCGGCCAACGGCTTCTTGTTCGCGCAGACGACGTGAAACCCATGCTCGAGCGCCTCCTGCAGCAGCGGTGCGGTCTCTTCGGAGGTCAGATCGACCAGCACCGGCCGGTACGACGGCAGCATCCACAGCTCGCTGCGCATCATCGTTTCGAGCTCGTGCAACGTCAGCGGCGAGCCGCGCTCGAAGAGGCGCGCGCCGGATGCCTTCTGTTTGGCAAATCGCCGTAACGCGCCTGGGGCGAAGCCTTTGTCATCGATCTGAATGCCGGAACGATCGGCGACGGCGACGACCTTGAGATCGATGCCGAGATCGCGGCGAAGATGCGGCTGCTGCGCGATGAGCTGCCGTGCCAGCTCGCGTCCGATCTGGCCGAGACCGAGGAGCGTGAGCTTGGCCTCGCGCCCGGTCGTGTCGGCGAGCGGACGAATCTTGTGCAACTGGTATTCGGAGTGGAGCGCCAGGAGCGCGCGCGTGGCATCGCTCTCGGCGACGGCCACGGTGATGTTCAGCTCCGACGATCCCTGCGCGATGGCCACGATGTTGACGCCGGCCGCGGCGATCGCGGAGAAGGTGCGGGCCGCGATGCCCGAGGTGCCGCGCATGCCCAGGCCCACCACGGCGATCAGCGCCACGCGCTTCTCGGCGTCAATTCTGTCGATCAGGAGAAGCTTTCGTTCGGATTCAAAAACACGCTCGAGCGCGGCCACGGCATGATCGGCCTCCGCTTCCGGCACGACGAAGCAAATGCTCGATTCGCTGGAAGCCTGGCTGATCATCGAGACCGAATGTCCCGCCATCGAGAGCGCGGTGAATGCGCGGCCCGCCACGCCCGGCACGCCGATCATCCCTTTGCCTTCGATGGAAATCAGCGCCTGGCGATGGATGGCCGTCAGCGCCTTGACGGGATACGCGCCCGGTTTCACATCGCCGGCGATGCGCGTGCCGGTGCTCGTCTCGCGAAATGTGTTCCGCACGAACAGTGGGATCTTCCTGTCGACGAGCGGGATCATCGTGCGGGGATGCAGCACCTTGGCACCGTAGTAGGCCAGCTCCGCCGCCTCGCGATAGTGCATGCTGGCGATGACGCGCGCGGCGGGTACGCTCTTCGGATCGGCGGTCATGAGGCCGTCCACTTCTTTGTAGAGCGTCAATGCGCGCGCGCGTACGCTGCGCGCCACGATGGCGGCGGAGAAGTCGCTGCCTCCGCGCCCGAGGGTGACCAGCGAGCCGTCCGGACCGCTGGCGATGTAGCCCGGAATGATCACGACGTTCCCCTCGGCGAGCAGCGGCAGAACGTGTTTCTTCGCCTCGCGCTCGCACCTCGCCAGGTTCGGCCAGAGCGTGCCGAGGCGATTCTCCGTCTGGATGATGTCGACCGCATCGACGTAGACGGCATCGATCCCCGCTTCCTCCGCGGCCGCCGAGAAAATCCGCGCCACGGCGCGTTCTCCGCGCGCGACGAGCGCATCCAGTGCGCGGGGCGTCAACTCCCGGAGCACGGAGATGCTCTCCATCATCGAGCGCATCTCGTGCACCGAATCGCGAATCACGCCTGTAAGCTCCTCGGCACGACGCTTCGATGCGATCAGCTCCGAAACCAGCAGCATGTGCCGCGCTTCGAGCTCCGCCGCCGCATCTTCGCAATGCCCGCGATCGCACCGTAATGCCGCGTGCCCCGCGTCGAGCAGCAGGTCAGTGATGCCGTTCATCGCCGAAACGACGACCACGACATTCGGAGCCGCGCGCCGCACGTGCGCCAGCGCAATGCGAATTGCCTCGGCATCGCCGACCGCGACGCCGCCAAACTTGAATACCTCGGGAAGGGACTGCTTCATGAGGGGTCGGAGTATAGCGATCCTGGTCGTGAGCCTCCTTGGTGTCATCGTCGGCTCGGTCATCAATCGCGGTCGTGTGTCCGCCGCGGCCGCTTGACGCCATCCTCCATCTACGCGTATAACCTGACCCAATGACTTCCGTGCTCTCGATGGTGGCGATGATGACCTGCGCATGTCCGATGTGTCCCATGCGCGGGCACGACGTCTTCGAGAGCTGATCCCAGGCTTCCACGAACGAACTCAAACCCGCAACGGCGTGCCGTCGCGGGTTTTCTGTTTCTGCCCACCTCTCACGCCGTCCGGGTCAACCAGAAAGGATGACCGATGGCGCCCCAGAGACCGATCGCGATTTACTACGAGCACCCGCAGTGGTTCCGTCCCCTGTTTCACGAGCTGGAGCGGCGTGAGACTCCCTACGTCCGCATCGATGCCGGCCAGCATCGCTTCACCCCCGGCGAAGGGCCGCGCAACGGCTCGCGTCCCGCGCTGCTCTTCAACCGCATGTCGCCCTCGGCGTGGAAGCGCGGCCTCCGTTCGGCAATCTTTTACACGCACGACTACCTCGCCCATCTCGAGCGCGAGAACGTGGCCGTGTTCAACGGCGCCGCTTCCTACCGCTTCGAGACCAGCAAGGCGTTGCAGCTCTCGCTGCTGTCGCAACTGGGATTTCCCAGCCCGCGCACGCGCATCGTCAACCATCCCTCGCTGTTGCCGGAAGCGGCGGAGGGTCTGCTCTTCCCGCTCATCGTCAAACCGAACATCGGCGGCAGCGGCGCGGGGATCCGCCGCTTCGATACGTTTCTCGCGCTCGTCGAAACATCCCAGGATCCCTCGCTCGCCGACAGCGTCGACGGCACGCTTCTCCTTCAGGAGTACCACCCGCCGCGCAACCGCAGCATCGTGCGCGTGGAAACGCTGGAGCACCGCTACCTCTACGGCATCCGCGTCCACCTCGGTGATGAGGACGGTTTCGATCTATGCCCGGCCGATATCTGCAAGAGCACCGACGGTCGCGAGCTGACCTCCGCCGCCTGTCCCGCCGATGCGGTGAAGCGCGGCCTCAGCGTCGAGCCGTACGAGCCGCCCGCTGAGATCATCGACGCCGTCGAACGGATCGCCGCCGCCGCGCACCTCGACGTCGGCGGCATCGAGTATCTCGAAAGCGAGCGTGACGGCGAGATCTACTTCTACGACATCAACGCCCTCTCGAACTTCGTCGCCGATCCCGTCTCGGTCGTCGGCTTCGATCCGACAGCGCGGCTGGTTGACGCCCTCGTGGCCCGCGCGGAGAGTGCGTCATGAGCCTCCGATTCGGTTACTGGCTTCCGATGTTCGGAGGATGGCTTCGCAACGTCGACGATGAGCGGATGGAGGCGAGCTGGCGCTACGTGCGCGACCTGGCCGTGCGCAGCGAACAGATCGGCTACGACATCAGCCTCCTTGCCGAGCTCAATCTGAACGACATCAAAGGTGTCGACGAGCCGAGTCTCGACGCCTGGACCACCGCCGCCGCACTGGCTGCGGTCACCGATCGCCTGGAACTGATGGTAGCCGTCCGTCCCACGTTTCATCATCCGGCGCTGCTTGCAAAACACGCGGCCAGCATCGATCAGATCAGCAAAGGCCGCATCTCGCTCAACGTCGTCTCCGCCTGGTGGCGCGACGAAGCATTGCAGTACGGACTGGCGTTCGACGAGCACGACACGCGCTACGAGCGGACCGCGGAATGGCTGGCCGTCGTCGACGGACTCTGGTCGCAGCCGCGCTTCAGTTACGAAGGAACGCACTACACGATCCGCAACGCCATCCTCGAGCCGAAGCCGGTGCGCAAGCCGGTGATTTACGCCGGCGGCGAATCGGAAACGGCCAAAAACCTCATCGCCGAGCGTGCCGACGCCTACGTCATGCACGGCGATCCACCCGAACGTCTGGCGCCGAAGATTGCCGACATGACCGCGCGCCGCGAACGCCTCGCCCCCGGGAAACCGCCGCTGCAGTTCGGTGTGGCCGGCTTCGTCGTCTGCCGCAATTCCGAAGAGGCCGCGCGGCGTGAGCTGGCCCGCATCACCGACGTGAAGGCGACCGCACGCGGTTTCTCCAACTACGAGCAGTGGCTCTCCGGCACGAAGCTCGAGCAACACGTGTCGCTGGAGGACTACTCGGTCTCCAACCGCGGCTTGCGAACGGGACTGGTCGGAACGCCGGAGCAGATCTCGGTACGGCTCGACGAGCTGGAACGGATCGGCATCGATCTCACGCTTCTCCAGTTCAGCCCGCAGGCGGAGGAGATGGAGCGCTTCGCGGCGGAAGTGATTGCCAAACGCGGCGCGCTGTCACATGGCGCGGAACGACACATTCCCGATCGCGAACGAGTCTTGATAACCTAGTACCCATGACGACCACAGAAATTGCCGGTCCTATCGTCAGTCACATGACCGCCGAAGAGATGATCGCGCTCACGAAGCGCCACACGATTTTTTCCTGGTCCGCGCAGGCAAGCGTGAATCCGATCGCGATGGTGCGCGGCGAAGGGATCTATTTCTGGGATGCCGACGGCAAGCGTTACATGGACATGAACTCGCAGCTCATGTGCGTGAACATCGGCCACGGCGACAAGCGCGTGATCGAGGCCATCAAGCGTCAGGCCGACGAGCTGGTCTACGCCGGCCCGGGGATGGCCAGCCCCGTTCGCGCACGCATCGGAAAGATGCTGGCCGATCTCACGCCGGGCGATCTCAATCGCTTCTTCTTCACCCTCGGCGGTGCCGAGGCCAACGAAAACGCCATCCGGATCGCCAGGATCGTCAGCGGACGGCAGAAGATCATGGCCCGCTACCGCTCGTATCACGGCGCTACCGCCGGCTCCATCTCGCTCACCGGCGATCCGCGCCGCTGGGCCAACGAGCCCGGCATCCCCGGCGTGGTCCGTTTCTTCGATCCTTACAAATACCGCAGCCATCTCTATCGCGAAGGCGACAGCGACGCCTCCTTCGTGCAGCGTTGTCTCGATGAAATCGAGGAGACGATTGCCTACGAAGGCCCGCAGACCATCGCCGCGATCTTCGTCGAGACAGTCACGGGAACGAATGGACTGATCGTCCCTCCCGACGGCTACCTGCAGGGTCTTCGCCAGATCTGCGACCGTCACGGCATCTTCCTCGTCTGCGACGAAGTGATGTGCGGCCTCGGCAGAACGGGACGGTGGTTCGCCGCCGATCACTGGAACGTCATCCCCGACATGATCACCATGGCCAAGGGCCTGACCTCCGCCTATCTCCCCCTCGGCGCCGTGGCCATCAGCGACCGCATCGCCAGCTACTTCGACCGCAACACGTTTTTCGGCGGCCTTACCTACAACGCTCACCCGATGAGCCTGGCCGCGGCCGAAGCCTGTCTGCAGGTGATGATCGACGACGACACCATGGGTCACACGCAACGGATGGGCCGCGTGCTGTCTGAGCTGCACGCGGAGATGAAAGCGAAGCATCCCTCGGTCGGTGACGTGCGCTCCATCGGTCTCTTCGGCGTTCTCGAGCTGGTACGCAATCGCCAGACGAAGGAGCCGATGGCTCCCTTCAACGGCACCAGCCCCGAGATGCAACGCCTGGGCGCGTTCCTGCGCGATCAGGGGATGTACGCCTTCATCAACTGGAACAACCTCTTCACCAATCCGCCGCTCTGCATTACCGAGCCGCAGTTGCGGGAGGCGTTCACCATCATCGATCGGGCCCTCGAAATCACCGATGCCGCGGTCACACCCTAGCCTGCATTTCGCACAGTCTTGCTTGAACCACTCGCAACTCCCTTTCGTCGAGAGTCCTTCTCACCCCGCGGTTTTTTGCGGGGTGAGAAGGGCTCCCGACGGGGTACAGGCTGCCGAGGATTCCTGTGAGAGTGTTTTTGCGAACACGCGCGGCGGCAATCACGGTGGAGGTCACGACCGCGGCTGCGCTGGCAGCTCTTTGCGTGCGTGGTCTCTACCTCCGCTGGTTCGCGGACGACTATTGGATCCCCGGTGTCACCGCCATCCACGGCTTCTGGGGCGGGCAGGCTCACTGGTACCGCGTCTGGAGTGGCCGCTACGTTTGTACGTTCGTTATGGCCGTCCTCGCTTCGATGGGGCCATGGACGGCTGCTCTCCTCGTGACGCTCACCGTCATCGGAATGGCCGCTGCTCTGCGAGCACGTTTGGGCTGGCCCCTGGCGTTGGCGATGACCTGGGCAATCCTCCTCGGCACCAGCGATGTGCCGCAATCGGTCCTGTGGCAGACCGGCCTTACCTCCTACGCGATTCCCCTGGTGGCATTCGCCTGGTGGCTCGGCAACGCTGCCGGACGAGAGGAGTGGCGGTGGTTCGACGTCGTCGTACCTCTGGCGGCGGGTGGATGCTCGGAGACCGGAGTCCTGATGCAACTCGTGGTTTGCGTGATCGCCTTCGCGGCGTGGCGGCGGAAGCCGATGCTCGCCGCCTTCCTCGGATCGCTGGTCTCGTTAGCGATCATGGCCGCGGCCCCCGGCAATGCCGTGAGGAAGGCAGCGTATCCGCCGATACCGCCGCTGGGGCGACTGATCGAGACCACCGCCGGGGATGCACGAGCGTTCTTTCTCGACACGTTCGCCGCCGCCGGCATCGTCCTCCTCTTCGTCTTTCTCGCGTCGGCTCTCTTCGCGCCGCGCGTATCGCGCCGGCTGTTGATCGTGACCATACTCTCCGCGGTCGCCTGCGTGTTCGTGACGTTCATGCCGGCCGAGGCAACGATCCTGATGGCCCTGCCGCAGCGGGCGCGGATCGTCCCCTACGCCCTCCTCGTTGCCGCGGTGGCGGCCCTCGGCGCGGCGGTTCCGCTGAGGGATCGATGGAACGGCCCGCTCGCGGCCACCCTGATGATCACCGCGATCCTGCCCCTCATCACCGCTGTACAAATGGCGCGTGAGATCCCGCCGGCCCGAACGTTTGCAAGAGGGTGGGATCGCTTCGACGCCTTTCTCCGCACGCAACGAGGGCGTGATGTCTTCGTTGACGGAGCGCCCGTTACCGTCGGTACGATGGTGTTTCTGGGGCACGAGCCTTTCGGCAACAAGTACATGAGCGATCGCTACGGCCTGCGTTCGCTCGTGCGCATGCCGCCCTATCGGGACGGCCGTCTGGCGATCGGACCGCTCCCCAAAGACGCGGTGCGCTACCGCTTCAACGATTCCCCGTAACCTACGAAAGGAACTTCGCCAGGAAATCGGGGTGAATGGTCCAGCCGAAGAACCCGGCCAGGCCGAACAGAACGCCGAAGAACATGAACGCCGAGGCGACGGCGAGCAGCCAGCGCTTCTTCGTCAGCGCCGTGACTCCGAACAAGGCGATGGCGACGGACAGGCATGCTTCCGACATGTCGAACTGATCGTCGTGAAAGTTGAGGGCGTCGTACTGCTTCTGGTCGTCCTCGGCCTGCTTGCGGATGTCCGTCTTCTCTTTCTCGTACTTCTTGACCTGTTTCTGGTAGGTGACGATCTTCGCGTCCAGCATCGGAGCGAACTTTGGATCGGTCAGCATCGCTCGCTGAAGCTGAAGCTCATCGAGCGTCGCCTCGGCCAGGTTCTGTTTCATCCCCTTGGCCTGGTAGTACGACCAATGGTCGACCGCGTTTGCCTGTGCTTGTTGCATCCCCTGGACGATGTTGCCGTCTTTGACGTTGCAAACTGCCATGAACGTGGCCGTGATCGCCACGAGCAAGGCGATGATGGAGTTCAGCCGCGATTCCGAGGCATGTTCGAGGGCTTCATTGATGGTGTCGCTGACGTCTGCCATGCGGCGAATTGTACAGACGTTGACAGTCAGAAGTACTCGGGATGCTCCCTGGCCATCTCCGCCTCGCCGCGAGCAATGCCGTCGAGCAGCTTGTGCTTGGGAGTGATGATCCGGGCCGTCTCGTAACAGCGCCAGGTGTCGACCGCGTCGTAGCCGGTATCGAGACTGTCGCCGAGGTCCTTCCAGACACCGGTGATGAACGGATTTTTCGTGAGCGCGGCCACCAGCAGCGAGGCTGCCGCCTCGCGGTTGCCAAGGCTCGATTCCATGTTCGCGCGGAAGATGCCGAGAACGTAGGCCTTGTCGCCGGCGAGCGCCGCCAGTCCCTGGAGGGTCGCGACATTGGCCCTGGCCTGAGCCTCACTGGCGGCCTGGAACGCGCCCGCGAGCGCCCGGACGTTCCCGTCACGGGTGATGCTTTCCGCACGCTTGTTGAAGTCGGGCGGCATCTCGCCGCCGAGCATCAGTTGGAGCTCGATGTATCCGAGCATCGCCTGAAGCGGCCTCCCCATATCGGCCGCCTCGTTCGCCGTGGCCAGGATGCGGGCGGCAAAGGCAGCCCGCGATTCGGGGGTCGATGATGCGACCCTCGCTGCCGCGGCGGCGGCACCAGGATTCGTCATCGGCGTCTTCTCCAGCGGCGGCAGGACATAGTCCGTATCGGGCGTCTTCCTGCTCTCCAGCACCTCCAGCCGCAGCGCGTTGCCGAAGGCCGGATCGCTGTAGCGGACCCACTTCGGAATGCCGTCGAGCTTCTGCAGGTCATCGAGAATCTCCGGATGGCCGCCGACGGTGTAACGGAGGTAGCGGATGTAGAGGTCGCGGTCCGCGGCGGTGAGCGGCACGAGTTTCGTCGAATACGCAAAGAGCTCTTTCCCCTGCCAGAGATAGTGCTGCTCGCCGTCGTTGCTCTTACGCTCGATCCCCGAAGCGCGTTTGGCGTCGCGCCGGAGCGAAAGCTGATGCTCCGCGAGCGTCGGTGACATCGGATTGTTCTCGACCTTCCCCGCCTCCAGGGCGCCGCCCAGCATCATCCGGTTTTCGAGCTCCGCATCTTTGCCGCTGAACGCCGCGTACATCGACTCTTCGACGAGACGGTGCGTTTGCGGATCGACACCGATGATGACGCGCTTCGCGAAGTCGTAAACACCGCGATTGCTGCCGTCCGCCCACTCGATCCAGCGGGCACCGAGCGTGAGATGGATGGTCTGCTGCGCGGGCGGCTGCTTATCGCCGCCCTGCGTCTGCAGGCCTTTGACGGGGAAACTGCTTCGCTCGGACTTCACGGTGAGCTCCGTGTTCGCCCGTGCCAGGAGCGGAGCGAAAACGAGGAGGGCGGTGGCGATGGTGGTACGCGTGGTCATGGAGCGAAGCATACCGGGTCAACTGAGTTGCTGTCGCCGGGAACCTTCACTCGAACGACGGTGCTGGCTGCCCACCAATATGAGTCACTCACGATCAGATCTTGCGAGGATACGAGTCTTCAGCATTCCAAAATCGGTCGAAATAGATCAGGAGCCGACCTATTTATATCCGATCGCGAACTATTTATATCCGATGGGGATCTATTTAGATCGGAACAGGATCTATTTAGATCCCAGGCGGAGCTATTTAGATCCGAAGTCGAACTATTTAGATCCGAAGTCGATCTGTTTAGATCCGAAGTCGATCTATTTAGATCTCAGGTCGATCTATTTAGATCCCAGGTCGATCTATTTAGATCCCAGGTCGATCTATTTAGGTCCCAGGTCGATCTATTTAGATCTGATGTTCGGTTATGGAGATCGAAACGCGATCTATCGCGGGCCGGGCGTGGTCCTTCAGGACCGCTGTCTGGTCAGCCCGGCGCTGTAAATCGCCGTGTCGGGGTGGTACGCGCGCCACGCGAACCAGTAGTCGCGAAGCAATTCGATCTTCGCGACTTGCCGGCCGGTCAGGGGACCACGAATCGCCCGTCCGGCAAAATCCCACTCGCTGCCGGTCGCACCGTCGACCAGGAGCGTATTCACCGGTTCGTAGTAGGCATAGTCCGAGCACGGGACGCCGTTCGATCCGACCTTATCGCCGAACTGATTCGCCCCGTCGTGATGACGGTACGCACAGACCGCCCGAGCCGCGATATTGCCGACGCCCTGCGGCGTGGAGGGATCGGTCGATGCGTCATCAGGATTGAATCCCTTCCCCCGCATCTGCTCATCGATCCAGGCCTTGTCCTCGGGGTAGACATCGATCAAGGCCCGATACGCCGCATACGCGATGGCCTTCTCCTTGTTCGCCAGCGTCCGCTCCGATGCCGGCCGCCGCAACGTCCTACCCAGCCGCGTCCCGACCGCCTTCTCGTCATACGCCACCCACGCGTCATACATCGCCGTCAGCGCGATTGCCAGCGGCCGCGAGATGATCGTCGGTCGCGCCCCATGCCGATCGACCTCGCGCGCCGTCGCCTCCAGCGAGATGTCCAGCCACTCATACGCGGCGGATAGTTTCGGCGGCGCAGCCGCCTTTCCGACCACCGGCCACAAAAAGAACACAAGCATCACGGCGGTGACGGCCGGACGTAGCGTTTTCATGTGTGGCGGAAAGTTACGTGAAGAGGGTGGGGGGAGGCAAGGGGGCACTTAGTAGGATCGCCTACGCGGCTCAGCTTGTGCGTGTTGACTCCCGAGCGGATGAATGCTCCATCTGAATCAAAATGTTAGAGAAACGAGCTCGCTCTTCGCGGTGTCGACGCCTTGAAAGTCGAAGGAGAAGTGGAGAAGAAGCGGACAGTCGAGGGAAGCGACACCGCCTTCGCGGCAAGAACTAGAGCGCCGTCGGCGGCGTGGATGTCGACCCGGTTCCGGCCTCGTCACGATACTCTCCGAGGTGGCGCTATACGGACGTCTTCGAAAGGAATCGTCCGTGGCGGCAGGAGATGTGCGTCTCTAAGCACTGCTTCATGGAGGTTTGTCGTCAATCCGCTCACCGGACCTCACGCAATCGGGGCTCCCCGACTTTTCGCTGCGCACGCCGACGGCGACAAGCTGTCCGGTGACTATTCAATGGAGCCTCGGGCCGATGTCTTGCAGTGTCGCGCAACCCGCTTGCACTTGCAAGCGCTGAATCTCACCGATATGTTCCTGGATCTCAGGATCTCCGAACTTTGGCGGAGCAGTCGCGAGCAATTCGAGCGCATTCGAAAGACGCTCGCATGTCTGCGCGCGAAGAGTGTTCGCGGTAGTGCCCTCCAGTTCGAGAAGAGATCGTTCCCAGTTTGAATACGCCAACCGGTACTCTGCCATGGCGATCGTATCGGCGAAACGGTAGTGCCACAACGAGTGCTCTTTCCCGTTTTCCACGACGCGCTCGTGCTTGAATTCCTGCACTCGTTGGACATACTGGCGCGTGCGTTCCTCAAAAATCGACAGTACGGTGCCAACGTAGGCACAATGATTGATGGCAAATGCGAGTCCTCGCCTGTCACCTGATGACTCAAGCAAAGAAACCGCCTTCTCACCGTAGCGATAGCTCTGCACCGCCCATGGTGCCCGCGTCAAAGCCCCATCCTCGCCTTCTCCTTTCACACCACCTGTGAGGTGCTCGCCATCCGATATCGACACGTAATAAGCAGCGTAAGCAAGACCGATATACTGGCGGTCGCTGTAGGGCCCCGTTGATCTGGCAATTTCGCCCTCGAGACTGAACATATGGTGCTGCTTCTCGGGAGTGCTGAACGGAGGTCCAACGCGTGCCCGTGCCGCCGTGCGCATGATCGCGAGCGATGCCTCGATCTCGCCGGGCTTCAGATGCCGATCGTAACCATTGATGGTCAGAATGACGCGCTCGAAAAGCGATAACGTCCAAAGGACGCCGCAAATGACGAGACACCTCGATTCGTCCAGCTCTTCAAGGGCATCTCGCACGAGATCCGTGGAAGCGTGCAGGGAAGCGGTAGGATTCGTGTCGAACAATTTCCCCATCATTGTCGCGGCGTATTGCAGATCATTCTCGTCGATATTACCTCCCCAGCGGATTAGGCCAAGGTCGCGCAGAGGATCGGTGACCGCAAACTCAGTCCGTTGCGGGCCATCCTTGCCGAGGAGCTTGAAGACACGCTTCGACACGTCCCGTACGAATTCCATCCGCTCGTAGAACTCGCTGACTTGGAGGGCGAGGTCGCTCTTGAGGCTTTCGGCATCCCTTTCGATTTCCTTTCGTAGCTGCCGGCGCGGGACGCCCGTATTCATAAAGTGAAATACGGCCTCGGCGTCAGCCACGAGAGCGCGCAGCGATTCTGGAGCCCGATAGCGAGTGAAAAGGCGCTCGAGGAACGAGGCTTGCTGGATGTCGGCGATGACATCGTCCAGCTGGCGGTCGCCGATCATCAGCTTCTCGAGCCGTTTATGAACGGCGCGTTCATCAGTTTTCTCTCGATCCTTCAAAGCGTGCGTCAGCTCGCGCAACACCCGCTCTAGCTCGGAAATTGAGACCGGCGGGGGGCCGCCGTCGTCAGCCACTTCGAGGTCGGAGTCGGGCATGCGAAGAGCCTCGAAGCAGGCCCGCATGATGAAGTACTCGGTCTTCCGGAGGACAACGCCGGCGTTCCAGCTCCGCTCGATTTTCCACTGATCGGGAACGTCGTAGGACAGGAGTTCCCGGATAGGTTGTTCATTTCGGACGATCTTCTGCAATGCACTGTTCGTGTGAAAGCGCACCATCGGTGCGACCCCTGATTGTGACGACTCCACGATCATCCGCCGGAGTATGAGCACGGAAACGGCATCAGTCAGGTCGTTGATGGGAACGTGTCGCGAAACCCTGTACTTTGCAATGACGTCGTAGATCTTCCACGTGTCGGGAGCGTTGAGCAAGGGTCTCACCTCAGGGCCAAGATCGGAGAAGCGAAGCACGCGATTGTTGAGAAGGCGAAGCCGCTCCTCCCAAGCCCCATAAGTCAGTTGCAGTGCGACGAAGGTATCCGCTCCCACTTCACGGAGTACTTCCAGGAACTTCCCTGTCTTTTCCTCTTCGGTTTGTCCCTCGCGAATCGCGGCAAGGAGACTCTGAAAGTCCTGATCCACGCCGTGCTGCTTCAGATAGAGCTGAACGTCCTCCGAGTAGGAGGCTCGTTGATCTTGCTGCCTCCTGAGGACACCATAGAGTTCCGCGGCGTGTGGGCGAAGCAAATGCATCTTTCCGAGATAGCCCGCGGAAAGGAGGGCGCGAGTGAGCATCTCGCGCGGATGACCGCGCTTTGGTTCGGAGCGGAAGCCGAGCACCATGCGGACGACGACGTCGGCATCATAGTAGTATCGGATGGTCGGCTTCTTCCCAGAAGTGTTCTCTAGATTCCGGTCGTAGATGGCATGGGCAAGGGTCTCCGTGAAGTCGGTCACGGATTCGAGGAAATATCTCGGGTCGGTCTTAGCTCCCTTTGAGGTATTCATTCATGAACCCCCGCCACTCCGAATCGTTTGCAGGTGAATCCTCAGTATTGGCAAGAAATGTCTCCCGCGCATCCTTTTGCTCCTTCTGCAGCCAAAGCTCCGTCGTCATTTCGTCACGAAGCTCGACCGGGAAGCGCATTTCATAGGTGCTGAAGGTAACGCTTTCGACGCGGGCCAGCGCTTCTGATGCCTCGAAACCGGCGTTGTTTAGCATCTCCGTTATCTGCTCTCTCGTATAGCCACGGTCGGAAACTAGGTGAACCGCCAGCTTATCCACAAGCAAGGCCGGAAGGACGGCCACAATCTCCTTGAGGCACGCCTGCGCAAGCCGGGAATGGGCGAATGCTTGGTCGATGCAATCGACGTAGATTGCCCAGAGTTCTTCGAGGTTCGCGGCGATGCCAAGTTCGGCCTGGTGTTGCGCGATCAAGCGCACCGACATCAGGTTAGTCTCGAAAGCGTGAGGAACCTTGTCGCCGATCTCCGCTGAGACGGCCTGCAGCAGGAGCTGGGCGACCAGGTGAAGGCCGCCCGACAGCGCTCTCACCAACTCGATGCTCGATTCCAAGCCGACCTCGCCGGATCCGGCGCCAATGACGTTGAGGAGGATGCGTAGTTCCTCGCGCGATTGCCGGGACATGACATCCAAAGAGCCCACCATCTGCGTGGCAATGCCACTTCCGTAGCGATCGATCATGAAGGGCAGAAGATTGATCAACGCCAGCTCGAGCGCCGCGTTCGGAAGCTTGCCGCCCAGCCAATCAGCCAATGCTGTCATGTCCGTCCGGACGAGACCCTCGACGACGATGGGCGCGTATTCGTCCTTACCTTCTTCATAAAGAGAAAACCAGAACTCAGGCGCAGCCTTCACGTCTAGCGTAACCAGCGCCTGTGCAGCGGCAAAGCGGATCGCGGGAGAGACTTTGGCGTCTTTGGTCGGTCTCGCCAAGCAAGAAAGCATCTCAATCAAATCCGGGCGCCGTGACGTGTTGATGAGAACCGGATCGCTGAGCATGAGGAGTTCGGCCGCTGCAGCGTCACTCCATGTTGCGTTCTGCTCAGCCAGCTCCTCGATAAGGAAGTGTACGGCCTTCTGCAGATTGGAACAGATGCTGTGATCGAGAGCGTCGAAGAGGGTGGCGATCAGAAAATGCGGAGGTTCCCCTCCATTCGCTCCAACGTCATCCACGCCCGCAAGGCGATCGCGCAACCAGTCCGTAAGATCGTCGACCGACGCTCCGTGTAGGCGGGTGACCAGACGCGCAACGTCTTCAGTCCATTCCGTCATCAGAGTTCCTCAATGTCGGCAGCGAGAGTATCGCCTGTCAGCGGCTCATGGACGATCTCCGGCCGGCCGCCAGAAGAATCGGCGTGCGAATCCCACACGTATGTCCGGCCGTACCCTAGGTCGCAATCGGACTTCGAAGCCGGGCGAAAGTAGTAAACCCAGGTCGGGCCAGAGTATGCCTCTGTCGTGCGTGGGATTCGAGGCTTACAACTGCGTGGCATCTCGTACTCAAGTAGAAGAAAGGGACCGCATCTCTTCTTGTTCGGGCGGAAGAGACCAAGCCGTGCCGCAATCTCCCGGGCAGTTTTCGGATCGATGCCGGCGAACGGGCGTTCGCCGCGCGTTTCTGAGAACGTACTCCACATAACATATTGACCGATCGGAAGCCCACGCCAAAGATTCCGCAGCATGGCAACCGGCACGTGCTTGAAACGATCGATGTTGAGTCGCGCTGCGTTGAGGGACATTCCCTTCGTGGCAAACGCTCGAGCTAGGCTCTCGCGCGTGATAGCGCGCCCACACAGCGTGCCAGGGGCACATGACGCCGTCCGACCCTTCAACTGAAACTTCCTCATCACCGTCGCGATCGTCTCGCAGATCTCCTTAGAATTGGGTCGCGCTCCGAGGATCGCTCGGATCAGCTCGATCCATTCGCTTTCGTAGACGAGCCGGTCCTCGTAGAGGTTCCGAACCGCCTGCTGCCTCAAGCTGACGTCTTCGATCTGCTTAAGAGCTTCTTCGAAGTGTTGGACCTCTTTGGTGGAGAAATGCTTTGCCAGAACGTCTTCGAGTCGAACCGTCATTGTTTTCCTGCTCACAATGGAGTGTCGAAATCGGGTCCAATCCCTACCCCAAAGGTGCAACGATACCCCAACCGCGCGACACGAGCGCGGCAACTCGCGGCGGTTTGAGGGGTCTCACGAAAATGCCGACCTGAGTCTCCGAGGGCGTCGCCACTGACGGAGGAGGTGGCATTCGAAACCCCCACGGTACCTTGCGGGTCCGTCCGTTTTCAAGACCGCTGCCTTAAACCACTCGATCACTCGTCCGGGGAAGGCAGAATCAGAAGGCAGAAGAGCCTTCAACGGATCGGGGCAACCGCGCATGATGCGCCGATCTTTGGCCACGAGGACCGTCGAAGAGGCCGTACTGCGCATACCGGGAAAGCAGCCCATCCAGCTTCCTGCAGCGCGACCCCTGGACGAAGGTGCGCTCCTCCGCGGTGGCTGGAACCGTCAGAAGCAACCGAGCATGATCGATGCGGTTCGGATCATACGTGTTCTCCGTTGACCGGAATCGTAACTCGCGGCCGAGGACCCGATCACCCCATCAACTCCCGCAACATCGCCGCGCGATGATTGAAGAAGTCGCGCATCACGGTGTAATGCTCCGTCTCTTCGTACGCCACCTCGCGGATCGTTTGTTCCATCAGGAGGAGCGTCGCGTCGGGGTACGCCATGAGGATCGGTGAGTGGGTGGCGATGATGAACTGCGAGCCGGCGCGGACGAGATCGTGGATGCGGGCGAGCATCGATAGCTGGCGCATCGGGGAGAGGGCGGCTTCAGGCTCGTCGAGGACGTACAGGCCGTCGCCGAGGAAGCGGTTGAGGAGCAGGGCCATGAAGGACTCGCCGTGCGACTGTTCGTGGAGCGACTGGCCGCCGTATCCGCGCGTGACGCCGAGGCGGTCGATCTCCGTGGCCACGTTGAAGAAGCTCTCGGCGCGAAGAAAGTAGCCGTCGGAGGGACGCCGCGGCGCGCGGACGAGGCGCACCAGCGGATCGAGCTCCACCTCCCTCCGCACCGTTTCGAACAGGAAGTTCTTCGATCCCCCCTCGGGATTGAATCCCGCCGCGATGGCGATGGCCTCGATGAGCGTCGATTTCCCCGATCCGTTCTCGCCGATGAACATCGTCACCGGCGTCCGAAAGGCGATTGATTCCGCGCCGCGGATCGCGGGAACGCATACGCGGTAATCATTGACCTCGCGATCGATCTCCGCGGAGAGAACGAAGAGCTTCGAATCGATGGCCCGCATTACGTCACCCTACGAGTCTGCGCGGTAGAAACGTTCTCGCGCCACTATTGGCGGAGCCTTGGGCAACCAACGCTGCCGGCCGTGCCGGCTAGCTCGCAAAGCCCCTCGGCGGCGGCGCAGCAACACGATCGCCGAGCCCAACCCGATTAGTAAGAGCGTGATTACCGAGATCGCTCTACCGACGACGAAGGAACGCGGCCAATAGATCAGGCGCACGTCGTGATCTCCGGCCGGGAGATACATCGCCAGAAACATTCCGTCCGCGGTTCTCAGCTTAGCGGGCTTTTCATCGACGTACGCACGCCATCCCTTCCAGGCCGTCTCCGACACCACTACCCACGCGTTCGAGTCGAGGTGGGATCGGATTGCCAGAGCCCCCATTCCCTCTCTTCGGACCGTCAAGGATCCCGATCCATTCGGCTCCTGCCGAGGACTCTCTCCCGGAACGACGATCCAGCCGCGGGAGCCGAAGTCTCTCTCCTTCAGGATCCCTTCCCATATGAAGGGGTTGTCTCCGATCGTGACCTCCCTGGGGATGAACACACGCGGGAGAACGTTCTGGTTCTCCAATAGTTGCGTCCCGCGGTCGGCCGCGACAAATGACCATTGTGGCGGTGGCACGAGGGAGCCATCGGCGAAGGCATACCGGACGTTCATCAGTGAAAGAAACGGCGCGGTGAGATCGTCGACGCGATTCGACCAGACCGGCTGATGCGCAGACCACAACAACTGCAGATCGTAATTCGCGGTGAAGGTCATGGCCGAGTATTCACGCACGTCCTCCATTTCATACATGGTGGCGATATTCGGCGGAAGAACGTCACCAACCCCGACGATCCGGTATGGATCGTCACTATGTTGAAGATGGCTGAACAGCGGAACCGCCGGATAAAACATTCTGGCCGACAGCGTGGGGTTGAAGTCGCCTGATTGCAAAGTGCGTTCACCGGCAACGATGATCAGAAGGGCCAACCCGAGGGCGGCGGGGCGGCGCAGCAAGCACGCCGCTGCAATAAGAACCGGAGGCACAAGAAGGAGTGCCATCGCCCCGTATAGATAGCCAGTGGTCAATCTGTGGGCACGCATCCCGGGATACAGGTACACGCAAAGGCCGAGAAGAAATAAAAACACGCCCAGGGCGGCCAACGCCGGCCGGCGCCCGTTTGGCTCGTTGATGATGGCGTCGACACCGAGCGCCGCAAGAATGCACAGTCCCAATGCCGCGGCTAGAATCAGCCGTTCATTGAGGGCAATGTCGAACAGCGGCAGTTTGGCGAGAAGATCACCGAAAGGCGGAAGCTGGATACCGACGGCGATACCGAAGAGCGCCAAGACCAACGCCAGCCATTTGCCGCGCCACCGCGAACGCCAAAGACCAAAGACCGCAAGCGACAGAGCGGCGCTGCCGACATACATGCTCTCCGGGATGACATTGAGCTCATTGTCCCTTGGACGCCATTCCCTCTGTGGCTCCCCAATGATGAACGGCACGAACTGCCGCAACAGCCTCTGCATCACCTCGGCTGGCGGGCCCGATCGCCGCGCGTGCGCGAAAACGTTCTCCCGGAAACGATGCTCCGATGTTTGCGGGATGGCCTCAACGATCGGAAGCATGTAGATCGCGGTGATGGCAAGTGCCAGGACGCCTCCGGCAATCGCCAGCGGTATGGATCGCGTCATTCCTCGGAACCGGACGCGCCACAACTCCGCTGCCGCCCACACCAGGCCGACGGCGACGATGTGAAGCGCGCTCTCCGGGTGGCCATTGAGAAGCATCATCGAAAACGCCACCGCCAGGATGCTCATGGCGCGCAACCCCGGGGTGCGCACCATCCTCCTCACGCCGAGAAGGACGAGAGGAAACCAGACGTTCGCCGGCGTGATCACCCAGTCGAGAAAGAAGACCAGGAACCCGCAGAACGTCCATGCCGCCGCTCCCACCAGCGCCGCTCGTTCCGAGCAGGCGATCTCTCTCAGGAAGAGGAACATGAGCAACGCGCCGAGGAAGAACGTGATCGCGGCGAGAAAGGTCAGACTCACCGGCATCGGGAGCAGGAGACTGGTGAGAAAGAGCGGCTCGTAGGGAGTGGGCTGTGCGGCCGCGGCCAGAATGTCGCCCGCCGCCACATACGGATTCCACAAGGGCCACTCTCCGCGGAGTATTGCCAGCCGCGCCGCGTACCGCCACGGGATGTTGAGGCTGTAGACATCACTGAGTACCCCGTTATGCAGCCCCGTGACCCCGAAATCGGCGCGAAACGACAGCAGCGGCTGCGCCACGTACGGGAAATCGATCGGCGCATACACGCGGCCGGTTAGGAGAGCGCGCCCCGTGAAGCAGAGGGGAAGAAGGAGCAGGATGACCGCCGCCGTCTTCGACATCGGCCGGATGAACCAATGTGCGAGAAACCCCAGGACACCGGCGGTGATCAGATAGAGCGCGGTAGCGCAGAAAGCTGTCCCCAACGGTGTCGACACCGTCCCCATCGTATTCATCCCAGCCATGCGGCGTCATCATGTAACAAAGCGGCGAAAGGGGGCAGAACCAATGCAATCGACCGTCGAAGGCGTTCTACTCGCAGCGGCTGGTGCTGCACCGTGCCATCCGTGACTGCGGACGCGGACCCCCTACGGCGACGGTGAGCCATCGAAGACGATCGACGGCAGGACTGCTTCTCTCGGTTTGAGGCGTCCGGTTCGCTTCCACAATGGCGTGAAGACGAAGAACGCGATCAGGAAGATGAGCATTGCGGGAAGCGACCATAGCGGCAGGAACATGGCCAGCCACTTCACATTCAGCGTGAAGACGAACATCACCAGACCAACCAGCGAGACGATGTTCGGCCAGCGGCTGATGGTCACGCCCACTGTCAACAACTTCGCTCGCCGGCGAAGCGCCACGTGGCTGACCATCTCTCGTTTGCGATGCTCGGATGCTTTGCGCCAGAGGTGCCCGCCGATCGCATACGCCGCCCAGCAGAACAGAAGGATTGCCACAATGCTCGTGTTGCTCGTCCAGCCGGCGGCAGCCGCGTGCCAGCTCACCTTCGCCGTCTTCACTGCCGAAACGACTGCCGCGCGCGGTTGCTTCAAACCGATGTCGAGCAGCGACCAGTGGACCTTGTAATCCCATAGCCATTTGAGCTGTGCCAACGACGGGAAGCGGAGCAGGTAGAACACAACACCGAAGATTGCGGAGAGGCCGACGGCGAGCCATGGGTGGACTCGAGTGAATCTCCCGGCGAGAAGCTGGCTGCCGCGCAGGATGTCGGCGGCGGTGTCGGGCATTCGCAGCAGATCCGCGGGTGGATTCAGCGCCGGCCGTTTCGAACCGGCGGAATATGGCGACTTGGAGCTCTCGACGAACCAGCGTGTGTATCGGTCGGCAAGTTGATATCCCTGGTACCGGAGCGCGGCGACCTCGAGCTCGCTGAACGCATCGAGGTCGGTGCGAATGTGCGCGGTGCCGACCGGCTCGAATTCCTTCAAGCCGTCCTTCGCCGCCTCGAGGGGGTTCGACGTCATATGAAACACGGCCACGCGCCGCAGCGAATAAGCAGGGCTGAGGTGGTCGATGGCGTCGATGTACAAATCATCCTCGCGGACGTCGGTCCGTCTGGGGTCAGGAAGCAGGTTCGCGACGCGGCAGGTCTCGTCGATGCTCCGCATCTGCGCGCGGCGGATGCCCCCCATCAGCACATCAATGATGCGATTCATCATCGGAACTCGCGCCTCGGGCGGCTGGGGCTCCGGCAATACGAGGCCGCCCGCGTCGCTGGCTATCAGATATGCCGCGCGGTCGTCGATCACGGCCTCGATCCCCTGATTGTCGTGAACGCCGCCGTCCGTCAACGACAGGAGGTGGAAGCGGTCATGGTCGAATAGCCCGGTGATCGTGAATGGCGTGAAGACCGGGGGAAAGTTCGCCGACGCTGCCACCGCGTCGGAGAGTGTGAGCTCCCGCAACGCGTCCGGCGCATTCCAGCCGATCGCCACGGCGCTGCGGAGGTAATAGAGATCGCATACGAGGTACGCAAAGCTCGTGGTCGACTCGATGTCATCGAACATCGCCGTGAGCGAGCCATCGATTCGCTCGATCTCACGCTGCAGTTCCTGCAGATAGTCGTCGCGCGTGAAGCCGCCCCGTTTCTTTCCGGCCTCACCATTCCAGCCCGGTTCGTCCAGCCAGTACCACGACGCAATCTTGGCTCGACGAAGCGACCCGAAGTCGCATCCGAGGAGATGCTGCACGGCGAGCCATGAATCAGGTGTCAGAAGCCGGCGCAGAACGTTCGACTCGGGTTTCCAACCTGACCAACCCTCCGGCAGCCATGAAACGTCCGCGGCCTGAGCATAGCCCGTTCGCTGCCGCTCCGACGCGCCGAGGAAGAAGTGGACATGTTCACTGATGTGGGCCGGAAAAGTCTTGAACGCCGTCTCGGGGAATTCGTCGAACGTGCTCTCGAGGTCCGTACCGACCCCCACCGCATGGTCCATCGCCGCCTTCAGGAACGCGGCGTCCGGTGTGTCGTCGCCCATGTCCCTGAGAATCACTTTGAGCTGAAGCAGCATGAAGAGCTCGTCATAGCGGATGTATCCCGTCTCTGAACCGCCGATCTCGTTCAGCATGAACTGGAACGGGCCGCCCGTGTTCAGGCAGGTTGCGTTGATGACGAAATGCGGGATCGTCACCATGCCCGGAAGGGTGTTGAATTCGGCGAGATTCGACGCTGCTGCCTGCTCGCCAGGATAGCCGCTACTCTTGTTCGGAAGCCGCCGCCCGACCGGCGCGACGTCGGCGAGGGCAGGAACGCGAGTGATGGCATGGTGAATCGGGATGCCGCGTTCCGCGTACTTGCCGCTGCCTTCGAAAGGACAGTCCGCGAAGATCGTCTTTGTCGCCTTCGCGTACAGATGTTTCGTGTACAGGCGCGCCATCTGCCGGCCGTATCCGCGCCCGGTGGTCAGGGCAATCACGTGCGTGAGCGGGTTCATCAGCAGTCGATTTCTGAGATCGGCCGCATTTCCTTCGATAAACTCGTCTTCGACCTTCTTCACGATGTCGACGTAATCCTGCTGCGTGAGCTTGCCGCGTTTCGCTTCGAACGTCTGCTTGAAGTGAAGGTAATAGTGGGCCGCAACAATCGATCCTCCGGAGACGGTCGACAACGTCGTCACGTGGCGGAGAAGATCGAATTCCGCGAGTCGGCGCAGCACACCGAGATGAAAGAACGACGCACGAAAGCCGCCGCCCGACAGAGCGAGGCCAAGGCGATTCGATCCTGCTGGGATCATGAGAGGTCCTCCAATTTGTCCGTGTATCTATTGGAGTGACGCGGGCGTCGTTTTCCCTACCCCGGCGAAGCCGTCATCTGGGATCAGGAGTGTCACCTAAAACTGACACAGCCAAAACCTCAAAACTCTCGGTTGAAATCACTCGTCCTCCACGCCGAAGCGCTTACCTCGCGAGAGAGTCAACATCGCACCCCTCACGGCCAGGTAGAGGACGACGGGCATCGCCGGCGTGAGCATCCGGATGCCGTAATTCGTGATGTCGGCCACCGCGATCAGCGGGCCGTAGTAAGCAGCCACGAAGACCAGTGCGGCCAGGTCGAGATCGTCGATCTGCCGGTTTCGAAGACACCATCCCACCAGAAGCAGCACGCCCGCCCACGCCGCGTACCAGTACCGCAATGATCCGAACTCGGGGATCAGCCCGTGCAGGTATCCGAGGACGTAGAGAATTCTCCGGCCATAGAACGGGAAGGCGTCGCCGATCGACGATGGGTGAAGCCAATCCTGCCGAGTCGTGAGCACGCGAAGATCGAGCGCCGCCGTCACGGCGTAATCGCGCCAGAGGATCAGGCCGGCCATGAAGCCCACGCCCGCGATCAGAATCGCGCCGTTGATGAGCGTGCGCCTGTCCCTCTTCCGGTAGAGGAGCAGCAGCGCCCATGCCGGCGCGAGGAACAGCGTATTCGGACGCACGAGGAAGCAGGCGCCGGCAAGAAGTCCTGTCGTGGCGGCGGCGAGCCGCGAGCCGTTGGACAGCAGGCGCTCGAACGCGATGAAAAGCGGCGCGAGCAGAAAGATCAGGAGGTTCTCACTGAGGAGCCGGAAGGTATAGAAGCGAAAGTGATCCAGGTAGACGAAGACGATGACCAGCAGGCCGTAGGCAAGAAGATAGAACGGAGTCAAGCGCCGGCGAAACGCGTGAACGAAGCCGAAAACGGAGAGAGCGAGCAGGAAGGTCTGAATGAGGTACACCGCCTGCGAGCGGACGCCGAGGAAAGCGTAGACGGCGGCGACAAAATAGACGTATCCGAACCCGCCCGGACGCGTGTACGGGCCCTGCACGGCGGGCATGCTCATGCCGCCGTTGAGAATACTGACCGCGTAGCGATGGTAGGACCACCAGTCATCGCCCGACGGGCTCACATTGTTGGCCAGGGGAAAGAGCGCCTGAACGCCGGAATGGAAGGCGATTACCATCGCCCCGGCCAGTACGCAATAGATCGCCACCCGGCCCGCGCCTGTGGCGGGGAAGCGGTTGGGATGATTCTTCCGAGCTTGATTCATCAGCGGAGAATACGCGAAGGCAAAGGCCGCCGCCGCGCTTCACGACCTCACTTGTGGGCGCTGTCGTAGTTTCCATGAGTGCCTCGACCGGCGTATCGTAGGGTTGTCACACGATCGACGGTCCCGACGATCCCCACGACTGGCGGAGACAGCGGGTATGTACCATCAGAATTACAACCCGACCGGGAGCGTCCTGCTCTCCACGCTTCTCGCGGCAGTTCCGATACTGGTCCTCCTCTACTTCATCGCGCTGCACCCGCATCGCGATCAACGCGGTATCCGGCGCTTCGGCATGGCCGCGCCCTATGCCGCGTTCTACGGTGTGCTGGCCGCGTTCCTGGTCTCCTGCGTTGCGTTCAAGATGCCGCTCGTTTCCGCGGTATCGGCATTCGTGCTCGGAAGTCTGTCGGGGCTCCTCGGCATCATATGGATCGTCGTCGCGGCGATGTTTCTCTACACGATGACCGTGATCACCGGGAAGTTCGAGATCGTCAAGGAATCGATCGTCAACATCTCCTTCGACCGGCGGCTGCAGGTGTTACTGATCGCGTTCTCGTTCGGCGCGATCATCGAAGGGACCTCGGGCTTCGGTACGCCCGTGGCCATCGCCGGCGCGGTCATGGTCGGCCTTGGCTACTCGCCGTTTCAGTCCGCGGTGCTCAACCTTCTCGCCAACACCGCGCCGGTGGCGTGGGGCGCGATCGGAACGCCGATCGTGACCCTCGCCACCGTCAGCGGACTCGATCAGTTACAGCTCTCCACGATGGCCGGGCACCAGCTCCCGTGGGTCTCGATTCTCGTTCCGTTCTGGCTCGTCGTCACCTTCGTAAAGATGGAGGGCGGTACCTGGCGGCAGGCGTTCGAGGTGTGGCCGTGCGCGCTCGTCTCCGGCGGAACGTTCGCGGCCATGCAGTACTTCGCGTCCGGGACGAACCAGCTCCACCTCATGACCGACGTCATCGCCGGGGTCTTCTCCGTCGTCTGCACGGCGCTCTTCC
>Ga0137393_10000220_pt1 | contig 33295 bp, 19 predicted proteins | sample 15con2h34BmetaG_FD_101396 | JGI IMG/M metagenome (GOLD analysis project Ga0137393, IMG submission 101396) | Vadose zone soil microbial communities from Angelo Coast Range Reserve, California, USA - 15con2h3.4B metaG | ecosystem: Environmental > Terrestrial > Soil > Vadose zone > Saprolite...
AGCAGCGTGTGCGATGGCCAGTAAATGCAGAACGGCATTCGTCGAGCCACCGATGGCCATGACCACGGCGATGGCATTCTCGAACGCCTGGCGAGTCATGATGTGGCTCGGGAGAAGCTGCCGCTCGATGGCCGCGGCCAGTACGGTGGCAGAGCGCGCCGCGCTTGTTCGCTTCTCCTCATCCTCCGCCGCCATCGTCGACGAGCCGGGAAGACACATCCCCATCGCTTCGATGGCCGCGGACATCGTGTTCGCGGTGAACATTCCGCCGCAGGAGCCGGCGCCCGGACAGGCGTGGCGCTCGATCGCGAACAGCTCGCCCTCGGATATCGCGCCGGCGCAGAAGCTCCCCACCGCTTCGAACGCGCTAACGATTGTCAGATCGCGTCCGCCGAAGTGTCCCGGCTTGATCGTTCCGCCATAGACGAAGACGGCGGGGATGTTGAGGCGCGCCATGGCCATCATGGCGCCGGGCATGTTCTTGTCACATCCGCCAATGGCCAGGAGGCCATCCAGTTGCTGGGCCTGACAGACGGTCTCGATGGAATCGGCGATGACTTCGCGCGAAACGAGGCTGTAGCGCATCCCCGTGGTGCCCATGGCGATGCCGTCGCTGACGGTGATCGTGCCGAAGACCTGGGGCATCGTTTCGGCCTCACGGAGAGCGGCGATGGCTGCCTTAGCGAGCACGCCTAAGCCGGCGTTGCACGGGGTGATCGTGCTGTAGCCGTTTGCGACGCCGACAATCGGCTTGTCGAAGTCCGCGTCTGCGAAGCCGACGGCGCGCAGCATGGCCCTGTTCGGAGTACGGGCCACACCCGCTGTGATGGCGTGGCTTTTCATGCCGTGCTCCGGCCGACGACTTCGGCGGCTTCGTCGCGCAGCGCCAGCAGCCGCTTCGCGTATTCGCAGAGCACTTTGCCCGCGGTGGTCAAATGAAATCGTTGCTGCGGCGAGCGGTGAAAGAGGCATGAGCCGATCTCCTCCTCCAGCTTCGAAAGAGCCATGCTCACTGCAGGTTGCGTCCGAAAGACCCGCGCGGCCGCCCGGAGGGTGCTGCGCTCCTCGGCCACTGCCACAAACATCTCGAGCTGTTTGAATTCCATCGCTTCTCCTTCTGCACCGGGGTCGGCCCAGCGCTACGGGGCGAACGCACACACCGTCAGATGAACGGCACGCTGCTGTACGCACCGGCAAACGTGCACGCATCGACAAAGTGCAGCCACCGCCGATACTGCTTTGAACGGCCGGAGGTAGCGTCGAAGAACGCCTGCTGAATCCGTCGGGTGATCTCGCCCGGGCGTCCGTTGCCGATCTCGACGCCGTCGACTTCGGAAATCGGAGCCACCTCGGCAGCCGTACCGGTGAAAAAGGCCTCGTCTGCGATGAGGAGATCCTCCACCGTGAGAGCCCGCGTCTCCACCGGAAGTCCAAGGCCGCGTGCGATGGTCATCACCGAATCGCGCGTGATTCCCATGAGGATGGAATGGCGATCGTCGTTCGTCCGCACGACGCCGTCGTGCACGACGAAGAGGTTCTCGCCCGAGCCTTCGGCAACGCCGCCGCCGGCGTCGAGGAGCAGTGCCTCGTCGTAGCCGCGTCTCGCGGCGTCGCGCACGGCCAGGATCGAGTTGATGTACTGACCACAAGCCTTCGCCGTCGTCGGCATCATTTCGGCGCCGAACTTCCGCCATGGCGAGACCGTGATGCGAACACCGTAATCGAGAGCACGCTCACCAAGCATGGCCGGCCACGGCCATGCCAGCACAGCGGCTTCGACCGGACACGTCCCCGGATTCAGCGCCAGCGTACTGCTGCCGAAGAAGGCGATCGGACGAACGTAGCAGCGTTGAAAGCCATTCGCTGCAACGGTCTGACAGACAGCCGCTCCGAGCTCGCTCGCGGTGAACGGCATGTCGATGCCATGAGCAGATGCCGAGGCAAAGAGGCGATCGATGTGCTCTGTGAGCCGGAAGACTGCCGGCCCCTCGGGCGTCTCGTAACAGCGGATTCCTTCGAAGACGCCGCTGCCATAGTGCAGCGCATGCGCGGAGACGTGGACATTCGCCTTTGTCCAGGGCACCAGATCACCATTCCACCAGACCGACCTCACTTCATCGAACGACATACGCAACCTCCTCACTGCACCGGGGTTTCGGCCCAGCGCTGCTGGGCCCTGCGCCGGGTTTCCCTTCCTCTTCTGTGTTGAGCCAGGGCATCATCGAGCGCAGTCGTCTGCCGACCGTCTCGATGGGATGCTCTAATCCCTCGGTCTCCAACCTCGTGAACGACGGCTGGCCCGCTTCGCACTCAGCCATCCACTCGTCAGCGAACCTTCCCGACTGGATATCCACCAGAAGCCGCTGCATCTCGATGCGCGTGGCAGCATTGATCACCCGCGGACCGCGCGTGAGGTCGCCATACTCGGCGGTGTTCGAGATGGAATGACGCATCTTTGCCAGACCTCCCTCGTAGAGCAGATCGACGATCAGCTTCATCTCGTGCATGCACTCGAAATAGGCCATCTCGGGCGCGTAGCCTGCGTCGACGAGGGTCTCGAATCCGGCCTGAATCAACGCCGTGAGGCCGCCACACAGCACGGCTTGCTCGCCGAAGAGATCCGTCTCCGTCTCTTCCTTGAACGTGGTCTCCAGGATGCCGGCGCGGCCGCCTCCGATGGCCGAGGCATACGCGAGCGCCAGAGCGCGGGCATTGCCCGTGCGGTCGCGCTCGACCGCCGCGAGGCATGGCACACCACGGCCGCGCACGAACTCCTGCCGGACCAGATGTCCCGGTCCCTTCGGAGCCACCATGAAGACGTCGGCGTTCTCAGGCGGGACGATCTTCTTGAAATGGATGGCGAAGCCGTGCGCGAACACGAGCGCGCTGCCCGGCCGCAAGTTCGGTTCAATCTCCCGGCGATAGACCGCTGGAGCAAGCTCGTCGGGCACGAGCATCATGACCAGGTCGGCGATGCGCGCCGCTTCACTGGCTGTGCGGACGTGAAGACCCTGGGCCAGCGCCTTCGGTCGTGACGGACTGTCCTCTCGCAGTCCGACCACGACGTTGCAACCCGACTCCTTGAGATTGTTCGCGTGCGCGTGGCCCTGACTGCCGTAGCCGATCACCGCGATTGTCTTTCCGGCAAGTACACGACGATCGATGTCTTTGTCGTAGAGAGCGTGCATTGTTGTCCTTTCCTTACGTTGTGTTGAGCTCTCGGGCCGAGAGCACGCGAACCTGTTTGTCGAGCAGGCGCACGACCTGTTCTGTCGTGCGCGCGTCGGCGTCGGTGGTGACGGTGACGGTGGAAACGTTGTCCGGGCTGGACTCGGAGACCGTGAGCGTCTCGATGTTCACAGCCCGTGCGGCCAGGAGGTTGACGATGCGCGCCAGCTCGCCGGGGCGGTTCTCTACGTCGACGACGATGGTCCGGCTCATCGGAGCACCATCTCTCTCAGGCCCGCGCCCGGAGGAACCATCGGGTAAACGTTCTCTTCGACTGTGACGTTGATATCCATCACAGCCACACCTGGAGTGCCCAGCCCTTCAGCGAGGATCTCGCGCAGCTCCGATGGATGGGTGGCTCGCAGTCCTCGCGCACCGTAGGCTTCGGCGAGCTTCACGAAGTCCGGCCCGCCCTGGAGGTTGACCGCGGAATAGCGGCCGGCGTAAAACGCCTGCTGCCACTGCCTGACCATGCCGAGGTAGTTGTTGTTCATCACGACCACCTTGGTGTTTGTTCCGTAGTGGACAGCCGTGGCCAGCTCCTGCGCCGTCATCTGAAAGCCGCCGTCGCCGACGAACGCCACGACCTGACGCTCGGGGAAGGCCAGTTGCGCACCGATCGCCGCCGGCAATCCGAAGCCCATCGTGCCGAGACCGCCCGAGGTGATCGACTGTCGAGGCTCACGGAACGGGTAGTACTGCGCGAGCCACATCTGGTGCTGTCCGACGTCCGTCGTGACGATGGCCTTGCCGCGCGTGGCGAGTGCCAGCTCCTGGCAGAGCATTTGCGGTTTGATCGAGTCTGCGCTGGGTTCGAAGCTGAGCGGCGCGAAGCGCTGCCACGCTTTGATCTGCATCCACCAGTCGCCAAGCTGCGACTCGTCACGGCGCATCGGAAGCAGCGCGAGCATCTGTCGCATCACGCTTCGTGCGTCGCCGGCGATGGCCACGTCCGCGCGGACGATCTTCGACAGTGATGAGCGATCGACATCGACATGGACGATGGCCGCATGCGGTGCGAACCGCTCAAGAGCACCGGTGACGCGATCGTCAAACCGCACTCCGATGGCCACGATCAGATCTGCGTCGGAGATGGCCATGTTTGCGGCATACGTCCCGTGCATGCCGAGCATGCCGAGAGAGAGGGGATGTTGAGCGGGAAACGAGCCCAGTCCCATGAGCGTGGGCGTCACCGGAAAACCGAGGCGATCGGCGAGTGTGTGCAGCTCGCCAGAGGCGTTGGCGTGGACCACGCCGCCGCCAACGTAGAGGATCGGGCGGTGCGCGCGGAGCATGAGGGCCACGGCTCGGCGCACCGATTCCGGGTCGCCTTCATCATCAGGGTCATAACCTGGCAGGCGCAGCGGCGCGGGCTCGATCGCGCTCGTCCGTTCCGCGGTGACGTCCTTCGGGATATCGATCAGCACCGGGCCCGGACGCCCGCTGCCAGCCAGATGAAATGCCTCATGGATCACCGTGGCCAGCTCGCTGGGATCGCGCACGAGGTAGTTCATCTTTGTGCACGGCCGAGTGATGCCCACGGTGTCGACTTCCTGGAAGGCGTCGGTGCCGATCAGCTTTCGTGGCACCTGACCGGTGATGACCACGAGCGGAGTCGAGTCCATGAAGGCATTGGCGATTCCGGTGACCGCGTTGGTGGCGCCAGGTCCGGAGGTGACCAGCACCACACCCGTCCGTCCGGTCGCTTTTGCATAGCCCTCGGCCATATGTACGGCCCCCTGCTCGTGACGCGCGAGGATGTGCCGGAGGCGGCCACGCATCCGCGTAAGCTGATCGTAGAGGTGCAGCACCGCTCCACCGGGATAGCCGAAGAGAGTGTCGGCGCCCTCGCGCACAAGCGCCTCGCACACCACCTCCGCGCCAGTCATCGTCGGCGTCGCTTCGGTACGTTCCTGTTGCAGCTCTGCCAATACCGTCATGAAATCTCCGCAAACGAAAAAAGGCCGCCATCCGTTGCTGGATGGCGGCCTCTGAAATCGATGTCGATGTCCTAAGCCGTCATCCGCCCCCGCTAAGAAGGAGAATCGAAATGATGGAAATGACGACGACGAACGCGGCACGCGCAAACGCGGTGCGCGCCGCCTCAGGCGTGAAGGGGAGAGTCGAAGCTGAAACGCCGTTCGTCATGTTGAAGGTGCGCATATTGCCGTGAGTTTCGGAAGGCGTCAAATCAATAGTGCTGATTCGCATCAGGGGGTGATTGGGTCGCGCTGTTTCGCAAGGGCTTACCATGGCCGCGCCATGAGGTATTTCAGAACCGGCTGCATCGTGGGCATGCTCGTTCTCGCCGGCTGCCCGCGAGAGAGAGGGGTGCCGCTGCTGTTCCCCGGCGCGCCGGTCATCCTGATCTCCATCGACACACTTCGCGCCGACCATCTTCCCGCGTGGGGATACCGCGGCGTGGCGACGCCGTCGATCGACCGGCTCCGCCGCGATGCCGTGCTCTTTGCCGACGCCCGAGCGCACGTGCCGCTGACGCTGCCGTCTCACGTATCGCTGCTCACCGGTGAGCTGCCTCCGCGGAACGGCGTCCGAAACAACATCGGCTTCCATTTCGACGCCTCGAAGCATCCGACGATCCCCGGGATCCTCCGGCGACAGGGCTATGCAACCGGTGCCGCCGTCTCCGCGTACGTGCTCCGCGCCTCGACAGGCCTCGGGGCGGCATTCGACTTCTTCGACGACGGCATCGCTCTGCAGGGCGGCATCCCTGAAGGGCAACTACAGCGGCGCGGCAGTGAGACTGTGAAGATCGCGAATGGTTGGATCGACGCGCATCGACAGCAGCCGTTCTTTTTTTTTCTCCACCTTTTCGAACCGCACACTCCGTACGAACCGACGTACGACAGCGACGTGGCCGCGGCCGATCGCGCTGTCGGCGAGTTTCTCGATCACTTGAGAGCGACCGGCGTCTACGACCAGGCCGTGATCATCCTGCTCTCCGATCACGGCGAAGGACTCGGCGATCACGGTGAGGCGGAACACGGCATCCTGCTCTATCGCGAAACGCTTCACGTTCCCATGATCCTGAAACTGCCACGGCAACAGCGCGCCGGCGCGACCGTGCGGAACCCGGCCCAGCTCATCGATGTCTTCTCCACGGTGGCGCAGCTCACCGGTGTATCCCGGGAAGGGATTTCGCTGCTCGATCTCGACGATCACCCCCCACGCTCCTCCTACGCGGAGACTCTCTATCCGCGGATACACCTCGGATGGAGCGCGTTGCGGTCGCTGACATCCGAGCAATGGCACTTCATCGACGCGCCGAGCGCGGAGTTGTACGACCTGCGGGGCGATGAAGGGGAGAAAAGGAACATCGCCGCGGCCGAGCGCCGCATCGCCGGAGCAATGCGGGAACAAGTGGCCGCTTTCGGAGATCTGAACGCCGTACCGTCGGCCGTCGATCCGGAGGAGGCGGCGCGCCTCTCCGCGCTCGGGTATCTCCGCGGTACTTCCAATGCAACCGGTCCGCTGCCCGACCCGAAAGAGCGAATCGGCGACCTCGCTGCGATGCGCCGCGCGGAGGCGCTGGCCCACCAGCAGCGACTCGACGAATCGATGGGAGAGCTTCGCGGCATCGTCGTTCGGAATCCGAATTTCACCGACGCCTGGTCGCTCCTCGGCGAAGTCGAGGAGCAGTCGGGCGACCACGGCGCTGCGATCGAGAGCTACCGGCGAGCGATCGGGCTTTCTCCTGCACTGGCTTCCGATCTCGCGCTGTCGATCGCTTCCGCGCTGACGGAGCTCGGTCGATACGGCGAGGCTGACCAGACGGCGGCCGCGGTAGAGACCACGAACCCGAACGGCGCACGGCTGGCGCGCGCGCGGATCGCATTGGCGCGCGGCGACTTCACCGCGGCGGCCGTGCACGCTCGCGCCGTTCTGTCTGATCGCACGGTGGCGCCGGCGGCAGGCGTTCTGCTGGCGGAGGCGTTGACGGGCGCCGGCCGCTTTGCGGACGCGGCCTCCGCACTCGCGTCCGCCCAACGCGCGGCGGGAGGGCGGAGCGTGGAAGAGCTGGAGTTTGCACGCGGCGATCTACTCGCGCGCACCGACCGGGTGGCCGAAGCGGAGCAGGCCTTTCGCGCGGAGATCGCGGCCTTTCCCGCTCAGGGCCGCGCGTACGCCAGCCTGGCGGTTCTGCTGTGGGTCAGCGGCAATCGCTCCGGTGCGCGCGCGATACTCGAGCAGCACATGCACGCGGCGCCCGGCGCGCGCTCGATCGAGCTCGCCGCGAAGACGATCGCTGCGCTCGGTGATCATGCCACAGCGACTGAGTGGCGGCGGAAAAAGAAAAGCCCCGGCGCCAACGCCGGGGCTTTCATCATTCACTGACGATGGTCTAGAAGCGCAGGCCGACCGCGAAGCGATAGGTGCGCGGCAACTGATAGGCGTCCTTATTCGTCGGCTTCCCGAAATTCGCATCAAACTCGTAGTTGACGCCCGCGACGGGCTTGTCCGTGAACGGGTTGAACGCCACGGCGGGAGTGCCGTCTGGGAACTTGGCGCCGTTGAAGCGCGTCCGCACCCGCTGCTCGATCACCGAACCGGCGCTCGTTGCCGCGAACTCGACGTTTTGCTGGTTGAAGGCGTTCAGCAGATCCGCTTTGAGGAAGAAGTTCGCCCGGCTCAGGGGAATGGTGTAGTTGAGATCGAAGCCTGTTTCCGTGATGCTATCGAGCCGATACGCACCGCGCCCGCCGATGTAGTACTGAACCTGTGTCGGAGGCAGCGCGTAGCCGGGGTTCACTATGCCATTGGGCAGCGTCGTGCTTGCCCGTGCATCGACCACGGCGGCAGCGGAGTAAGGCGCTCCCGAGTGGTAGCGCTCGAGCACGGACAGATCGAGCTTTCCGTACGGTACCGGCGGAGAATACTGGAGCCACACATTCGCGCGATGGCGGATGTCGGCGGCAAGGAAGCCGACCGGATTGTTCTGGGCGAACGCCGTGTACTGGGGGTACTCCGGCAACGTGTAGACGTTCGAGCCGGACGTACCGTTCACCCCGATCGTGGTCGTGGCGTTGTTGAACTCTTCTCCTTCCACATTGCCACGGAGTTTCGAGTAGGTGTAGTTCCCTCCGATGAGGATCTTCAGAGGAAGCTTCGTTTGGCCCTGCAACTGAAGCGCGTTATAGCGGCGCGAGAGACCTGAGCCACTGTTTCCGATGAATCCGACGTCGACCTTCGCCCCCGTGGGCGTGGTCGCCTGACCCGTGCTCAGGTTTCGCGTCGTCACATAAAAGTCATCCCATGTACGGTGAATGATGTCCGCCCGCAGGACGCTGTTCGGATTGAGCTGCAGGCCATAGCCGAGCGTGACCTCGTCCATGTGCGGGGACTTGAGGTTGCCAACGATCTTCTCGGTCAGTCCGGGGATGGAGAGCTGATAGACGAGCGCGTTGTTGCCGGTGAAGCCGTTGGCGTGGAACCAGTCGAAGGCGGATTTGATGACCTGAGAGGTCGGGATGAGCTGCGCGGCCGGCGTGCCCGGGGCGTTGATCTCCGGTCCGAGGTACTGGAACTGGTAGGTCGCATAGCGGCCGCCGGTGGACGTCGAGTCGGCCGGTCCCTGGTCGATCTTCGTCACGTAGCGGCCATAGTTGAGGCTGAAGCGATGCTTCCCGTCGCCCTTGGCGTCGAAGATCATCCCCAGACGCGGACTGACCGCGGAGTCGTTGACGGTGGCCACGCCGCTCTGGTTATGGCCCGCGTTCTTGTCGTAGCGCGCGCCGAGGTTGAAGTTCCAGTGGTTGTTCAGGCTCCAGCGGTCGTTCACAAAGACCGACTTCGTGGCGAAGTCTGAGGTGCTCGAAAGAGCGAGCAGCGGATCCCACTCGAAGTGCGAGCGCGAAGTCGTTCCGCTCTTTGTCGGGTCGAGATGGAGGAAAACCTGACCGCCTGAGTAGATGAAGTCGCCGAAGAGGCGGAAGTCGCTTCCCGACTGGTAGTTGTTCTCGTTGCGCAGTTGGTGGAACTCGTCGTAGCCGGTACCGAGCGTGTGCGAGCCAAAGTTCTTGGTCGAGAGGTAGTACGAGGTCTTGGCCAGCCAGTCCTTGTTGTTGCGCAGCTTCGGCGCGCAGACACCGCAGAACGTCGGCGACCAGGCCCGGCGGCCGGTGGAGATGTCACGAAGCAGGGTGCCGCCGACTTCGTCGCGGAGCGGAGCGCCGCCGCCGATGATCGAGAAGTCCTTCTTGCTCCACTGCCCTTCCACGAGCAGGTTGCTCGTCAGAACGCCGTCGTAGTGGAACGCGGTCAGCTTGATCGGGTTCGCGACGGGACGGAGGCTGGCCAGGTCGACGATGTTGCCGAACTTGGTGCCGGTCTGCTGATCCTGGACCTTCAGATAGGAGCCGACCAGCGTGTGCTTGGAGGTGAGGTTTCCGGTCAGCTTCACTTCGTAACGCTTCTGATCGCCGACTGTCGTGTAGGGCAGGTTGAGGCCGACGGTCTGGTTCGAGATGCTCGAGTTTTCCTTGCGGCCCGCACCGAAGAACCAGAGGCGGTCGCGTACGACAAACCCACCGAGAGTGGCCTCGTACACGGGATTGACCTTGCTGAGGTGATCGGCCTCGCCGACTCCGGAGACCGGGTCGCGAAACGCGGTCTTTGATATCCATTTGTCGTTCGTCATTCCGTCGCGGAACGAGCCGCTGAACTCGTTCCCGCCCGACTTCGTGATCGTGTTGACGACGCCACCCGTGAACCGGCCGTATTCGGCGGAGATGCCGCCTGTCAGGAGGGTGGTCTCCTGAATGGCATCCTCAATGACGGCGGCCTGCGGTTGCCCTCGGATGGTGTCGTTCACGACCACGCCGTTGACGAGGTAGAGGTTGTCGAACGATTGGGCACCGTTGATCACGATCTGGTTGTTCGGTCCGTCGTTGTTGACGCCCGGTGCGAGGAGGACTCGCGACTGGATGTTGCGGCCCACCGGCAGGTGCTCGATCGTGGACGCGTCGAAGCTGGTCGAGACCTGAGGCGTCTCCAGCACGGAAGCGGCACGGGCAGTGACGGTGATCGCCTCCGATACGCTGCTGACCTTCAGGTCCGCGTCCGCCCGGCTGGTCTGGGCAAGCCGCAGCGTAACGGTCTGACGGACTGTCTGCATCCCCTGGAGATTGACGGTGACGGAGTACTCCCCGGGTGGAAGCGCCCCAAAGTTGTAGTCTCCGGAAGCGCCTGTGACCGTGGTTCGGACACCCTGAAGCGCGGGAGAAGAGATCGTAATTGTGGCACCCGGCAGCGGTGCATGGTCGGATGTAACGGTTCCGACGAGCTGGGATGTCGTCTGCGAGAATGCACCTGTGGCGATGAACAGCACGAGGACAGCCACGACGAGATTGGGTATGCGCCTGATCATAGAACCTCTCCTTTTTGAACGATGGGGGATTGTACGCGCAGTGGGATACGAAAAGTCTCAAGACTCCACTCTCGTGTCATGCCGGTAGTGAGTACGGTGCCGGCCGGAGTCAGTGAGCGTCGCCGTTCACGTTGCAAAGGGTCTCGGCCTGTTGCCGCAGCAACGTCCGCCCGTCCGCATCCGCGGCGTCGTACATTTCGCAGAAGTGCGCGATCTCGGCGGTCGGCGTGCCGGACGGAAGGGTTACGCCGTCTTCAGGCTGCTCGGGATCGAAGACCAGAATCTCTTCCCAACTGCTGTCCCGCTTTACCAACTGCGTGTAGACGGCAATGATCGCTCGCGGAGTTCCGGTGACGCGCCGCGAGTATCCGTCCTTGGTCCGCTTCCACGTTCGCCGGCCTACCTCCTCGATCATGCGCATGAACTCGTGGAGCGATTCACGGGCGCTCTCGCTGACATCGGCGAACTGCAGCCGCGAGATGTAGGTAGGGCGCGGATTGATGGCCACCACCCGGCATCCGCGGACGATTCCGCTCAGCTCGATCTTCAGGTTCCGGAAGCGTAGCGTGAACAAGACCCGTTCGTCCGGCTTGAGAGCGGAGAAGGACTGGACGCTCGCCCCTTTCTTCGAAATGTCGAGCAGGTTTCCCTGATGGCGGCTGATCCCCACGACCACCATGACGGTCAACTTGAGGCGCGGCTCGCTCCTGCGCTCCTTCGCCAGCCCCAATCTGCGCAGCAGTTTCGTCATGGTCACTTGCCGGCCGGTCATGCGTACCGCTGGCGTCTCCCTCCGCGGGGCACAGTTTAAATCAGGCGTTGCCGTCCGCAATGGTCGCGATCAAGGCACCGCCCCCTAGCCGCATTTCTCACACTCCTGACGCGCGGCTGCGCCGTAGGCACAGACAAGAGTGTCTGTGCCATGCCATGCCACATTGTCCCTCGGTATTGGCAGGAGAGCGGAGTCTTGCGGGACAGAGTGTGGCACAGACACTCTTGTCTGTGCACGGCGGCGCAGCCGCGCGTCGGGAGAAGCGCTCTCGATGAAATGGGGTGTCGGCAATTCCACTCGGTATGTGAGAAATGCCCCCAGGAGTTTGTGCGGCAGAACGATGGAGCGAAGACGGTGGCCGAGCCTTGGGCAACCAGCGCAGCCGGCCGTGCCGGCTCACTTCGTTTTGCCGGTCTGCGCCGGCTCCGACGTCGAGAACAGCGATGTGTTTCCGTCCTTGTCCGTTGCGTTCACCAGCGTTTGCGTGGTTTCGGTCATATGCTCGACGAGGACGCGGAACGTCCCGTCATCTCCGGGCGTGAGCGATCGGACGAACCTGGCGGTGGTTCGGCCAGTTGTGCTGTCGGCGGCCCTGCCGGCGTAGACCTCGACCGTGGTCCCACTGCAGGCTCTCCCGAAAAGTGAGCGCAGGCCGCCGGGAACAGCTTCGAACCCTCCGATGACGGGGACGGCGATGCCGCGGTTCACCGCCGAATCGTCGTAGGCGCAGCCGCCCGCTCTGGCCGACGACGCGCCGCCGGTAGTGCCGGCGGGTGTGCGGACCGAGATGAACTCCGCCTCGCTGATGCGATTTCGCGAGGGCCGCGCGTCTCCCTTCGGATCGAACAGGATGGCCGTGCCGGAGATGTCCTCAAATCGATCGTTGAGCAGGCTGTTGCCCGATGCCCCGCCGCGGATCACGATGCCGTCCGCGGCGTGGAGGATGGCCGTGTTTCTGATCTGAGCATTCGAGGACTCGATGACGAGTCCGGTCGAGCGGCCGGCGATGGTCACGGTGTCAAGGCGCAGATCGCCTCCGTCGCTGATGATGCCCGTCTCGCCGGCGGGACCCGGAGTGCCGTCAGGATGCACGCCGATGAGAAGATTTTTCGCGCTCAGCGCCGCTCCCGCCCGCACGGCGGTACCGGCGGACTGCAACGCCATCGAGGCGATCTTCGTTTCCGCAGCTGTCGTCAGGACTTCCCCCTTGCCGGCAACCTCCACTTCGATCTCGGGCCGCTGTTCTTTGGCGGCGTTGCGACGGCGCGCCGGATCGGAGGCCATCCAGGCCGTTCCATCGAGCGATGTGCCGCCGTCGGTCACGCGCGGCAGCGGCGTTGTGCAGTGAATCGTCCACCACGGCTGCTGTTCCGCTGCCGCTGCCGGGAGAAAGCGCATGGCATTCGGGCCGGAAATCGCGTTCGCATTGCGGATGAACTGCCGCAGCGAGCCTTGTCTGCTCCGCCCGGCGGAGCTCTCCTCGACATCGTCTGTGTTGTCGACGACGTTGAAGCTGAAGCCGAATGATGCCGTCGCCCGGACCGCCGGATCGGTGGTATCCACACGCGCGAGGTGTTTGGACGTCGACAGTTTCCCGGGGTCGTCCGACCGCGAGGCCCAACGCCCGCCGACGCACGGACCTGCTGCTGTGCGCGTCACCGGCGCCCCCGAGCGGTCGGAGCAGAGTGCGCCGATCGAGCCGAATGTCTGTTCCGCCCAGATCGATTCCGCCGAGGTCCCGGGGTTCAGCCGGGCCGGCGCGACCGTGAGGGAATCGACAGCGATCCAGTAGACCGCGGGAGTGAGTCCATCGAAGGAGAACCGCCCCGCGGTGTCGGTGCGCGTCTCGCCGGCGCGGACGTCGGCGTCGTCGGGGACGCCGTTGCCGTCGTCGCGCCATGCGATCAGCCGGACCCCCGCAAGCGGCGGCGCCGCCTCGATACTTCCGGCAGCATTGACATCCTCGGCCACGTTCCCTTGCAGCCCGGCAGCGGCCCGAAAATGTACCAGCCTGGCCGGGAACCCGTCCAGCCCTGCCTTGCTAACCGCGGTGGCGCGCCAGTAGAAGTCGCCGTAGGGAAGCGCGCTTGTCCGCCACGAGGTCTCGCGGATCCCGGTGCCCCGTTCGACCAGTTGCGTGGCATCGGCGTCGCGATAGATCTCGACGGTGTAGGAGGCGGCGTCGGGAACGCTCTTCCAACCGAAGCCGGAACGGAGCGTTGCCTCCGCCGCCGGCTCAAACATCGGCTCAACCAGCGCCGGTGCCGGCAGCAGCTTCTGCGGAGGCTCGGGCGCCTTGCCCTCTTCGACCTGCGTTCCCATTCCGGCAGCGACGTCAACGTTTTTCCCCGCCGAGGAGACGACTGACGAACCGCCGTACACCATCACCTGCGCCCTGGCGTCGGACGCCTTTCGGCTGCGGGTAGCGACGGGGCGGTCGCCTGATGCGCTGTGTTTGATGGAGGTGCCGCCGATGACGACATTGAGCTGCGCGGTCGCTCTCTTCTGGGGGTGAATCGAGAGGTCGGCCTGTCCGTCGATGATCTCGATGGTCTCGCTTGTCGGTCCGCGCTGAGCAGCCCGCATCTCCTTGAGAAATAGGAGCGAGTTCTCGGTCATGGTCAGGTGCGAGCCGTCGTCGAACTTGAGGTCGGCGGAGGACTTCTCGTAGGTCCTGACGCCGTCGTTCTCCTTCAGCAGGTCGCCCTCGTGCGCCGCCGCCCATGGCTGGGGGTCCGGTTTGGCGTCGACGCGCCGGGCCACGCGGTCGACCAGCGCATTTCTCTTCGGCAATTGCCGGGAGACGATCACCCGGATTCGCGATCCCGGCTTCAGATGCCGGGGATCGTGGATCTGGGGGTTGAGGCGCATGTTCTCCGTCCAGAGCGACGGAGAGCCGAGGTAATGAATGGTGATGCCGATGAGCGTATCGCCCGGGCGGACGGTGTACCAGGCCACGGTATCGCCCGCGCGAGGCCCCGGCTGATCGGGCGTTTGGGCGGGCGTTTGGGCGGACGCGGCGACAGCCGCCAGAAAGAGGACGGCGGCGAGAGCGAGTATGTTTCGTTCAGGCATCGGATTTCACTAACGAGATCGTTGGCACGTACATCGGATCGGCGCGCTTCGTAGCCGTGCGCCGAGCCATGTGCGTGCGTTGGTTGATCTTGAACTTCTGCTCCGCATTCATCCGGCGCAGCAACGCTACCAGCTCTCCGGGGCGGGAGAGACGTTCCGACGGATCCTTCGCCAGCATTCTCATCACGGCTTTTTCCAACAGCAGGGGAGTCAGAGGATTCGCCGCCGTCGGCGGCGGCGGCACATAGTGGAGCGTTGCTTCGAGTGTCTCTTTCATGCTCGGCCGGTCGAATGGGGCGAATCCGGTCAGGCACTGATAGAGCGTGACGCCGGCGCTGAACATGTCTCCCGCCGGCAGCGAACCGCGGCCGGCGATCAGCTCAGGGGCCATGTACCCGGGCGTGCCGAAGACCATGCTGAGCTCCGTAAGAGCACTCAACAGCTCGGCGATCCCGAAGTCGGTGACCTTGACCGTTCCGTTCCAGGAGATGAGGATGTTCGCCGGCTTGATGTCGCGATGGATCACATGGGCGCCATGCGCCGCTTCCAGCGCCTGGCCCAGCGCCAGGCCGACCACCAGCGTCTGTTCGATCGAAAGCGGTTGGCCATCGAGCTGACTGTCGAGGCTCACGCCGTCCACGAGCTCCATGGCGATGAACGCCGAATCGCCCGACTCCTCGACGTCGAAGACGGCCACCACGTTCGAGTGATGGAACTGCGCCACCGTGACCGCTTCGCGCACCAGCGACTCGACCAGGTTCCCCCGCTCCGGCGCCGGAACGTCATCGCCGAGCCGGATGGTCTTGAGCGCCACCGGCCGCTGGAGCTTCGGATCCCAGCCGCGGAACACCGTTCCCATGCCACCCTGCCCGACCACTTCCAGCACCTGGTAGCGGCCGAGAAAGACGTTCCCGAGCTCCTCCCGGTCGTGCACCCGTTTCTGCAGCAGATCGAGCGAGGAGCGCAGCCGGTCGATGTCACTGCCGTCGCCGGCGGGGAGGAATCCCATCTCGCTCTGCGCTTCGAGCAGATCGCGCAACGGCCGGACCACCGCGAACCAGGCGGCCACCGATAGCGCGGCCACCAGGAGGAGCGCGGCGATGACCGCGACGAGCGATCTCTCCCGCAAGTTGTGCGCGATCGCCTCCGCCACCGTCGCCGGCTGCGTCGAAACCACCACCCACGGCGTCCCATCCACCGGCGCGTAGGCCCCCACCGCCACCGCCCCCCCGGCCGCGGGAAAGCGCCCGGCGCCGCGGATCCGGCCGGTGGCGGCGATGTTCAGCAGGGAAGGGGGGATGCTGGCCACCGCTGCCGGATTTCCGACCACCGCATGCCGGCTCCGGTCGATCAGAACGCGGAGCGCCTGTTCGCCAAGCTCGGAGGAGCGGAGATCGTCTTCGAGGGCGCGGGCATCGAAGATCGCCGTGGCCTGCCCGCCGTTCGTCAGCGCCCGCACGATCGACAGCCAGGCGCCGCCGCCCTCCGGATGAATCTCCAGGCGCTCCCGCCGCGGCTTCGCCAGAATGGCCTGGATGACGGAAGCGGCCGACTTCTTCTGGCCGCGAAAGATCTCCGCTCCCGTAGGATCGCGAAGGACCACCGCAACGAGATCGCCGCGCGATTGGAGAAGGCTCCGCACCGTCTCTTTCGCCGCGGCCGAGGATGGATCGTTCTCGACCTCAGGTGCCGCCACGAGAGCATCGATCAACGTCTCCCACGCCGAAACCGTGCTGCTGATCCGGTCCGCCCCGGTATTCGCCGACAGCGCATGCGTCTGCAACACCTGCGACGTCATCGCCTCCCGATTGAGATCGGCAAACCGGAACGAAACGAGCGCAAGCGGAATCAGCCCCGCCGCCGTGAGCGCAATGATGATCCGTCCGAGAAAGCCGATCTGCAGCCGCCGCCGAGGACGGGGGGTGGTGTCCGAAGGACGCATGAGTCTGGTAATGGTACCGGAGCAACGTTTCCCCCGACGGAAGTCGACGACTCAAGTCGGGGGCTACGACCTTAAGCCAGCTTCGCCGGCTCAGAGCCGATCAGCTTGTCTCCCTGTGTGGTCCAGACTCCTGCGCTCCTGGTCTAGACCAAGGCAGCCCCGACGTGACGGTTGTCGCCGATCCCTCCGATAGTTGGTGTTGCCGTCGCTTGACAGGGACACTGATCAGCCTTGAGCTGCATCTGAACCACACCAGATCCGGAAAAGGTTGGTTCCTGTTCGGTCCAGACACCACCGTTCCTCGTGGCGCCGACGCCACCATTGTCGTGCGGCCCTCCGACGATGGCAGTGTTGCCGTCGGCGGAGAAGGCCACGGGAGCTCGTCGAGAGAAATCTACAGCGCCCGTCGCGACTAACTTTGGCTCCTGCTGCACGAATTGCGCGAGGGCTGGATGAGAAGAAAGCAACATGGCGCAGACCAGAACGATGGCCACAACGGCGTGATGCATTTTTGTAGGAACCGTGCGCTTCAGCTGCGTGGTAGCACTCGGGGCGATCGCTGCCCCGTGATGACACGAGAACCCGAGGTGATTGCCGAGAAAAGACTGGCTACCACCATGTGACAGGCCTGCACTCATCCTCGCTTTCGACTGCCGACCTGACTCCAAGTGTTTCTCAGTTTCCGTTCGCGTCTCCGACGTTAAACCAGTAAACTCGCCACACACTCGTGGAAATCGAAGAATTTAGGACACCGAGCGGCGCGGTGGCTGCGACGGCGCGGCCAATACATATTCTTCGGCGTCTCGGCTCCTGGTTACGTCCCGCGCTGCGGCAACGCATCGCCGATGGAGCGACAGGCGTCGCGTTGACGCCCGATCGAATTCTTCTATGTTACGACCCGACGGAATCCGAATTCGCGCACCGCGTTGGCGAGACGCTTTCCTTGCGGGCGCCCCTCCGAGGCATCGAGTATCGACATCCCACGCGGGCCGTTCTGGATGACGAGGTGCTCGGATCTGCTCTCGCGTTCCTCTTTGTTGCGACAACCGCTTCGCTCGGATCTGACTTCTGCCGCCATCAGCTTGCGCGAGCTGCGCAGATGAAAGTGCCGGTATTCACGATCATTCGTGACGACAGCGCCGTACCGCCGCGGCTCGCCCGCCTCGAAACGCGGATCATGTGCAGGACCGACCGCGAGTTCGAACACGCTATCGAACAACTCGTCAAGGCGATTTCGGCCGATGTCAGAGTCGACGTATTCATCTGTTACTCGCGCAAGGATTTCGATTTCTCGCGAGAGCTCTATCGTGCGCTGAAAGAGCGGAGATTCAACACGTGGATCGACCTCGAGAGCATCCCTCTCGCCGGTGCCTGGAAGGATGAAATCCTACGCGCGATCGAGGCTGCGGACAACTTCATTTTCATTATCAGTCCTGAATCGATCGTGTCGAATGAGTGCGCGAACGAGCTTGCTCACGCGGTGCAACACGGAAAAAGGATCATACCAGTTCTGCGACGCGATATCGCCGACAAGAAACTCCCGCCGATGCTGTCACCGTTGCAATACATCCCATTCCAATCGAACGAAAAAGACGATCTCTTGCTCGCTTTCGATCGGCTCACGCAAGCGCTGAACACCGATCTTGGACACGTTCGGGATCACACGCGCCTCCTGCGGCGCGCACTCGATTGGCACGACGCTCGTGAGGACGCGAGTCTGTTGCTGGTCGGCAAAGATCTCGCGCGAGCCGAGCGCTTTTTGGCAGAACAAGGACACGCGAGCCCACGCTCGACGTCGCTTCAGGTTCGGTATGTCGTGACAAGCCGGCGCACGGAAGGCGCGCGTCAGGCCCGCGTTCGAGGAGCACTCATCATTGGCTTGGCGCTCGCGGTTCTGCTCAGCATTGCCGCACTGATCGAACGCTACCATGCAGTGCAAGAGCGTGACGAAGCGAATCGGCAGCGGCAGGCGGCGCTGGGGCGTCAACTCGCTGCCGAATCGCGCTTGCTGATTTCACGGCAGCCGCATTTACTTCCGCGTGCCGTGTTGCTCGCAATCGAAGCGATGCGACGATCGCCATCTATTCATTCTGACCAAGTACTGAGAGACGAGGTCGCGCTTCTTCCGCGCATCGTCGCAAAGGTCCAGTTTCGCGATGCCGTGCGAGCCGCCGCATTCAGCCACAATGGACGGTATATCGCTACGGCGTGTTCGGACGGTAACGCGGCTATTTGGGATGCAGCTACAGGGCATAATCTGGGGAACATGAAACACGGCGGCGAAGTAACGTCGGTGGGCTTCAGTCCCGACGATCGCTACGTCGCTTCCGGAAGCGCCGATCGGTCCGCACGGATCTGGGAGTCGTCGACGGGCCGGATAATCGCGACGATGGCACATCCGGACAAAGTCAACTCCGTCGCCTTCAGCTCTGACGGGCGGTATGTCGCGACGGCGGGCGAGGGCCGTGTCGTCGGCGTGTGGCTGGCGGCGAATGGCGAACGAATTCGACTATTCCGCGTTGACGATGATGCTCAGAAAGTCGGGTTTAGCCCTGACGGTAAGTACCTGGCCGCATTCACGTGGAAGTCAGTTTGGGTGTGGCGAGTGTCTGGATTCGGGCTGGTCGGTCGCCTTCAGCATGGCACGCCGATGCGGGATTTCGCATTCAGCGCTGACAGTCGGCAAATGGCGACGGCGAGCACCGACCGCACTGCAAGGGTGTGGACGCTTCCCGACCTCAAGCAGATCACAAAAGTGAGACACGAACAGAATCTCCGCGCCGTTGCTTTCAATCCGGATGGAATTCTGTTGGCAACCACAAGCAGAGATTCCACGGCGCGCCTGTGGAACATCCGCACAGGCCACGAAGTACACCTCTTGGTCCACGCCGGAATTGTCCTGAGCGTCGCATTTGACCCAAGCGGCCGCTACATCGTGACATCAAGCTCGGACCGGACGGCGCGCGTGTGGGATGTCGACACGGGGCACGAAATATCGAGGATCGAACACGCCGACATCGTCATTTCAGCGGCATTCAGTCCCGACGGCCGATACGTTGTTTCGGCCGATGATCACGCGATGATCGTATGGGAAGCGCATAGTAATCCAGTGATCCGCTATCTGCCACATGTTGACCGCCTGCACGAAGTCTCTTTCAGTCCGAATGGCCGGTACGTGGCATCGGGCAGTAAGGACGATTACGTGCGTGTGTTCGAAGTCCCGTCAGGCCGCCGCCTGATGCGCATCGTCCATGATAGCTGGGTCACGAACGTCGCGTTCAGCCGCGATAGCACGCTTCTCGCCGCTGGAAGCCTCGATGACACTGTACGGGTCTGGAGCGTCCCTACTGGACATTTGGTAACGGCGGTCGGTCACGATGAAGTCGGCTCCGTCACTTCTGTGGAGTTATCGCCCGACAATCGCTTCCTACTTACGGCTAGCACCGATCACAATGCCACACTGTGGGACGTCCAAAGCAGTCGCGAGATCCGGAAACTGAAGCACGACGATGACGTGTCCTGTGCCACATTTAGTCCGGACGGTAAGCTCGCCGCCACAGCGAGCGACGACAAAACGGTACGTCTTTGGAGCATTCCCGACGGCCGCCTACTTCGAACGCTGTTTTTCCGAAGTAAGACGTGGAGTGTGTCATTTACGCCCGACGGACGTTGGCTCGCATCTGCAAGCGAAGACGGCCATGCGAAACTCCTCAACGTCTTGACGGGAGAGGTCAATGTGATCCTGTCCGGGGCCGATAAGCTAACGAAGGTGGCGTTTGCGGCCGATGGGAAGTTGCTTGTGATCGAAGGTGAAAAAACGGCCTATCTGTGGGACATGCGCGGACGCGTAATTGCGCGCATGAGCGCTGGGGTCACGATTAGCGACATGGCAGTGAGTGCTAGCGGTAACTATCTCGCGACCAGCTTGGAGGACGGAACCGCCCGTGTATGGGATACGGTTCGGCAGCGGCAATCATCCATGATTGATCACGATGATGCGATAGTGTCGGTGGCGTTCAGCCCTGATGCGAGATATCTGTTGACCGGCAGTTGGGACAAGACTGCGAGGTTGTGGCTCTTGCCGTCCGGAGAGATCATCCGTGAAGGGTGCAGCCGCATTACGCAGAATCTGACACCAAACGAGTGGAAGGACTATTTTGGGAGTGAGCCGTACAGGAAGACGTGTCCGAACGTGCCTGTCGGAAACGACCACTAGAGCGGCTGCGTGGGATTCGGATGAGAGCATCGCCGCTCGGTTCGATGCCGCTCTGCGCTTGCCTGCTGCTTCCATTGTTGGACGTTCACGGCCTATCACGAGGAGCCACAGCATGACCGATTCCTGCCCGAGGACGTTCTCGGGTCAGGCCCTTCCATGGGGGTCAGGCCCTTCGTTTTCCTATCGCACCCAAACCACGACGATTCAGTAGTTTGCAGCACGAGCGCCACGGCAGTGTCGCAACGCGGCGGTGGTGACGCACGTTCGTCACGTCCACGACGCAACGTTGCCCGTGGATGACGCACGTGCGTCGGCTCCGCGCCGCAACGCTGCCCGTGGACGCCGCACGTGCGTCGGCTCCGCGCCGCAACGTTGCCCGCGGGCGCCGCACGTGCGTCGGCTCCACGCCGCAACGTTGCCCGTGGGCGCCGCACGTGTGGCGGCTCCGCGCCGCAACGTTGCCGGCGGGCGCCACACGTGCGTCGGGTCCGCGCCGCAACGTTGCCGGCGGGCGCCACACGTGTGGCGGCTCCGCGCCGCAACGTTGTCCGTGGGCGCCACACGTGTGGCGGCTCCGCGCCGCAACGTTGTCCGTGGGCGCCACACGTGTGGCGGCTCCGCGCCGCAACGTTGTCCGTGGGCGCCACATGTGCGGTGGCTCCGCGCCGCAATGTTGTCTGTGGGCGCCACACGTGCGGTGGCTCCGCGCCGCAATGTTGTCTGTGGGCGCCCACGTGCGTCGGCTCCGCGCCGCAACGTTGCCTGTGGTTGACGCACCTGCGTGCAAACGTCCAGCAACGCTACACTTCGGCGTCTCCCACATTTCCCCTTGACATCTCGCCGCAACCGACCTATATTACTTGGTTACAAGGTCGAAGATCGCAAGATTTCCGGCTTTGGCGGCCGTCGGCGGTACGGGCGTGCTGGATAGCACATAGTCCTGTATCGGCGCGGGAGTCGAGTTAGCTCCTCCTGCCGCGGGCGCCCGAGGTGTGTACACGCCTCGGGCAGACATCAACCGGAAGTATCGGCGCGTAGCCGCGACTTCCAGCCGGTGGCCGCTCGCACTTGTCGACGAGTCGTGACGTCACCTCCGGCTTTGACAGCTCGCAGAAGGAGGCTATGTCATGAGTACCACCGTCACAAATACCCCTGAACGATCGAACCCGGATACTGCCAAACTGACACCCGACGAGGTCATCGCGCAGTTGCGCACCATGCGCTCGCAGATCGAGGATGTCGCGCCGTTGTCGCAGCAGCAGCGCGGCCTGCTCAAAAAGCGTCTTCGGACGCAGCCGAAGACTATCGTCGAGGCATCGATCAACGTGATCGGCGTGCTCGACAACGTGTCGCAGGCGATCGGGCAGCCGCTCGACGAAGTCCGCCAGTTGCAGGACGATTCGCTCCGCTGGGACGCCGTGGCCGAGGAGGCCCGCGCGTTCGTGAAGGGCATCGAGGGGGCAAACCTCAATCGCCATCAACAGCTCGCTCTCATCGGTATGCAGGCGTACTCGATCGGGACCCAGCTGGCGAAGGCTCCGGCGATGGCAGTGCTCGTGCCGCACGTGGAGGAAGTCAAACGCCTGAAGGCTGTCTCGCGCCGTAAGAAGACGACGCAGGCCCCTCAAACGCCAGCTCCGACACCGGCACCGGCGCCCGTCCCCGTAACGTCCACCGCACCGAAAGCCTGAAAATAAGGAGGTAGTGAACCCGGGCGCGCTCGCACGCGCGCCCGGGTTCCATCGAACGGTCATGAAGAACCTTACTGCATCGCGGGAAAACACGCGGGGTCAAACCTTCGTTTTTCTATCGTACCTAAGTCACGACGATTCAGTGGCTGGAGGGACGGAACCGGAGGAGCGATTCTGAAGCGAGATGTCTGCCAGCCCCTCTCGACTTGGCATCGCCAACGATAAGGCGATATCGGACCCGTAGTAGCTGTTGCGCGACCCGACGAATCGCTGCCTCCGATCGGCGCAGCACGATGCGCCTGAAAAAGTCGAAACTGGCAGGAAGCGGTAAGCGCATTGCTTTACCGTGCAGCCGTCGTGCTCATCAGGCCCGGAGTGACTCCGGCGCGACTGCGGGCGGGCCGCATCCGCATCACGCGAACGGTGGCGCGGTGGAGGAGGGCAGATAGCCGTCAACGATCTCCGCGGTCGATTCGGAGTCCGGGGCGGATCAATTCTTCGAATTGCTTTCCGTACCAGCGGCGCAGCGAGGCTCCGCACCACGGGCAGAACGCGATCAGATCTTCACTGACCAGACTCATCGGAACGGGGACGTCGAGGCGCGGCTCTTCTCCCCGTTCGAACGCCCGGGCCTGAAGAACAAAGCTCGGCTCACCCTGGAAGTCGCGATCGATCAGAACGGCGATACTGCGATCGCCACCGCGATCGTAGCGATTCCGGAACGCGTCGCAGCACCACTTCGTCGTCGTCACTGGCCTGGCGGTTTGACTTCCGTGAAGAATTTTAGGATGTATTCGGTCGCCGCGCCGAAGAAGCGATATTCCGTCGCCTGCACATTGCCGTTCATCAACGTCGTCGTCACCCTGACCAGACCGGCCTGCTCCAGGCCGTCGATCAGCGCCTTCGGGATGTTGGCGACGAACGTCCGCGCGCTGCTGCCGCTTAGCGCCGCATTCGCCAGCGCTTCGGCCGCCTCGCCTGCCGCGGTCGAAAGAGCCCGCCCCGATTCCGGCGCGCGGGTCAGGTTCGTGACGACGCGAATCGTTGGTCCTCCCGCGTTCGAGAGTTGTGTCAGCCGCGCCGCGGTTGGCTGGCCCACGACGCCGGCACCGATGGCCGTCGCCACACCGAACAACCTCGGGAAGCGAATCAGCAGGCTCAGCGCGCCGGTCCGTGCGGCCGTTGTGACGAACGCGTAGGCGCCGGTGCCCAGCGAGCTCGCTGCCGCGGCGATGTAGGGACCGCCGTAGACGACTCCAACGACGACCACCGGCGCCGCGACGACGGTGGCGATGCCGACTTGGATGGCTTGCTTCGGAGGCGTCGGGAGGAAGAAAACCGGATAGTTGCGGGGATTCGTGCGGATGGCGGCGAGGCCCGGCGGGAGGTCGTTGAAACGCTGTTGATCGCCGAAATCAGGGACCGGTCCCGGGCTGATGACGTTCTCCGGCTCATTGCCCGTTGGGTCTGTGAACTGCGTCGGATTATTGAGCGCGTACGCGTAACGCGAGAGCCCCTCGGACGCGAGCAGCGTCGAGATGATCGCGTCGGGCGAGAGGAAGCGCCGCGTGAACGGATCGTAGGAGCGTGTACCGAGGCTGATCAGACCGCTGCCGGCGACGGCGGGGAGGGCGGTGGACAGGTCATGCCGCTGGCCTGTGAATCCCCGTCCGGCGGCGCTCGCGACCTTGCCGAGCCCGATCAGGCCGAACGGCCCGTATTCGAAGGCATCGACGGCGCTGCCGCGATCATCCGTCGCCAGGCGGATCGATCCGAGGATGTCACGGTGGACGAACGTCAATTTTCCGGCGCCGTCGCGCCAGGCGACGAAATCATCGCCACAGAAATAGTGCTTCACCAGTCGTCCGGCGTCGTCTTGTTCGACCTCGTCAAAAAAGTCGTACAACACCTTCCCGTCGGGCGTGCGAAGCTTGATCCGCCGGCCGTACGCGTCGTACGCGACCTCCGTGCGCCGGAAGGCCGTCCCGTCCCAAACCTCGGCCGCTTTCATGCGGCTCTGCTCGTCCCATTCGAAACGCTGCTCGTCCGTGCCGGCGTTCGCCACTTTCAGCGTATTGCCGGCCGCGTCATAGACGAACGTGCGCGGCCCGATGGTCTTCGGAGCGTGGATGAGCGCCGTGCCCGGCCCGGGCGGCGGATACCCATATCCGTCCGTACCGGCGATTGCGAGGTTCCCGATGCCGTCGTAGGCGAACGTCTCACTCGTCGTCACACCGTTGGCGACGGTGGTTGCCTGCGTGAGCCTGTGCTGATCGTCGATCGTGTAGCCGGTATCGACCGAGCGCGCCGGAGCGACCGCGGAGACGCCGGCCATCGTGCCGTCGGCGTTAATCCTGTACGTGAAGGTCGTCGTCCCTGCGGCGGCCGAGGTGAAGCTGCTGACCCTGGGCCACTCACGCAACGGATCGTATGCGTATGACTCGACGACGCCGTTCCCCAGCGTGCGGGATTTGATGCGACCCTCGGGATCATGAACGCTGCCCGCGACGACGGCGGAAAGCGTGGCCGGCCGGCCGTTGGGCTCAAACGACGCAGTGACGACCTCACCGTCCGCGGGCGCTTTGTTCGCTGCCGACGGGTAGGTGAATCGTACCAAGCGCCCCAACGGATCGAACTGCCGCCCGAGGGTGTATGAGGTGCCGTCCCAGCAACGCGTTTCCGAAGTGATGCGGCCGATCACGTCGAAATCGAAACTGCGTGCGACCGTGCATCCGGAGTGGCTGTCGAGCATCGACGTCAGCCGGCCGATGGGGTTGCTGTGACCCGGCTGGTCGTACTTCCAAGTCACTACGGTGGTTCCGTTCACCAGGCGCGTCGCCGGCCGGCCGACCGCGTCGTACGTCAGCGTGATGTCGTTTCCTCGGGGATCGTGAATGCCGGTGAGATTTCCGACGAGGTCATACGTGAATCTGCGCACGCCGAGGTCGGGGTCGTCTTCGCGGACGACGCGGTTCAGCGAATCCCACCCGTACGTGACGGCGTCGTTCGCGGCATCGCGAATCATCGTCCTGTGGCCGAGAAGGTCGTATTCGAAGGCAAGCGTCTGCCGGCCGGTCTCGCTCACGGACGTAACGTTGTCGTAGGCATCGACAGTGAAGTCGCGGCGATGCCCGGCTTCGTCGACGTCGCTGCCGCCGAGGGCCTGGATCGTCGCCGTTCGCGTGGTGCCGTCGGGATGTTTGATCGAGGCGAGCCGCTCCAGGTAGTCGTAGCTCAGAGTGTCGACGGGGATGCCGGGCGCCCCCTCGAGTGCGCCGTGCGAGATCTCCTTCGGATTCTCGGAGAGATCGCCATACGCGAAGGAGAGGACGTATGCCGCTCCCGCCTCCGTGTCCTTCATCCGGAGGCGCGTCGTTCGCCCCAAGCCGTCGAAGAGGATTTCGGACCAGAGGCCGGACGGCGAGCCGTCGGCGATGGACGTCCGGACGCTCTGCGAGGGCATTCCCCACGAGCGGTAGTCGAACGTAGTCAGCCCCTTGTCAGCCGTCTCGATCGACTTGAGGCGCCCCAACGGGTCGTACTTCCGGACGTTCTGTCGAATCCGATTCGGATCGACGATCGCGGTCGATTGGCCGAGTACGAGATCCCATTCGAGTTGCGTCTCGTGGCCGAGAGAATCGCGGACGCGCTCGGGAAAGAGGCCGAGCGTCGTTTCGTAGGAGATCGTGGTCGCGTTGTTGTTCGCGTCGGTGACGCCGGTGAGGTTGGCGTGCGTGTCGTAGTCAAACCCATAGAGCGTCACGAGAGCGCCGGCGACGTCGTGAAAGCGGCGCGCGGCGGTTAGCAGGCCGCGATCGGTTGCGCGGTGACTGCAAAGGACCCCGTCGTAGCAGAACTCGTCGTGCAGCAGAATCGGGCCGGCCGTTCCCACGCCTGCATGCACGTCGGACGTAGCTACGGTGACGATGAAGGGGTCCGCCGCGATCTCATAGGTGACGTGGGTCGTTCGCTCGTCGCCGGTCCGCGTCGTGTCGCCGAGCTCGCGGTACTCGTCGATGCCTCCGAATTCGCCGTACGTGAATGACTCGCCACGGCTCAGGGAGCCGCCGGCGTCGGTATCGACGACGGCGACCTCCTGCGTCTCGCACTGATAGGGGGCGACCAGTGCCGGCACGCGTCCGGTGAACGTGATCTCTCGCGAGCTTCCACCGCTGCTGACGCGTGCGGAGCGCAGACGCGCGCCGCAATGATCGTCCGTGTCCCAACGCTCGATGTTCGTGCGCGACGGGCGGCCGGCGATGACCGCCTCGTTCCTGGCGATGTTCTGCCATGCCCAGAGCGTCCGTTCCTCCGGCGAGTAGCGCGGACAGGCGTAATCGATCGACTCCGAGACGGTGTCGCCACCGGGGTCGATCGTCACCTTCGACACGAGATAGCCGGGAGCGGGCGGCAGCCGGCAACCGTTGGGCGGGTCGCTCGTCTGCGCCGCGCGCGTCATCTGCGAGTAGTCGACGGACGTATGCACGCCGAGAGGCTCGTCGATTCGGTTCAGAAGATCGGCCACGAGACGCGGCGGCGCGTAGCGCGAGCTCGTGCGGACGGGAACTCGCGGCGCGTGAAAGTCAGAGGCGAGGTATTCGAACGAGTCGCGATGACTGCCGTCAGTGATGAATGCGTGGAGGTGCCGCACGTCGGGAAAGGCCAGCGAGTTCGGGATCCTTTCGACGGGTGCGCTGACGAAGTTGCTGCCGTCGGAAACGAGCGGCAGCACCGACAGGCCGTTCGTGGCGGGCTCCCACCAGAGTCGCACCAGATCGGTCCGGCCGTCGCCGTTCCACTCCATGAAGGCGACGTTTCTGGCCAGCGCATTCGGGAGAGCGCTTCCGGCGAGCGCGTGCTTGATGGTCACATTGCCATCGCCGCTCGATAGCAATACGTCGGCGCTGATCCGTGTGACCGCATCGCCGATGTCGGTGGCCGCCGCTGCCAGCTCCGGAAGGCCGTCGCCGTTGAGATCGATTGGTGTCCAGCGGGACGGAGCGTAGGCGAATATGCTCGTAAATCCGGCGTTCACGGAGCGGAACGTCCCGTCCTTCCCCGACAGGATGGTGACGATCGAGTACGGGATCGGCGTCGACGTTGCCGTCGGCCAGACGCCAACGAAGTCCTGCGTCCCGTTTCGATCGACGTCGTACACGTACCAATCAGGGCTGTTGGTGCCCGCCTGACACGCGGGCACCGTGGCAGAAGGCTCCTGCGTCCACACCGACACGCGATGGCGATTTCCGTTTTGGTCCGACTCGAAGCTCTCGCTCCACCGGAAGACCTCGAGTTGCGCCTGCCGGCGGCAGGTCTGATCGGACGACGGAACGGTAGTGATGTAGACGAGGTCCGCCTTTCCGTCGCCGTTCGTATCGGCGGTGAGCCAGTGCGACGTCTCCGGCATCCGGCGCGGAACCTCGAGCGGCCACGTGCTCGACGTGAACGTCCCTCCGCCGGCGGCGAGCAACGTGACGATCCACAGACGCGGAAGCCTGCCGGCGGCGACCGGCTCGTCGTAGCGCGCTTCGACCAGATCGGCGAGGCCGTCGCCGTTGACGTCGGCGACCTGCAGCGCGTCGGGCGAAAAGTTGAACGGGACGCTGAACGTCGACGGCGGAAGCGGACGGAACGAACCGTCGGGCTGCCGCAAACGAACGAATAGCGTCAGCCTCGTCCCATTGACCTCGGCTTTGACGTAGTCTGGATAGCCGTCGCCGTCGACGTCCGCGATCTTCCACTTCGCCGCGTCGACCGGGGCGGAGCCCGGCTCCCATGTGCGCACGTGGAACAGCACGTCCCAGAAAGGGCAGACCGGCCCGCCGCAGATCATCTTCCGGCCCGCGTCGAGCCAGCCGAAGTCGTCGAGGAAGTGAGACCTGTCGTAGGCACGGTGCCAGACGGCAATCTCCGGATGTCCGTCGCCGTCGAAATCGCCCACTTCGAGCGTATCGAGAGTGTTGACGATCGGTCCCGCTCCGCCGAACGCGAATCCTCCGAGCGGAAAGATCAGGCCGGGAGGCGCCGTGGTTCCGGACGGCTGCACATCGACGCTCGCCGCCAGGCCTTGATAACGGATCTGAATCACGGTTGCCTGAACGGCGCAGTCGGCGCCGGGAGGAACGCCCGGATCGCAGGATGCTCCTTCGATCAGCGGGCGCATGGCCAGGAGGTCGTCGCGCCCGTCGCCCTCGAGATCGGCCACGAGGACGAACGTTCCTTTGGCGAGGCGCGGCGTGAGCTCGGCGCCGGCGGTGAACGTGCCGTCGCCATCGGAGAGGATGTGCTGATAGCTCTGGTAGGTGACGTCGCGCGGAAACGGCACGGCATGGCAGTTGGGGACGTCGAGATCCGCGCCGATGCGGACGATGTCGCGCGACCCGTCGCCGTTAACGTCGGCGACGACGAAGTTATCGCGCGCCAGTTGGAAGAGCGCGCCGCAGCTCGTTTCCGTCTCCACGGCGGGAATCGCCGTGGTCTGGCACTTGACGGCGAATGGCGCGATCTCGAAGGCAGCCTCGAAGGCCGTGCGGGCCAGCGCGCCGCAGACCACGACGTGCGATCCCGGCGCGGCGCTGGGGACATTCGGATCGCCATCGTCGGCGTCGGGGCCGATGAACGCCAGGTCGGCGCGGCCGTCGCCGTTCAGGTCGGTCAACAGCCAGCGCGCGCCGACGGAGGCCTGCTGATTCGTCGGCCAGGGAGGAAGGGGCGGCCGGAAGCTGCCATCGCCGCGCCCAAGGGCGATATAAAAGGTGTAGTGCCGGTCGGCTCCTTCGCGGTTGGCCAGCAGGAGGTCGGCGTACCCGTCGCCGTTGACGTCTGCAACGAATATCTGCGCGCCCCAGGCGATCGGATGCGGGAACGGACCGTCGCGCGTCTCCAGCGTCGAGGCCAGGCGGAGGTCCGTCGAAATGCCGGCCAGCGACTTGTCCGGGACAGAATGCGTGAACACCTGCGCCGACGCGTCGAAGAAGAGCGTGACGGTCTCGAAATGCGGCACCGGCTTCTCGTGCCATTCGAGAACGACGATCTCCGCGCGGTGGTCGCCGCTGACGTCGACCACCTGAAGCTGCAGAAACGGCGATGCGGGATTGACGATGCCGACCGTGAATGGCGGGAGTGGCTTGAACGCGCCGGGCCGTGCGATGTACGCCTGAAAGGTCGCCGGAAAGGCGCCGGCGCCATCACCGCCGGCCGCGTTCGGATCGAAGGTCATGATGACGTGATCGGGAATGCCGTCGCCGTTCAGGTCGATGGTGAGGTGCCGCACGCCGTTGCGGTCGAGAGACTCGGATCGCAGCGTGAGACGCGCCTCTCCGCGGTCCTGCGCAAAGCCGACGGTATGCCCGCCTGCCGCGGGAAAGACGTCGGAGTGCAACGTGACTGCCTTCGGGCCGTCGGGATCGCTTTTGTATGTCAGCGTCGTCGGCGGCAGGGATGACGGACTGGCTCCCTTGTCGACGATGCCGCCGGCGTCGAGGACGACATCGGTGCCGAATTCCTGCACCGCGCTCAGAAGTGATCGGCCCGTGGTGCTGCTCTCGTTGTAGTCCAGCGCGTACGCCCGGACGCGGCTGCCGTTCGTCTGCTCCTCGACGGAAACGAGCCGCCGGTCGTCGGAAACGACCGTGCCGCCGCCGATGCCGTGCGACAGGAGGTAGGTCCGCCTCGCGTAGTGAAAAATGATTTGCGTTTTGCTGTAGTTGATGTCGGTCAGCAGGCGCTCCGCACCGGGTGCAGCGGAGCCATAGCCGTACGCGACTTGATTCCCGGACGTGTCCGTGACCGTGGTGAGGAGCCAGCGCGCGACGTCGCCGCGGCCGGTGAGGAGCTGTTCGGTGTAGTCGAGGCGGTTGCCGTTTTGCAGCCAGACCGACCAGTTGCCGGTCGCGGCATTCCGGCCAATGCGCTCGTAGCGCTCGATGTCGGTGAAGAAGTAGTTGAAGGCCCCAGCCGTCGTCGGAAAACGGCAGCTCGGACTCGGGGAGCCGGCCACGCACGGGTGCAGCAGTTCGCCGTCGAGGAGGAAGCTGTCGCTGCTTCCGTCGAATGAGGCGATGCCTTTGCCGGGCGACGCGGTTTGAATCGCCGAGACGCCGGCCAGCGACCAGCCAACGCCCAGCGGCCCGTCGCTGATGCGCGAGTGGTACGCGAGCGCGAGACGCGGCTCGAGTCCGTGGAACGGAGGCACCCGTACGTCGATCCGCTGCGTCAGGGCACCGGTGGGATCGGCCATCCCTTCGAACCGCGTCGGACTGAATGACGCTGTCGGCGCGAACGGCGATCGCTGGTCGCCCGGCCCGGTGGCGGGCGTTGCCATCTCCTGCGCCAGGATCACCGTGGCTGCGAATACGGACGCAACGATGGAGCACAGGAGCCGATGCATAGGAACCTCCCGTATGAGTCGTCGTCGATCTTGAGATGTGGATCGTGTTGTACGGAAGATAATAACGCGAAACTGGCAGGCATTCCATTATTGTGGGTAGGGGTTTGTTCGGCCCAGCGCTCTCCTGAAATGAAGGAGAAGCCAGCGTGTCGGACCGACGTAGCCTCAATCCCGGCGATTCCACCGTTTTCACGACGCGTCCCATCGGACTGAGGACAACTCTGTTCTGCATCCCGTGGCCGCCCGATCCGTCCGCGTTTCAGCCGACGATCTCCTGGCACATCATCTTGTGTTGCCAGCCCGACCACGTGACGAACGCGGTTTCGACGGACATCTCCGCGGCGGCAGGGGCTCTTGTCACGGTGCGCAATCTCGCCTCCGACCAGCAGGCGCAGGTTTGGACGGACTACATCTGAAGGAGGCGGCAATGCAGGAACAGCTCGAACGTCTGCGGACAGATGCCTCGTTCGCGGAGCGCGCCAGGCAGTTGCGCGGTACCGCGCAAGCGCAACCCGCCGCACTGGATGCCTTTGTCAATCCCATGATGCGGTTCGCCGCGGCGCGGCGCCGCGAAGCGCGAATCGCAAGGCTGGAACGGGCCGAGCGACTCGAAGCATCGGGTTGGCGATCCCACCGCGAGCAGGTGCCGCAGGCAATCGCCGGATTTGCGGATGCCATGCGGGCGCTTGAACGGCAGGTGGACGCGCTCCGTCCGATCGTTCGTGCGGAATTGGACGACGTGATCGGCTTGGCGGCCGACGAGACGCACGCCCTGCGCCAGTTCATTCGATCGACGGCGCTGACCATCGGCTTCTCCGGCGATGAGACGGAATGGTTCTTCGGCGAGATGAAAGGCGTTCAGTTCCGGCCGATGGCGCTGCTCCCGGGCGACCCCGCCGACGACCTGCTCACGTTGTTGGCCTCTCTTTCCGCCGGCGAAAACGGCCTCCTGTTCGCCGGCTTCCCGAGACTGACCGGCGACGCCGACAATGACGCCAAGCTCGAGAAGATCGTCGTGCGGCTGCGCGACAAAGGGGTCACCGCGAGCGTTTTCTTCGCCATCGCCATCGTGTTGACGGCGCACGTGGTCGGATCTCTCGACGGCTGATCATGTGCGAAAACGCACGCACGCATTAGACCCGCCGTAGACACACGTTTGAGCTCTTCACCAACTGTGTATCGTGCCGTCGGTTCGCCGGTTGACCGGCAGATATGCGCGCTCATATGGATATTGCGCTGCCAGGGACTCGTCGATGTTGACGCCGAGCCCAGGTGAGTCGCCCGGATACATGAATCCGTCCTCGAATGTGTAGCTGTGGGGGAACACGCGATCGGTTTCCTCGCTATGGCGCATGTATTCCTGTATGCCGAAGTTGTGCACACTCAGGTCGAAGTGGAGGGCGGCAGCCATACAAACCGGACTCAGGTCCGTCGCGCCATGAGAGCCGGTCTTTACCTGATAAAGCTCGGCGAGCGCCGCGATTTTGCGGAAATGGGTGATGCCTCCCGCGTGCACGACTGTAGTTCGAATGTAATCGATCAGCTGTTCCTCGATGAGCCGGTGGCAGTCGTAGATCGTGTTGAAGACTTCGCCGGCAGCAAGAGGGGTGGTGGTGTGGTGGCGGATCAGACGAAACGCTTCCTGCACCTCGGCCTCCGTCGGATCTTCGAGCCAGAACAGGTGATAGGGCTCGAGGCTCTTGCCCAGACGGGCGGCCTCGATCGGCGTCAGACGATGATGCGCGTCGTGCAGTAAGAGTGGCTCGGGCCCGAACTCGTTGCGCAGCCGCTCGAAAAGTCTCGGGACGATGCCGAGGTACGCGGCCGTGTCCCATCGCGTCTCGAGCGGCGTTCCCTTCTGCGCCGGCTCATAAAACATCGCTCCGCGGCCAACGCCGTACGCGTCAGGAACCGTCGGAATTCCGCATTGAGCACGAATGGCCTTATATCCGAGAGTCAGGTAGCGGCCGACGGCTTCAACAGTGGCTTCGATCGTCTCGCCATTTGCGTGTCCATAGACCAGTACGCGATCGCGGGACGGTCCGCCTAACAATTGGTACAGAGGTGTATGGAGCGCCTTGCCCCGAATATCCCATAGCGCGCAATCGACCGCGGCGATGGCGGTCATCGTCACCGGCCCGCGACGCCAGTAGGCGCCTTTGTAAAGATAATGCCACGTGTCTTCAATCCGCCGGGCATCGCGTCCGATCAGCAACGGAATCACATGATCGTTCAGATACGATGCGACCGCCAGCTCGCGTCCGTTCCGCGTCGCGTCGCCGAGTCCGTGGATGCCGTCTTCCGTGACAATCTTGAGCGTGACGAAATTACGGCCTGGAGAGCAGACAATCACCTTCGCATCGACGATTTTCATATTACGATAGGCCCCGGAACGAGGAGGAATCGAGAGTGACCGTTATAGAGCAAATTCGCACGATTGGAATCATTCCCGTCGTGCGCGCACAGTCGGCGGGCGAGGCGCTCGCGGCCGTCGATGCCATTTGCGCGGGAGGGATCCCCGTTCTGGAAATTACGATGACCGTTCCCGGCGCCATAAAGATCATCGACGAGCTGACCAAGCGCTTCGGCGACGAT
>Ga0137393_10000221_pt1 | contig 33294 bp, 30 predicted proteins | sample 15con2h34BmetaG_FD_101396 | JGI IMG/M metagenome (GOLD analysis project Ga0137393, IMG submission 101396) | Vadose zone soil microbial communities from Angelo Coast Range Reserve, California, USA - 15con2h3.4B metaG | ecosystem: Environmental > Terrestrial > Soil > Vadose zone > Saprolite...
ACGATGAAAATTCTGAGCGTCGATCTCCGCGAAGCCCTCGCAGGGAATCCCATGGACAACGTCGTGATGCAGCCGCGCGACCGCTTACTGGTGCACCGCAATCTGAGCCGCGTTGATCCGCCAACGGTTTTCATAAAGGGAGAAGTGGCCAAGCCGGGGCGTTATCCACTCACTACAAATATGCACGTCGAAGATCTGGTTCGCGTAGCAGGCGGACTAAAGAGGAGCGCATATACAGAAGGCGCCGACCTGGCGCGTTTTGAGATGAACAGATCTCAGAAGGCGCCGGGCGATCGGCTGGAGCTCAACCTGGCAGCAGCAATGAGCGGAGATCCGAAGACCAATGTGCCCTTGCGCGACGGAGACATCCTTACAATTCGACAGCTTCCGCGCTGGACTGACATTGGGGCGTCCATGACCGTGCGGGGGGAAGTCCTGCACGCGGGTACATACGGCATCGCGCCGGGCGAGCGGCTGAGTTCTGTTTTGGCGCGAAGCGGCGGTCTTAGTCCCGAAGCCTATGCGTACGGAGCAGTCTTGATGAGACGGGAAGTGCGCGAGCTGGAAATGAAGGCCCATATGGAACTCGTGCAGCGGGTAAAAACCGAGCAAGTGACGCTCAAAGCGCTGCCGGACACGGATGCCGACCAGAAGAACGCGAAGTTGACCGCCATCGGGCAGACAGAAGCAACGCTTGCTCAACTACAGGCGAGCACCCCAATCGGCCGGGTGGTGATGCATATCTCGCCGGATATGAAGAGCTGGCAGAACACAGCGGCAGATGTGGCGGTTCGTGATGGCGACGTACTTTTTGTTCCTAAAAAGGCCGGCTACGTAATGGTGAACGGCCAGGTCTTCAATCCGACAGCCGTTAGTTATCGGCCGGGCCGCAGTGCCAAATGGTACCTCAGTCAAGCCGGTGGGGTAACACAGCTCGCGGACAAAAAAGCTGTTTTTGTGATTCGCGCCGATGGTTCGGTGATCGCCGCGAAAAACAACAGCGCTGGTTGGTGGGGTGGTGATCCGATGAGCGCGACGTTGCGAGCAGGAGACATGATCGTTGTGCCCGAAAAAGCGCCAAAGATCGGTGGTCGCAACTGGGCGCTAATCATGCAATCGGCGCAAATGGCTTCGTCTGTAGCTTTGGCAGTGGCGTATATCCATCCGTGACGAGGAATGTTCTTGATGCAAATGAGGGCCATCGTGCTGGTGTTTAGCTATGCGGCGTCGAGTTTGACGCTGACAGCACTTTCTTCTCTGTCAGCAACTCCCCAGGCTCAGGAAGAGCGGGCGGCGGATGCGAAACAGAGCAGTTCGGGAGCGGATGCGGATGTAAAGAAAATGACCACGACAAGCAAAATGGGGCGCGATCCGGAGGCCGAACCGTCTGAGAATTCGCGCTCGGGCCTCCAAGGATTAGGTAAGCGATTTTTGGAGGACCAAGAACAAATCTGGAGGAGTCCGGCGAAGATCCGATTCTCGGATACTCAGTGGCTAGTGCCGGTCAGTGGCATTACAGCGGGGCTCTTAGTTACCGATCGAGATTTCAGCAAGCACCTCTCTCAAAATCCCATGACGATCAGCCATTACAAGACACTGTCAAACGCTGGAGTCGGAGCGCTGATCGGAGGAGCTGGCGGGATGTGGTTGTTGGGTCACGTCCGGCACAACGAACACTGGAGCGAGACGGGATTTCTCGCGGGCGAAGCCGCGATCAATAGTCTCGTGGCTGTGGAAACCTTGAAGTATTCGCTGGGGCGTCAACGCCCGTTCCAGGGTGACGGATCCGGGCCGTTCTTTCAGAGCGGTACCTCGTTCCCCTCGGCGCACTCCGCAGCGGCGTGGTCCGTGGCAGGGGTCCTCGCGCATGAGTATCCCGGCCCGCTGATGAAAATCGTGGCCTACGGTTTGGCGTCTCTAGTGGATTACTCGCGAATTCGTGGCCGCCAGCATTTCCCCTCCGACGTGCTCGTGGGAAGTGTGATCGGAAACCTCGTCGCCCAAAACATTTACAGTCGCCATCATGATCCGTACCTGGGCGGTGGTGAATGGCGCTCTTTGAGCGCAATCGCTCGAGGGTTCGAATCTTCTGGTCCGCAGAATCTCGGCACGCCCTATGTTCCGCTTGACAGTTGGGTTTATCCGGCCCTCGGCCGTTTGGCCGGACTCGGTTTGGTCGATAGCGGTTTCGCGGGAATGCGGCCCTGGACCCGTCGCGAGTGCATGCGGCAGCTTAGTGAAGCAGAAGAAAAACTTACCGGAGAAGAAAACAACGAAGCACAAAAGCTCGTTGATGCACTGCGACGCGAGTTCCGTCCGGAGATTGAGGCTAAGGGGGACGGAGACGATCTCGGAACGCTCCGTTTGGAGTCTGTTTATTCGCGCACGGAACACATCTCCGGAATGCCGCTCACCGACGGCTACACCTTTGCGCAGACGCAGATCAATGATTTTGGGCGTCCCTACGGCGAAGGCTGGAGCACAGTAAATGGCTTTTCTGCATATGCCACGCGGGGCCCTTGGGTCGCCTATGTACGCGGCGAAGAGCAATCCGCCCCGAGCATTCCTGCCTTTTCTCTCGCGACACGTCAAATTGTTCAGCAGGTAGATTTCTATCCCGCGTTACCTCCGGGTACGGCCCAGCGGTCGGTGACACAATTCAGTTTGCTCGATGCGTACGTCGGCCTGATGTTGTCGAACTATCAGGTCTCCTTCGGGAAGCAGAGTCTCTCGTGGGGGCCGGGTAACGGCGGCTCGATGACGCTTAGCAACAATGCACCGCCGGTCAACATGTTCCGGATTAGTCGTACGACGCCGCTCAAGTTGCCCAGCATTCTTGGCTGGCTTGGACCGCTCCGGACGGAGTTCTTCTTTGGCCAGCTGGCAGGACAAGAATTTCTATACAACCCGTCTGGTTTCGTCGGGCAATCCGGCCAATCGCTCTCCCCTCAACCATTCATTCATGGCCAGAAAATCAGCTTCAAGCCCACTCCCAACTTCGAATTTGGTTTCTTCCGAACAACGATCTACGGAGGGCCTGGTTATCCACTCACATTCCACACGCTCATCCGCAGCCTGTTCACTACTGGGAACGAGAATCCAGGTGGCATCTCGAAGCCAGGGAATCGAACTGCGGGTCTGGATTTAATCTATCGCCTCCCCGGCTTGCGCAACTGGCTGACCTTCTATGCGGATGGCTATACAGACGATCAGTTTTCGCCAGCCGCCTACGCCGACCGTTCTGCGTGGCGCGCGGGGCTGTACCTTGCTCAGTTTCCGTTGGCACGCAAGCTGGATCTACGAGTCGAGGGCGTTTACACGGATAACCCGCTAGGAGGCAATATCGGCAATGGCTTTTATTATTTCAACTATACGTGGCGAAGCGGGTATACAAATAATGGAAATCTGCTAGGCAGTTGGGTTGGCCGAGAGGGGCAAGGTGCACAGGCCTGGTCAAACTACTGGTTCGGCGCCCGCAACCGATTGCAGTTTAATTTCCGGCACCAGAAGGTGAGTCAAGAATTCATTCCTGGTGGAGGCTCGCTTACCGATGTTGGCGTGCGCGGCGATTATTGGGTTCGATCCAACCTCGGCCTTTCCGTTTGGGTGCAACACGAGCGCTGGCTCTTTCCTGTGATTCAGCCGAACGTTTCCAGAAACGTGACGGCTGTGGTGCAAATTCTGTTTGAGCCGCAAAAATTACTTCAGCGCTCTGCGGCGAATAGAGTGGGAAGCTCTTCTGGGAATGAGGGCCGGCCGTGACTTTTTCGAGCAGCGCTCCGGTTCGCCACCCTCTGCCCGAGCTGCCGGAGCACGACCTCCCCGTCGCGCCTGGACCTGAGGGAACGCCACAGGATAGCGGAAACTCGGTCGCATACGTGCGGCTTCTCTGGGAGCACCGGCAGATGCTTGCCCGCGTTGCCCTCTGCGGGCTCCTTGCAAGCACGCTTTTGGCATTTCTCATCCCAGTGCGGTTCGAATCCACGGCGCGGCTCATGCCACCTGATAGCAGCCAGTCGGGCGGGCTCGCCATGGCCGCAGCTGCTCTTTCCGGTGGCGCCGGAGGTCTCGGTGGCATCGCGACCGACATGCTTGGCCTAAAGAGCACCAGTGACATCTTTGTCGGAATCCTCTCGAGCCGCACAGTCCAGGACAAACTGATCCAGCAGTTGGACCTCAAGAAGCTTTACGGGGATCGTCGCATGGAAGATGCGCGCAAGGACTTAGCCGAACACACCGGCATCTCAGTGGACCGGAAGAGCCAAATCATCTCAATCACAGTGGTCGACCACGACCCGAAGCGCGCTGCAGCCATAGGCCAGGCATACGTTGAAGAGCTCAACCGGCTTGTCGCCGAGTTGAGCACCTCGTCCGCTCGCCGCGAACGCATTTTCCTTGAAGAGCGCCTACAAGCCGTGAGTAAAGACCTACAATCGGCGGAGAAAGAATTCAGCCAGTTCTCGAGCAAGAACATTGCAATCGACATCAAGGAACAGGGCAAGGCCATGGTGGAAACGGCGGCCACCCTGCAGGGACAGTACATCGCGGCTCAATCAGAACTCGAAGGGCTGAAGCAGATCTACACCGACAACAACGTGCGCGTCCGCTCCGTGAGAGCGCGCATTGCGGAGCTAAAACGCCAGCTCGAAAAACTTGGCGGAAAGGGAGAGGATGCCTCGGCGCCCCCCGGCCAGCAGCAGGACTCTCTATATCCATCGATCCGCAAGCTCCCACTGCTCGGCGTGACCTACGCAGACCTTTATCGCCGGACGCGGGTGCAGGAAGCGGTTTTCGAAACTTTGACGAAGGAATACGAACTTGCCAAGGTCCAGGAAGTCAAAGAAATACCAACCGTAAAGGTTCTCGATTCTCCGAACATTCCGGACAAGAAGTCGTTCCCTCCGCGACTGCTGATCATGCTTTTGGGAACGGCACTTGCATTCGCCTTGGCGACGACTTGGGTGTTTGGAAAGACAGCTTGGGACCAGACTGATTCGATCGATCCGCGAAAAGCCTTTGCGCAGGAAGTTTTCAGCACTGTGAAGGCAAGTATTCCGCAGTTCGCGCATAACGGATCCGGAGATCATTCCGTCGGCAAGTCTTGGAATTGGGCACGCCGGAGCAGGAAAGACGACGAAGCGTCGAAGTAGACATTCGTTGACAGTGTAAGTAATTAATTGTAAATGGGTTAGGTCACAAACGCCCCTGTAAGTGACGGGGCGAAGCTGTCAGAAGCGTCGAAGGAGTCTGAAGCGATGGCGGTTTCAGCGGTTCAAATTCTCGACCCAATAGATCATGGGATTTTGTCGACGGATTCCTTTCAGTTGCGCTGGTATGCCGCGTACACGTGCGCGAACCACGAAAAACGGGTGCGCGAGCAGCTTGAACAGAGGTCCGTCGAATCTTTTCTTCCGGTTTATGAAACGATACGGCGCTGGAAAGACAGGCGGATGCACTTGCAGCTGCCTCTTTTTCCGGGTTACATATTCGTCCGCATGGCGCTGGTCGATCGCTTGCGCGTGCTGCAAGTTCCGAGTGTCGTTCGCCTCGTTGGGTTCAACGGACACCTGTCGGCGTTGCCCGACGAAGAAATCGAAGGGCTGAAAAAAGGCTTGGCGGGTGGCGTGCGAGCCGAGCCGCACCCGTTCCTGACGGTCGGCCGGCGCGTGAGGCTGAAGAGCGGACCACTGGCTGGAATGCAGGGGATCCTTCTGCGGCAGAAGGGGAACTTCCGGGTAGTGATGTCGATAGACTTGATCCAGCGAGCGGTGGCGGTGGATGCAGAGGCGGCAGACGTGGAACCGCTGTCGTAGTGGAGTGGGAAAATGGCAGTTGTAACTTTTTGTAATAGAGAGTTAGAGCGGAAGGGGAGCACACCCCCGGTTTTCTGTCAAAGAGTGCGGATATAGTTGAAAATAAAAGAGTTGAGTTTTTTTGTGAGTGCAAAAAATGCAAAAGAGTGCGCAAGAGTTTGGAAACACAGAGGTTAGTATTTGGAAATCCGGTGACGGGACGGGTGAGGCTTAGGGAATTGGCGATCACAGGGAGTGTGGCAGGGTTGGGGGGAAAAGCGAAGCTGGGCCAGCGAAATCATTTCGGGATGCTAGCATGGATTACACAGAAAGCCGATATCTTTCAAAGGCAGTAACCGTAAAGTATTTTATGTAAATTGGAAGAAGGTATGGTGGGACAGAGCTAAACCAAGATGGAAGATGGGGTTACAGAGATTCGCGGTCAATTTGAAAACTAGAACCCGTTCATGGCCAGCATAGAGACAGTACCACTTCTTGAGGGGAATGCCGGGGCCACTCCGGCGGACGGGGCGAAGACTGAGGGATGGAAACCATCCGCAATTGCGGGAGACATCGCGACGCTAGGAGCCGGCACGGCGCTCGCGGCAGTGTTCAACACGCTGCTGGTCTTTCTTATTCCGCGGCTAGCCACAGTGGAGGAGTACGGATACTGGAGGCTGTTCCTGCTGTATGCGGGTTACGTGGGTTTCCTGCATTTCGGGTTCGCGGACGGCGCACTTCTGAGATGGGCGGGAAGGACGCTGGACGCAATTCATCACGAGGTGGGGCCGTCCTGGAAGTATCTGGTTTTGCAGCACCTAGCGGTAATCCTCCCCGTTTGCACGATTCTCGGAGTCGTGCCCAGGATACCGACGCACATTCGCATCTTGTGGATGGGGGTTCTGCTTTTCGGGTTAATCATGAATTCGGCCGCGCTTCTGCAATTCAGCTTGCAGGCAGCGCGGGTGTTCCGGCCGGTGGCGATTGCCGCAGCTGTTCCTCCGGGAGCCTTTGTGGTCCTGGCGTTTTGTTGGAGCTTGAAGAGGACGCCGACCGCGAACGAGTTGATGGCGCTGTATGGGTTCGCGTGGCTGGTGGTCTTGATCTACTTGTGGGCGCGGGTGAGACCGAGGCACGGAATCTCTTCCAACTCGGCGTGGACACTTGGGAAGACGCTGACTGCGGTGGGCTGGCCGGTGTTGCTGGCGAACACAGGGTACGCGCTAGTGCAATCGGCCGACCGGCTGGTGGTGAGCTCGGCCCTGCCCATTACGGAATTCGCGCAATACAGCCTCGCGGCGAGCGCCATGTTCGTACCGATTACGGCGATTGCGGCGGTCTACCGCGTGTTTTTCTCGCATGTCGCCGCGGTGGGACATGAGGGACGCGCCAAAGTCTACGCGCACGCTTCTAAGTTTCTGCTGCTGGCCTGGAGCCTGCTGTTGCCTTACTTCTTCGTGTTGGAAGCGTTCGTCCGGCGGTTCTTGCCTAAGTATTTGGCGGCTCTGCCCGTTGCGGGGATTCTGCTGCTCGGAGTGATTTTTCTCGCAGGGATCCAGGTCCTCCACATGAGCTTCGCCTATCTTTACGGAAGGCAGCGGGAGTTTTTGTTTCTGACGCTCGGCGCAATTGCGGTAAGCGTTTCCGTGGCGCTCGTGACAGCAATCTGGCTTCGCTCGCTGATTGCGGTAGCCCTGGGACAGGTTGCGGCGCTCACCGTCTGGTGGCTCCTGAATGAGTGGAATCTGCGCCAAACCAGCGGCCAGAGGTGGAAGGATTGGTTGAAGATTTTATCCGTCGTCGGGTGGTCCGTAGTGAGCTTTGGACTCGTTTTGTGGTTCACGCCGTATCTTGGCTGGCGGTTTCCGATCTATTACGCTCTGGTCGGTGCCATTTTATGGGTTTCTTGTCGCGAACAGTTTCGTCTCGGTTGGCGATTGCTGCGCCCAGGCGTAGCTAGCCTTCAGTGATTCTTCTGAAATAGTTGTTCCGTCGTGAGACCAGAAGGCGAACTTAACGTGAATAAGCATCATCTTGCGTTGGCATTAGCCGCGAGTGCTTTTTTGTTTCTTGCTTTCATAGAGGTCATCTTTGTCAGCAAGCTCACGCTGGAGCTGCTGTTAGTAACGCTCTTTGGAGTCCCTGCAGCGTGGCTTCTAATCCGAACCGGCAGCCAGGTCATGCAGAAGATCGACCGGGGCGATGTGTTTTCCCCGCTCGTACTGTTCCCCGCGGCGTACCTAGTTTGGTTTACGGTGGGCTCGATCAGCTTCCTTCGGCTTCCCTCATCCATATCGTTTGGGCTGTTCGAGGCTATACCGGGTCGCATGTGGATCTACTACGCCGTCGGGCTGATTTCGTATCTTGCAGGCGCTTGGATTGTCCTCCAGCTTGGTCCGGAGCCGCGCCAGGAGGGACGCACATGGCATTTTTTTTACACATGGGAAGAGAATAGGTTCCGGCTCGTCATCGGGGGGCTTGCAGCCCTGATGCTTGCCTCATATATCGCAATCATCTCCCATCTCGGTATTCCTCTGTTGCAGGGGGACGCCTACCTAGTTCGATTAGAGATCGGAAAATACAGGTGGGCACAGCTTTTTTTGATCGCGTCGGCGTACACAATACTTCCGTTCCTTGCTGCGTACTTCTGGACGAATCCTTCCAGGGGGAAGCCTCGCCGTGCTTTCTGGTTCCTGCTAGTCCTGACGGCTCTGCTACTGATTTCGTTGGGTGGAAGAGGGTTCATTTTTCAGCCTCTCCTTACTGCGGTCGTTGCGCGGCATTACCTCAAGAACAAGTACAGGGTGCTGGGGGCCGGCACTGCTCTTGTTGTCATGTTCGCCGCCATGAGCTTTTACGGCTTTGCGCGTGACCTCGGCGGTTCAGATACGGAGTCTCCATTCGTTCAAGCAGGTTTCCCTTCGTACTTATTTCCTTTTGCGTACTCGTACCTCTACGTCCGCTACTCAGTGGCGACTTTGAGGGACGTGGTATCCGTAATACCAAGTCAGGTTCCCTATCAACACGGATGGTTGACCTTTCAGCCCCTTCAGGTGCTTCTCCCAGGCCATCACGATACAAGCGACACCTACTTCAAATCCATTCTTGGAAATCAGTTTGAAGGAGCAGGGCAGCCCGCCACACTTCTGGGTCCTTTCTACGGAGATTTCGGTTTGGTAGGCATTATCGTCGGCATGCTCGCATTTGGAGCCCTGAGTATGGCCGTGTATCGATGGTCGCTGCGCAGACAGACCGTCACCTCGGCCCTAGTTTACGCTTGGCTAGTTCGTACTGCCATACTATCGCTGTTCCTTTCCATTTTTGAGTTTCCAACGGATCTTTGGATACCCCTCATGTGGCTCTTCATGGATCGCTTTCTGCGGGGTGCGCGGAATGCCCAGAACGTTTTGCAACATCCGGCGATCACTCTAGGGATAAACAGCGCGTGAAGTTCCGAATAGCCATTTACGGTTTAGCGGGCGCTTACTGGATCGACTTGTGGATTTGCAGGCAAGCGACTTGAGAGGGGATCTAAACTTGGACGTTTTCACTGTGCTCACGGGGGTTCCGGGCCATGTCTAACTGGAACACGTTGGCTGAGTTGGACCCGCTTTGGGCGATTCTCTCTGACCCGGACAGAAAATTTGGCAAATGGAATCCAGCGGAATTCTTCAGTACAGGAGGGAGGGAAGCTGAGCGCGTGCTGGCGATGTGCAGGTCCAATGCGGTTAACGTTTCCTACGGAAGGCTCCTAGATTTCGGCTGCGGTGTGGGGCGAATGACCAGGGCATTCTCTGGCTTCTTTCAGTCGTGCGCCGGAATCGACATTTCCCAGAATATGGTCAGTTTAGCGAGGAAGTTTAACGCTGACCAGCCACACTGCGAATTTGTAGCCACGGACGCTGCCGTCCTTCCGTTTGCAGACAAGAGTTTCGACTTTGTTTTCTCAGTACTCGTTCTCCAACACCTCCCAACAAAGAGCATGATCCTGCGCTACATTGCCGAGTTCATCCGGGTTGCGAAAGACGACGGCATCATCGTATTCCAACTCCCGAACGAAATTCCACTGCGGCGGCGAATCCAACTTAGGAGACGGCTTTGGTCCTTGCTAGCGGCAATCGGAATTCCGCGGCCTTGGCTATTCAAGAAACTAGGGCTGGCTCCGATAAAAATGAACGGAATTTCCAGGCAGAAAGTTGAGCGGTTTATCTCCGCTCAGGGGGCGCGAGTGCAGGCAGTGGAGAGGTACGACCCTAGCGAGGGCCAGTATCACAGTTATTACTATTTCGTAGGCAAGCAGCATGATTTCTCCAGCCAAGATGTTCCGCACTAGCGTGGTGTGGGATTGCCGCTCTGAGCGGAGAAAATGAACAGCTACGACCTAGCCATCGTCTATCGAATCTACCCAAAGGTCGCAAAGTCTGCGCTGGGTCTTCCATTCAGCGACGATAAGCTTCTGCTCTCCGAAATCTGTCTGAGGTCTTTCAAGGAGTCGCTGGGGGGACTGCGGGTCAAGTTGTGGGCCCTGCTGGACGGATGCCCAAATGAATACTCGGAGCTGTTCAGAAGATACTTCGACGCCCGGGATCTGGTCCTTATTCCGCTTCCCCATGTGGGAAATCAAGCGACCTTCGCAAGGCAAATTGAGATTCTTCTCGGGCAAGAAGATAGCGAGATTGTTTATTTCGCCGAGGACGATTACGTCTACCTTCCGAATCAATTTCCACGCATGGAGGAGTTCCTTCGGGCGCATGAAGATGTGGACTTCGTATCACCCTACGATCACCTCGATTGCTATACGCTCGAGATTCATCGCCACCCCAAATGGGTGAGGGTTCACGCCGGTCATCACTGGAGAACTGCCGCATCAACCTGCCTGACGTTCCTCACTCGAAAAGAAACCTTGAAGCGGAAGGAAGGAACTTTCCGGAGTTACTGCGGGCGCAATTATGACTGCAGCTTGTGGCTTAGCTTGACGAAACATTCGCTTTTCAACCCCGTGCAATTCTTGCGCTTTACCTATCAACAACCGCTGTTCGCGAAGATCGTCGCGAAGGCCTGGCTCTATGGCTGGCGCCAGATTTTGTTTGGCGAACGGATGAAACTTTGGGTGCCTGTTCCCGGGATCGCTACCCACCTGGACAGCCGCGCCCTCTCGCCAACGATCGATTGGATCGCACTGATGAAAGAGCGGGCGGAGAGCATGGACGCCCAGTGCGAAAGTTACATCGAGCCACGCGCTAGCTCGGCGCTAAAGGGCTAGGAGAAGATAGAACTGTGCAGCTAACTGTGCTCGCAAAACGCGCGTTTCCGAACTTCAAGACACGGCTGGCCATCCGGCGTGCCGTCTACTTTCCGCTGGATGTTCTTGACTTACTCACTGGCAAGCGCGATCCATTGGTGCCGCCGCGTGGTTTGTGGTTTGTCGGAGGTGGCCATTTCCGCGACAACCAGTTCCTGAGTTCCTTTACCCGCCTTTGTGATTTGCAGCCAGATCATCGCGTTTTGGACGTTGGGTGCGGCATAGGCAAGCAAGCCGTACCGTTAACCCAATATCTCAGCCCGGAAGGCTCCTATGAGGGATTCGATATCGTGGAAGAGGGCGTTCGATGGTGCGAGCAGCAAGTTACTGAACGCTATCCCAACTTCAAATTCCGGCACGTCGATGTGTTTAACAAACACTATAATCCCGCTGGGAGGATGCTTCCTTCCCATTGGAAGTTCCCCTATTCGGATGCCGAATTTGATCTTGTGTATTTGATCTCTGTGTTTACTCATAGGCTCCCGGACGCAGTGCAGAACTACGTCAGCGAGATCAGCCGTGTGCTCAAACCAGGGGCCAAGTCTTTTATCAGCTTTTTTCTGCTCAACGATGAATCGCGCCGGTTAATCGCACAGGGTAAGAGCACTATCCCTCTGATGCATGACCTCGATGGTTATACCGTTCTGGATCCTGAGTTCCCCGAGACGACCGTCGGGTTATCAGAACACTTTGTTAGGAAGTGTTTCGAGGAGTCGGGACTCGCGATAAACGCGATCCACCACGGCTCCTGGTGCGGCAGAAATGCGACGAATTTCTATCAGGACATTGTGCTGTCTGTTCGCAAATGAATTCAAAACCGACAACCAAAATAACTGTCGTCCTATTGAACTGGAACAGTCATGAGATGACTGCCGAATGTATCCGTAGCCTGTTGGCGATGGATGGCGCGGATTTTGAGATCCTCGTAGTGGATAACGGCTCGACCGACGGGTCTGTGGAGATGTTGCCACAGGAATTTCTGCACATCACCGTACTTCCTCAGGAACGCAATCTAGGATTTGCGGCGGGATGCAATGTGGGTATGCGACACGCTCTTGCCAACGATGCAGAGTACGTGTTGCTGCTCAACAATGACACTATTGTCGCTCCGGATTTCCTACGTGAAATGCTGGCAGCGATTCAAGGCGATCCCCGCATTGGAGCCGTTTGCCCGAAGATCTATTTTGCCGACCAGCCGGATCTGCTTTGGTATGCAGGCGCAGACTTTAGTCTGTGGACGGGCACGGCAAAGCACCGCGGTTGGAAGGAGGTCGATCGCGGGCAGTTCGACCGTCAAGAGGATATTACGCAAGCAACAGGCTGCGCGATGCTGGTCCGGCGCAGCGCGCTGCGCGATGTGGGATTTCTAGACGAGCAATTCTGGGCCTATGTGGAGGACTTGGACTGGTCTTTGCGGTCCCTGGAGCGAGGGTACCGACTCGCGTTCGCTCCGAAAGCGCGAGTATGGCATTGTTGCGGGGCCACAGCCGTGAAATCAATGGGCGCAGGAAGCGCAGCCATTCGGCAGTTCTTTAGCACCCGAAATATGGTTTTTCTGGCGCGCAAGCACGTGCGCTGGTGGCAGATGCCGACGTACACCTTCGGACTTCTGATTAACCATATTGCGTTATACACCGTAGTGCGATTGTGGCACCGTGACTTTCGAGCGCTCTGGGCAATTTACAGAGGCCTGAGTCAGGGTTTACGAATACCGCTGGGTTCTGAGTAACGATAGGTGAATTTGGCGGAATGATGAAGCACCATCAATTGCGGGTCGGCATTGACGCGCATTGCTTGGGCCAGCGGAAAACAGGCAACGAGACATATACGTATAATCTCGTAAAGCACCTCTCACTCCTCGGTCAAGATGGTATCGACTATATTTTCTACGTTACCGAGAAGGGACAACGCGAAGGCAGCCCGGTCTCCGAGTCGTGGTTCCAATCGAGGCTGATTCGCCCGGCGAGTCCCTTTGTTCGAATTCCTATTGGCTTCGCGATCGAAAGCCGGGCCCGAAACCTGGATCTGCTGCACGCGCAGTATCTGCTGCCACATCACCTGCGATGCCGGACAGTGCTAACTGTCCATGACGTGATTTATGAGCGCTTTCCGGAGTTTTTTACAAAAGCAGACCTTTATCGCAACAAGATCGGAGTCCCGTGGTCTTGCCGCCGCGCGGACCATATCATCACCGTCTCGGAGTCGAGCAAGCGCGATTTAGTGGAGCTTTATGGGTTGAACCCGGAAAGAATCACAGTGACCTATCTTGGGCCAGACGCCTGTTATCTGCCACTGGACAAAGTTGAGGCTAAGGAGCGTCTGCGGCGAAAATACAAAATCGAAGGCGACTTCATTCTATGTGTCGGAGCTATCCAGCCTAGGAAAAATGTACCGCGGCTGCTTTCTGCCTTTGCGAGACTGAAACGAAAACATGAATTGCCGCACAAATTGGTCATTGTCGGGCCTAAGGCGTGGCTGCCTGGAGAGGCATTTCGCTTGCTTGGGGAGCATCCGACAAGAGACGACATTATTGTGACTGGCTATGTGCCACGAGAGGACTTGCCCTACTTTTATAACGCCGCCTCCGTATTTGTGTATCCGTCGATCTGTGAGGGCTTCGGGCTTCCCGTGGTAGAGGCAATGGCTTGTGGCACACCCACGATCACTTCGCGCGGGTCTTCACTGGAAGAGATTGCGGGTGATGCCGCCGTGCTCGTTGACCCTTGCGATGATGTTGGACTCGCATCCGCTATCGACAAGGTCTTATCGGATTCACTTCTAAGAGAAAAACTCCGTAGCCTCGGGCTGGCGCGAAGCAAGGAGTTTAGTTTTCACAAGATGGCAGAGCAAACCCAGGCCATCTATCGCCGACTGATGTCTTAATGATCCTTCCCGTTTCTTCGAAAGCTGAGGCAGGCGACAATTCTATGCGCGTTGCAATGATCGGGATTAAAGCTATCCCAGCGCGATTTGGGGGATTCGAAACGGCCGTCGACGAGCTGTCGCGGGGCTTGGCGAAATGCGGACACTACGTGCGCGTGTATAACCGCACAGGCATGTCCACCTGGCCGGGGAGAGACTATGAAGGAGTCGAGTTGGTCACTCTGCCCACCGTGCGCTCCAAAAATTTGAGCACAATTGTTCACGCTTTTCTTGCCACGCTGCATGTTATTTTCCATCGCGTTGACGTCGTTCATTACTTCACGACGGGTACGACATTGTTTGCGCCGATCCTACGGCTTCTGGGGATGAAGGTGGTCTGTTCCGTGGACGGTACGGACTGGCAGCGAGGCAAGTGGGGAAGATTTGCGCGATGGTACTTGAGATTCTCGGAGCGCCTATCGGTTTTGTTTTCTCACGGGCTAGTGGCGGACTCGCGCGACGTGATGCGGTACTACCGGGAGACATATGGAGCTGAGTCATGCCTGATTGCGTATGGTATGCGCGAGGCCAGATCCGAAGGGCATGAATGGTTGGATCGGTTTGATCTGAGAAGCAGAGAATATGTGCTCTTTGTGGGGCGCCTCGTGCCGGAAAATAACATCCACCATTTGATCCGAGCCTTCGAAAATACGAAATCTGACAAAAAACTGGTTATCGTTGGCGACGATCCATGGGAGAAAGAGTACGTGCGTTCGCTAAAATCGACGCGTGATCCTCGTGTGGTGTTCACCGGGGGCGTCTATGGCGACGGCTATGAGCAACTGCAGAGAAACGCCCATTTGTTCGTACTTCCCGACGAAGTCGGCGGGACTCACCCCGCTCTGGTCGAAGCCATGGGCTTTGGGAACTGCGTGCTGGTGAATGACACGCCGTCGAACCTGGAGGTAATTGGCGACTCCGGATTCAGCTACCGTGGGGTGGAAGGGGCTGACGATCTTCGGAAGCAACTGCAAATGCTGGTTGATAATCCGCAAGCCGTGCAAGTGTACCGGGTGAAGGCCAGCGAACGGGCGCAGATGCACTACCGTTGGGAAAAAGTAGTTCACTTGCACGCGACTTTCTACCAGAGCGTACTCAATGGAGAATCGCTGGGTGCGCTGAAAAAGATCGAATGTGCTACGCAGCGTGATGTCGCCGATGACTAAATCAATTCAAGCTGAAATACCCGTTGCACAACACCGATCACCCAACTGGGAAAGGCCATTCCTGGTGGGCTGCAAGCGCGCGTTCGATGTCGGGGTTTCAGCCTTGTTCCTCATCTTGCTCTCCCCACTTTTCACAGTCCTGGCGGCCATGGTCAAGCTGACGTCGCCAGGCTCGACATTCTATCGGTGGCAAGTTGTTGGTCAGGGAGGCCGTCCATTTACGGGATATAAGTTCCGTTCCATGTATTCCAACGCTGATGAATTGAAGAAGGGGCTGGAACACTTGAATGAAATGCGCGGACCTGTGTTCAAGCTTACGAATGATCCCCGAATAACCAAGGTAGGTTCGTGGATGCGTCGCTACAGCTTGGATGAACTTCCGCAACTCTATAGCGTTCTTAAAGGCGACATGAGTCTGGTCGGTCCCAGACCTCCCCTTGTTAGTGAGTATGTCCGCTTCACAGAATACCAAAAGCAGAAACTTGCAGTGAAACCTGGTATAACGTGCCTCTGGCAGATCAATGGCAGGAACGAAGTGAAGGATTTCGACGAGTGGGTAAAGCTTGACCTGGATTACATCAGTCGTTGGACTCCGATGCTGGATTTGCAAATCCTCTTGAAAACAGCAACTGAGGTCTTTGGCGGCTCGGGCAAATGAATCTAGCTGAAAGAATGAACGTTCATCTGATTCTGAAAAGCCAATTTAGTATCGGAGAACCCTAGAATGAGAGTGCTGGTGACAGGTGGAGCTGGCTTCATCGGATCGCACCTGGTTGATCGGTTTTTGAAAGAGGGCTTCAAGGTTCGCGTATTGGATAGCCTCGATCCGAAAGTCCATCCGCATGGCAGACCAAACGATATTCCCTCCGGCGTCGATTTCATTCAAGGAGACGTAACTGATCGCTTCACGCTTCTTGCGGCATTACAAGACGTAGATATCGTATCTCACCAGGCAGCCTATCAGGATTACATGCCCGACTTTTCCCGATTCTTGCATGTAAACGCGGTTGGAACTTCATTGCTTTATGAATTGATTGTCCAGGAAAAATTGAAAGTCAAGAAGGTCATTGTAGCTTCTTCGCAAGCTGTATATGGGGAAGGTCAGTACGTCTGCTCTGTTCATGGTTTTTTCCAACCAGCGCCGAGGAGTCAAGAGCAGCTCTCACTTAGGCAGTGGGCCGTAAGGTGTCCTGTGTGTAATCAACAGGCGGAATCATGCCTACTACAAGAGAACAACACGAATCCATATAACCAATACGCAGTCTCAAAACTTGCTGAAGAAAAGATAGCACTTGGCCTCGGTTGGCTTAATGGCATACCAAGTGTCGCTCTTCGTTATTCGATCACCCAGGGCCCGCGGCAATCTCTCTTCAATCAATACTCGGGAGTCTGCCGTATATTCGTGGGACGGGCTCTCAAAAGAGAGCCGCTAATTATCTACGAAGATGGGCTCCAAACTCGGGACTTTGTTCACATCAATGATGTAGTGGCTGCAAATATGCGTGTTTTGGAAAGCGATGACGCGAACTTTCAAGCGTTTAACGTCGGCAGCGGTAAGGCGACGACTGTTCTTGAGTATGCAAATCTTGTCCGTGGAAAGCTTTCAACCGATGTCCAAATGAGTTTGTCTGGGGAGTACCGGCGAGGGGACAATCGAAATAGCGTGTCGAAAGTCGACAAACTCAAAGCGTTGGGCTGGAATCCTAAGTACGGTCTCTCGGCGATCCTGGATGATTTTCTTGCCTGGGTTGAAAGTATCGGCGGAATCCCGGCGCAAATCCAAGATGCATATGGTGCTATGAGAAGAGCTGGAGTCGTTCTCCCGGCAACGGTTGGTCGTTAAGTTTGAGTGCTCCAATCAAATTGCGGGCTCTGGCGGACCGAGGACGCGCTGTCTATTGACGCCGAAAACTCCACCGCCCGATGTCACTCGGCAAGCCTTCGTGGATTGTGGCGCAAGCCACAACCACCTCAGACGTCTAGGCAGCCCACTTCTGTTAATAATTCCTGATTGGCCAGTCGGTGGTTCGCGACTTGAAGAATAGCTCCACAGCGGGATACGTTGCGAGACTTCCCGCGTCGACCTTGCCAAGTCAATCGAAAAACGTGCTGTTTACTTCCCGGAGGACATTGCATGAATGACGGCATGGAGATTTTGGACGCAAAGCAATATTTTGAGGAATTACAGCGCGTTATGGTTAGTTTTCCCAAGGACGGTATCGACCAGATCGCCGACACCCTTGTGAGAGCTTATGACGCCGGGCGGACGGTGTACCTGTGTGGGAATGGGGGAAGTGCCGCGCTCGCCTCTCATTTTGCTTGTGATCTTGGAAAGGGCACAGCTTACTGTAATGGGGGGAAGAGGTTACGCGCCCTCTCTCTTACCGACAATCTGCCAACTTTGACAGCTTGGGCAAACGACTCCGGCTATGAAGACGTCTTTTCGGAACAGCTGAGGAATTTTGTGCAGCCAGGAGATGTGGCGGTGGCCATAAGCGGGAGCGGCAACTCCAAAAATGTTCTGAACGCCCTGCAAGTGGCGCGAGAGGCTGGAGCGACGACGGTCGGCATCTCGGGTTTCCAAGGCGGAGAAATGAAGTCCCTGTGCGACATCTGCGTAATCGTGCCTTCCAATAACATGCAAATCATCGAGGACTTGCATCTCGCGATGGCTCATTCGATTTTCCGGATTGTCTATGGCCGCATATCGCGTCGCACGATGACGGCGTCTTCCGCAAGCTGAGCCGGACGCAAAGACGGGCAAGGACCAGCGGTGCAAATTCGATACTCCCACGAAGAACGCTGAATCACCTTCTTCTACAAAATGAAAATCCGAAACCTTCGATGTTGGATATTGACCGGCGATTTGCTCTGGGTGCTCGGGGCTTTGGGTCTCGGCATCTACCTGCGATACGCGGGTACGAAAGAGACGACCGATTTCATCCTACATTATCAGGCGTACTCCCTGATGATACTCGCTGCCGTTGTGGCGTGGACTCTTCTTTACTTTGAGATGAGTCTGGACGGCTTCAAAGGCGGCTGGCATTTTTTTGCAATTCTTTCTCAGCTCATCGTTGCCGTCTCGCTTTTGATGATCGTTCTGTTGGCCCTCAGTTTCCTCACCAGACACAACTATTCCCGGCTCGTTCTGCTTTACTTCGCGTTTTTCTTTTTTCTTGGACTTGTTGGCTTGCGTTGTATTGCGCGTTTTCTTGTTACCTCCAAGCTGAGGAACATAGCGGATCATCGCTGCGTCATTCTCGGACACGGGCCGGTAGCTAAAGAACTTGCCAGTAAGATTGCTTCACACCCAGAACTTCCATTTCGAATCGTCGGATTTCTATTCCCTAGCGAATCGGAGGCATTCAACGGATTCGCTAGCTTACTTGAGGCACCTTTCACCTCGGTTAAGACTCTGCAGGTCATAGAACTCCTGGTGAAGCATAAGATCCAGAAGCTCATCATCGCGATGGCGCAGCCCAACGGGGCAGAAGTTCGGAAGCTCATTGCCGGATGTCGAAGCGCGGCGATCCGAGTCTATTTGGTTCCGCAGTGGTACGACCTCTACCTGTCAAAGGCGAAGCTGGAAGAGGTCGATGGCCTTCCTATGCTGTCGCTGCAGGAGCGGAACCCCCCTGCAATAAGCTTTGCGCTTAAGCGAACAATGGACTTTGTAATGAGTGCGGGAATTCTTCTATTGGTATCGCCGATACTAGTGGTTGCTTCTCTTGTTGTTCACAGCAGAAAGGGTTGGGCATTCCGGACTGAACTCCGTTGCGGCAAGGACGGAATTCCTTTCGGGATGTACCGGCTAAACGTGGAGAGGCATGCAACCAGTCCGGAGCGCTACGAGAGGCTGTTGGTCAGATGGAGCCTGACAGAACTTCCCCAGCTGTGGAACGTGTTGAGCGGCGATATGTCCCTGGTTGGTCCGCGACCCGAGTCGCCCGAGAGGGTCAAATATTACTCAGAGTGGCAGCGGCAGCGACTGAAGGTCAAAGCCGGTGTCACGGGCCTCGCTCAGGTCCACGGGCTTCGGGATCAACATGCTTCGGAGGACAAAGCACGTTTTGATTTGCAGTACATCTTCAACTGGTCCCCGCTTCTGGACCTCAGCCTTATCTTGCAGACGGTATGGACTTTGCTCTTCAGAGGTTTGAGGCAGGAGCCCGTATCATCTGGAGAAGGCACTTTTGTCAAAACGTCGAACGATTTCGTAGGCAGGGAGGCTGTCGATGTTAATCGTCCGTAGCCCAGTGCGGATCAGCTTCGCGGGCGGTGGAACGGATCTTCCTTCTTATTATGAAAGATTCGGCGGTTCAGTCCTCAGCGCGGCCATCAACAAACATTTCTATACGGTGCTCGAAAAGAGGGGCGACGGGAAAGTTCAAATCATCTCTGCAGACCTTCGCACCGTCGAAACCTGGCAAGACATTGCGCGAATGGACATTCGTGGCAATGCTCTGGAAATTCCCCTCGCGGTTCTAAAAGAGTTTGGGTGTGATGTCTCGGTGAACCTTTTCCTTGCTTCTGAGATTCCTCCGGGAACGGGGCTTGGCTCCTCCGCGAGCGTTTGCGTCAATCTGACCAAGATGCTCGCAGCTTATAATCACATTTCTCTTTCGAAATATGAGCTCGCCGAGCAGGCTTTCCACATTGCCCGTAATGTTTTGGGCCGGCCTGTTGGCAAGCAGGACGAATACGCCTCTGCGTTTGGTGGCTTGAATTTCATTTCATTCCACCCGGACGGCACGACTCACGTGGAGCCCTTGAGTCTCGAGCCCGACCTTGTCCGGGAGTTGCAGTCGAGCCTACTGCTGTTTTTCACCGGCGCATCCCATCACTCCTGGACAATTCTTCAGGAACAAGAGGAGTCCACGCGAAGGACTGATGGCGGGACAGTCGAATACTTGCACGAAATTCGAAAACTGGCGGAGCCAATGAAGGCCGCTCTGGTGGCCGGGGAGCTAAGGCAATTTGGTCTCTTGCTTCACGAAGGCTGGGAGATCAAGAAGCGGCTTTCTTCAAAAATCTCCAATGTGCAGATCAATGAAATGTATGAAGCCGCGCTTGGGAACGGAGCCGTGGGAGGCAAGATCACGGGAGCGGGAGGAGGCGGATTCCTGCTTCTGTTTTGCCAGCAGGGGTACCAGCAGAATGTGCGTGAGTCCTTGGTTGCGCTGGGCGCCCGTGAGATGGGTTTCGAATTTGACTTTCAAGGCGCCCAAGTTGTCGCCAACGACCCGTTCATTGATGGCGACGAAAACGGTGGGATGCGTTGGACCTTCGCTCCAGTTGGTAACAAGGCTCTTGCCAATAAACAGGCGTCAGCAAAGAGTTCTTCGTGAATCTTAATTGGACATCTTCACAGATGGAGTTCTCCGAGTGAAAGCCTTTCTATTGGCGGGCGGTCTCGGGACTCGACTGCGACCGCTGACCGACAGCACGCCAAAGTGTCTTCTACCGGTTCAGGGGACTCCCCTGTTGCAGATTTGGTTCGATATCTTTCGCCAGTACAGTATTGACGAAGTCTTGATCAACGTTCATTCGCACGCCTATGGCGTCCGCAAGTTCATTGACGAAAACAAGGATGGCCTAATGGTGCGCCTTTTCGAGGAGGCCACGCTCCTTGGCAGCGCAGGAACGGTTCTGGCCAACCGAGAATGGGTCAGCAAAGAGCGGTCCTTTTGGGTGTTTTACGCGGATGTGCTTACGACCACCAATCTAAACCATATGCTGGCTTTTCATAACAGCCGAGGCCAGATCGCCACGATAGGTGTCTATGAAGTCCCGGACCCATCGCGATGCGGCATCGTTCAGCTGGATGAGAGAGGCGTGGTCCTTGATTTTGTCGAAAAGCCTAAAACACCAGTCGGTAATCTAGCCTTCTCTGGATTAATGTTGGCCACGCCTACCCTTTTGGATGTAATTCCTGACACGAGTCCGGCTGATCTTGGATTTCACGTCTTGCCCCAAATTGTCGGTCGAATGGCGGCGTATCGAATACCAGATTTTATCATTGATATCGGAACGCTTGAGACTTACCGCGCCGCTCAGGAGACTTGGCCAGGCCGTTCTCACTCACAAGAGCAAGGTGGGTTTCGTGTTTAGAGGCCTCATCTTCGACTTTGATGGAGTGATCGTAGACAGCCATCCTGTGCACGTTCGCGCATGGCAGAAGTTTCTTGACTCTGTGGGAAGAACCGCTTCCGAAGACCAGCTGCAATTCGTCTTAGACGGAAGAAAGCGCGACGACATTCTGCGGCACTTTATGGGTGAGCTGGACGCAGACCAGATTGTCGAATACGGGCACCGAAAAGAGCAATTTTTCCGAGATGAATCGGCACATGTGCGGACGATAGACGGTTTGCTGGGTTTCCTGGAGGACCTCAAATACGAGCAGCTGGCCTTAGCAGTTGCCAGCTCAGGAAGCAGAGGTCGGATTGACTTTCTTCTCGATAGGCTCGACTTGAAGAAGCTTTTTCAAGTGGTCATCACCGGAGATGAAGTGGAACAGGGCAAGCCTCATCCGGCCGTTTTCCTCACTGCCGCTCAGCATTTGGGAATAGATCCCTCCGAGTTGATGGCATTCGAAGATGCGGTCTCAGGTGTGAAAGCAGTACGATCGGCCGGCATGATGTGCGTCGGGATTGCCCAACCTGACCGCGCCGCCATTCTAGTTGAAGCCGGCGCGAATTATGTGGTGCCGGATTTTCGGTCCCTGTCGTATTCGAAACTCCAGCAAATTCTTGCTCAATGATGCCCTTCGGCCCCGGCCGGCCTGGCTAGGTCAATAGTCTTGTTGACATTCTTCGAGAGCAATGTCCGGTGCCGGCGCCCCTTCTTTCCCCTGAGGACAAAGAAGGAATTCACATGATGACAACGATCATGCCCGCCGTGGCTGATCCGATTCATTTTCCTGAAGGTGAACACGCCAAGCGGGATGACAAGATTCGGACTCACTCGGCGGCGTCCGATGTGCGGGTTATGCGGACGATATGCAATTCACCTCGGCGCGGGAAGGCGCTTGGGAATTTCAGCTTAGCAAGTGGCATCGAAATCGGTTCGATTGCAAACATTTTATCGGTCCAACAGGCCGAGGGCGAACTGCGATCAATTCGCAGGAGGGAAATATGAAGGGTGTTGTACTTGCCGGGGGGACAGGAAGCCGACTCTTTCCAATAACCCGAGTGACAAACAAGCATCTGCTTCCCATCTATGACAAGCCGATGGTCTATTACCCCATCCAAACGCTTGTGAATGCGGGGATTCAGGAAATCCTTCTCGTGACCGGCGGAAGGAACGCTGGAGACTTCCTGCGGCTGCTCGGAAACGGTCGGGACTTCGGGTTGAAACATTTGAATTATACGTACCAGGAAGGCGAAGGCGGCATTGCGGAAGCCCTGGGTTTGGCGGAGCATTTTGCCGACGGCGAGCCCATTTGCGTCATCCTCGGTGACAACATCATTGAGAACAGCATTTGTGACGCTGTCGAGAATTTCAAGAAGCAGGAACAGGGCGCCAAGATTCTGTTGAAAGAAGTTCCGGACGCCGAGCGGTTCGGTGTGGCGGAAATACGAGGGAGCCATGTCATCGGCATCGAAGAGAAACCGAAGGCTCCGAAGTCCAATTACGCAGTGATCGGAGTCTATCTTTACGATGCTACCGTATTCGAGAAGATTCAACGTCTGAAACCCTCGGGCCGCGGCGAGCTCGAGATTACTGACGTCAACAACTTTTACCTTCAGGAGGGCACCTTGACCTACGAAGTGCTCGATGGGTGGTGGACCGATGCTGGAACGTTTGAATCTCTCCTGCGTGCCAACAGACTTGTGGCAAAAACAGGCGCCAACAAGGTCACCGTCGAAGATCAAACGGCGATTGCCTTGGGTCAGGCTGCTCCCCGATGAAAATCTTTGTGACTGGGGGAGCGGGATTCATTGGCTGCAATTTCATTCGGCATGTTCTTGCGGCTCGCCGCCACTATGAAATCGTTAACTACGACAAGCTGACCTATGCGGGTAACCTCGCAAACCTCGAATCGGTCGCCGAAAACCAGAGCTATCGGTTTGTTCGGGGTGATATCTGCGATGCAGCCTCGGTTGAAGCAGCGATGGACGGCTGCGACGCCGTTGTTCATTTCGCAGCCGAGTCCCACGTTGATCGCAGCATCTACGAGCCGGCACCGGTAATTGAAACCAACGTCACGGGAACATTTATCTTGCTTCAAATGGCACGCAAAGTGTCCGTGTCGAGGTTTGTACTCATTTCCACGGACGAGGTTTACGGCGATATTCTCCCCGGTAAGTTCGCCAACGAAGATTCTTCATTACAGCCGAGCAGCCCATACTCAGCTTCGAAGGCCAGTGCGGATCTACTTGTCAGGTCCTACGTGCGCACGTACGGATTTCCTGCACTGATTACAAGGTCTTCGAATAACTATGGCCCCTATCAATTTCCAGAGAAATTTGTGCCGCTGATGATCACGAATACGCTGCAAAACAAATCGCTACCAATCTACGGGGATGGTAAGCAACAACGCGATTGGTTGCACGTCGAGGACAATTGCCGTGGAATTCTCACCGTTCTAGAAAGCGGCAAAGTTGGCGAGGTATATAATATCGGCGGACTCGACCTGGAAGAAAACCTCACCATGGTTCGGCACTTGTTGCGGCTGATGGGCAAGCCCGAGAGCTTGCTCTCCTACGTGCAGGACCGTCCAGGACATGACCGGCGTTATGCTTTGGACTGCAAGAAGATAGAAACCGAGCTAGGTTGGCGACCCGAGATTCCCTTGGAAAATGGCCTGCGACAGACCATTGCATGGTATCAAGACAATAATCAGTGGCTCGCCGACATCCGTACAGGTGAATATCTTTCTTACTATAAGAAATACTATGAAAATCGCGATGCTTCCCTCTGTGCGATCACAAACGCAAGATCAAGAACTTCTAGCTGATCGCGTGCCGCGAAGACTGAGTTGTTTCTAGTAGGGAGAGTTCGGATTCTGAATAGCGCATCAAGTTCTGTGCGGATATGGAGATTGAGGTGAATGCAAAAAGTCGACACGTCTCTCCCTGGCGTATTTGAGCTCCGTCCGAAGATCTTTGGCGACGCGCGCGGTTTTTTCATGGAAACCTATCATCGGACAAAGTTTGCAGACCTCGGCATTAAGGACACATTCGTCCAGGACAACCACTCATGTTCCGCCAAAGGCATTCTGCGCGGCCTTCATTACCAGTTGCAGCATCCGCAAGCTAAGCTCTGTCGCGTAGTGGAAGGGGAAGCTCTCGATCTCGTGGTTGATATTCGTGTCGGTTCACCTCAGTTTGGCAAGTGGACGAGTGTTCTCCTGTCCGCAACAACACAGAACCAACTCTATGTTCCAGTAGGGTTTGCGCATGGCTTCCTGGCCCTGACGAATTCGGTCCAATTTCTTTATAAGTGCAGCGACTTCTACGATCCAGGCGACGAACGCGGCATCCTCTGGAATGATCCCGATCTCAGCATCAATTGGGGCATCAACAGCCCGATCATTTCAGAAAAGGATTCCAAGAATCCTAGACTCGGGGAAGTCCCTCCGCAATACCTGCCTGGATACCCCGCCGTATGAAACAGAAGATCTTGCTGACGGGGAAGGGTGGCCAGTTAGGGTCGGAGCTTCATTGCTTATTGCCTAGACTGGGCGACCTAGTGGCGCCCGATCGGCGGGAGCTGGATCTGCTTGATCCAGACAGCATTCGCCGGGTGGTCCGTAACATCCGGCCGCAATTAATCGTCAATGCAGCTGCGTACACCGCGGTGGACGCTGCGGAGGGCGACGAAGCCAACGCATACGCCGTAAATGCCATTGCTCCTGCTGTGCTCGCTGAAGAAGCGAAAAAACTCGGCGCTGCCGTAGTGCATTACTCGACTGATTACGTCTTCGACGGTGCGAAGGCAGCACCTTACGAAGAGATGGATCCCGCGAACCCAATCAGTGTCTACGGGAAAACTAAGCTCGCCGGCGAACAAGCCATCCGTAGCACTGGCGTGCCTCACCTGATATTTCGGACGGCTTGGGTCTACGCCACGCGCGGTCGAAATTTCCTGTTGACGATTTTGCGACTCGCCACAGAAAAAGAAGAGTTGAGGATCGTTCGCGATCAGATCGGAGCGCCAACTTGGAGTCTGGAAATTGCTGCCGCGACCACGAAGATTTTGGTGCAAGTCATTGAACGGAGCAGCGTCACTCCTGCGTTCTCAGAAGTTAGCGGAACTTATCATTTGACGGCGGCGGGCGAGACGACTTGGTACGATTTTGCAATAGCCATCCTAGAGGAAGCTTCCCACACCCCGCAGAGTATCCCTTGGTTTGACGCAGCTACGGGCGGCCGGCCTTTGGCCACGCGCCACATTATTCCGATCACCGCGCAAGAATACCCCACCGCGGCCGCCAGGCCCCTCTATTCAGTTCTTTCAAACTCCCGCCTAATTCAGACGTTCGGCGTTGCACTACCAGACTGGCGTGCTCAAATGCAACGCTGTTTCATTTCAGAAAGCATCGCTGCCAATCTTCTGGCAGAATAGAACCGCCTTTGGATCGCGCTTCTCTTGCGGGCCCTTGCTCCCTCAATAAGTCTCTAGCACTACGAACAAACCGCACGATGGTGTTCTGCAGTTCCCCTGTGTGCCTTTAGCATGCTTGGCCACTCCTAACCTCTTATCTTCGCTTCCTTAGAATTTTGAACGCCCGTTCGGGTCACCTGATTTCGTATTCAGTAAGAACTTCTTCACACTTCTCGATGTATTCCCACGGTGCCCCACGCATCGCGTCTTCCCATGTCAGAACGATCGTCGGATATTCACCCAATTCATGCTCCTGCCACTGAACTTCCAGTTCCATCTCTGGCGGGGCTCTCCGCAGACTTTCTTTGGATGCTTGATCGCGACCTCGCACTCCGCGTTGATCCACTCACGATCTGCGCCGGGCGTCCCTGCTTCTCCAATGATCTCGACTGGCATTTTTGTCTCTTCTACTCATACTGGCTGAGCCCGATCGCCGATCTCCGTAGTGAACCAGTCCACTGTTTGGCTTGGGACTAAGGTCTCGACGGGCGCCGTCCGTGACATTTCCCGTGACACTGTCACGGAGCGTAATCAGATTGCGAACTGGTACCTGACTTTTGTAAAGCTTGAAGTAGATAATCTCCCATGGCTTCTATGGTAGTTCTCGCACTGAGTGTTCGCAAAAAGATGTTCTTCTATCCTATTTGGCGTGTTTTCCTCAAGCACTCGGCCCGGATGTGAAAGTCCGACCGCAGGATAGCACTTCACTGGAGAACAGCAAGAACCGCTTCCTCCAAGATTTGGAGGAGGAAATCAAACGGCTCAATCTTTACAAGAGTGAGCGAGCATTGATCGAATCGGCAAGATTGAAACTCGCGTCGCTTAGTCGAGGCGTTCCTGATGCGATGCAAATGAATCGCTTGTTGAGATACGGAACGAGTCTTGACCGGGAACTGAAGTGTATGTTGAAACAGCTTGAAAGGCTTCAGCGGATGAGACTGGGCCAGCCGCTGCCGCGGCGGCTCGACGTAAATGTTTCTTTGGACTAATGAACGGGGATCAGCTCGTCGAGTATTCACCGTCAGCCTCGCGTGTGAGGGGCTGGTGTGCGGTTTGGTCTCGGAACTCTCGAGATCTGCGTGGCGCAGCACTCGCGTCACCCGGATGATAGCCCATCCGTCGTTCGGTCCTAATTGAGATGCTCGGGTCGGTAGGAAGGAAGATAGGAAGAGGATCGTGTCCGGTATTTGGAACTGACAAACTAAAATTACAAAACGAACTTCGGCAAGTTCCTATAATAGAGGCACTTAGGCTTTGCGGATGCACCGCAGTTCTGCTACGACAGCAGGCAAAGGGGCTTCACGCCTCCCAGCGATTCTTTCGAAGCACCTTCCTGGTGATTCGTGTGAGTAGCAAGACCAGTGGCTAGCGCATCGCTTCGAAGATTTGCTTCGCGTCGCGGAGCCTTTGCAGGACGCGTTCTTTTTCTTCAGGGGAATTCCAGTCCGGGTAATGTGAAGTGACGTCTATCATCCGATCGATCCACGCCGAAAAATATCTTGCGTCTTCGGGGGAGCGCGGTGCTTTTCCGCCAATCGACACGTAAATCGGGCTTGTAGTGGCGTACGCATAGTTATCGAGAACCGGATACTTGGTCTTGTCGCTCGACGCGCGCAGCACGCACCATCCGCTCTCTTTGACCGGGATTGAGCCCTTCATGTCGGCGGAATCTTTTGGTCCATCCAACAGAAACGATTGCACCACGCGTCCGTTACAAACGAGCTCGAGATGATCCACGGGCACAATTGAGCGCAGCTTTGCGGTGAACGAAACGGCGTCCTGCGCATGGTCCAATTTCAGTTCGTCGCCGACTGAGTGTCCGCCCAGTGTGAACTCAACCAGCGGCCCGTTCGTCGCGAACGTCCTTCCTTTTTGCAGGGAATCCATCCAAGCGTCCAAGTTCGCCGCTCCTGCTGGCACCCGCACATAGACGCGATTCATTCCCACTTGGCCACGAATCGGCGCCGCGTAGTTTGCGGTGGCATCCGTCCCGGCCCCCGCCGGAATCCGAAAGCCCAGATTCAGCAGTTTGTACCAAACTGCCGCGGTCGAGCGATGATCGCTGAATCCCACGATCTCCATATAGTCCAGTTTTCCCAGCGCCACATCCACCGGCAGTTCATCGGTAATTCTCTGCGGCGGATTCGCAAATGGATCCGGTACTTCGTCAAACGGATGCACCGCGCCCACGAGCGCACCCTGCGCGTGGGCCATGTCGTACACATCCGCGTTCATCGGATACAAGCTCGCCGCCGCTGTATTCGGATACCCCGCATATCCCGGCAACAACAGGTGCTCTTTCAAGTGCAATATTCCTCGATGACCCCAATAACTGGTGTGAAATTCCTGTCCGTGAATCAACATTGTGCGGGGCTTGGACGCTGGGTCCAAACCTTTTCCGGCATAGGCAATATCCGGGAATCTCTGTTCCTTGTTCACAACCAAGTCGTTCACAACCGCCAAGTCTTCGGCTTCGGCCTGCTGCACCAAGTGCGCCGGCACGTTTCGATAAGCTCCGCCATAATTCATGTGCACGTGTAGATCGCCGGAAATCCATCGTTCTGTGTCCTTGCCAACCTGCCATTTCTGCCCGAGCCGAACGTGGACGATACGATTTGTGCCCGATGTTGTAGTCTCTTGCGCGGCTTGAAGGGGGCGCTCAAATCCGCTCATCACTTCCAAATGAAACTCTCCAGAAGGCATGGTAATCGCGTCATCGCCGGCAGTATGAAAATAGTGCGCCTCAAACAGCCGCTCCTTTCTGTCGAAGCCATCGTCTGCATAAATCCAGCTCGCATTCGGCGCGAAAAAGCGTCCATCTTCGGAGCTAAGGGAGACTCGGGCAGGCGCGGGATGGCCGTCGTGATCGGTCACGTGCAAAACGACCGTCATCGTCGGACCGAGGAAACGGCGTTCGTGTACTTCGATTCGGCGCTGCTCCGCGCCGGGAACCGTTTGTACCCACAACTCCGTGTTTTCACCTCGGTTGGAAATGAACGCAAGTTGCTTCCCGTCCGGTGACCAGCGCACATTGGTTTCGTCCCAGTCGCCGTAGGAAATGGGAAACGCATCGCCGCCCTTTGCAGGCATGACCCACAACTGGTGCCATTGGCGACCAAGGTATGAGCTGTAGACCATGCGCGAGCCATCCGGCGAAAAATCCGGCCGCGCCTTCCAATTCGTTTCCTCGTAATGAATCTCATGCGCCTCCGCCTCCGGCTCCGCTTTCATGCGCCAGAAGCCGCCGGTGCCGTGAATGTGCCCTTTGTTCGAAACGAACAGAATTTCCTGGCCGTCGCGCGTCCACACCGGACTGATTTCCATGTCGAACGCGCTGTAGTAATAGCGGGGAGGCGCGCTCTTTGTTTCGCCGGTTAGCCGCACTACGTTTTCCAGTCTTAGGTTCCGCACATCGGCCCGGAAAACATGAAATCGCTTGTTATAGGAAGTCGAAACGAACACGATGTGCTTTCCATCGGGAGACCAGCGCGGCTCCACGTTCACGGCACCCTCTCCGGTGAGTTGCTGCGTCTTTCCCGTTGACAGGCCCAACAGCCAGAGTTCGATGGCATCTTTTTGACACGAAACATACACGATGTTTTTTCCGTCCGGAGACCAGTCCGGCTGATAGTCGTATCCGGGACCGTCCGTCAGTTGCTGCGCGATCTTCGAATCCATCTTTTGCCGCCACAGCGATCCCGCCATCGAATACGCCACTTCTTTGGAATCCGGCGACCATGCGACGCTGCTCGGTCCGCTAGTCAGCTGCGGCAAATACATTTCGCGGTAGTAATAAGGATGCGGAAGGTCAATCTGCGACAGAACGGGTTTCCGCTGTGCCATCCCAGCCGGGTTAAGGGCGAAAGCCAGCAGAATCAGAGAGGATATCGTCTTCAGCAAGCGCGTCCCCCGGAGACGTTCCTTGCAAAGATAGCGCAGACTGGAGAAGTTATTCGACATGCCGCTATAAAAGCAACCGTTCTTCACGTTCGCAGGCATTGGCGCCTTTGGGAGCTTGAATTTTCATTGGACTTTTGGAGCCATTTGTTCGACAAATGCGCTACACATCTAACCAGTCTTTCTGCTGGCGAATCTAAACCATGCTCACTCTTAAGGATGGTTATGACCTCTCTGTCAGCCGTGTTCTCCCGCTCCAAACCAGCGGTAGAATCGATTTTAGCCCTAGCGTTCTCGCTTTTGGTTCTGCTCCCGTCCGGCTTTTGCTTGACCGCTCACGCGCAAGACCATACCGGGCATGACATGCACGCGGCTATGTCCATGCCCATGGAAATAGAAATGGATTCCGCAAAGGCGGCGAAACTGCTGGCGGACAAGAGAGAAAGCGAATTCAATCATCATCTGGCTGGATTTTTTGTCGTACTAGCAGGGCTTTTCATTTTGGCGGAAGCAGGTATTCGCAACCGCTGGCCCTCTGTTCGCTATGCCTGGCCTCTGTGTTTTGTCCTTTCAGGACTCTTTGTTCTGATTTGGAGCGACACTGAACTCTGGCCCTTCGGCCCTCAGAGTTGGTATTACGGCCTCACCCATCATCTTGAGGTATTGCAGCATAAGACCTTTGCGGTTTTGCTTTTAGGGGTGGGCGTACTGGAATTGCAGCGTGCGCGCGGCAATTTGCGGGCACGCTGGTCCGGATGGATTTTCCCCGTTCTCGCGGTAGCGGGCTCCTCCCTGCTTTTCTTCCACGACCATCAAGCGGGAATGCATGGCCCTAATCACTCCGCGGTCATGCAGCGAATCCAAGCGCAGCATTTCAGTTTTTCGATGGCGGGCTTCGGGATTGGTCTTTCGAAGGGGCTCGCGGAAACTAGATTTACGTTGCAGCCATTTTTCGAGCGCCTCTTTCCGGCCCTGCTGATCGCGCTCGGCGCACTCTTGATGGTCTACGTGGAATAGTCAGAGCAGCGGCGTGGCATCCCTCTTACTGGTCGTTGCCCGGCCCCTTTCATGCCAGGCCAGCTTTAGAAAGGGGCAATTCTCGAATGCGCTTGCCGGTGGCGGCGAAGATCGCGTTGCACAGAGCGGGTGCAAACGGCGGCAGCCCCGGCTCGCCAATTCCTGCCGGAGGCGCCTCGCTCGGCACGATGTACACATTGGTTTCGCGCGGTGCAACGTTCATGCGCGCCATTTGGTAAGAGTCAAAGTTGGATTGGTCGATGACGCCGTTGGTCGCGGTGATCTCTCCATAGAAAGCAAGGCTTGTCCCCATGGCCGCCGCCCCTTCAAATTGCTGCCGCGCCATTTCCGGGTTCACGACCGTGCCGGCGTCCAATGCGGTATCCACTCTCTTGATCTGCACTTGTCCGGCGTCGTCCACGTGCACCTGAACCACCGTCGCCACATAGGTCAGGAAACTGCGGTGCATGGCCACTCCGACTCCATAGCCACTTCCTGATTTCTGTTTGCCCCATCCGGCCTTTTCCGCTGCCAGCGTCAGCACTCGGCGGAATCGCGCGGTATCGATCGGATATTGCGCGTAGTCTCCATCGTAGTTCGGGTAGTCTTTAGCGATTTCGTTCTTGGGAATAATCCGGTCTGGGCCGAGCAGTTGCAGCAGGTATTCGACGGAATCCTTGCCCGCCGCATGAGCCAGTTCGTCGGCAAACGAATGAATACCGAAAGCGTGATAGACGTTGGCCACTGACCGCAGCCACCCGATCCGCACATGCGCCGTCGCCGGCCCGTTCTCAGCGCGGAGATTCGCTATGGCAAACGGCACATCCGTGAAACCCAATCCCAACTCGCCCGGGTCCGAATACTTTGCGCTCACGTCAAACGTCGATCCGATGGGCGGAAAAACCGTTCTCTGCAGCCAGGCAGTCGGTTTTCCATCCGGCCCCAGCACAGCCTTCATGTACATTGCGGCGACGGAGTGGTACACGTCAAATTTGATGTCGTCTTCGCGGCTCCAGATGACTTTTACAGGTTTCCCGGTTTTTTTCGAAAGCACCGCCGCTTCGACCGCGAAATCCGGGAAGGACTTTCTGCCGAACGCGCCGCCCAGCAGCGTCACGTGCACAGTCACATCTTCTTTCTTCAACCCCACGGCTTGTGCAATCGCATCCCGCGCGCCCTGGGGATTCTGCGTGGCCGCCCACGCTTCCACTTTTCCATCGCGGTACAGGGCCAGCGCCGCCGGCGGCTCCATCGCAGCATGGGCCAGCATTGGTGCGTAGTATTCCGCCTCGATAAACTTTCCGCCCTTCGCGAACTCCGCGTCCACATTGCCGTTCTCTCGCACGACTTTGCCGGGTTTCCGTGCTGTCTCCTGCAACTCTTTCCTGTACGCGTCCGAGTTCCAAACGCTGTGCGGACTCTTTTCCCACTCGATCTTCAGTTTTTTCCTTCCCTGCATGGCCGCCCACGTGTTGTCCGCCAAGACCGCTACGCCGCCCAACGCCTGAAATCCAATGGGTGGCTTGAACGCATCGATCGTGGCAGTTTGCTTCACGCCGGCAACGCCCAAAGCCGTTTTGTCATCCACGGACTTCGCGCTGCTGCCGAACACCGGCGGATGGGCCACGCTGGCATAGAGCATCCCGTCCATGCGCGTATCTTGTCCGTAGGAGGCTTTCCCGGTGCACATGTCTTTCAGGTCGTAGCCGGCCGTGCCTTTTCCTATGTAGCGCCAGTCGCTGCGGGACTTCAGTTTGACGTCTTCTTTTTTCGGCACTTCCAGTTTCGACGCAGCGGCCGCCAACTCGCCGTATTCTAATTTCTTTCCTGATGGCTTGTGCACTACGGAATGCAGTTCCGTGGCGCAGTCCGCCGCGGGCACGCCCCACTGTGCCGCAGCCGCTCGCACTAGCATCAACCGCGCGGTCGCCCCGGATTCGCGCAAAGTGTCAAAAAAGCTCCGCACGGAATGCGACCCATCGGTATCCTGATCGCCGTATTTTTCGTCACCGATCGCCTGGACAATTTTCACGCGCGCCCAGTCCGCATCCAGCTCGTCCGCAACGATGCGCGGTAGCGCGGTTCGGCTTCCGCTTCCCATCTCCGAGCGATGCGCGATCACGTAGGCTGTCCCGTCCGTATCAATCGCCAGATAGATATTGGGGCGCAGCGGCGCCTTGATCATCGCGTCGGATGCCCCCGCGCTCGACGCCGATCCGAAGATCTCAGCGGGCGCCCACCGCACGCTCAACACAAACGCTCCGGCGCCCAGCATGCCCTTCAGGAATCCACGACGACCTACATTTTCGATGTGTAACATGGGAGTCTATCTCCTGATGGATGAAAATCGACGCAAAGCCGCCGGTTGTCAGGCTCCATCCTACCGCCATTCTTGTTTGTTGCAAGCCTGGAAGCGCAGCGGTCGCTTGCGGCATCGCCGTGAATCGTAATCCAGCCGGGGTCGGCAGTTTACTACTGCTCGGGCCAGGCCCCCAGGCCGCGGCGCAGGTCCACCAATTGCCCCAGGTGGTAGGAGTTGTGATCCGCCAGGATCAGCGCCTCACGAAGAATCGTCTGTCCATCGCCGTGC
>Ga0137393_10000222_pt1 | contig 33164 bp, 23 predicted proteins | sample 15con2h34BmetaG_FD_101396 | JGI IMG/M metagenome (GOLD analysis project Ga0137393, IMG submission 101396) | Vadose zone soil microbial communities from Angelo Coast Range Reserve, California, USA - 15con2h3.4B metaG | ecosystem: Environmental > Terrestrial > Soil > Vadose zone > Saprolite...
GTCACGCGAGAGATCGCGAACCATTTTCGGGAAAACTTGTGTGAGGGACGAGAAGGGAAGCATCGAGACTCTCTTCACGCCCTCAAGAAGATCGTCCACTTTCCTGCACAGTGTCCGATGATCCTGTTCTGCGAAGGTCGCCAGCGCCTTCAGTTTGTTTCTCTCCGACCGAACGGCCAGATCATTCCAGTCAAGGAAGGCAAGCACTTTTGTCATCTGGGAATTGGCTTTAGTCTGCCGGTCTGAAAGACGGGCATGGCCGTTACGCTTCGCGTGCACTTGAAGACGTTGTCGAACGGCCCGGAGGTCGGCGTTGATCTTTGCGCGCTCCTTTCCCCAATGAGCCAGTGTTGCTGCAATCTCGCGTAACTCAGCAGCGCGGTGCGTTCCGGAAAGTTTAGCGGCGACCAGCTCTTCTGTTTGACGCAGGACAGAGTCCAAATCAGCCTCGGAGACTCTTATCCTCCTCTCCGTCCGCTGCGGTCTCTCCTCGGAAACTGGTTGAGACTCCGCTCCCATTAGGAATACAGGAGAAGATCCTTCTTTGACGGAAAGGACCTTCTGTTTTTCTTCCCTTCTCGGCTGCTTCAGCCTGGGCAGCGGCGTAGCGTCAAGAATTGCTTGCAGGTTTTGCTTAATTTCCTCGATCCGGAGTTCTCCAACATTTTGTTCAGATCCGGCAGGCAGGAGAAGTTTGCCCATCGCGTCGACGGCCTGGTGGAGCCTGTCGAAAAGCGAGCGCGAGAGGCCGATCGCTTGACGCTTCAGATCGGAAAAAACGGTCTCCAGCGACTGACAGATCGTCTCGATATCACCCATGTTGACCACGCGGGCGGCGCCTTTCAAACTGTGTGCTTCGCGGAAAGCACTCTCCAGAATTCTGGCCTGCTGCTCCCCTACGGGGGCATTTTCCAGTTCCAAGAGGCCGGAAGAGATTGCGCGCAGATGTTCTTCCGCCTCGATCTGAAAGGTCGCCTTGAGTTTTGCCAGAAGCTCAGCGTTCTTGTCCATCTCGCTCAGACCTTGTACTGGTCAACAATCTGCTTCAGTTTCTGCCCCAGCTCGTGCATGGTGTGCGCTGCAACTTCCGTCTGTTTCGTACTCGCGACGTTTTGCACGCTGGCCTGTTTGATGTTTTCCATTGCAAGAGCCACTTGATCCATGCCCACCATCTGCTGCTGGCTCGAGGCCGCAATCTGGGTGGCTGCTTGCGCGGCCTCCGCAATGCTCTCCGCCAGCCGTTGAACGGACTCCCCCGCCTGGGCGGATTGCAACACACCGGCCTCAACCGCTTTGCTTCCCTGTTCCGTGGCCATCACGGCCGCGCTCGTCGCTTTCTGGATATCACTCAGGATGGTTCGAACCTGTGCTGTGGCCTGCTTCGATTGCTCGGCCAGACTTTTGACTTCCTGTGCGACCACGGCAAAACCCTTGCCCTGCTCACCTGCTTTTGCGGCCTCAATGGATGCGTTGACCGCGAGCAGGTTCGACTGTTCGGCCAGGTCGTTCACGGTGGCGATAATCTCTCCGATGGTCTGGCTCTGTTCGCTCAATCGCCCGATACTCTCGGCAATCGATTCCATCTGCTCTCGGATCCGGTTCATTGCCTCGATGGATTCCTCGACAGATTTCTTGCCGTTCTGGGAGACTTGCGCCGCCTTTTGCGCGCTCTCCGAAACATATTTCGCCTTTTGATTGGAGAGTTGTGCTGTCTGTTTCACCTCTTCCACGGTCGCGGTGGTTTGGCTGACCGCCGTGGCGGTCTCCGCCGCCCCGGCGGAGACCTGATTTGTCGTTGCCACAATTTCACTTGCGGAAGAAGCGAGGACGTTGACGGACTTCTGGATTTCCAGATTTGCGATGCGGAGTTTGTTGCGCATAGTTTCGAAGGCGATCCCCAGGCTGTCCTTCTCCGATCTGGGCTTCACTTCCACCGTCAGGTCCCCTAAGGCAATTTTATCGGCCCCCCGAGCCAGCTCCTGCAACGATGTACTCATCCCTGCAAATGCCTTCGCCAAAACACCCACCTCATCTCCTCGCGAGTCGGAGGATACGGACACCACCAGATCGCCCAGTGCGATCTTCTGGGCCGCGCCAGTGATTTCCCGGAGCGGTAACGAAATATTCCTGGTTATGAGGAAGCCCGCGATCGTCACGAGAGCGAGACCAAGAAAGGATCCGACGATGACGCTGATTTCCGTGCCTCGGGCGCGTGCGTACTCTTCGTCAGACCGTTGCCTCAGCAACTCATTCTCTTCGTTGTCCATTTCACCGATGGCTTTTCGGACTTCATCCATCTTTCTTTTTCCCCGGTCCGTTAGGACTACCTTTAACGCGGCCTCAAACCCCTTGCTCTTGCGCAAGTCGATCGTCTCCTGCATTACTGCGAACTTTTCCTTGATCAGAGGGTCGAGGGCGTCGAGCCGCCGCTGCTGCCGAGAGTTATCCGCGGTCAATTTGCGGAGGTCCTTCAGGCTTTGGTCCACTTGTTCGATGGCACCTTGGTACGGTTCCAGATAGCGCTCTTCCCCGCTTAAGACGAAGCCACGCGTCCCGGTCTCGGCATCCACCATCCTGGAGAGCAAATCTTGAAGTTTTTCCAGAACCTTGTGGGTGTGTGCGACCCACTCGCTGCTCTCAACGAATGCAATGGTGCTTCGGTACGAAACCGTACCTACGACGAGAAGCATCGCCAAGGCCAGTGCGAATCCACCGCCGATTTTCGTTCCAATGGTTCGTGTCATATCGCTATCCTCTTCACTCTCTTCCCGAATCAATCTTCTTTCCTCTTCTAAATCTCCACTTCCTGGTGGACGACGATTCTCTTGTCCGAGAGAAGCTTTTCTGCGGCCAGGATTACCAGAGACGATTTCGTTACGCCCTTCAAGTAGTCCGCGCGAATGCCTGTCAGGGTCGGAAGCGACGCCTGAATTTCATCGTTTGGAATAGAGCGTACGCCAAGAATGGCATCGGCAAGGATGCCGAGCTCCATTTCGGGCGTCTGCAGAACAATGACCTTGTTTAGGTCCGTTAGGCCTTCCTCGGGAAGGTCAAAGAATTTCTTGAGGTCAATAACAGAGAGCATCTGCCCGCGCAGGTTGACTATGCCGAGGACGAAAGGCGGCGTACACGGCACCGGTGTGAGTTCCTTCAACGGACAGACTTCACGAACATAGTGTGACTCGATGGCGTAGGTCTCCTGGCCTAGGAGAAAAGCCAGGATTTCGATTGATTGATCGGCTTCTCGCTTTTCTTCTGGTTTCCGGGCGAGCATCCGCGCTCTCGCTTTTAAGATTTCCTGCTTTTTTCCCGGATCCGTCGCCGAATCCCTCTCGAGGGTGGTCTGCGCAGACTCCAGCCGACGATGGATTTCATTCCAGTCGAACGCGGACCTCGGTTCTTTCCCTATTGGGCCGCCGTGGGGAGGTTTGTGAATTTCACTTGTTCGTCTCATGGCGATTTTCCTCAAATGCTCGAAAGCACCCGCTCGGAGTCCGAAATGTCGTTCCATCCGACGGGCTATTCTGTCGCGAGAACACTTTGATCTCTTTGCACGTCTATGATTTCCGTCAACCTTCCAGCCGTCATTCCCTCCGAGTGCGGCAGGATGTCGTCCGGGCGATAGGCTCGCAACAGCGAAAGAGCGTTCTTGAAGTGCTTGTCAGATTCTTCGAGCTTTGCGCCACGAAGAGTAAGGTTTCCCAGAGCGAAATGAGCCAGCACAAAATCTTGATCGAGATAGAGCGTTCGCTTGAGCGACGACAGAGCTTCTGCAAGCGCGCCTTGTTCCTGTAAGATCGTGGCCAGCAGATAGTGGTATTCCGGGTTCGTCTTCTCTGCGGCAATTGCTTTTTCGCACCATCCAAGCGCCTCAGCCAGTTTTCCCTGGTTGGCGAAAACGCGCGCGAGAAGCGACATGACCTTTGCATCCTTACCGCTCTGTGACAAGACGAGGAGTCTTGACGCCGCTTCCTCATAACGGCCCCGCTCGTACAGAGCCAGCGTTTCGTCAAGCGAAGTCGAACTCTGTTCTTCGCCGTCTCGTACTTCTGCATCAGAAGCAACCGGCTCCGGCAGTGCCTCGAATGCGAGAGCTTCTGAAACACGTTTCGGGGGAATCGCATCTGCAATCGGCGGAAGCGAAGCAATTGCCTGGGAAAAGGAGCTATGCAAGTCGTTCTCTGCGCTGAGAAACCGATGAGCTTCTTTCCGGTAAACGATCGCACCGGGAAAATTCATCGTTGAGAACTGCGAAAACAGAGTTTGCGAGACCTCGCTCGGACTTACGAAAAGCCAGCCGCCGTCCATAAGACATTGATAGAGACGATGAACGACTTTTCTGGCCGCCTCGGGACTCAAATACATCAGCACATTGCGGCAAAAAATGACATCCATCGCGTTGGTATTGCTGCACAGTGAGGGATAAACGTCTTCCGCCAGGTTCAGACATTGAAGCGTCACCAACTCCCGTATGGACTGAGGCAGGGCCCAACGGCCATCTTTGGTCGGCTTGAAATAGTTTTGCTTCAACTTTTCTGAAGTCGTGCGAAATGACCATTCCGTGTAAACACCCTCGGACGCCTTTCGAAGAGCCTGCGAATTGATGTCGGTTGCCAGAATCGCTATATTCCAGTCGTTGAGTTTAGGAATTACTTTGCGCAGCAGAATGGCAATCGAGTACGCCTCCTCACCGCTGCAGCACCCCGCGCTCCAAATTCTCAAACGCTGGTTGCTGCCCCGGCGGGCGAAGATTAATTCCGGAAGAACACGCTGTTCGAGAATCTCAAAGCTTCGCTCGTCACGAAAGAAGTAGGTCTCTCCCACTGTCAAATGACGGGCCAAAATCTCGATCTGGCCATTCGTCAAAGCCGAGGAAACCAGTGATTGAAGGCACGACTCGGCATCCTGGAAGCCAAGCTCTGCTGTGGCTGACTCAATTCCCCGTTCCAGATCGCGCCACCGCTCTCTCGGAAAATGCAAACCCATTCGCTCAGTGATGAATTCACTAACCTGGGAAAGTAGCGTGCTTGAAATCTTTGTGGGCACTATTCGCTGCTCACATTCTGCTAATTGCCTCGGTCAGTGATCTTTCTTCTTCAAGAGAAAGGAAACGGTCGAGATCGTGAATGAGCACAATTCCGTCCTCGAGTTGCGCTGCGCCTTCAACATGTTTCATGTTGGGAAGTATGTTCTCGGCCGCAGTCACTTCGTGCTCCGCCCTCTCGATGACGCCGGTGGCTGAATCCACGACAAGAACAACCGTCCGCCCTGGGGTATTGGCAATGATCAGCTTGTCGTTTAGATCCATGTCGTGTTCCGGCAAGCCAAACCGCCTGCGGATGTCGAAAACCGGGAGGATCCGACCTTGTACGTTGATCACTCCGAGAACAATCCCTGGTGCTTGCGGGAGAGGCGTCACTTCGGCTGCAGGGACAATCCTTTCTACGGCAGAGAGATTCACTGCATATCGCTGGTGATCAAGCGTAAAGGCAACAAGCCGGGTTTGTTTTGTTTCATTCATCTGTAAAGCCTTTGGCCCGTTTCGACAGAAGAAAGCCTGGTCTCGCAATCACGATAGTTTCTTCAGCAAGACATGCATATCACGGGAAGTCGCGGATAACTCCGTTTCGCCACCAACGAGCACGGTTTTGGCTCCAATTGCCCCTTCTCAGTTTCTAGGACCTTTCAACGATAACCAATTCGGAACGTCGGATGAGACGCCAAATAGTAAACTTCGACCTGCGGCTATGATTGACGTGCCGCAGCCTCTTGACGCACACGCCCTTGCCCGCGCAATTGTCGCCTCCCCAATGTTCATCTCCCCATTGAAAAAGTGCTCTTGCGCTGATTCTAGGTAGAATCTTAAAGCAGCATTACAGATCTCTGTCGCCAGGCAACACTGGCCTGCTGAAACGGCGGCAGGGCCAAAACCTTACCCACCTCACCTCCTGATTGCGCGCACGTGCTGATTGGGGGACACATTGTTCTGCTGAACCGCAGGACCAACTTAGTGGTGGATATATTCTATTTTGAAGTTCGCTAGCTGTTTTTGCGGCGCAACGGAGAAAAGCAGGTTCTACTTGCAGCTTTTCTACCAGCTCAGTCCGCCACATAAGAGTTACCGATGGGGTTATAACACCGCAAGTGAATCGCAATAAATTACGCCCAAGTTGAGGCTCTAGGCAGGGGATCGTCCGCCGAGGGGTTGTAAACGGAGGGCGCCCTGCCTCCCATGGGGCGAGAATCCCGCGTTCCAGATACGTTCCAGTTGGGTACAATTTCTCCTTATTCTGCGTTTTTGGCGTCTCGAAAAATCAATAACTTACGTGTTTTCAACAACCGTGAATGTTCCGATTCCCCCCGCCGGCACCATTTTTCCACGCTCCATTTTAGGCAGAAATTACGGGAACGACGGCTCACGTTTGGCCACTCGAACGATGGTGCTGATAGCTCTCGGGAGGGCCGAGATAGCTTGGTTTTGCGCCACCAAAATGTACAATGAGCTTCTGCAGTACAATGCCGGGATCCACCATCCAGAACTTAAGAGTGTGATAGCCAGATTCCGTTACGATATGTCGGGAGGTCACCTTACGGACGCTGTCCTTCACCGATGTTTCCCAGTCTTCGCGAGATTTCTGGGCGAGCGCATCCACGATCTCTGGTGGCTGGTCGTCAAACGATATTGCGTAGCGGAGGCCACGGCCCGGCACGAAGTTCAAAGTGGGAGCGAGGATCGCCTCCACCTCTGCTGTGCCGGAATCGAAGAGGTACATCTTGTATTCAAGGCAAGGAGAATTCTGCGGCGGGTTGACACTCTCTGCCGTGACAGGAAACACTGACATGGACGAAAGAGTCCGTCCAAGGTCATCGATCTTTTCCCACTGCGCTGAGACTCCATCCACTTTCTTGGTGTAATGCGCCGCTTCCATGGAGACGTATCCCTCACCTTCGACAAAACCGTCGAGCGCATCCTTTGTCAGTCCGTGAGGACGAAATGCATTCATCTTGACAACGATGTCCCGCACACCGGCTCCCGAGATTGTCACAGAGCCGCTCGCGGTCCCCTCGGGAACTTTGCTCCAGTCCACGTTCACCCACACGCGCTGTTCCTTCTCAATTGTTCCGCGCGATGCGCTCAGCACAATCCAGGGGGCTCCCGACACTGCCGAGAACTCAAACGGGGCGCGCCCCCGATTAAACACGTCGATGTAACAGCGCTGCTGATTGAAGGCATCGACCAGCGGCAGGGTCGGCTCTTCGGTCGCGCCGGGCCAGGCCAACGACGAACCTTCCACGGCCACACCCATCTGTGGCGCCGCGGAAATCTCGATTTGCTCAATCTTTGGCATCGTATTCACTGGCGGTTGGTTCCAATACGTGTAGCCGATGTGCGTTTGGTCCATCATATGATTCCACTTACGGTGGGCGAGCGCATGGTTGTAGAAGGAAGAAAGATCGGCATCGGCTTGAAATAGTCGCTTTGCTTCTCCGGCCAAATCATTCGCGCTCGCGCGACCCTGCTTCGCATAGAGATGGTTTCTGCCCACGGTGATGTAAAGCTCGGTAACGATCGCAGACGCCTTTGCCGGATAGAGAACGAGCTCGAAGAAAGCGTCGCGCTGGTTCTCAGGCAGTTTGCGAATGATCGTTTCCGCTTCGTCGACCACCGATTTCCACTCGGCGAAAACCCGGTCCGTCTCCTGGTAGTCCACAAGGCTGTAGGTTTCCGGCTCAAGGAGTTCGGGTTTGCGCCTGCCATTGTATTTCGTGTACTTTGCAAGAATGTCTGCAATATCTGACGCGTACTCCGGCCCAAATTGCCGCTCCGCCCAAAGTCTGGTGAATTCGCTAATTTTTTCTTTGGGCCACTCCTCGGGATTCCAAGCCATGTTCAAAAAAAAGTCGATGGGGAATTCCATGGGTTTCAAGTCACCAACGTTCACGATCCAGATCCGATCGGCACCGTAGCGATAAGCGAGGTTCATCTGCTCCCACACTTTGGCGATTGGAACCGTGTTCAGCCATTTGTAGGAGCGCGGGTCGCCCACGTAGTCAAAGTGATAGTAGATCCCAGCGCCTCCGTTGCGCTTGCGCTCCTCCGCCGTTGGTAACCGGCGGATGTTTCCCCAGTTGTCGTCGCACCACAGCAGAGTCACGTCCTCCGGCACACGCATACCTTTCTCGTAGTACTCCTGAACTTCTTTGTAGAGGGCCCAATCTTGAGGCACTCTCGATACATCTGGATTTACACGCTCCGCGATTGTTTTGCGCTGGTCGGCCACGATCTTTTCCAGTAACTCGATGTTGGCGTTCTGCGACATGGGGAGATCGCCGTCACCGCGCATGCCCAACGTGACGATGCTTTCATAGTTTTTGTTGCGCTCGATGCCCTGATCCCAAAACTTGCGTAGGGCGTCAGCGTTCTTCGAGTAATCCCAAGAGCCCTTTCCGTGGCGTTTCCACTCCTGCTGGGCGCGCAACATCGGTTCATGGTGGGAAGTGCCCATCACAATTCCGAACTCATCCGCCAGCTTGGGGTTCCATGGGTCGTCCTCGTTGAATGCGTTGTTCCACATCGCCGGCCACAGGTAATTGCCTTTGAGACGAAGGATCAGCTCGAACACCTTCTCGTAAAACTGATGATTGAAATCGCCATACTTTTCTTTCACCCAGCCGGTAAGGGAGGGCGCTTCATCATTCAAGAAAATCCCACGGTATTTGACCGCCGGGGGACCCTGAATGTAAACCCCAGGCTTCACGTAAAGCGCTTCCCGGTGATGAGTGGGAACGTCGGCCCACCAGTACCAGGGGGATACTCCGATCTGGTCCGAAAGCTCGTAGATTCCGTAGATCGTGCCACGCTTATCGCTTCCCGCAACGACGAGGGCTTGGTTGATTCCTGCTAGAGGTCGCGGAACCACTTGCGTGAGAAAAGACTCCCATTTACCGGAAATTGACGTGAAGTCAATCTTCGATTCGCGGGCGAGCTGGTCGAGGATCTCACTTTTGCCGACAGTGCCGATAAGGAGAACGTTCGGGGCGGCGCACTTGTGATTGTGCGTTACGGTTGGAGCACGACCAGTGACGCGCTCTATGTCGTCTCTCAGGTCATTCGCGGCGCGCACGACCCCAGGGTAATCGTTCGCGTCGACACAAATCTTTGCGATAGCGCCGCGGTTTACGATGGGGAAGCTGCCTTTGCGCCGAACGCTCTCGACATAGCGCTGCTGGCCGATCGGAAAAGCGCCGGGCGCCAGAATAAAAAGATAGAAAAACAGCAGGAGAGTCATCTTGCGGGTGAAGTTCGTGCGGCCCGACGCCTGGTGGCGACGCACATTTGCGAGCCTGCCCCAGCTCACGCGCCGGCCGGGATAGTCAGGGTCTGAGCTGCCAGTTGAGTCCACTAAGTTCACCTCAAGATCAAAGAACCGGCCAAAGTGTCGGTCGACGAAATTCAGACTCTGCCCATCTCGCCGCGGAACGAAAGAAGCCCTCGTTTGCGAAGGCAACCCTTTCTCCGATCAAAACTTTAGCCTTCCGCCAAACCAGAACGTGCGCTGGCCGCTGAGATTGCCCGCCTCGCTGGAGAACTGTGGTCCACTCGCTGTTCCTGTGATGACCCCAAAGTTTGGCTGCGAGATATTCGTTTGCGGATTGCCGAAATTCGGTGTGTTCGTCACGGAGAAGGCGTTCGCACGGAACTGGAAGTTCATACGCTCCGTGATCCGGAAGTTTCGCAACAGGCCAGTATCCAGGTTAAAGAAGCCAGGTCCACGCAAGATGTTGCGTCCCGCCGTGCCGTAGCGCGTTTGCCCCGCCTGGACTTGTGCGAACGAACTCGGCCGGAAATACTGACAGGTGTCGTCCGTAGCGGCACACGTTTGTACTGCACCGGTTATAGGATTGAGGGCTGCGACATGTCCGAGAATGACAATCGGGCCGACCAGGTCCGGAGTGTTTGTGCTTCCCAGAGCATTGGATGAGTTTACGTTGCTCGTGATGGTCAGGGGGACGCCGCTGTAGATGCTCATGATCCAGTTCAACTGCCAGCCGCCAGCGAGTATGTTGGCAATGCCGCGCTGCGCCCAACGCTTGGTGTGACCGAACGGCAACTCATATACGCCGTAGGCCTGGAAATTGTGCTTGCGGTCAAAACCAGCAAGAGCCTTGTTGTCTCCCCAATTGGCTGGGAATGGATGGAACACGGCTCCCTCATTTTCGCCGTAATCGATCGCTTTGGAGAATGTATAAACAAAACCAAGTTCCGCTCCGCCACTCAATCGACGCGTGAGCCTGGTTTGTAATGAATCGTAGTAGGTCACCTTGAAAGGCGTCACGGCATTGATGTCACCCCAACAGGGCGTAGTTGCATCGTTAGGACAGGCATTGGGATTTGCATTCAGCAGTCGCCCCTGAGCGCCCCCACCCACGGGAGAAGGATTAATATTTAGGCCGAGGGGGATGCGAATTCCGCGGGTGCCAACGTAGCCAGCCTCACCCACCCAGCCGAAGAACTCGCGCTGCACCATCAGGTTATATGACTCCGCGTACCCGCGGTGGAAGGGGTTTGCCACCGTCGTGGTACCGACATTGTTGGGAAGGCGGACAACGCCATTGCCAAAGCCCGTGAAGGGTATCAGGACAATACCCGTCGTAAGACCCGGGTACGGAGTAAGTGTTGCATCGGTTCCCGTAAGACTTGTTGACGGCGCAAACTTGCTGTTACCAAAGAGTGCGCCCGCCTGGTAGTCCATGTTGGTGATATTGGGGTAAGTATCGCGCAAGGCTCGGAAGTTATTCGGATCCACGCTAATCCCGTAGCCTGCCCGAATTACGGTCTTGTTCGAAAGACGGTAGGCGAGCCCGAGACGCGGAGCCAACATTCCGTGTCCCACATCAACGCCATCATCTTCTGGCACAGAGCCAACGCCGCCGATCAAGACGTTTCCCGTCGCCGGGTCAAAGAATTTCGCGCCGGTATGGTTGCTCTTCGCAAAGGGGTAGTATTCCCATCGCACGCCATAGGTGAAGGTTAGTTTGGGAGTCATTTGCCAGCGGTCCCGCGCATACCAGGCCCACGTAGTGAAGCGGAGCGCGTTCGGGATTATGTTCTGAACGACTTTGCCATCCCTCTGGGGAAGCCCCAGCAAGAATTGAGCAAAGCTGTTGTACCCATTGGCCGCTGCTCCGCCGTTCAGCGCGGTGACGCTCCCGTCGAACCCAAAGGTGCCGCGCGGCGTACCAAAGGTACCGCCCTGCGGCTGAAAGTGGTTAATCCCGCTGTGATAATACTCCAAGCCGAACCGCAGATCGTGGCGCCCTTTCACCCAGCTTACGTTGGAATTGGCAACGTACTGATTGTCGCGGAATACGAACGGGTTGCCAGTGTTCGCGTTGCCGAGATTCGCCCAACCTGAGATCTGGAATGCTGGTATGCCTCCGTACTCGCGGCTGGTTCCGTTGGTGCCAGGGATGTGTAGTGTATCGAGACCGAAATTGGTGCCGATGTCCGTATCCTCGGCGTTGAGGCGCAGCCGCGTATACCCCGCATTCACATCCCATAGGATGTTTGTGGTCAGTTGATACGTACCGCCGAGTCCGATGCTTTGCGTCCTGCTGAATGCGTTGCCCTGCTGGCCGCCACCGGTGGCGTCTCCTCCGGCACCAACCAGCGCTGGCGGGTCGAAGATAAAGGATGGCGAAATACTGTACCTGCCGAAGATCGTGGACTTCTTACTTGGTATGTAGTTGACCTTCACGTCCGCTCGGCTGAGATTGTATTGAGGTGCTCCGATCGGAATGTAATTGTTCGTAATATTGGTCGGGCTATTTGGGTTTCCCACATTGGGCGTGGGAAGTAGGGAGGCCATTTTCACTGCCGCGGGATCAAGCCGATCGGCGGGAATGATGTTCCCGGGAAATGCCCGGCGACCGGTCCCGTTCGCATTTCCTGTGTTCGCGTCGTAAATGCACCCTGCTGCGTGGGTGACGTTACAGTCGGTTCCAGCGGGAACAAGGGCCGAGAAATCACCGCTCCGGATCGAAAGAGGCGCGATGCTCCGTGACGCTCCGCCAGCCGTCCGGATTTTGGTCCCCTCATAAGCACCGAAGAAGAAGAGTTTGTCTTTCTTGATGGGGCCGCCAAAGGTTCCGCCATACTGATTGAAGATATTCTTTGGCTTCACGGGCTGTACAGCAGCGGGCCTAAAGAAGTTCCGTGTCCGCAGGGCATTGTCTGTGTGGTACTCGTACGCGCTCCCGTGAAACTGGTTTGTGCCCGACTTGATCGTCACGGTTGCCGCCGCTCCACCGGCCAAACCCTGTTCGGCGTCAAAGTTGTTGGTGGTCACATTTACCGCTTCGATGGCGTCCGCGGATGGGATATAGGCGACGTTCGCCGGAAGCCAAGTATACGTGTCTACGGCTCCATCAATTCGTGTGTTGTTGTTATTAATCGAGAGACCATTAACATTTGCGGTCATCGCTCGCTGCGGGCTCCCTGCGGCTGAGTTGTTTTCTCCCAGGAAGCCAACGCCCGGAATGATGCGGTAGGCAGACTGGAAGTTCCGCCCATTGGAGCCAATGATCGGCAAGTCCTCAATTTCTCTGGCACTGAGATCCGTATGCACGTCGGCACGATCTGTCTGGAGATCGGGCGGAGCGGCGTTAACTGTCACGCTTTCCGACTGTTGCCTCAATCGAAGTTGTATGTCCACGCGTTGATCATTGTTGGCATCGATCCGAACATTCTCGGTGATCGTGGTGCTAAAGTTTGTGGCTGCAATGGTGATTTTGTATGTGCCCGGTTGCAGTGCCGCAAAAAAATAACTGCCGTGATCATTTGTGAGAGTTTGATGCACGACGCCCGTGCCGACGTTCAAAGCCTCCACGTGCGCGCCGGGCACTGCCGCAGTCGAGGGATCGCTCACGTTTCCCGTCAGTGAACCATAGAGAACCTGGGTCTGGCTCGAAGCACTGCACAGGAGTAAGCAAAAAAGAACAATTCCAGCGGAGCGAGCGCATCGGCAAATCCTCTTCTTCGAGTTTGTTGCGCTTAGTCTCACACTTTTGGGCATGACACCCTCCTTCCACGTGAACACGCGGTCGAATTCGTATGCCGCCCCGACTCGCTCTAAATTGCTAGATCCGCACTTCTTCCCGGCTCCACGAAAATCTCTTCGTCGCTCCCGCGTTGCGAAGGACCAAAATGCTTTTGCAGCACTAAAGCAACAGTCCCTCGCAACCGCGCCATTCCCGGCTCCGCAGCCGGTCTCACGCGCGGCGGCTTCCCGATAAGAACTGCCGCCGCGACTTCAGCCTCGATGATCGGCCCGAGTCGCTGCCACAAACGCGCAAACTCACCGACAAGCACAATCTCTTCGGGCGCCAGTCCCGCTACGATCATGCGCATCCCCTTGCCAATGGCATGAGCCATCCGGTCCAACGCACTTAGCGCCAATGCGTCTCCCGATTGCGCAAGTGCAAGCAAGTCCTGGAAAGTAGGTCCTTCTGTTTCCGCCGTCGATTCGTGGTAGTAGCGCAGCGCAGCCCGGTTTGACGCATAGACTTCCCAGCAGCCGCGTCCTCCGCAGCTGCAAGGTGGCCCGTTCGGATCCAGTGGGACGTGCCCGAACTCGCCGGCCATTCCGTTCAGTCCGCGCGCTAACTGGCGATTCGTGTAAATGCCTGTCCCCACGCCCTCTGAAACCGTCACAACCACCAGATCGCGCACCTTGTCGCCCGGGCCAAACCACACTTCCGCCAGCACGCACGCGTTTGCCGCGTTCTCCAAGTCGACGCGCAGTCCTGTAGCGTTTTCGATCGGGCCCTTCAAATCGAATTCCGCCCAACCGAGGTTCGGGGCGAAGACCACGCGCTGCGTGCTCTCATCAAATCGCCCGGGTAAGCTGATTCCGACGCCCTCGAATTCGAGGTGCCGGTGCGCGTCCATCAAACGGCGAATCCTAGCCGCCAGTTCGCCTATAGTTGCCTGCGGACCGCTTGTCGTCGACATAATCTCCTGCGAAAGAAACTTGCCGTTCACATCGGCAACGCCAACGGTGGTTTGCGTTGGGCGGAGGTCGGCAGCAAGGATTGCCCTTCGCTCGTTCAGGCGAATGAACGTGGGCCGCCGCCCGCGCGGCAACCGCCCCGTTGGTCCGTCCACTACCCAGTCTTCGCGAATGAGCTGCTCGATGATTTGCGAGACCGTGCTTCTTTGCAGGCCGGAAACGCGTGCGAGATCCGCGCGTGAAATCGGTTGTTGCCGCCGGATCAGATTGAGGACTACACCCCGATTGATGTCGCGAGCCGTTTGGCTCGAGGCCACTTGGGCGTTTGTGAAATCGCGTATCTTCATTTAGTTCGCATCCGCAACAATATATGCAGTCCTCTCGTCCATTTTCCGCGAATTCCTTTCTCATCCGTGTATCCCAGATTTGAATCGGGACGATTAAATTTGTGCTCCGAACTATACCTGTGGGACGTCGCGCGTTGTCAAGGGGAATTTTTATCGGTAAAATCTAGGGGGACATTGCGAATATAAAGCGAACAGATCCCACGTTCCAGATACGTTCCAGTTGGCCGCAATTCTACGGTATGGTGCGTTTTGAGCGTCCGGATTTTTCAATAAGTTGATTGTTTTCAACGGACTTGATTAGTTCGATTCCCCCGCCGGCACCATTTTTACCAGCCACAACGCCGGATTTCTAAGTTAAGTTATGCGTCAAGTTTCGCCAAGTTAATAAGTAAATCACGGATCTGGGGAGTTGTACCTAATCGTATTCACTTCTTCACGGCCGAGAATCGTGCCGATCTTCGTCGCGGATGAAGTTTTGGCGAGGGAGAATATGCCGATATGGAAAATCTATCATTGCGACTACGACGACCTGGCCAAGCTATGCGTCCGCCAGTTGGCGGCAGGGGAGATGAACGGGCGGCTCGGCTACCATCCACCGAAGGAATAGCACCGGCGGAACGCTGCCGCAAACACGATCTCCGCCTACTCTTCTACGCCCGACTCTAAAAGTCAAATCGCAAACCGAACTGCCATCTCCTCATTTGAGCCAGCGCGGCAAGGCCCGTGATCTTGCCACCTGACGGCGAGTCCACAAGCGTGTTTGGCTGTCCAAGATTCACGTGATTGAAAACATTGAATAACTCCGCTCGGAATTGCCCCCTGAGGGTTTCGGTTATTGCGAAACGCTTGCTTAAGGAGGCGTCGGCATTGAAGAAGTGGGGTCCGAAAAACGAATTGCGAGCCACAGTTCCGAATGTTCCGCGTTGCGGTCGACTCCAGGGACCACGCGTGCAGCCATTGGCGTCTAACCGCATCGTTGAGGTCGTGCAGCCTGACGCAGCTCCGGGCGTCGCAGTTGCGAACCATCCGAGGCGCCCGGGATCTGAAACGTGGGCATCACCTACCAGAGTGGGGCGGCACGGCCCCGTGTCTCTATCAGAACCACAGTCGAGATAAGAGGGCGTGAACGGCAGGCCGGATTGCCATGTCCAAATTCCGGCGAGCTGCCAGCCCGCAATCACATAATCCACAGGTCGCGAAACGTTACGAAAGAAGGTGCGCCCTCGGCCAAACGGAAGTTCATACGCATGGTTCAGGTTAAAAACGTGGAGGCGTACACCATCCGCCCGGCCATACCCGACACTAGGATCCCAGAAGAAATAGCTGTTCTCGAAATCGAAGGCGCTGCCCCAAGTGTAATTTCCCTGAAAGCTCATGCCTTTCGAGAAGCGTTTTTCCGCGCGAAGCTGCAGGGAATTGAATTTTACGCTGGCGTCGTCGCTGAAATATTTTATGGACTGAGTCCAGCCAAGCTGTCCGGACGGACATGTCGGGCAAGGTTTGGTAAAGAAAAACCTGCGCTGGTTAGTGCTGAGAGTTCCGAAACCCACGACGGTTGGCTGGTTGATGTTGTAATTCGTGCCTCCAGGAGTTACGTGCTCGCCCTTGTTTCCAACATATGCAACAGAAACGGCAAGTGTGGGAGTGAGCAGTCGCTCCACCGTGAGGTTCCAGGCATCTACGGTGGGCAGTCTCATGGTGTTGTCGCTGGTCAGAGGCAAGACATTGGGATTGATCTTATCGGGCAAGATTGGGTTTCCATTGGGCCCCTTCGGCTGCGCCGCCAGAATCGTGGACGGATTGAGCGGCGGAGGGCCCTGCCCTAGGGTGAAAACGGACTGCCAAGGTTGGCCGGGATTCAATGACTGATTAGCGAGTACCGGCAGGTTCTGGGTAACGTTGTGCCCGAATGACACGCCGAAGACGCCTACGTCAAACGACCTTCCGTAACCCATACGCACAACTGTCTTCGGTGTGACCTGGTAGGCCACTCCCAGCCGTGGCGCAAAATGCGTCAGAGCAGTATTGACGTTCCCATTGAGGTCCGCGCCGTTTTGCCCGGCAATCAGTACCTCGCCTGTGCTCAGGTTCTGGAAGCCGCCATTACCAGAGCCGTTCACATATTGGGGGAAGTAAATCTCCCAGCGCAGCCCGTAACTTACGGTCAACTTTCGGCCGACTCTCCAGGTGTCCTGGGCGTAGGCAAAGAACCGGTTCTGCCTCTCGGCCGCGCTCGCGGAATTGCTAACGTACCGCGTGAACGATTGCACCTGGCCCAATAGAAAGGACGCCAAGGAAAGCCCCCCTCCGCTGGGACCCGACGTAGTTACCGGTTCAAAGAACAGTTCGCCAGAACGGTGGGAGTCGCTCGGGACTCGTAGATTCTGAGCGTGGCGGAAATCCGCCCCAACCTTAAGCGCATGATTTCTGAACGTGCGTGTCACGTTACCGACCCACTGAAACTCGTTCTCCTGCTCATTCAACGGGCAGTTGCACTGGTTGCCCATATTGTTTCGGTTCAGGGAGTATCCGAAAAAAAAGCCTCCGGTACCGTTCAAAAAGAAAGCCGGCATGCCGGAGGTGTAATAGCTGTCGAGGTTCAAGCCCGGAAGACCCGCGTCCTTGGCCGGAGAGGTGCCTAGCCCGTTGGGATTCACGAGCACGCGATAGCGGAAAAAGCCGAAACGGAAATCTCCGGCCCAATTCGGTGTCGGCGAATAATCCACACCATAAGCCAAGCTTTGATTGCGGAGCGAGGAGGTACCGGCGAAATTCGCTGCGGGGAGGTTTTGGCCTCCAGCCGCAAACCCGAAAGCGCCTGGAGCCGACTGGGCGTACTGGAGGAGGCTGTACCTTCCGAACATGTGCAGCTTCTCCGTTTGGTAGCGATCCCCCCGCACGTTGAAGGAGTCACTGTTGACGATCCCGCTTCCAGAGCCAACGTAGTTGGGATCTGTTGGGAGAGCGCCGGGGAAATTGGGAAGGGGTATGAATTGCAGCAAGGCTTGTGCTTGCGCGGAAAGCAAAGTACCAGGAATAATGCCTCCCGCAAACTGTTGTCGGCTGGCCGGCGGCACGTTACATCCCGTGGCGTCGCATGGATTGAAAATCGGCACGCCTAAACCGTTCAGATTGCCAGAACGCTCCGCCGCCGTGGGCACGCGAACCAGCACCGAATCTCCATTCTTCTGTCGGCTTCCCTGATAATCGCCAAAGATGAATGTCTTATCTTTCTGAATGGGCCCGCCGAGGGAGCCACCAAATTGATTCCAGAGCGTCCCGGGTATAAATCGGCCATTCGGGCCTGGCCGTGATTGTGTGAAGGGGTTGCGGGCGCTCAGATTATTGTCACGCCGGTACCAAAAGGCGCTGCCATGGAAGGAATTCGTGCCTGACTTGGTCTGCATGGAAATGACCGCCTGACTCGCCTGGCCAAACTCGGCGTCGTAGGCTGTCGTAGTGATCTTCAATTCTGAAATGGCATCAAAGTTCGGTGTGATGATGGGTTCACCCAAAACAGATTCGCGGTTGTCCGTGCCATCCAGTTGAAATGCAATGCCGCCCCAATACTGGCCGCCTATTTTGGGGCGATAAACGTCATGGGGCTGCTCGCTAGCGGCCGTGGTGCCGCTGGCCTGAACGCCGGGTACAAGAAAATAAAGCCGGCTCATATCGCGCTGCAGCACCGGCAATTCCTGCACGGTTTTCTGAGTGATGGTATCGGAAACGTCGGACCGCTCAGTCTTAAGCAACGGCACCTCAGCCGAGACGTTTACCACCTGACCCAATTGGCCCATCGTAAGCCGAGCATTTACTTGTGTAACCGCGTCGACCTCGACGCTCACGTTTCGCTGAACATATGCGCTGAATCCGGTCGCTTCAATGCGAATTTCATAGACGCCCACGATTAGGCGGGATTGAGTGTAGAGGCCGGACTCATTGGTAGAGGTATTATAGGAGACGCCTTTCCCTACGTCGCTGATGATGACCTTGGCACCCGGAATTCCCGCTCCCGAGGGATCGGTCACGCTCCCGGAAATACTTCCGAAAACAGCCTGTCCCAAAAGCGTTGGAGGGAAAGCTGCCAAAACCACAAACAAGAAAACCACAAACAAAGAGAGTGAAAGAGCACGAAAGGCGCTATTCATGGCACACTCCATTGGCTTCACACCCCATGCGGATGCGCGCATCCTTAATCAAATCTTCCGCGGCTGTCAATAGGGTAAAATCTTGGTAAAATCTAGGGGGACATTGCGAGTATGAAGCGAACAGATCCCACATTCCAGATTCGCTCCAGTTGGCCGCAAATTCTACGGTTATGGTGCGTTTTGAGCTTCTGGCTTTTTCAATAAGTTGATTGTTTTCAACGGACTTGATTTAGTCCGATTCCCCCCGCCGGCACCATTCATTCTAAAGGTATTTAGATTAAGATTCTTCCTGCCCGCGTATAACCACCGTGTAACCAGCCCGACTTTTTCGAGCTATTTTCCGCGCCTGTCGAATTGTGGAATAGCTCGATTACAAAAATCACGGGCTTTGTGAAGAGTTTTAGAAATGTTACTTGGTTCTATAATTACATTTATGTGTGAATTTATGTGAATTACTTCCGGGGATCTGTGCCTACGGCTTCGTTTTCCTCTACAGTCGTGACCGGATACGAAACGCAAGCCAGATCGGATTGTGTCGAGCGGCCGATTTGTGGGATTGCCGGATGGTTGGCAAAAAGTCTCTCAGATGTGTGTCGTACACACCCACGATGTAAAAACCACACATTTGCTAATCAGTTGACTCTTAGATGTTTAGAGAGATCATATTCTTGGCCCCATGCTTGCCCAGGTACTGAAAGGACCAATGCAGACCGCTGCAGGAGGGGCTATGACGACGCGAAAGATGATCCTTCTCACTTGGCGGTCCTCATACCGGGCGATTTCGTGATTTTCATGATGAGGGGCGTTCTCAGAATATACGTCAGATTGCTTCCCGTTTTGTTGTTGGCGAATCGCGGGCCGGCTGCGGTGCAGTCCACTACCGTCGACGGAATTCAAGAAGCGAGGCGGCAATAATCATGGTGAGGTCATTCTTTCTCCTCCTCGGGCACATTGCGCTCTGCGCATTTTTCTGCCCGCTGCCGAGCGCGGCTCAAGGTCAATCTGCAATCCAAATGATGGTTTATGACGAAGCGGGGCAGCCCGTTAGCAACGTGGAAGCCCACCTGAAGAGCAACGGCGTAGATGCCCGTGCGGCGACTACAAACGAGCAAGGAAAATTAGTTTTTCACGGCCTTGCTGCGGATAAGTACGAACTGACCGTATCGAAAGACGGTTTCGAATCCCTCGCACAATCCGTGGTCGTCGATCCGCACGGAACTACTGCGGAAATCGAATTCACGCTGATTCCTAAGTTGGCGAGGACGGATAGTGTAGAGGTGCAAGCAAGCGCCGGCGTGGAGGTGGAACAAACATCCTCAACGGCAACGAACGTAAACCCTCAGGAGGCAAAATCACTCCCTTATCGGCCTGCCACAGTCACCGATATGCTTCCCCTCGTGCCTGGAGTTGTCCGGGGTTCCGACGGCGAAATCAAAATTGAAGGAGGCGGAGAGCACCGGAGCGCTCTGGTGGTGAATTCGACCGACGTCACTGATCCCACCACCGGGCGGTTTGGCGTCACGGTGCCCGTGGACAGCGTCGAATCCCTGGACGTCTACAAGACACCTTTCCTTGCAGAGTATGGGCGTTTCACGAGTGGGGTAGTCTCCGTGGAGACACGTCGTGGCGGTGAAAAGTGGCACTTCGAACTCAATGATCCATTACCGGGCGTGCGCATTTTCAGCGGGCGTTTGAGGGGCCTGCGGGACTCCACACCTCGAGTTACCTTCGGCGGCCCCCTTCTGAAAAACCGTCTCTATTTTCACGAAGGTCTTCAGTACGCCTTGTACAAAACGCCAGTGCGGACCCTCCCCTTTCCCTACAACATATCCAAATCGGAGTCGGTCAATTCTTTCAGCCAGTTCGATTATGTTTTCTCGGCCACTCACTTTCTTACCGGTACTTATCACTTGGCCCCGCAGCACACGAATTTTGTGAATCTTGGCCTTTTCAGTCCGCAACCGGTCACACCCAACTTCCGGGCATCCAGCAACCTCTATACGTTGGCCGATCACTTGGCATTGGGCCAGAACCTGCTGACGAGCACGGTGAGCGTCCAGTCTTTCGATGCCAGCACTGGGGCCCAGGGGACTGCGGCCATGGTCCTTACGCCGGTAGGGGATCGCGGAAACTACTATTTGTCCAGGCAGCAGGATGCATCCCGCGTGGAATGGCTGGAAGTGTTGGCCCGCTCCATCCCAACGCCTGCGGGCACTCACACACTCAAATTAGGCACGACGGTTTCCCGCACGAACAATTACGGTTATCTTGCTGCTCGTTCGGTGGCCATACAGGATGCTGCGGGGCGCCGTTTGAAGCAGATCGATTTTACCGCGGGCCGACCATTTCATCGAACCGATGTCGAGATGGGAGTATTTGGCCAGGACCACTGGACCGTCTTTCGGAATCTAGCACTCGATTTTGGCGTACGCACGGAGAGCCAGGATCTGTCGCATTCCCTGCGCTTTGCGCCTCGAGTAGGTTTTGCCTGGCAGCCCTTCAAGAAAGGTACGACCGTAGTCCGCGGCGGCTTCGGGATCTATTATGACCGTGTCCCTTTGAGCGTTTTTTCCTTCGGCAGCTACCCGGAGCAGATCATCACATCGTATGGACTCACTGGAAACGTCATCGACGGTCCGCGACACTATCTCAATATGATCGAAACGGTCTCCGGTAAGCGATTTATGTTCGTCAGAGCTCGTACCCACCCTGGCAACTTCGCGCCCTACAGCACAGCGTGGCAAATCGAGGCAGAACACATCTTTTCTCCGAAGGCGCGGGTACGGGTGAACTACCTTGTGAATAATTCCGGGAGCATCGTTGTTCTGAATCCGCAGGTAGTCCGAAAAAAGGATGCGCTCGTGCTCAGCGGCAGCGGAGAGTCACGGTACCGGCAATTGGAAATCACCGCCGTGTTAACTCCGCGTGCCGGTCAGAAGCTTTTCTTGTCCTACGTTCACAGCGAAGCGCACGGAGATCTTAATGATTTCAGCAGGTACTTGGGAGAATTCCCGTCGCCGGTAGTCCAACCCAATCAGTTCACCGCACTGCCCGGCGATCTTCCCGATCGCTTCCTTGCTTGGGGCTATTTCCCGCTGCCGTGGCATATGCAACTGGCCCCGATCGTGGAATACCACACCGGGTTCACCTACGCGCCCGTCGATGCGGCCCGCAACTATGTGGGTGTGCCGTATAACGACAGATTTCGTTATCCTAAGTTTTTCTCCGCCGATGCACGTATTTCCAAGGACGTGAAAGTCAACGAGAAATACTCGCTGCGCTTTTCCCTTAGCGTGCTCAATATGACCAATCACTTCAACGCGCTGGATGTCCACGCAAACACAGGTGACCCGCAATATGGAGTATTTTTCGGCAACTACCAGCGGAAGTTCCGAGGAGACTTCGATGTCCTCTTCTAGCGGGCCTGTCCCCTGAGAACCCCGTACCTCTCCGAAACCAACCCTTGCTCCTTTGCGTTCCGATACCAACAACACTGATTTCCTGCTACCGGGGCATTAAACTGAAGGCATGAGGGATCGCCCCGATTCCGCCAGCGCTTTCCGCGAACATTCGGTGATCGTCTTTGTTAATTCCGCAGCTGGGGGAGGCCGGGCACGCGTTTGCCTGCCACGAATTCAGGAAGTATTCAAATCGCTCCGGGTGCAAGCACAATTCGTGATGACCGACACCGCGAGCGAACTTGAGTCTTGCGTGCAGACTGCCATTTTGCAGGGAGAACAAGTGCTCCTCGCGATGGGCGGTGATGGAACGTTTCAGTCGCTTGCAAACGCGTCATTTGGAGCCGACGTGGTCCTCGGTATCCTCCCGATTGGAGGGGGAAACGATTTTGCCTCCGCGCTGGGATTGCCGAGTGAACCCCTTGCAGCTGCGGAGGCTATGCTATGCGGTCAGCCACGCTACGTGGATTTGGTGAGAGTCCGCACGGCCGATGGAAGAACCCGCTTGTACGCAGGAGGGGGAGGAGTTGGACTCGATGCGGAGGCCGCTCGGCACGCCGGTGGCATATACCGCCATCTACCCGGCCGATTCCGCTACATTGCAGCCGCGCTCCACGCGCTGGCTCGTTATGTGCCCATGGACGTCCGCGTCGATTTTCCTGCAAGCGATATCCCATCGTTTGAAGCCAAAGTGCTGCTTGCGGCTGTGTTGAATTCACCCACCTACGGCGCCGGAGTAAGACTCGCTCCCGGCGCGGCCGTCGACGACGGCTTCCTCCATGCGGTCCTCATCGAGGAACTCAGCAAACTCGGTGTACTGACTCTGCTCCCGCGTCTCATGGGGAACGGCGAGCTTCGCACTTCCCACGTTAAGCGCTGGCGTGCTCAACGCGTGAAATTGATCACAAATCGGCCGTGTCTTTTTCACGGTGATGGAGAAATTCTGGGACCAACCCCTGTGGAGATTGAAATCGTGCCCAAAGCAGTGCGGGTGCTGGCGCCGGTCGTGCGTTAGGGGACCTGGAATCCTACTTTACCGTCAGCTCTTTTTCCGGTCGATCTTAAGATTCAGATCGATTTCCTTGCGGCTGTCAAAACTCGAAATGGTGCGCGTCGGGGACTTTGCGCCGTCTTTTTCTGCGTGCACTTCATAATCTGCATTGGGGTCGAGCCCGCTGAAACGGTAGCTGCCCGTGTCATCCGTGTAACTGCTCCGGACGGAGTTTGTCCGCGTGTTTTTTAGGAACACAACGCTTCCCGAGATCGGCGATTCGGATTTATCCATGACTACGCCGCGGACGGTGCGAAGCTGTGCTTCGCGTTTCCTGTCCTGCGCTTCCGCGGCGGCGGCGAAGAGCGCCACTATTGCTATCAGACAGAGTATGCGCCATTGCGTCTTCATTTCTTGCCTCCCACGGCCGGCTCCAGGCGGAATGCAATGCTCCGTTCATTCCCGCCGTCTTTTGCCTCGATGGTGCGCGTCTGTTCGGTAAAGCCCTTCGCTCGGACAACCATCTCATAGGCCGAGCCTTGTGGTACACGCACCGCGAATTCCCCTCGAGAGTTGGTGTAGCTCTCCCAGCGGAATTTCTTGTCACCGGCCCGGCGGATGCGAAGCTGTACGCCCGGGGCGGAAAGAGCTTTGTCGTTGAATACCGTTCCGCGAATCAGGAAATCATCCGCATGGCTGTATTTTTTCTTGGCAGGGTTGCCCGTTGATGCAGCAGGCGTCGGGACAGAAGCTGGCGTTTGCGGCGTGGCACGGTCCTGCGCTTGGGCAATTGCCACGGCACACGGAACCAGAAGCGCAGCCGTGCAGAGCATGATGATCCACTGCCGAGGTCGCATCGCACTGCTCCTAAACACTTAGATGGCGGAATGAGCACGGGAGGATGCCAGCCAAGGAGGGGGTGCCCGTTACTCCTTGTCTTCTTCTTCCTCCTCTTCTTCGTCCTCGTCGTCAATGAGGTCGCCGTTTTCGGCGACCTTGCCCTCTTCTTCTTCTTCGTCCTCTTCGTCCTCGTCATCGGCGATGAGGTTCAAGTGGACGGGATGCGTCTGCGAGACCTCGAGTTCAGACTCACACTCAGGACAACTCAGGATCTCGCCTTCTTCGACTTCGTCTTCGTCCACATCGATTTCGGCGGAACATTCTGGACAACGGATCACGGCGCCATCCTCCGTAGAGTTGTCGCAAGTGGCGGTTCGAGGCCGTCCCCACCACTGCGCAGCGTATTATATACCGCGGTATATGAAGTCAACTCCCGAGCGCGGTGCCGCTGCTGGGAACAGCACTGCGCCGTATCTGCAAGGACCTCCCGTATGGCTTCTTCCAGAGAGTACCCCGAAAGACCGGTGGTCGGAATAGGCGGCGTGATCATCGACGGTGGCCGGGCCCTTTTGATCCGCCGGGGGAGCGAGCCTTTGCGCGGCGAGTGGTCCATTCCAGGCGGCACGCTGGAGCTTGGCGAAACGCTGCAGCAGGGAGTCGCTCGAGAGCTTCTGGAAGAAACGGGCATGGGGGTTCGCGTGCTCGAATTGATTGAGGTATTCGATAGAATTTACGGAGACGATGGTGCCATCGCTGAGCGGGCTCAGCAAAATCCACGTTTTCACTACGTCATTGCGGACTATCTCTGCGAACGTATCGCCGGTGAGCCCCGCGCTGGGAGCGACGTCACGGATGTAGCGTTTGCCCTCGAAGACCAACTCGGCAACTATCATCTGACGGAAACTGCCACACGCATCTTGAAAAAGGCGTTTGCTATGGATCGTGCGCGTCGCGGCAGAAGCTGATATCGCGCGCGATCAAGGAGCTTTCAGAATTTCAATGCTGCCGTTGGAATCAGTGAGCAGAAGCTGGCAGCCTCCGGAGCCAATTTTCCCACTCAAGGTATCGCCTCCCATAGTGCCCGTTGCCGTGACAGGCAGCTCGGAAGAGACTCTGCCGAAGGAAGTGCGCGCCGTGACGTTGTAGCCGACTCCCTCCGGGACGCGCACGCGAATGGACGAAAAAGAGGTCTTGAGCGAAATATCGTGGCAGCCGCTGGCCGGACGCATGGCCGTCACAGAGATTGCCCCGTTCTGATTGTCCACCGCGATGCGTCCACCGATAAATTCCAGCGTTACACCGGCAAAGGAAGTATTGACGATTGCGTCGCCTTTCACACTTTGCGCAGTAACGGAACCGTTCGTATTCTCTACTGTAAGATTGCCGCCGATCCTCTCCGCTAAGACGCTTCCGAAACTCGTCTTCGCATACGTATTACCGCCGATGTCGGTGAGTGTAATTCCGCCATTGCCGGTAACCGCACGAATCCCCTTCGGAATGTTTGAGGCTTCAATGGCGCCAAAAGAAGACTTGAGTGACACACTGCCGCGTGCGTCTCGCACACTAATTTTTCCGTTGGAGGTTTCTGCTTCTAAGGCGCCGCTAACGGCATCCAATTCGATATTGCCGAAGGAATCTCGAATCGTCACGGTGTTTCCCGCTAGCGAACTGCCCTTCACCCGGCCATTGTTCGTGGTGCAAACCACGCGGCCTTTGACATCAGAAAAAATGACGTTGCCGAAACTATTCGTAATGTCCGCGCCGCCGCCAATGCCGGAAACATCGACGTTGCCATTGTTGTCGCGGATCGCAAGGTCTCCACGGATGTTGCGCGCCTCCACGCTCCCGAACGAAGTCGTAATGCTCGCCGAAGCTGCGTTGTTGAGAATGACAGCTCCGTTGCCCCCGGTGATCGTCGCCGCTCCCTGAATGTCCTTTATCGTAATGCTGCCGAAGCGGTTGCGCACTTCGAGGGTCCCCTTGACGTCGGATACCTGCACCGGGCCGTTGTTGTCATTCACCGAGGTGTTTCCGTTCGCGCCGTTCAGCTCGATGCTGCCGAAGGAATTGTTTAGGCGCACCGCGCCGGCATCGCGAACCGTGATGGAGCCGTGGCTGTTTTCAAGGTCGGCCGTGCCGTGGATTCGGGCGGCATCGATACTGCCGAAACTGTTCCGCACGGTAAGCGGCGCATCGGAGGGCATGCCGATGTCGTAGCTCACGGACCACGAAGAGCTCTTGCTCAGGTGAAACCATTTCCTCTCTTCTTCGGGATAGATGGTTTTGATGCGTAGGCCTTCGCTGGATTGCAGAACTTCAATCTGTATTTTCTGTGCGAACGCTTCGGCTTCCTCATGCGAACTTGCCTGCGCGCGTATCGTTGCGGAGATTTTGACGTCGCGGCCAGATTCGCCATGGAGACGGACCTCGCCGAATTTATGTTCCACGCGGACGGACTGGCCGGCGCCCAGCGTCACGGTCTTCTGAAAATCTCTCGAGACTTGCTCCTGCGCGGAGTTCTCGGCGAGCACGGGCTTACCAGCGATGAGAAGCAGCGCAGAGAGAATTCCCGTGACCGCTGCGAGATGCAGAAGTCCTTTCCGGGATGCCGGTGCGGCGGAGTTCATTGCTTTCTAGCCTCCAGAACTTCTTCGAGTGTGTGTTGCTTTTCCTGATACATGGCCAGCAATTGGTGGCGAAGTTGGGCGTTGGAGGGATTCAGCCCGGCCTGCGCCCGCAGATCGGCGATCGCGCTGTCCAGCACCACCAGCTTTTCGTGATAGTTCGCGAGCAGCGGCGTTGCCGGATTCTCGAGCTGCGGCTTGGTTTCCTCTGCAAGTTTGTCGATCGCCTGGACATACACGGCTTCGGCGCGCTCCACATTCTCAAGAGCTGCGCTCTTCAGAAGTGATTGGTCGTGCTGTTCGGGAGGATTGGGCCAGTGAACATAAATCCAGCCCGCGGAAATCGCCAGCACCAGAACGAATGCGCCCGCCACGGCGGTTTGCCAGCTCAAAGGAATGCCTGGCAAGAAGGAGAGCCAGCTCCTGCGCTCGGCGCGCTGCGCCTTCCGCACGGCTTGTTCGGCAAGAGCGCGTTCGATGCGCGGCCAGAAAGAAGGGCTGTCCGTATAGTCACGCATCTCCTGCGCTGCAACGGAGAGCGATTTCCAAGCCTTTAGCTCTTCAGCACAGACCGGGCAATTGGCAGAATGCGCTTCCAATGCTGCCCATTCGTTGGGTGTGCCGTCTTCGAAAATGCGATCGCGATCCTTGCAAGTTATATTCATCATCGTTTACCGTGCCTCCGCGGCGCTGCTGCGCGGGGGCTCCAGGATCGTGCGAAGATTTTTCTTCGCCTGGAAAAGTGTGTTCTTCGAAGCGGTCTCGGTAATTTCCAGCATCCCGGCGATTTCTGCATGTCGGAAACCTTGCACTTCGTAGAGGAGAAAAACGTCGCGCTGGTGTTTCGTAAGCGTGGCAAGTGCCCGCTCCAGCGCCATTCGAAGGGAAGGGTGCGCCCCCGGAGCGCGCGGCTCCGGCCGCGGCGTTTCACCCGAGTCGTCGTTGGCAACCTCTTTTTTGCGCAGACGGCTGCGGCGTGCGTCGTAGCAGGTGTTGATCAGAATCCGGTAAGTCCAGGTGACAAAACTTGATTGCCCGCGAAAACTGGCAATACTTCGCTGCACTTTTAGGAACGTCTCCTGCACCGCATCTTCCGCATCCCCGAGGTTCCCGAGAAGATTGCGCGCGAGATTCCTCATGCGCGCGCCGTGCATGGAATAGAGGCGCTCGTAGGTCTGCAGATCTCCCGCGCGGCACCCGGCGGCAAGCGCGGCATCCTCGGTGATTGCATCCACGACGGCTGGGTTAGGGCCGCCGGCGTAGTGCTCGGAAGGTTCCACTCGCGTCTCCCGTTGGCGCGGCACGGAAGCGATTCTAGCCTCCCAAGGCAGCGCAAGTCCCATAGTTCCCATTCCTGGCTCCTGGGATATAGACGACGGCACGTGCCGAAATGTCAGGGCCGGAAAGGACCGGCCACTCGCCAGCAACTTGCTTATTCTGGGTGGTTTATTGAGCAGGCTTGGCGAGAGGCGGAGCAAACTCGACGCTAAAGTAGATTTTCTTGTGAAAAAGGCTGTTTTCGTGACCGATCACGAGCCGCGTTTCAGGGTCGTCCTCGGTAATCAGCAGGCGCGTGCCGCGGGTATCTTTGGGAACATCAAAGACGAAATTCGTGGTGTAGGACTCGCCCGGCCGCAGAGCCGTAGTGAGTGGGGTGGACGCGTTCCCCAGCCGTTCAAACGCCGCCTGACCCTCCCCCGAGCGCTCGAATCTCCGGCCGGTGTCATCGACCAGAACAACCTTGCGCGGGTTTGGCGTAAGCAGCGCGTCGCCGCGATGTGCGGAGATGGTGCGCTCGTCAAACCAGGTCTTCATTTGCACGATGATGAATTTTCCGTGTGCGGCGGTCTGCCTCATCTCCGGTCCAAGCGCCTCCGCCGTTTGCGCGCCGATGACCGAGTAAGCCGTGTGGCAATCGATTTCGCAAAAATATTTCCAGCCGCCAGCAGGCAAAACTTTCTCCGTGCTCGCAAACGATACGCCCCCAAGAAGAATGAGATACCCGATGACCATCGTAAACACCGCACCTGCTCCCAGTTTTGCGAAGAAGGAAGAGCGCCTCACGGCACCGTAAAATAGGACGAGGAAACCGACGCCAGTGATCAGCGCCGTGCCGAGGAACAAAAGCACAACGACGGGGGCGAAATGCGGAGTGAATTCGGACATCATCTCTTCTCCTGCTTCTTCGATTTCGGGTTAGCCCGCGATGGCATCCGGTAAAGCGCCACGCGTGCGTTCCCGCTGACCGAATTCCTTCACGGCCGCTTCCAAATCGGCGGCTGTAAAATCCGGCCAGCGTTTCTGCGTGAAAACCAATTCGGCGAAAGCGCATTCCCACAAAAGAAAGTCCGAGAGCCGTTGCTCTCCGCCTGTTCGAATCAGCAAATCCACCTCCGTCGAGCCGCCGCGGAGAACTTCGGCCAAAACGTTGCTGAATGATTCAGGCGAAAGTTCTGTGACTTTGTAAAATCGGCAAGCCGCGTGATAAATCGCTTCGCGCGCGGAGTAGTCCACTGCCAGCCGGAGATGCATACGCGTGCCACGTGCCGTGACCGCCTCGGAATCTGCAATCGCTTGCCGCAGCGTGGCAGGCAACCGGTCGCGGCGCCCGATGATGCTTAGCCGTACTCCTTCTTCGATGCAGTGAGTTGTTTCAGCTAAAAGATATTCATGAAGCAGCCGCAGGATCGCGTTCACTTCGCCCGCGGGGCGTTTCCAATTTGCCGACGAAAGCGCGAAGAGTGTCAGCGTGTGAATGCCCAGTCGCGGCGCGGCTTCGATCACGCGGCGGGCCGCTTCTGCTCCGGCGCGATGACCTGTCGAGCGCGGCAACCCTCGCGAAGTGGCCCAGCGGCCGTTTCCGTCCGAAATAATGGCAACGTGCAGGCGGTGAGCCTGCGCGATGGCCGGTTGCACCGCTGGAATCTTTCTAACGTTTAGCTGTTGCAAGAGCATGTTCTTTCTCCGCCGCGGAGGACAAGTCGCAAACTACTTTGTCTAACAAAGTATAATCACAAATTTTTTTGCGGTCACCCCTCGCGGGTGGCGCGAATAAGTGCTTCCATATGATTGAGATAGCGCTCAAGCGCCTTGCGGCCCGCGGCCACCAGGCGGTACTCCGTCTTCGGCAAGCGCCCGTCAAAAGACTTGGAACAAACAATGTAATCGGCTTCTTCCAGCTTGCGTGCATGAACGCTCAGGTTGCCGTCGGTGGTTTTCAGCAGCGCTTTGAGCTCGCTAAATGTGAGGGACCGATTGACCGCCAGCGCGCTGACAATTCCCAGCCGGATGCGCTCGTGGATAAGCCGATCCAGGTCTAAAGGCACGGCCTCCCTTGCGAGATTGCGAATAGCCTCCAGAGACGCATCGCGTTCGCGTAACCGCTGCGCGTTCTCTCGCCGTACTGCAGATGACTTACTCATTTGAATTCCTAACTAGCCTCCGTAGTGGCGTGCGATCCACCAGCCGAATCCAATTTGCACGATCCCGAAGCCCGTAGCCATCCATGCATCTCCCCAGCTCGCCGGCCCGATGAGCGCCGCGGCGCCAAGTAGCATTAGGCACAAGCCCATCACCGGCACGATTCGAACGGAAAACGCCCCACCGGTCACAATCGCGGTTCCGTAGAGCAAAAGCCACACACCCGGCAAAGCGGTTAGAAAGCCCACCTGGAAAAGAGCGAAAGTCAACAGGCCGCCGACAACAATGGGCGGAGCAAAGCTCAGAACGAATTTGCGGCCGGGACCGGAGAAGAGCGCGGAGTTGGCGCGATGCGCTTTGGTGGCAGCGGTGGGAGCCGCGATGGCCACCGCGACGAACGCCTCGATCAACCAAACGGTCAGCCAGGCGCGCGGCGTAACCTGCCGCGAGGCCATGACCGCGGCAACCAGCGCCGTGATTCCCATGGCCACACCACCCCAGCCCGGCACAGCGGTGAATTCCGCAGCGCTTTCCATCGTCTCGCGGATATACCGGAGATGGTCAGCGGCGCGAGCATCGATGGGAATGGGTTCGCGGCTTGGAGAACGGAGCGGGCCCGGAGTTACCATGGATGGAAAGCTATCAGCAGATTCTGAATCTGTCAAGTACTTTGTACCACAAAGTAAGAAGCGGAGAAACTACTTCTTGCGGGGGTAGCACCCCCTGAGCGCGTTCCATCGGATCGTAAATATATCGATGAACATTTGGACGCTGTCGCGCAGCATGCTCACTTTCGTCGCAGCCGAATGTCCCCAGCGCACAGGAATCTCCACCGTGTGCAATCCGTGATGGCGCGCCAGGTACAACAACTCAGGATCAAATCCGAAGCGCTCGATGCGCTGCTGCTCGAAAATGATGCCGCACTTTTCACGGCGGAACGCTTTGAAGCCGCACTGCGTGTCGACAAACGGCAGCCACAAAATGACTCGAACAATCTTGTTGAAAATGATGCCCGCAAATTCGCGGAAAGGGGATTCGTGCACGCTGATCAGACTGCGGTCCATGGCGAGAGAGCCGATGGCCACATCGTAGTTTTCCAGAGCCTCTATGAGCTTCCCGGCTTCTTCGATCGGTGCGGAAAGGTCGGCGTCCGTGAAAAGAGCAATTCTGCCCCGCGCTTCCTGCATGCCGTGGCGCACGCTGAAGCCCTTGCCCCGATTCACGCCATTTGAAACCACGCGCAGCGTGGGAATCTTGATACGAAAATATTCCGCCACTGCCGCAGTGCCATCCTTCGAACCGTCGTCCACGACCAGGACTTCCGCCGTGCCGCCGTAGCTCTGCAAATAGCCGGCAATACGATCCAGCGTGGCCGGTAGACGCGACTCCTCGTTGTAGGAAGGGATAATTATAGAAAGGTTGGGGCTACTAGAGCTCATCTCGAAGGGGGATCCTGCCAGCCATGGTAGCCGACGAGCGGGACAAATCGGCATCCCTCGAGTGCCGTATTGCGAAATGATTTGCCACGCTTCTCAATGAGCTGCAGCTCTTGATGTTCGGCGTCGCCAACAGGAACAATCATTCGGCCACCTTCAGCGAGCTGGGCGAGGAGCGGCTGAGGAATCACAGGAGCCGCAGCAGCAACGAGAATGGCGTCAAACGACGGAAATTCCGGAAGGCCCAACGTGCCGTCGCCGCAATGCACGTGGACTTTGGCATAGCCGAGCCGCTCAAGGCGCGCCAACGCCGACAACGCAAGCTCGGGCCTTCGCTCCACACTGAATACTTCCTTGGCTATGCGCGAAAGGATAGCAGCCTGGTAACCAGAACCCGTTCCGATTTCGAGTACGCGGTCGCCCGGCCGCAGTCGAAGAGCTGCGGTCATCGCAGCGACGATATAGGGTTGCGAAATGGTTTGGCCCTCCCCGATGGGCAAGGGCACATCATCGTAGGCCCGCGCACGAAACTCTTCGGAAACAAATTCGTGACGCGGAACAGACTCCATCGCCCCGAGAACCACGGCATCGGTGATGCCGCGCCGCCGCAACTGCGCCTCAAGCATGTTCGAAATCTGGGAGGCGAATTCTTCACTTTCAGGCATGTGTGACCGTCACTGCATGTTTTTCCCAGGCGCCGGTGTTCAAGATCTCTTCGATTTGCGCGAGCATGAAGTCGCACTCTTCCTCTCGATTGTAAAAATGAGGAGAAACGCGTACGCCGGCCCAAGGCCGGTAGTCGACGAGGATCTCTCGCGCAAGGAGTTCGCGGCACACTTCGAACGCATGGGGGCACTCGATGGAAACAGTCCCGGCACGCTCCGCGGGATTTTCCGGAGTGTTGACTCGCCAGCCCCGCGACTTCACACCTTCGATCAGCCGCGTCGTCATTCGAATCGATTTTTCACGGATCGCCGCAATTCCAACTTTATTGAGAATATCCAGCCCGGGCTGGCAGGCGTAGAGCGCCGGGATATGCGGCGTGCCGTTCAAATAGCGAAAGGAATCCTCCCGCGGGTCAATCGCGCCGGTTTCGAAAGCAAACGGCCGCCGATGTGCAATCCATCCGGTCAGCGAGGGGCGCAGTTTGGCGCGCAAGTCTTCACGCACATAGAGATAAGCAACGCCGGGGCCTCCACACAACCACTTGAGGACTCCGCCCACGGTGAAATCAACTCCCAAGCTCCGGACGTCCAGAGGGATAGTTCCCGTCGCCTGAAACGCATCGAGGATGACGTGGGCGCCGACGCGGTGCGCTCGGTCGATGATCGCGCGCGTATCAACGATAAACGAGCTGCGGAACAAAACCTGCGAAATGGGCACTAGTAGCGTGGTTTCATCGATCGCGCTAAGCAATTTGTCCATGTCGATTCGAATTTTGTCTGGCGTGGAAACTAGTTCGACACGCGCGCCGTGCCGCCGCTGCTCATGGTAGAAATACTGAATCGAAGGAAACTCCAGCTCGACCATCACAATTTTATTGCGCGCACCGCGAAAGTCGAAACACGAAGAAATCACCGCCTGCGTAAGGGTGACATTCTGATGAAGTGAAATCTCGCCGGGACCTGCGCCAATCAGCGGAGCGATCTTGTTGCCCACGCCGACGGCCATCTCCCACCAGCCCTCTTCCCATGCGCGGACACCGCGCTCCGCCCAGGAATCCGCGTACGCGCGCATTTCATCGTAGACCCCGCGGGGCATCGCACCGAGCGAATTGCTGATCATGTATGTGGTGCGGTCGAGAATCGGAAATTCGCCGCGCCACTTGAGCAGTTCATCCATCGCGCGAAACTCCACGGACTGACATGCGGGGTCGGGCCCTTCTCCA
>Ga0137393_10000223_pt1 | contig 33136 bp, 29 predicted proteins | sample 15con2h34BmetaG_FD_101396 | JGI IMG/M metagenome (GOLD analysis project Ga0137393, IMG submission 101396) | Vadose zone soil microbial communities from Angelo Coast Range Reserve, California, USA - 15con2h3.4B metaG | ecosystem: Environmental > Terrestrial > Soil > Vadose zone > Saprolite...
ATGAGCGACGCGACGGCGCGCGACGTGCTGCAGCGAATGGACCAGGTGCTGAAGCAATTTCCCGAGGTCGACCGCGTCTTCGGCAAGGCCGGCCGCTTCGACACGCCCACCGATCCGGCGCCTCTGTCCATGTTCGAAACAGTCGTCGAGCTGAAACCGCCCGGAGAGTGGCCTAAAGGCGAAGACTGGGATGCGCTGGTGCGCAAGCTGGACGCCGCGATGGCGTTCACCGGAATGCCCAATGTCTGGTGGATGCCGATCCAGACACGCACCGAGATGCTAGCGACAGGCGTGCGCAGTCCGCTGGGCGTTCTGGTGCTCGGGCCCGACACGAAGGAGATCGACCGCATCGGCGCCGAGATCGAGGCCGCGTTGCGCGAGGTGCCGGGGACGCGCAGCGCATTTTCCGAGCGCATCGGCGGCGGATACTTCCTCGATTTCGACGTGGATCGCGATCACGCCGCGCGCTTCGGGCTCAACGTCGGCGATGTGGAGGATGCAGTCGAGACTGCCGTCGGTGGGCTCACCGTCTCCACCACCGTGGAGGGCCGCGAGCGCTATCCCGTGACGGTGCGCTACGCACGCGACTTCCGCTCGGATCTGACGTCACTGGCGCGCGTGCGCGTCGCGACGATGGACGGGGCCCAGATCGCGATCGGCCAGGTGGCGAACCTCAAGCTGCGCACCGGTCCATCCATGCTGCGCGACGAGAATGGCCAGCTCGCCGGCTACGTTTTCGCGGACACGGCGCGACCGATCGACGATTACGTTCACGACGCCAAGAAGGCCGTGGCGGACAAGGTCAAGCTGCCACCCGGATACCGTCTGGACTGGGCGGGGCAGTACCGCTACCTCGAGCGAGCCAAGGCGCGGCTCGCCATCGTCGTCCCTCTCACGCTCTTCATCATTTTCCTTTTGCTCTTCTTCAACTCCGGCAGTCCGGTCGAAGCGCTGATGGTCATGCTGGCGGTGCCTTTCTCGCTGGTCGGCGCGTTCTGGCTCTTGTGGCTGCTCAGCTACAATATGAGCGTAGCGGTCTGGGTGGGGCTCATCGCGCTCGCAGGACTCGATGCCGAGACGGGCATCGTCATGCTGCTGTATCTCGACCTTGCCTGGAAAGAGCGAAAGCCCTCGACGCGAGACGAGGCGCGGGAGGCCGTCGTGCACGGCGCCGTCAAGCGTATCCGCCCCAAGATGATGACGGTCGCGACCATCCTGGTCGGCCTCCTACCGGTGCTCTGGTCGCAAGGCACCGGCGCCGACGTGATGAAGCGCATCGCCGCGCCGATGGTCGGCGGCGTCATCACTTCCGCAATTCTCGAGCTGGTCGTCTACCCCGCGCTATACCTCATCTGGAAGGGACGGGGCCTTCCACAACAACAAGGAGCCACGACATGAAAGCAATGCTGATCGCCGCGCTGCTCGCCGCCGCGCCTGCCGCGCGCAACGTCGAGATGAAGGTCACCGACAAGGGCTTTGAGCCGAGCCGCATCGAGGTCAAGAAGGGTGAACCGCTGCACCTCGTCGTCACGCGCAAGACCGACGCGACCTGCGCCAAGGAGCTGGTCATCAAGGATCAGAACCTGCGCAAGGAGCTGCCGCTCGACAAGGCGGTGGCGTTCGACTTCACGCCGAACAAGGCCGGCGAGATGACCTACGTCTGCGGCATGGGGATGATCAGCGGCGTGCTGGTCGTCCAGTGATGGTAGCGGCGTGATTCCCTACTTCGTCACCCTGCCGCTGCAGATAGGCCCGCCTCGGGAGTCTAATCGTTTTTTCTCACGCGGCGCTTGACGATTTCAGAATCGGAAAGTGAGCGGGCCATCACCCGGATTCCCGCGGCGATGCGCGAGCGGGACGAGGGTGCCCACCGCCACCCCTGCGACGGCACCGACTGCCACGTCGGTGTAGAAGTGACGCCCGGCGGCGACGCGCTCTGCGGCGACCATGCCACCGAGCGCCACTACCATCAGCCAGGGCCAGACGCGTTGACCGTGTCGCGCTTCCAGGGTGACGGCTGTGGCCGACAGCGCTGCGACGACCAGGGATGTATGGCCGGAATAGAAGGATCGGTATCCGCTGGGCTGATTCAGGAGGGCCGGGTCGCCGGCATAGGTGCGCGGAAGCGGTCGTTGCACGATGTACTTCGTGACGGTGACCAAGGCGCCGTTCACGGCCAGCGTCTCGCCGTACACGGTCGCGTCCTCGAGCAGGGTCCGCGACAGTCCCACGTCCAGCCAGTCCAGGAGCAGCGGCCCAGCCATGACGATCCCGGCGGTCACGTCGCTGGCGTCATCGAGAAATTTGTTGTGATTGCCGATGACGTGTCGATCCAGGGCATTCACGGCGTTGGGATCGCAGGGGCAGTGCGGGTGGATGAAAGTGCCGGCGAAGGCATACGGAATGGCGATGGCAAGCAAGCTTGCTCCGATGATCGGTGCGTCGATGGCTGGCGACACTCGGTAGACGGACGCAGGAGTCGCACTGACAGCTTCTGGCGGAGCCGACACGGCGAGCAACAGAGCGAGTGGGATCACGCGGCCCAATCTATGCACATCCCCGCGCTGGATACACCCGTCGAGCACGTCGTCGTGGAGTAGAAGTTCGAGTTGTCGCAGAAGCAGGAGCCGAGCAGAATGCCGCCCATGCGCCGGGTTGCAGCAGCCATCGCGGTCAGCGCCCTGGTGGGGTCCACCGCCCTTCCGGCTCTAGCTGCGCTCTGCTGTGCCTCTGCGCCTTCGCATGCGTGCTGCACCAAGAGTGGCGAGGACAGGGCCACCGCGCTGGAGCATGCTCCCTGCTGCAAGGTCGCCGTCGCCGTGAAGGTTGCGGCACGCGAACAGGTCCGGCCCCCGCGCGGATCGAGCGACTGCACCACCGCCGTCCCCGCACTGTTGGGCCAGCCCGCCGTCCTGACGGCGCACGCACGCGCGCCGGCGTGCATGAAGGTCCCGGCATCCTCGCCGCTCGGGCCACCGTTGCGTCTGCGGATCTAGACCGACCTCCCGCGAAAGTGAACGCGCGCCCGGCCGCGCGATGGCGTTCATCACTGCGCCGTCGTAGCCGAGCGCGTTGGGATGTGCCGGTCACCCTCTGCAAGGAAGATCCCGTGAAGCTACTCCTGCTCCTGTTCCTCATCGCGTGCTCGGCCGCGCTCGGCTGCGTCGCGCTCCCCCCGCCGTTACTTCCTGCCAACGATCCAGCGAACGACAAGGCGGCGGAAGCGCCCTGGTCGCCCCCTGCGCGAATGCCGGCAGGGCCGTCGGTCGGCGCGGACGCTGGCGTGGCCACCCAACCCCACGAGCACCACCACGTGCAACCCGCCAGCGATGGAGGCACGCCGTGAAGACCGCACGATGGCTATGGGGCGCGCTGGCCGTAACGGGGTGCGCTTCCGTCTCTCCCAAGGGCAGCTTCGAGGACGTGTCGGCGCTCGTTGCTGCACGCGGCGGCGCAAACATTCATTGGGACCAAGGCACGCCCGCCGACGAGCGGGTAAGAGCCCACGTCCACGATCTCGTGATGGGCATGCTGACTCCCGACGGAGCCGTCGAGGTCGCGCTGCTGCGGAACCAGGGGCTGGTTGCCACCTACGAGGAACTCGGCATCGCGCAGGCGGACCTCGTGCAAGCCGGGCTTCTGCGGAACCCGGGCTTCGGAGCGCGCGTCCGGTTCCCAACGTCCGGCCCTGGGACGTTCATCGACACCGAGTTCTCCCTCGTGCAGGACTTCCTCGACCTGTTCACGCTCCCGCTCCGCAAGCGGGTGGCCGCAGCCCAACTGAATGCGGCCAAAGCCCGCGTCGGAAGCGCCGTCCTGGAGTTGACCGCCCAGGTGCGTCAGGCCGTGGTGTCGCTGCAGGCTGCCCAGGCGACGGTCGAGGTCCGCACACTGGTGCTTGAAGCCCAGAGCGCCGCCGCCGAACTGCGCGCCCGCCAGCGCGCCGTGGGCAACGTTGGCGACCTCGACGTGTTCCAGGAGCAGGCGTTCTTCGAACAGAGCAAGCTCGATCTCGGCCGCGCCGAATTGCAGGCCGTCGAGCAGCGCGAGCAGGTGAACCGGCTACTCGGGCTTTGGGGGCCCGACAGCGGCACCTGGAAGGTCGAGAGCAAGCTGCCAGACGTGCCGGAGCGGGATCCCTCGCTCGACCATGTCGAGTCCCTGGCCATCGGGCGCAGGCTCGACCTATTGGCAGTTCGCGCCGAAGGGCAGGCGCTAGAGGAGGCTGCGTCGCTCACTGGCGTGAGCCGCGCGCTCCCCAGTCTTCAAGTAGGTGTCTCCACGGGTCGCGACGCCGAAGGGACCCGCGTCACGGGGCCTGATCTCTCGGTCGAGTTGCCCATCTTCGATCAAGGTCAGGCGCGGGCGGCCCGCATCTTGGCGGAGGTCCGGCAAAGCCGTGCGCGTCAGGCCGAGCTTGCGGTCAACATCCGCGCGGAGGTGCGGGCGCTGCGGAACCGCCTCGTGGTGACGCACCGTTCGGCCGAGCACTACCGCACCGTGCTCCTGCCGCTGCGGGAGAAGGCCTTGAAAGAGTCGCAGCTTCGCTACAACGCGATGTTGCTCGGCGTCTTCCAGCTTCTGCAAGCCCGGCGAGAGCAGATCGACGTCTACCGAAACTACCTCGAGACCGTCCGTGACTACTGGATCACGCGCGCTGAATTGGAGCGCGCAACCGGGGGTTCGCTCGATGCGCAGCTTCCAAAGGAGACGAACCTGTGAAAGCCGCACTCATGCTCGCCGTCGCGCTGGCGCTGCCTGCTACCGCCGCCCAGCCTTACGTCCCCGTCGTCACACCCAACGGCCGGACCCTGCCCTACAAGCTCGACCACGGCGTCAAGGTGTTCCACCTCGTGGCCGAGCAGGTGAAGCGCGAGATCGCGCCCGGCATGGTGATCAACGCCTGGGGCTACAACGGCCAGACACCCGGCCCGACCATCGAGGCCGTCGAAGGCGATCGCGTCCGCATCCTCGTGACGAACCACCTCCCCGAGGACACGTCGGTCCACTGGCACGGCATCCTGCTCCCCAACGGCATGGACGGCGTGCAGGGCTTGAACCAGCCGCACATCAAGCCCGGCGAGACGTTCGCCTACGAGTTCACGCTGCGGCAGAGCGGCACGCAGATGTATCACCCGCACGCCGACGAGACGCTCCAGATGGCCTTGGGAATGGAGGGCTTCTTCATCATCCACCCGCGCAAGGAACGCGTCCGCATCGACCGGGACTTCGCGGTTTTCCTCCACGAGTGGGACGTCCCGTTCGGCGGTGCCACGCCGAACCCGGCCACGATGCTCGACTTCAACCTCTTCACGTTCAACGCGCGCGCCTTCCCCGGCACGGACGCGCTCGTGGTGAAGAAGGGGCAGCGGGTCCGCGTGCGCTTCGCGAACCTGAGCATGGACAGCCACCCGATCCACATCCACGGCGTCCACTTCGTCGAGACGGGAACTGACGGCGGGCCGACGCCGCCGGCGGCGCAGGTGCGAGAGACGACGGTCAACGTTCCGCCGGGCACCACGCGCGACATCGAGTTTGTCGCGGATGCGCCGGGCGACTGGGCGATGCATTGCCACAAGAACCACCACACCATGAACCAAATGGCCCATGACGTGCCGAATCTCACCGGCGTCGATCAGTCCGGCGTCGAGGAGAAGGTTCGCAAGCTGCTGCCCGGCTACATGGCCATGGGCCAGACCGGGATGGGCGACATGATGGAGATGGGTCGGCCGCGCAACACGCTGCCGATGATGACCGGCGAGGGCCAGTTCGGCTCCGTCGACATGGGCGGCATGTTCACCGTCGTGAAGGTGCGCGAGGGGATCACCAGTTACGCCGATCCGGGGTTCTACAAGAACCCGCCCGGCACGGTCGCGCACAAGGTCGCGGACGAGTCGGGCAAGGAGAAGCGGCGCAAGCCCGAGCAGCAAGACATGCACCACCGCGGCGGCACGGACTGATGCGAGTGTGGACGATCATCGCGACGGTACTGGCCGTCGGCATGCTCGCGGTTGCCGGAGCGGTCGCGGCGTTCCTGCGCGGGGGGATCAGCGCAAGGAGTGAGCCCTCGCCCCTCGAAGCATCGCTGGCGTTCAAGGCCCGGCGCATGGCGCTGCGTGGCTTTCGCGACAAGGTCAACCCCGTGACGCCCACGCGGGAGGTCATCCGCTACGGCCTGGGCCATTTCGCCGACCACTGCGCGTCCTGCCATGCCAACGACGGCAGCGGCCAAGCGGAGATGGGCGAGCACTTGTACCCGCGCGTGCCCGACATGCGGCTCCCGCAGACGCAGGGGCTCACCGACGGGGAACTCTTCGCCATCATCGAGGACGGCGTGCGGTTCACCGGCATGCCCGCCTGGGGCGACAAGAGCGAGCAGAGCCAGCTTGCAAGCTGGCACTTGGTCCACTTCATCCGGCACCTGCCGCGCTTGACCCCCGAGGAGCGGCTCCAGATGGAGGCGCTCAACCCGAAGGGCCCCGAGGACCGGCAGGAGGAGCAAGACGAGGAGAACTTCTTGAAAGGCGAGAACCCCGCCCCCCGGAAGGGCGGGCATCACCACTGACCGGAGGAGCGATGAAGAAGCAGGCGTTGATGATGGCGGTGTTTCTCGGACTTGCGGCATCCCCGCTGCTGGCGCATGGCGGCGGGGCGCACTTGAAGGGCACGGTCTCGGCCGTCGCACCGGACCAGATCAGGGTGAAGGACACGGACGGACACGAGTCGCAGGCGAAGATCACGCCGCAGACGCGCTTCATGCGCGGGAAGGCCGTCGGGAAGCAGGAGGATCTCCACCAGGGCGACCGCGTCGTCGTGCACACGCGCAAGAACGGCGACGGGCTCGAAGCAGTCGAGGTCCACTACGGCGCCACGCGAAAGAGGAGGCCGTAGATGTGCACGCGGACCCACGCCCGCGACGAGCTGCGTGACGCAGCTCGTCTTGACCAACGTGCACTCGGAGCATCTGCTGCGGGTCGCTAGTCGGTCGCGCCGCGCGTTTGGGGGGAGGAAGCAATGCTGATATCAGGAAGTCGATCACGCACTGCGCGCAAGAGCGCACTTGCGGGCATGATCGTAGTGGTCGCAGCGCTGACGGCGGGACAGGTCCTCGCGGACGACGATCGCGGCATCAGCCAAAGCGGCGAACAGAAGAACATGCGTCGAGTGGGACACGTCGACCTGCAAGGGCGTTCGTCCTACCAGCCGAACGTCATCGTCTACCCGAATGGAAGGACGATTGCGTTTGCGGGCACGCATGGCGGCAGCAAGCCCAATCCGCTGAACGGCGGCGCGATCGAGCCGAACGGAACGATGATCATCGATGTCACCGATCCGGCGCACCCGGTCGAGAAATTCCATCTTCCGGTCCCGGTCGCGGGCGGCCAGGCACAGATGGCGCGCATGTGCCTGGGCTCCGACCTGCCGGGCGGCATGTCTCGGGCCACGTCTATCTCCTGCGCAACGTTCAGGGAGACCGTTCTCAACTTTCCGGCTACGAGGTCTGGGACGTGACTGACGTCACCAATCCCACGATGGCGGGAGCGTTGCGGGGCATTCGCAGCACGCACAAGCTTTGGTGGGAGTGCAAAACCGGTATCGCTTTCATGCCGGGCAGCAGGGACGTGCCGGCATCCAGCGGACAGAAATGGCGCCAAGCCCAGTCGATGGTGATCGTTGAATGGAGCCGTCCTTCGTCCCCGCGATACATCCGCACCTTCGGCTTGCCGGGCGGGCAGCCGGATGGAACTGGACCGGTGCCGACTTCGCTTCACGGCCCGATCTCCACCCACGAGCATCCCAAAGCTGCCGACAAGCTGGCGCGCGGTGCCACGGCGGACGATGTGATCGGCAATCGCGTCTACCTCGCGTGGGGTGTTGGCGATGATGGCGTTCTTCAGATACTGGACCGCAAGAAGCTCCTGCCGCCTTCGCTCGGTGGGACATGGACCGGCGACCCCGACAGACCGTCGATTGCCGATCTGGTCGCGCCGCAAGTCGGGATTCTCCATCTATCGCCGGATCAAGGCGGCCACACCAGCATGCCGGTCTTTGGGCTGGCGCCGGCTAGCTATCAGGACTTCACCGCGTTCAGGACGCGCGACATCGTGCTGTTGGCCTCGGAGGCGACCTCCAACATGTGCCAGGAAGCGCCGCACTGGAGCTTCGTGGTCGACGTCACGGTCGAGAATTCACGAACTGCTCCGCCGGGAACGCGCGTCGAGCCCAATCCCTGGCAAGGGCCGATGGTCCTCTCGGCGATGTCGGTCGATCCGCGCATGGGCGAAAAATATCCTCGCGGGAACTACTGTACTCGGGGAGCGCGTTTCGGTGTGCATTCAAGTGAAGAGAACTTCCATAATCCCTACTACGGCAGGGTGACGTTCCTCTCTTACTTCACCGGCGGCGTGCGGGCGTGGGACATCCGCGTGCCGCAAGCACCTGTCGAAGTGGGCTTCTATGTCGCGGTAGCCAATGCCAACACGACTGCGGACGGCTACATGACGAACAACGTCGAAGTCGACAATCGCGGCTACATCTTCACGACTGACCGGAATGGCTCCGGGCTGGATATTTTGGAGCTGCGCGGGAAGGCGAGGAGCATCGGCCTCGGCAAGGATGGCGATGACGATGACGATGACTGAGCGAAGTTGATTCAGTCTTCGTGGCAAACAAGGGCAACGCCCGTTGTCGCCCATGATGGCCAGCGCTGCGATGAGCATGAGCAGCGTGTCGGTGATCGCGAACGCGCTGCGATTTAGGAGGATCACCGCCTGAGTTCGCCGCCCTTCTACCCTTCGTGTTCATCGGGATTCAGCCGCGAGGATGGAGATGGAGCAGCATCACATGGGTGGTATGTGACGGCGCCCCGCCCTCACAGCGGAAAGTCGTAGGCGAGCCCGACGAAGGCCACCGGGTGCTCGCTCTGCGTTCCGTGCAATGCCTGGAAGGCGGGAATCTGAAGACTCCCCTGGAGCAGGAACGAGTCGGTGATGGCTAAGCCCGCGCTGGCCGCGGCGTAGGTGATGAACCCGCCGCTGTCGGGGTCGCGCGAGCCGTCCGCGAAATGATCGTAGCCGGCGTTGCGACCCTGCAGGTCGAGCGAGAGATAGAGCCGCCGGCTCTCGAGGAACGAGCGTCGCGCCCCCACCGTCGCGAAGAGCGCGTTGCCGTAGTGGAACCCGCGCCCGTTGGTGCCGTTCACGCGCGCCTGCACGCCGGCATACGCGACGGTGGGAAAGGCGCCGAAAGTGTACCAGAGCCCGACCTGCTCGTCCCAGGTGCCGGTGCCGAGTTGCTTGTGCTCGTCGATGACGCCGGGCGTTCCGCGATCGTTTGCGCCCGAGGGCGTCTTGATGGTCCCGACCAGCGCCAGCACGTGCCGCGGCATCAGCCCGCCCATTCGCAAGAGCTCGTAGCGCGCGCCGATGAGCACGTCACCGAGGCCATGCGCCCGGTCGTCGACTACGCCGGACGCGTCGAGGTGCGTCTTCCAGGCGTAGAACGGCAGTTCGACCTGCACGGCGAGCCGGTTGACCGGCGCGTACTGGAAGCGGAAGAGGGCGCGGTTCTCGCGCTCGCCCTCGTAGGCGTCGCCCGTTCCCGACTCCTTGTAGAGATAGCGGTCCTCCAGCGCGAGGCGCATGTCGCCGGCGCTGGGGCGGTCGAGGCCCAGCGTGCCGCTCGACGGATCGCACCCGCAGATCGAACACGCGCGCGCGTCGCGCGCGAGAAACGGAATGAAAGCGATCAGGACAAGTATGGCGCTTGCGCGCATGGGAAATCCTCCACTGCCCGAGAAAATGCACCGGGACGCGACGCTTGCGGTTCGCTCAAGAGAGCGGCGGTGGCGTGGGGACTTCCGACGGCGGTTCGGGTGAGAGCGAAGGCGGATCGGTTGCCGGAACCAGGTCTGGCTGGAGCGCGACGGCCGGCGCGAGGTCCTGCGGCAGTACGGGCAGCGGGCTCGGCTGCTGGGCGGCCGGCGCCGAGGCGCCGCACGTCTTGATCAGTGGCGTGTCCGACTCCAACTCGCGCGCGTGCTCGCACGCGGGGCAATGGCACTTTGCCTCGCCCCGATGCGCGCAGCAGCACGACGCGGCCTTCAGAGCCGCCCCGGCGAAGGCAGTTGATTGCCAGCAGATCAGCCAGGCGACGAGCAGGCAGAGATAACGGCAGCGGCCCACGGGTCCCAAGTAGCGTGGTCGCGTCCTTGGCGTCAATGGACCAGCCGCAGATGACGCCTCGACCGCTGGACTGATTTACTGGCCAGAAAGCCATCGTGACGAAGATCACGCCGCCGGGTGCGGATGTACGGGATGGGGCGGTAACTGTACCGAACGGTACGCGCGAGGAAATGACCGCGCCCGTTTTTCGAAGAGAATTGTTGGCACGTCTGATGCTGCCTTTCCTCACAGCCTGCTCTCGGGAGGCACAAACATGAGGACGATCAAGGTCGCACTGCTCGCCGGATTTGTTTTCGCATGTCAGAACAGCGGCACTCGGGTTTCCGGAACACTGGTCGCTGCGCACCCGAGTGATACTTCGGTCGTCGCGGTCGGAAGCAACCCTCGGCCCAATGCCGCCGTCGCGTCCGACGGCAGCTTCTCGCTCGAACTTCCAGCGGGCTCGACGTATCGCCTGTATGTCATCACCCACCGGGCGGGCCACGCCTCGGCGCTGGGGACGGTGACCTCGCATGGGCGTCCGATCAAAATCAATGCGCGCTTCTCCAACCGCGCCCTCTTCCTTGGCAGGATCGGTTCGCCCCAACAGCAGCTGACGATGGGCGATCCCTCGCAGGATTGCAGCGGCCCCGGTGAGAGCCTGGAGACGGAGCACGACGCCGATGAGGGACCCGACGCCGGCGAGACCGAGGGCAAGAACGACGACCTCGACGACGGTGGCGAGCACGACAGCCACGACGACCTCTGCGAGGGCGACGAGCACGAGGACGCCGGCGACAAGGACAACGACGGCAAGCACAGGGACGCCGGGCACCATGATGACGGCGGCGACCGCTAAGGGGAGTCGGCGAGGAAGCCTGTCTCCGCAAGACGTCGGGGCCGCGAATGCTCGCAGGCGTCGAGCGGAGATGAAAGACGCCCTGCTCGGCCCGACGACGAGCGTTCAAGCGAGAACCGTCCGCACATCATGTGCTGGACGAGTCGGCCTACGAGCGGCAGGTTCGTGCGCATGCGCCGAGCGATCTGCGCGACCTGGGTCCTGCTTTCGGCCGCTGCATGCGGCTCGGGCGGCTCGGTACGGCCGGCGCCTGCGACGTTCGTGTACCGCGACACGCGTTGCGGCATCCTCCCGAATGGCCCCGCGCCCTGCACCGACGTTGGCAACGGTCTCACCTATCGGCTCTGCTCGTCCGACGATGATTGCTCCGCGGACGCGCCGTTCTGCCGGATCCTCGGGCTGTTCCAAAGTGGCGACTAGCGTCGTTGTGGCGTCAGCACCACGAAGTACTGGTAGGGTAGAAACCCGTGTTCCGAGGCGAGCGCGAGCCCCGCGGCGGCGGCGTCTTTCAGGAACGTCTCACGCGCGACCTTGTGCTCGATCGGTGGACCGACGGGAAGCGCCCGCTTGTGGAAGTCGATGTTGACGATCCGGCCCCCCGGCCGCAGCGACTGCGAGAGACGTCGTAGATACGCCGGCCCGTCCGGAAAGTGGTGATACGTGTCGACGATGAGAATCAAGTCGCGCGCGCCGGCTCCTCCATCCGGGCGATGTAGGCTTCGAGGTCAGCAGGGTTCCCGTGCTTGGAATGACCGTGGGGTTCGCTGGACATTGCGCTTGCGATGACGATCGCCGCCGGCAGCAGGGCCATCTTGAGCGCATCATGGCAACTCCGGCTGTCTTCGCAACTCGACTGTGACTGGATCCGGTACGCGCTGCTCCAATTTCAAAAAATAGACAGCCGATTGGGACCAACGTCGCACTGGCGTTGTGCGACTCGCCTCTCGGAGAGTTTGTCTTTCGAAACATGCTCGCAATAATTGGCTGACGCGGCCGCTCTTCACTCGCGCGCCGCGTCTTGACCGGAAAGCTTTTAAGTGTGTAGCGAGCACGCGTGCCGGATCTGTGGGGGTTCCGGCGTCCGCATCATCCTCAACGCCCCGGATGGCGACAAGCAGTCACGGAGGAGAATCGTCATGACGCGATTTCTCGTGAAGTGCGCTTTCCTCGCAGTGCTTGTCAGCCTGCTCGGTGTTGGAGCAGGACGGCTTGCCGCTCGCGAAGACCACGACGGCGACGCAGATGACGGCGCGAGCAGGAACATGAAGCTGGTCGGATTCAACGACCTGCAAGCCCGTTCGACGTACCAGCCGACCCTGCACAAGCAGGGCGGTCGGTACTACATCTACGCTGGCCACCACGCGTATGGGGCGCCGGGCGAAGGACTTGCCCCGGCGGGAACGCCACCCCTGCCAAAGGTCGACAACGAGGAGAACGGCACGTCGATCGTCGACGTCACCGACCCGCGGCACCCGAAGTACGTAATCCATATCCCGGTGCCGAATGGGACCGGCGGCGGGGCGCAGATGGTGCGCGTCTGCGACGGCATCGGCGCCAACGTCGGCAAGGTCTTCATGCTCCGGTCCTACGGGAGTACGGCGCACGAGATCTGGAACGTGACGAACCCCAGCAGCCCCGTGGGGGTCCGAACCGTTGCCGGAGGCAACGCTGTCATTGGAGCCGGTACCGGGCAACCAGGGGCCCTCGCCGGGACGCACAAGAGCTGGTGGGAGTGCGACACGGGCATCGCTTACGTCGTCGGCCGGCGCGGCAATGACACGGCGTCGGGATGGAAACCTGGCAACCACATGCTCATCTTCGATCTCAGCAACCCGGCCAATCCGGTGTTCCTCAGGGACTGGGCCCTCGACGGCCAGCAGCCTGGCGGCGTGCTTCCACCCCACTTCACTGCCGTACCAAGTATCCACGGACCCATCTCGACCGGGCCCAACCTCCCCACCAATCCTATCGCCGGGACGGGCGCTACTCTCGACCGCGTTTATTTCGCGTACGGCACCGGCTCCAACGGGGTCATGCAGATCGTCGACCGCACCAAGCTGCTGCCCCCGCCCTTCGGCACAGGTGTCAGGTGCGGCTCGGTGGCGTCTTCACAGCTCCCGATCCCCTGCACCGACTACAAGACCGCCGAGCTCGGACGCTGGATCATGAACCCGGACAATGGCGCTCATACCAGCTTCCCCATCGGAAAGATCACCGTCGAGGACTTCCTCACCGACACCGGCAACCCCGACCTCGGAGCTGTTCGCGACATCGTTTTCGTCACCTCCGAGGCGACGGCGAACTACTGCGCGGGCCAGGTCCGCCACATGTCGCTCACGGTGGACGCCACCGACGAGGGCAGGCCGCAGTCGATCGCCACCTACCAGGTGTCGGCCGCCAGCGGGCGCTTCTGCGATCGGGGCGGACGCTTCGGCCCCCACGCGACCAACGAAGAGTTCGGGCCGCCCTTCTACCAGAAGCTCGTCTTCACCTCGCAGTTCAACGCGGGGGTGCGCGTCACCGACGTTCGCGATCCTTACAATCTCAAGGAGGCGGCCTTCTTCATTCCGGCGGTGAACGCCAATACCGACCTCCGCTGCGGGCCGTACCAGGGGGACCCCAACAAATGCGTCCAGGCCGTCCAGACGAACAACGTCGCGACCGACGACCGCGGCATCGTCTATATCGTCGACCGCGCCAACAGCGGCATGCACATCCTGCGGCTGACCGGAGACGCGGCAAGGATCGCCGGTCCGCCCGGCGACGACGATTAGCAAAACCCGGGGGGTTGTTTACAACACCGCCGCGATGCTCCCGCCTTGCGCCAGGTCGACCACCTCCGACGGCTCCGACACGGTGACCGCCCGAGGCAGCGCGAACGTCTCGGGGCTCCGCACCACCGACGTCGTTCGCACCGCGCGGCCGTCCGCGAGCCTCAGCGACGTTCCGGGGGGATAGCGCCCCATCCGGTTGATGAACGCCTGGAACATCACCGGGTCATACCGGATCCCCGCTCCGCCGCTGATCGAGCCGATGGCCCGCGCCGGAGACACGCCGGAGCGCACCAGACTGTCGTAGTCGTCGGCGATGTGGACGATGCGCCCGAAGAGGGTCGAGCGCCCGCCCACCGTCTCGACGATCTGCCGGTGGTGGTCGTAGACGGCGAGCACGCGCCGCACCTTGCCCTCGTGGAATCCGGGCTGTTGCAACAAAGCGAGGCTGCCAGCCCGCACGTGCGGGTCGCCTCCTCCCGCGCGGGCTGCCCCGATGTCATGCAGGAGGCAGGCGACGCCGAGGTCCTGCCTGATCGCCACCGAGAGCTGCAACCCTTCGGCGAGCAGCAGCGCGTATTGGCAGACGCGGAAGCTGTGCAGCCCGTGCGCGGTCGCTTCCGAAGGGTCCCACCACAGCTCGTCGTGCCCCGGCTGCAACTCGAGCAGGTCGGTCACCACGCGCCGCAGCGGCAGGATGTTCATCCGCCGTCCCTCCGCGAGTCCGTCCCAGGCGTCCTCCACCAACTCGATGCCTCGCGTGACGAGTCCCTTCGGATCGAGCCGGTCGGCGGGCGTCGTGGCCGCCTCGCCCGCGAGGCGGAAGCGGTGGAGAAGCGCGGGCTCCACGTTGTCGATTCCCTTGGCAAGCAGCGCACGGCGCAGCGCCGCGCGCGGGCGCTCCGGCGCCGGCTTGGCGTTCAGAGCTATCAATAAAGCGCGGATCTGCGCCTCCGACGGCGCGGACGTGAAGGTGAGCCCGCCGGCCTCGTGCCCGGAGAGCTCGGACGCGAGGCTCCTGCCGTCGCGGCCCTGCCGCGGGGTGCGGATGCGGATCTCGTTGAGGTAGACCTGCTCCTCGAGGGCGACGAGGTGGAGGGCGCCGAGCAACTGCGCCAAGCGCGCGATGGCGGCCGTCAACTCGGCGACAGGCTGGTTGAGCGCGGGGTTGTCGGGCGCGTATGCGCGGCTGGTGCGCAAAAGGCCGAAAAGCAGGCCGACCATCTGCTCGCCCTTCTCGCGCACGATGCCCGCGAGCTCCGGGTCTTCGCCGGCGCGAGCTCGCCCGATGCTGCGGCCGAGCGACTCCTGTGCCCGTCCGAGATCATCCATTCGCTTTTGCTCCGCGCCGCCAGAAGGCGATGCTCTTCAGGCAGCGGCGCTTCAGCTCCTCATCGGATTGGGCTTGCGCCGCGATTTCCCGCAGCAACTCCAGCGTCGGTTCTCCGGGCACGTGCACGAGGCCGGCGGCGGCGGTCCAGGCGAGCATGCGCCGGGGCTTGCGCGCGACGAGCCGCGAGAGCAGACCCGTCGCCTGTGGCGGGCGAATCCAGCTGGTGAAGAGCTCGCGCGCCTCGCTCGGCGCGAGGACGGCGAGCGCCACTCCCATGGCTTCGGCCTCGAGCTCCTCGAGCCCGACGGCGTCGCGCGCGACCACCTGGTCCTGGATGGCGGAGAACGCCTTTTTCCCCAGATGCAGCGCGAGCACTTCCGCAGCGGCGATGCGAACCTCGACCGCGTCCGACTCGAGCGCGGCGATGAGAGCGGCTTCCGTTTCCTCGCCCGCCCCGGCTTCGTCGAGCAGGCGCACTCCGGCCAGCCGTGCGGCGAGGTCGTTGCTCGCAAGCAGCTGTTTCCCGGCCTCCTGCCCGGCGGCCGGCTCGACGGCGCGCAGAAAGCGCAAAAGAACGTCGACGAGCGCGGGCCCCGCGGTCGAGAGCCGCGCAAGGAGCCGCTCCTTCTTGCCGCGCGCCGCCCGACGCGCGAGCGTCTCGAGCGCGGGATCGGGATTCGCTGCGCCGGAGGCGAGGGCTTTGTCGATACGGTCGAGGAGCGGATCGAGGAGGTCGGCGCCGTAGCCCACCAGGAGGTCGAGGAGCTCGACGAGCGCGTCCGGGGCTTCCTCGCCGGGCGGCACGGTGGCGAGCAGCTTCTGCAGCGTGTACGGAGCCGCGAGCGGCTTGAGCGCCGGGCCCAGTGTCGCCGCAGCCCGGCCATGCTGGCCGGCCACCACCCGTGCGAGGTCACGCAGGTGCTTGATCTCCATCTCGGCGAGGAGGAAATCGCGCACCTCCTCGACGGCGGGCACCAGCGTCTTCATCTCCTCCTTGTCGGCGTCGTCGAGCAACTCGCGAACCATCCGAACCGCGTTGCCTGGCAACGCTTCGGGCGGTTCCTCCGCCTGGAAGCCCTCGAGGGCGATGCGGGGAATCTCGAAGTAGCCGAACTGGCGCGGAGGCAGGACCGGGGGCGGCGGCCCGTCGAAGTCGGCAGGGAACGAGCGGCCGCTGCGGCGATGCGGGCGGACGGCGCCGTCGGGATCGTCCTGCGCGCTTTCGACGAGACCGCCGACCGATGCGAAGGAGATGGAGCGGAAGGCCGCGCGCGTGAGCAGCGTGACGACGTCCTCTTCCTGCTGCCGCACGCCGATGAAGCGCACGCTGACCACCTCGAGCAGCTTGAGCTCTTCCTCCCAGGTCGCGCCGGGCTGGATCGTCAGCCGCCGGATGCCGTCGCGATACAAGCGGGAAGCGAGCGACTTCTCGCGATCCTTCTCCGCGTGGACCACCTCGCCGCGCAGCGCCAGTTCGAACGGGCGCACCTCGAGATCGAGCGCGCCGTGCGTGCCGAGAAAGGCGTTCAGCGCGTCGCGGTAATCCTGCAGGAACCGCCGGACGGCCTCGTTCTGCGCGTCGTAGAGCGTGAACGCTCGGGCCGCTTTCGAAAAGGCCCGCAAGGCCGCGTTCGCAGCCTGGACCGCGGGCGTTCCGCCGACGGCGGCGGCTTCCTCGAGGAGGTCGCTTGCGGGTTGGGTGACCGGTTCGACCTTTGCCATGCCGGGGCACCCTACCGCGCCGACAGAGGCTTGTCCTTCACCTTGCAATCGTCCGCCGAGCCGCTCGACTCCGCGGCCGTCGTTCATGAGGATGAGGCCATATCAAACGGGGGCCTCATGCGGTGGCGCGAGCGTTAGAGAATGCACCGAAAGTGGGTAAAGGCCGCGCTCGTGGTTACAGGGGTTGTTTTCGGCGCCCTCCTCCTCGCGGCGGCTTTCGGCGGCCGCCGCCTCGCCCACAGGGCGAAGGCGCTGGTTTCAGACGTTCGCCGAAACATGCGCGAGCGCCGCAATGCCGAGCGGCTCGCCGCCGCGGGCGCTCGCATCGATCCCGGCCCCGACGTGCGCCTCCGGGTGGCAGAGCCCATCTTCGATGCCAACACGGGTCTGGCGCATGGATGGATTGACCACGGCTGGTCTGATCACGATCTCACCCCGGGAAAGCCGGCGAGCCTCGACCTTTCCAGGTTCGGAGGCCTCATCCTTGCCCATCCCGGCTTGTCGGGCCCGTACGGCGGGCTTCTCTTTCGCTACCGCGCCCCCGAGAGCTTCGGCGACTTTCTCGAGGTTCGGCTCGAGACGAGGGAAGGCGCCAAGCTGGCGGGGGTGCGAGCGATCCAGCCCCGCGGGGCGCGACAGGCCGATGGGTTCGCCGAGGTCTGGATCCCGATGCGCGAGCTCAACCCGGATGGGAGACGATTCGAGAAGGTCGTCTTCCACGCCTGGCGGAGCGTCGGTCCGCAGCGCGTACAACTGGATGGCGTCGGGCTCACGGCGGCGCCGCCACCGGTGCGTCAGCCCGTCCGGACCGGACGCTTCCAGATCGACTGCCGTGCTCCTGGTCACCCCATCAGCCCGCTCATCTACGGGATCGCTAGCTACTTCGTCGACGCGGGCCCGCAGCAGTGGACCATGGGCGCCACCGCCCGCCGATGGGGTGGGAATCACTCGAGCCGGTACAACCCGGAGATCGACGCCTGGAACCTCGACTTCGACTGGTTCTTTCGCAATGCCCCCGTGAGGAGCGCCGCGTCCTTTCTCGACGAGAACCGCGTTCACGGTGTGAAGTCGGCGCTGACCGTGCCCATCCTCGGCTGGGTGGCGAAAGACACGAAATCCTATTCCTTCCCCGTTTCGGCATACGGGCCCCAGCAAACTGTCGCGTGGGATCTGCCCGATGACGGCAACGGAGTGCGCCCGGACGGCGTGCCGATACCGTCGCCGCCGCCGCAAACCACCAGCGTCTCCTGCCCTCCGCAATGCATCGAGCGCTGGATACGCCGCATCCGGCAGGCGAAGGAGGCGGGAGGACCCGGCGTCGATCTCTACATCCTCGATAACGAGCCGATGATCTGGCATTCGACTCACCGAGACGTCCATCCGGAGCCGCCGGGTTACGACGAGCTTCTGGAGCGGACCATCGCTTACGGGGCGGCGGTCCGCAAAGCCGACCCGGACGCGCTCATCGTTGGCCCCGCGGAATGCTGCTGGCTCAACTATTACTTCTCCGGCAAGGACGTTGCCGCCGGCGTTTGGCGACGACCCGATCGGCTCCGGCACTGGAACGTGCCGCTGCTTCCCTGGTATCTGCGAAAGCTCCGCGATTACGAGGAGCGGACGGGAACTCGGGTGCTCGACGTCGTCGACGTTCACTTCTACCCGGTGGCTGACGTGGGTCCGCCCAGGGGTGGGGCGACAGACCCTGCCACGGCCGCGCTGCGGATACGCACCACGCGATCGCTTTGGGATCCGAGCTACGTGGATGAGTCCTGGATCGACGAGCCGATCCAGGTGTTGCCGCAACTCCGCCGGTGGATCGACGACAACTATCCCGGCCGCAAGATCTCCATCGGAGAATGGAACTTCGGCGCCGAAGACCACCTGAGCGGAGGGCTGGCGGCGGCGGAAGCGCTCGGCCGTTTCGCCAGCGAAGGGATCTACTCGGCCTACTACTGGACCTATCCTCCAGATCATTCCCCCGCGTACTGGGCATTCCGCGCCTACCGGAACTTCGACGGCGAGGGGGGCGCTTCCTCGAACGGTCCGCGCCGGTGAAAGGCGAGGCGCGGCTCGCCTCGCTCTTCGCTTCTCGCGACGAGGCGGGAGAACGGGTCGTCGCCGTGCTGCTCAATCACGATCCCAATTCCCCGCTGCGCGCCGAGGTGGGCGTCGAAAGCTGCGGGACCATGTCGGCGGCGCGAGCGTTCTCGTACTCGGGGAACGCGAGCGGATTCGCGGCGCAGCCAGCGCCCGAGAGCGCGGACGGCAGGCTGGACGTCGCGGTCGAGCCCTACTCCATCACGGCGATCGAGATGACGTTCAAGCGAGCGAAGCCCTGAGCGGCCCAACCTGGATCGGAGCGGGCGCGAGCGCTATCTTCATGGCGTGTCGAAGGCGTTCACCAAAGAGGACGACGCGGGCGAGCAGCTAACGGTTGAGCGCCGGCCTCCGCCGCGCGAGCCGGCCAAGGTCACCGCGCAGGTGGCGGCCTCGGGCGTCGTGCGCGCGGGCGCGTTGGTGGCGCTGGTGGACGAGAACAGCGCGCAGGTCGAGTACCAGATCGTCGAGCCCGAGGCGGCCGATGCGACGGCCCGGCGCATCAGCGTGGAGTCGCCGCTCGGCCGCGCGCTCCTGGGCAAGCGCGCCGGCGACCAGGTGGTCGTCGAGCGGCCGCGCGGTCCGGCCGAGTACGAAATCGTCTCCGTCCGCTACTGACGCGGCATCCGCTTCTCCAGCAATGGTCTCAAGCTGACCGATCATCACGCGGCAGAATTGTTGGCCTACGAAGCGATCAAGGATGACGTCGGCAACTCGGTCAAGATGGTCAAGTTTGCTCAACAGACCGAGGATTTCATCGCGCAGCTTCGGTCCAAGGTCACCGTTTCGGTATATGAGGATAGGTTATGATGAACCGGCGATGGCGACCGTTGCCCTCGGCGGAGTGACGCTGGAGCTGGACGACCTCGGACGCGGCGCGCCGGTGTTGCTCCTGCACGGCTTTCCCACCACGCGGCGTCTCTGGGCCGGCGTCGCGCCCGCTCTGGCCGAGGCAGGTTACCGGGTCCTCGCGCCGGACCTGGCCGGATACGGCGCTTCATCGGCGGCGGCCGGCATCTCGATCGGAATGGCGGATCAGGCGCGCTGGATGCTGCGGCTTCTCGACCACCTTGGGATCGAGAGCGCGGCCATCGTCGCCCACGACGTCGGCTCCGCGGCCGCGCAGATCATGCTCGCCGAGGCGCCCCGCCGCGTGCGCGCGCTGGCGGTGCTCGACGGCGTCTACGCGGGCGAGTGGGCGATGGATGCAGTGGCGAGCATCCAGAGCTGGGACCCGGCCAATGCGGCACGCCTCGCTCCAGTGCTGGTCCGGCGGCTGGGGAAGTCGATGCGCGACGTGCTCTCCGCGTACGCGGGCGAAGAGGGCGGGCTGCGCCTGATCCGCGCCGCGCGCGATCTACGTCCCGCCGAAACGGCGGCAATCCTCGACCGATTGCGGGGTCACCAAGTACCCTCGCTCGTCCTCTGGGGCGAGCGCGACACTTACCTGCCGCTGGAGACGGTGGCCCGTCCGCTCGCCGATCTCCTCGGAGCCCAGGTCTTGCTTCTGCCCGGCGGCCATTTCTTGCCGCTCGACTGCCCCGAACAGGTCGCCTCGGTGTTGCGCGATTTCCTCGCCGGTAGCTCTCCACAGGCCGGCCCGAGCACATGAGCACAGGTGCGGCGCGAGATCATCCTTCGAGACCGTGCGGGGTCAGGTATAACACGGGGGCGCATTCTCCGGTCCCTCACCGACAGACGTTCTGTTTGGCAAGCGCCTAGGATGTTTTCGTGGCGGGCGAATCCATCCTGATTGTCGAAGACAATGACTCCAACCTGCGACTTTTCACCTACCTCCTCTCCTCCAAGGGCTACGACGTCCGCGGCGTCGGGGACGCGCCGGAGGCGTTGCAGCTTCTGTCCGCCCACGCGATGCGCGGTGACGAAGAGAAGGCGCTGGCCGCGGGCTGCGACGGATACATCACGAAGCCGATCGACACGCGCGCCTTTCCGGCGCAAATTGCCGAGTTCCTGGCCAAGGGCCCGCGAGGGGGGGCGCCCGATGAGCCGTGATCTCCCTCTCGTGCTCGCGGTTTCCCCGCGCGCCGGGTCCAAGACGAAGCCCGGTCCGATCCAATCGGCTCATCGGGCCGAGGGAAGGCGAGGATGAGCGCTCCCGCGGACTTGTTTGCCGGCGGGGGTGAGATGGGCGCGATCATGCGCTCGACGGATTGGTCCAAGACGAAGCTCGGTCCAGTAGAACAGTGGCCGAGAAGTCTCAGAACGATGCTCGGCGTCGTACTCGGCAGCCGGTTCCCCATGTTGCTCTGGTGGGGCCCGGACCTGCTGCACCTGTACAACGACGCCTACCGTCCCATCCTGAGGGACAAACACCCCGCGTCGCTTGCCGCTCCAGCCGCGCAGGTTTGGGCCGAGGTCTGGGACGTTGCCGGGCCGATGGCGAGAAGTGTCCAGGAGGGAGGCCCAGCGACTTGGACGGAGGACCTCCAACTCTTCATCAACAGCGGGGGAATGGCCGAGGAAACCTACTTCACATTTTCGTACAGTCCTGTCCCCGGCGACGACGGACGGGTCGGCGGCCTCCTCAACACGGTGCAAGAAACGACCGCGAAGGTGCAGAGCGAACGTCAGATCCGGATGTTGCACGATCTGTCCGCGCGCGCCGCCGACGCGCAAGTCGAAGACGAGGCGTACCGCATTGCGGTGGAAGTCCTCTCGGCCAACGAATTGGATCTCCCATTCGTTCTTTTCTACCTGCTCAATGAGAAGGCTGATGACGCACGACTCGTCGGTGGGAGCGGATGGAAGGACTACGAGGGGCCTGCCAGGCCGGCTCACGTGCCGATCGGGGGGGATGCAAGCGCGGCTCACTGGCCGCTCGCCGAGGTCATGCGAACCGGTCGTGAGCTGGTGATCGACGACCTCTCCGGGCGCTTTGGGCCGCTGCCAATAGGTCGCTGGAACGCGCGCCCTGAACGAGCGATCGTCCTGCCGCTCTCTCATGCAGGCCAGTCGACGCCTTCCGCGTTTCTGCTCGCAGGCATCAGCCCACACCGCCCGTTCGACGACCGGTATCAGAGGTTCTTTCGGGCTACCGCTGATCAAGTGATGACCATCATCGCCAACGCCCGCGCGTCCGAGGCGGAGAAGAAGCGGTCGGACGCGCTGGCGGAGATCGACCGGGACAAGACTGCGTTCTTCTCCAACGTCAGCCACGAGTTTCGCACGCCGCTGACGCTCATGCTCGGCCCGACGGAGGATGCACTGTCTTCACCCGGGCAAGCTCTCTCCGGCGAGGCTCTGCGGATGGTCCATCGGAACACCCTGCGACTCATGCGGCTGGTCAACTCAATCCTCGATTTCTCGCGGGTCGAGTCCGGCCGCGCGCAGGCGTCCTACGAGCCCAGTGACCTCGCCACGATCACCACCTATCTCGCCAGCGCCTTCCGCTCGGCCGTCGAGCGCAACGGCCTGACCTTCGAGGTCGACTGCCAATCGCTTCCGGAGCCCGTCTACGTCGACCACGACATGTGGGAAAAGATCGTGCTCAACCTGTTGTCGAACGCGCTCAAGTTCACCTTCGAGGGCTCGGTCGGCGTCTCGGTCCGCTGGCGCGGCGATCATGCCGACCTCGAGGTCCGGGATACCGGCACCGGCATCCCGGAAAAGGAACTGCCCCGCCTCTTCGAGCGGTTCCATCGGGTTCACGGGGCCAGGTCGCGCACGCACGAGGGGTCGGGGATCGGGCTCGCGCTCGTGCACGATCTGGTGCGGCTCCATGGAGGGAACGTTCAGGTTGCGAGCAGGCCCGGCGAGGGCACGACGTTCACCGTTTCGATCCCATGCGGGTCCGCGCACCTGCCGCCCGAACGTATTGTCCCGAAGCGATCCACCGCGTGGACCGCGAAGGGCGCAAAGCCCTTTGTCGAGGAGGCGCTCCGCTGGTCCGCTGGCTCGAGGCTCGACGCAGTCGGACTTTCTGCAGCGGCACCGACGCCGGGTACCGCGGCGGCGGCCGTACCCATCCTGGTGGTCGACGACAACGCAGACCTGCGCGACTACATCGTCAACCTCCTGGGTCAGCACTATGCAGTGGAGACCGCCGTCGACGGGCTCGCCGCCCTGGAGGCGGCACGGCTCCGCAAGCCCGCTCTCGTCCTCAGTGACGTGATGATGCCGCGCCTCGACGGTTTTGGGCTCTTGCGAGCATTGCGCGCGGATCCCGTCCTGCGCGACGTCCCCGTCATCCTCTTGTCGGCGCGGGCGGGCGAAGAGTCGACCATCGAGGGGCTGGAAGCGGGCGCCGACGATTACCTCGTCAAGCCATTCGCCGCGCGCGAGCTTCTCGCCCGCGTTCGGACGCACGTCGCGTTCTCGCTCATGCGCCAGAGGCTGCTCCTCCACGAGGCGGCGCCGGACCCGCTCGTCATCGTCGATCCCGTCGGTTGCATCTCGGTCGTCAACGGCCAGACCGAGAGGGTGTTCGGTTACCCGAGGGCCGACTTGATTGGGAAACCGGTCGACATGCTCATCCCGAACCGTTTCCGCGATCGTCTCCTTGGTTACCGGATGGAGTTCGCGGCTGGCCATCAGATAAGGCCGATGGCGTCGGTGCTCGACCTCTACGGACAGCGGAGCGATGGTAGCGAGTTCCCCATCGAGATCAGCCTCAGCCCGGTCCAAACCCATGAAGGCCTGGTCGTGTCCACCACGATCCGCGATGTGACAGAGCGCAAGCGGCTCGAGGAAGTGAACCGCCAGGCCTTCGAGCTGGAGACGCAAAACCGCCGCATCCGGGAGGCGAGCCGGCTGAAGAGCGAGTTCCTCGCCAACATGTCCCACGAGTTGCGCACTCCGCTCAACTCCATTCTCGGCTTCGGCGAGATGCTCTACGACGGGGTGGTGCCCCCTGACTCGCCGCAGCACCAAGAATTCCTCGGCGACATCATCAAGAGCGGGCGGCACCTGCTGCAGCTCATCAACGACGTGCTCGACCTCGCCAAGGTCGAGGCGGGCAAGCTGGAATTCCGGCCCGAGGCGATCGACCTCGAGAGCGTGATCGCCGAAGTGCAGAGCATCGTCCGCGCGATCTCGGTGGCGAAGAACGTCCGCATCGACGCGAGCATCGACCCGGTGCTGAAGCAAGGGATCCTCCTCGACCCGGCCCGGTTGAAGCAGGTCCTCTACAACTTCATCTCCAATGCGCTGAAGTTCACGCCCGCCGGAGGCGCGGTGACCGTCCGGGCCCGGCCAGACGGCGAGGAGAGCCTGCTTCTCGAAGTGGAGGACACCGGGTCCGGGATCGCGCCGGAGGATCTCGACCGGCTGTTCGTCGAATTCCAGCAGCTCGAAGCCGGGACAGCCAAGCGGCACAGCGGCACCGGCCTGGGCCTTGCTCTAACGCGGCGCCTTGCGGAGGCGCAAGGCGGCTCGGTAGGAGTTCGCAGCACGCTCGGGAAGGGGAGCGTCTTCCACGTCGTCCTGCCGCGGCGAAGGCCCGCTGCTGCGGCGCAGCCGCAGTTCCAGCCGCGACCGGCGGCGCCGGACGCGCCGTGGGTGCTGGTGATCGAAGACGATGCCCGCGACCAGGCCCAACTCGTGGAGGCGCTGAGCGCGGCGGGCTACGCGGTCGAGGCAGCCAGCACGGGTTCCCAGGCGCTGGCGCTCTGCAGCGCCCGCAAGTTCGACGCGATCTGCCTGGACCTCCTCCTTCCAGACATGAGCGGGCAGGAGATCCTCCAACGAGTGCGCGGTGGTGGGCCCAACCGCGACGTTCCCGTCGTGGTGGTCACCGTCGTCGCCGAGAGAGGGGCAGTCGCGGGATTCACCGTGCAGGGTTTTCTTCCCAAGCCGATCGACTCCGATGCCCTGCTCTCTTCGCTGGCGCGCGCCGGCATCCGGCCGGACCAGTCGGGAAGCGTCCTGGTGGTGGACGACGACGAGGCCTCGCTCAGGCTGATGGCGGCCGCGCTCACGCAGCTCGGGTTCCGGACGGTGGGCATGCAGAGCGGCGAGGAAGCCCTCCGCGCGGCGGGGAACGCACCTCCGGCGGCGATTGTGCTCGATCTGCTCATGCCCGGCTTGGATGGATTCGAGTTTCTCCATCGGCTCCGCGACTCGCCGGCGACGCGTCACACGCCCGTGCTCATCTGGAGCGTCAAGGATCTGAGCACGCATGAGCAAGCGCGGCTGTCCAGGTCGGTGCAGGCGATCCTGCGCAAGGGCCACGGTGGCATTCCCGCGCTGCTCGACGACCTGCGCCGGTTTCTTCCGGCAGGACGCATGCGCTGACAGGGACGAGGGCCGATCGACCGGCCCCCTCCTGCTGTCACTGCTGGAGGACGGCTGCGCCCTTTTCGGCGGTGGGCTTCGCGGCGGCGCCCTTTTCGATGGTGGCCATCTTCACCTCGCCCTGGAGGAAAGAGCCCTTCTCGACCATGAGCGAAGGCGTCTCGAGATTGCCACGGACCTTCCCGGAACGATGCACCTCGACCGCGTTCTTGGCCTTGATGTTCCCGTTCACCTCGCCGTGCACCACCACCGTGCCGCAGGTGATCTCCGCGTCGATCCGGGCGTGCTCGCCGACGACCAGCACGTCGTTGGTCACGATCGAGCCGCTGAACTTCGCGTCGATCCGGACCGTGCCCTTGAACGTCAGCTTGCCCTCGAACTCGGCGCCTGCTCCAAGCAGCAGGTCGCTGCTGCTAGCGAGCGGCGTGGTCGGAACTTCTTCGCGCGTCATCGTTGCCATGGGAAACGACTCCTTGTGTTGGGGGACGGCCGGTGTGAAGGGGGCCGGAATCGGCTCCCTCGTCGCCGGCAGCGGCTCCTGCTTGTTGTTCCAATACGACATGGTGCCCTCTCTCGCAGGTCCGACTGCTACCGCTTCTCTTTCGGACTGGAAAGCCCGGCGAGTCTCTACCTACAAGCCGTCGCGGCCGGAAATTCCGCCCCCGGCGTGGAGCGACCAGGCGGCGGGTCGGCGGGCCGATCGCCTTCAGCGAATGGATACGCCGCGCTCAGCTCAGAAGATCCACAGCGACTCCGGTGGAAAACGGAGATAGTGCGGACCCTGCGCCGGCGGCGTCTCCGCCCAGGCGCGGACGCGCAACTCTCCCACGCGATAGAGATGGTCCCACCGGTCCCCCAGGTACACCGCCGTCTCCAGCGTCGCGGGCAGGCAATTGTCTCCCGCAGTGTGCTGGATGAGCGTGCGCTCGAGCCGGATGACGGCGGTCGCTTCCTCGCCTAGCTGACGATCGGCGCGCAACTGCCCCCACAGCGCCCAGCCCGTGCCGGCGATGCGCGCCATCGCGCCGCGTTTTTCCATCACCTTCCCGGAGAGGCGGTTGTTGGAGCCCATGAACTCGGCGGCGAAGAGCGTCCGCGGCCGCTCGTACATCTCCTCGGGCGCGCCCTCCTGCTCCACCTTTCCCTTGTCGAGCAGGAGCACGCGGTCCGCCAGCGCCAGCGCCTCGACCTGATCGTGCGTGACGCAGACCGCGCTGATCTGCAGCCGCTCGATCAACTCGCGCAGCCATACCCGCGCCTCCTCGCGCAGCTTGGCGTCGAGGTTGCTCAGCGGCTCGTCGAGCAGGAGCAGCGGAGGCTGGTAGACGATGGCGCGCGCCAGCGCCACCCGCTGCTGCTGTCCGCCCGAGAGCTGGTGCGGGTAGCGCGCGGTCATCCCCGTAAGGCCGATGTCGCGCAGCACCGTGAGCGCCCGCTCGCGCCTCTCTGCCGCGGGCACCTTGCGCACGCGCAGCGGGTACTCGACGTTCTCGAGCACGGTGCGGTGCGGCCACAGCGCATAGGACTGGAAGACGAGGCCGAGGCCGCGCTGCTCGGCGGGCACCGCCGTGCCCGTCGCGCCGTCGAAGAGCAGGTGGTCGCCGAGCCGGATGCTCCCCTGGTCGGGATGATCGAGCCCGGCGATGGCGCGCAGGAGCGTCGTCTTACCGCTGCCGGATGGGCCCAGGAGCGCGACCACCTCGCCCTTGCTCAGCTGGAAGGAAACGCCCTTGAGCACGTCGTTGTCGCCCAGGCGCTTGTGCACGTTCGAGACCATCAGCTCACTCATGGAGGCGAACCCCCAGCCGGAGAGCGACCGCGAGGCCCAGCCCGACCAGCACGACGTTGATGACGGAGAGAGCGCTGACGATATCGATCGCGCCTGTGCCCCAGAGCGAAACGATGAGCGAGCCGATCACTTCGGTGCCCGGCCCCAAAAGGTACACGCCGGTCGAATACTCGCGCACGAAGATGAGAAATACGAGCAACCAGCTTCCGAGCAATCCGAATCGAATCAACGGCAGCGTCACGTCGCGAGTGACCTGGCCGCGCGAGGCGCCCATCGTCAGCGCCGCCTCCTCCAGCTCGGGCCCGACCTGCAAGAGCGCGCTGGAGATGAGCCGCATGCCGTAGGCGAGCCAGACCACGCTGTAGGCGATCCACAGGCTGATGGGCGTGGCGCGCAGCGGCGCGAGGGGCTTGACGAAGAGGAACACCCAGAAGAACGCCAGCCCGGCGACGAGCCCCGGCATGCCGCGGGGGACCATCACCAGGTAATCGAGCACCTTGGCCCAGCGGCTCTGCCAGCGGTGCTGCGCGAGCGCGATGGCGGCATAGCACGCGACGGCGATTGCGCCGCCCACCACGCCGATGACCATCGTGTTGACGATGCCGCGGACCAGGTTCGGATAGTCGAACAGCTCGGTGAAATGCTCGAGCGTCAGCACCTCGCGCAGCCGCACGCCTTCGCCCCAGTTGGTGACGAAGGCGCGCAGGAACACTCCCGCGAGCGGCGTCACCACCGTCGCGACGAGCCAGGCGAGCACCAGCAAGAGCGCCGCCCAGCGCCACCGCCCCATGCGCAAAGGAGCGCTCTTGAGGCCCTTGCCGCGCACCGAGACGAAGCGGCCCGAGGCGCCTAGCAGCCGCCGCTGCAGCCACACCAGGGGAAACGCGATGGCCATGATCACCACTGCCACCACCGCCATGAGCTGGTACGAGGGAACGCCCAGCCGGTTGGTGAGCTTGTACAAGTATGTCGAGAGCACGAGCAGCCCTTCGGGATCGCCGAGTATGAGCGGCAGCCCGAAGAGCTCGAACCCGAGGAAGAAGACCAGCACCCCGCTGAAGAGCAACGCGGGCCGCACCATGGGCAGGCTCACCGTCCAGGCGATGCGCGCCGTGCCGGCGCCGCTGACGGCGGCTGCCTCCTCGAGATCGCTGCCGATCGCGCGCAGCGTCGACGAGGTGTAGAGATAGACGTGGGGAATGTGCGTGAGTCCGGCGATCACGGTCACGCTCGCGAGCGAGTAGAGGTTCCACGGCGCCTTGCCCACCGCCTCGCGAAAAAGCAGCGTGACGAATCCCACCGGCCCCAGCGCCACCACGTAACCGAAGGCGATCACGACCGGAGAGAGAAAAATGGGAATCAACAGCGCTGGCTCGAGCCACCGCCGCCCGGGCAGATCGGTGCGCACCACGAGAAAGGCGAGCAATCCTCCCAGCGGCACCGCCAGCGCGGTCATCCCCACCGCCACGATGAGCGTGCTGCCGAAAGCGCGGTAGAAGTCGGCATCGGCGAACACGAATCGAAAGGCCGAAAGCGACGGCCTCGCCGAACCCTGAAAGAATGGCCCGTCGAGGAAGCTCTGGTAGAGGATGATCCCCAGCGGCGAGAGAATGGCGAGGCCGGTCGTAAGCACCACCGCGACGCGGCCCCACGAGGACTGCCGCACGGCTATTTCGTCCCGATGGCCTGTTGCCACTGTTTGAGGAACTCGAGCCGCTTCGCGTGGTCGAGGTAGACGAGCAGCGACGGCCCCACCGGCAGCGGCTTGAGCGTTCCGCCCAGCTCGCGGTTGAGCGAGGCCGCGGTGTGCTCGCCCTCCACGTCGTCGCGGATGGAGAAGAGCGCCGCCTCGGCGATCAGCTCCTGGCCGCGTTTCGAGAGTATGTAATCGAGAAAGACCTTGGCCGCGTTGGGGTGCTTGGCCGCCTTGGGGATGAGCGCCAGGCGCGCCATGACCAGCGTGTAATCCTTTGGATAGACGATTCCGAGGGAAGGATCCTTTCGCTGCCGCGCGGTGGCATAGGAACCGAAGATATTGAAGCCGAGCAGGTGCTCGCCGGACTGGATGCGCTCGAGCATCGCGCCGATGCTTGTGTACAGCTTGACGCCCACCCTTCCATAGGAGCGCTCGGTCTCCGCGAAATTCGGATCGAGTCGCGCGTCCTGCGTGATGAGGAGGAATCCTACGCCGCTGCGCTCGGGATCGTAGGCGGTCACCTTGCCGCGCCACCTGTCGGTATTTCCCGCCAGCGTCTTGGCCAACTCGGTGTGCGACTGCGGCACCTCTTCGGGCTTGACGAGGCGCTTGTTGTAGACGAACGCGATCGGCTCGAAGGTCGTGGCGTAGGCTTCGTTGCGCCACGACGCCCACTGCGGAAGATGCGGCAGTTCCGGGCTGGCGTAGGCCAGCGCGTACGCGTCGTTGGCCAGCTTCATCTGCAGGTCCATGGCGGAGCTCCAGAGGAAGTCGCCCGACCCCGCTCCAGCGGCCACCTCGCTGATGACGCGGTTGTACAGCTCGGTGCTGTTCAGGTCATTGTATTCGAGCGCGACCTTGGGATAAAGCGCCGCGAAATCCTTGAGCAGCGGCACCACCAGCGCGATGTCGGTGGTGGAGTAGACGACCAGCTTGCCTTCCTGCTCCGCGGCGGAGACCACGTCCTTCGCCGTGCCGGGACCGGAATCGGCGGTCACGCTCTGCGTGACCGTGAGCATGAGCGCGAGGAACAGTGGGTATCTGCGTGGCATGGGATTCCTCTCGCGAGCGGCCGGCGCGGCCTGAGCGTCCGGCCCGTCGAGTCATTTGGTCCCCAGTGCCTGCTGCCACTCCTTGAGGAACTCGAGCCTCTTCGACTGGTCGAGATAGGTCAAGAGCGATGGCCCCACCGGGATGGGCTTGAGGCTCTGCCCCAGCTCCTTGGCGAGCCCTGCAGCGGAGGTCGTTCCCTCGACGTCGGAGCGGATGGAGAAGAGCAGCGACTGGTCGGCGATGATCTTCTGCCCGCGCGCCGAGAGGAGATAGTCGAGGAAGACCTTGCCCGCGTTCTGGTGCTTGGCCGCCTTGGGGACGAGCGCGATGCGCGACATCACCAGCGTGTAGTCGCTCGGGTAGACGATGCCCAGCGACGGATCCTTCTTTTGCTTTAAGATAGCGTAGGAGCCGATGATGTTGAACCCGAGCAGGTGCTCGCCGGAGAGGACCTTCTCCATCATCGCTCCGGTGCTCGGGTAGAGCTTGGGCGCCACGCTTCCGTAGGCCTGCGCGGTGTCCTTGAAGTTGGGGTCGACGCTCGCATCCTGGGTGATGAAGAGGAAGCCGACGCCGGCGCGCTCGGGATCGTAGGAGGTGAGCTTGCCCTTGAACCGCTGCGGGTTGCTCTTGAGCAGCTTGACCAGCTCGGCGTGGGAATGCGGGATCTCTTCGGGCTTGAGCAATCGCTTGTTGTAGATGAAAACGACCGGCTCGTAGGTGGTGCCGAAGGCCTGGTTCTTCCACACAGCCCATGAGGGAAGGCCCTTCGCCTCGGGGCTGTCGTACTCGGCCGCATAGCCGTCGTTGGCCAGCTTCATCTGCAGGTCCATCGCCGAGCTCCAGAGGAAGTCACCCGATCCGGAGCCGGCCGCGGCCTCGCTGATGAAACGGTTGTAGAGCTCGGTGCTGTTCATGTCGTTGTATTCGACGGTGAGCTTGGGATAGAGCGCCGCGAAATCCTTGAGCAGCGGGGAGGCCGAGACCGTGTCGGTCGTCGAATAGATGATGATCTTTCCCTCCTTCTCCGCCTCGGCCATGACCGAGGGCGAAGTGGCCGGGAAGGGAGCGGCCGTCGCGGCCGCCGCAAGAAAACAGAGAACCAGGACCAATCGGCGAATGGTTGGCATGGGAAGCCTCGTGTCTGTGATGTCTTCGTTCTTAGTCCGCGGCGCCCGCGGCCGGGTAGCCATAACGGATGCGGATGCCCAGCGAGAACCCATTCTGATCTCCCGCGACGGGCGCAGCATCGTTGGCGCGCATCACGCCTGCCAGTCCCCCGTTGGACGAAGAGGCGTGGCCATACGTCGTATACACCTCGACGATCTTTCCCAGCGCATAGTTGGCCCGCAGCACGAAGAGGTTGGCGTCCTGGCCGGTGCCGTCCGTCTTCTTGTCGAAGTAGTCGGCGATCACGAAGGTCCATTTGCTGGTCGGCCGGATCTGCAGGCCCATGATCCAGAGCGTGTCGGAAACATTTCTGTAGTCGGCCACGTACCTGCGCACGCCCGCGATGGGCGTCAGCAAGTTGTCGAGCAGCCTGTATCGGACCCAGAACGAGCCCGCCTGCTCCTTGGGGAGCCCGGTCGGCGTCACTGTGAGATTCCGCTGGTCGTAGACGAAGAGCGTGCTGAGCGGACCGGCGGTGTACATCGCGCCGCCGCCGTAGCGTGAATTGTTGACGATGCCGCTGAGCGAGTCGCCCATGGCGTAGTAAGCGATGATCTGCAGGCCGCCGAAACGGCCGGCGTACTTGATGTTCCGGTCGACGCGCGTGCTGTAACGGCCCGCGTTGGGCTTGAAGGTGGTGGGATCTCCCGAGCCGGTGGTCGGCACCCAGGAGAAGGTCGGCGAGTAATTCATCGGATCGATCTGGATGAGGAAATCGTACATGGGCGAGAGCTGGCGCCCGACGCTGAGCCGACCGATGCCTTCCATCTCGAGTCCGATGGCAGCGCGCCGGTTGAGGAACTGCGTCGGATCGCCGGCCGTACCGTCCTCGATGGTGCCGTCCATGTAGTTGACGCCCTTCTCCAGCTCGATCAGCGCCCGGAATCCCGGCCCCAGCTTGTAGAATCCACGCAGGCCGATGCGCGACTGGTTGCGGCCGCCGCTGACGAGGGTGACGAAGTTCTGCAAGCCGGCCTTGTTGTCCTTTCCATTGGTGGCGATGTTGTCTCGGTAGAGTAAAGCGATGTCGGCGATGCCGTAGACCTCGAACTTGAGGTTTTCCAGAAACCTCTCGCCGGGCTCGCGGGTGGCTTCTGCCGGGGCGGGCTCGTTGCACTTGCCCTCGACGCAAACGATGCTCGGCTTTTTCGGCTCTTCCTGGGCGCGCGCCGCTGCCGCCGCACCGAAGACGGCGAGCGTCATCAAGAGTTTTTTCATTTGTCCTCCGGAGGGTCGGACCGCTGCGGGTCTCCGCGGCGCGCACACTCCCACTCCGGAGCTTTCGTCCAGCTTTCAACTTCCCCGAATTCGCCCGCCGCCTTGCGTCAGCAAGAATTGCCGTCGTGAGAGGCACCGTTGAGCCTCCGCGGAAGCTTCACGTTCCTGGCGGGTCAGCGCCGGCGCAGGTACGCGTCGACGTCTGCCTCGGCGATGTGCAGGAGCGAGCCCACGCACACGGCCGCGAGTTCGTCGCTCGCGATGAGGCGGATAGATCGTCTCGCGGCACACGCCGAGCTGCTGCGCGACCTGGGCCGGTGTGAGCAGCTGGCCGCCTTTCTAGATCATCGCCCTTCGGCCGCGATCGAGTCGACCTTGTCGGGATAGAACGCGAGCAGGTCCTTGATCGCGACCAGCTCGTCGTAAGGCCGCTCGTAGCTCCAGACCGCGTTCTCGGCCCCGCCCTTCAGGGAAAAATACGAGGCGTCGCCCTTGAACGGGCAGTGCGTCGTGTGGCTGGTGCGGACCAGCCGGTCCATCTTCACGTCCTTGCGCGGGATGTAGTAGACGACCGGAGCCACGACATGGCCGACGTGAGGCTCGTGGAGCGCGATCGCATCCGTCGTGTCGGCGATGACTTCGCCGTTGAATGTCACTCGCACACGCTTGCCCGCCGGCTTCGCGGTGATGTGATGGTTCGGGTACATCTTGTAGCCAGGAGCAGGATTACGGGCGGGCTGTTCCATCGATCCTCCGAGTCTGGCGGGAACAACACTGGTTCACTGCCTGGCGCTCGATGTAGTTCGTGAGCTCGCCGCGCGCAACCGATCGATCACCGCGCGCCGCCGGTTGGTGACAAGAGCGGCGTGGCCGACGCAAAGGTTGAGCTTCCCGGCAAAGCACGATAGGGATGCTCCACCGGCGCGCCGAGAAAGCCTCGCCTTCATCGAAGCCGTAGATCGATTCCGAGCCGCCGAAGGAGGCCACCCATGACGAAAGCGAGCCGCGTTCCC